>OGMF01000066.1_pt1 | contig 113447 bp, 88 predicted proteins | sample 1572921 | NCBI WGS metagenome assembly OGMF01 (sample SAMEA2581919, study PRJEB24529) | metagenome | biome: Human gut stool | place: China | collected 2011 | reverse complement strand
CCTCAGCCGTCTGCTGAGGCTGAAACCAAACAGCAACCTTCACAACCCTCCCAGCCACCAATCTCAACTGGAGCGGCCACTCCTCCCGTCCAGACAACTGCCGGGGAAGCCACCGCTCAACCCCAACAGACGGGCATCGCTGCCGGAAAGACCTTAAAAAATAGCACGGATAAAGCCGAAACGCATTTAAATAAGGCTTATACACAGGTGACCAAAGGCAACGAAAAGGAGAGCAAGGATCGAGCTATGACAAAGCAGAAGGAGGCGGACGATCGTGAGCAAAAACGCTATCGGACAAAAGCTATCCTTGCAGCGTTGGGCGATGGCATCTCCTCCTTAGCTAATCTCTACTACACCACCCGTGGTGCACAGGGCATTCCGCAACCGGCTGCCTCGTTGAGTGAGGTCACTAAAAGACGTTTTGACGAAGCTAAGCGACGCAAGGAGAAGATGGAAGATGAATACCGGGCAGCCTTGATCCGGGCAGGTTTTGCCGACCGGGCCGAGGCATTCCAGGCAGCTCGGGATGACAAGAATAATGCTGCGGCAGATCGACGAGCAGAGGCAGCCCGAAGGGCCGATGCCGAAGAACGGCAAAGGGAGCGTGAGTGGAATGCAGTCGAAAATGAAAAGGAACGTGCATACAGGCTCTCGGAGAATGAAAAAGAACGCCAGGCAAGAAAGGCCGCACAGGATGCCGATCGTAAATCCAGAGAGAGGGTTGCATACAGCAAAAACTATGCAGATCGTGGTAGTTCGGGCGGAAGCAAGGAGCAACCGTCCAAACTCACCGATGAGGAGAATGCCCTCTACGATCTGGCAGTGAGTTACGGATTGGCCACTCCTGAGGGTGAAATGTATTCTTCGAAAGTTTCCCATAGCTCCAGCACAAAAAACGGAGTCACCTCTAAGGATCGGACCGACACTTTAGTGCCATACTACCGCAATGAAGTCTCCCCCGGCGAACAGCAGCGGGTACTCAGGATCGGCAATACAATACAACAGCTGCTGAACATGGGGTGGAGCAAAGGAGAGATCGAAACTGTAAAAGCAGATATCGAAAAAGGATTGTCCGCACGGGAAATAGCGGGAACAACTTACCGATTCTTGCCCTATGACTTGCCAGATGTGGCTAAGGAAAGAAAGTACGAACAGTACGATATGGATGACAATAATTACGAACAGTACCAGGTAAAAAAATAACCATGCCAATATATACCACCTCTTACGGGAAAAGATACAACATCCCTGCCGATATCGCTGATCAGTTCGAACAGGATTTTCCAGATGCCCGGGTACGCTACGAAGCCTCGGGTGAAATGTATGATATTCCACTGAACAAGAGGGATGGCTTTATCAAGGCTTTCCCGAATGCGAAAACTGTGGACCACATTTCTACTCCCACAAAAAAGGACACTCAACCCGAATATAGCGGTCCAGGAGGATTTTTTGCACCTAAACCTCGGAAGCCAAATCCGAGTGCCTTGATTGCAGACGAGGTGGAGCGGCAACAACGGGAGGCTGGTATCAACCCAAACTCCGCAGAGGCGATCAGTCAGCGATTCGATGCTATATGGAATGCTCAGCCCACCAGTGCAACGAAAAAGTACGACGACCAGGTACTCCGGGAGGATTATCGTCGCAGAGAGGAGCAATACAACAAGACACACCGATTGGGCACGATGCAAGCCCAAAATCCAGAAGATTATACGCCTTACTCTCAAATGCAAGATGGAGCTAAAGCCCCATTTCTGCCTACGGTCGATACTAGCAACGAAGAATCGACATTCGGAATGATATCCAAACCCAAGGATTATCCGGCCCCAAGCCCTGAGGCTCAGAGCATCATGGATAAACGCATCAACGAGTCCCGGGCGGAATATACGTTTGAGAGCGGAGTAAGGGATCAGCTTGAGAAGATCGCAACCCGAAGAAAACAACTTGCAGATAAAAATAATAAAGGGATCGCGAAAAATATGGCTGAATTCAAGACTATCATCGGTCCTGGAGGAGCTGTAATCAATCTCACCCCCACTCCTAAAGAGGAACGTCTATCTAAAGAAGAACATGCTGAATATGGAAATTTAAGTACTGCACAAAGATTACTCGATGAGTCTGTAAAAATTATCGAGCAAGCAGATCGCAATACTCACGGTGCCACAGGTGCCGGGAACGCATTGCGAGGAATCAAAGACGGCGTATTCGACCCTCAAACCTGGGATTTCGGAATAGGCGAATTAGTTGACGCTAATAATCTGAGGAAAGTTATCGCCAAAGATGACCGGGGAGAAGCATTAACGGATGATGAACGTGCCCTGCTGGATGCCTTGGCCACCAATATGGCGGTCAACAGCCTGTACGGTTCCAAGGTGGGTATGGGATACAACATCGGAAAAGGGACTGCTGAGTCAATCCCCTTTATGATTGAGTTTGCGTTAAACCCTATTGCGGGATCCAGCAAAACCATAGTTATTAAAAAAAAGTATTCAGTTTTCTACTTGTAATTTTTAAGTAACATAATTAATATAACGGAATCGTAACAGTTATGTTACAGCTTTAAGTAATTTTTTTTTGTTGCAACCACCTGATTGCACTCTTGGCTGCATGCCTTTCATACTTTTTCAACACCCATTCGATGTTCTCACAAAATTAACAGATGTACTTTTCGAGACATATACCCATCTATTTTTGCTTCAGGAACAACAGCAAAAAAACGCTAAAAACAAGCTCATTATGAATAAAGAGGGAGATATCAGAATGGCTCTACCCGAAGGAGGCATTGCCCAGACTGAAACCCCATCCCCCAAAGCGATAATTATCGCTCAGCTCAAAAAGAGCCACCCAGATGAGGATTTCGAAGATGACGAAAAGATTTACAGTCGCATTTCCGAAGATTTCGACACGTACGAAAAGGATATTGCCGAACGGAAAAAAAATGACGAGGCCATCACCAATCTATTTGCTTCGGATCCTCGCTCTGCCGCCTTTCTTATGAACTGGCGCAAGGGGGAAGATCCCGTCGTGCAGCTCATCCGAGCCTTTGGTGATGACTTCCGCGAAGCGTTGGACGACCCCGACATGCAGGAGAAATTTGCCAAAGCACGCCAGGAGTACCTCGCCCGCCAGATGAAAGAGAAGGAGCTTGAAGAGCAGGCACAAACCAATTTGGCCACATCACTTGACAACTTGGAGAAGGTGCAGCAGCAGGACGGCTACACCGACGAACAGGCCAACGAAGTATTTGAGCGTTTTGCCCAGATTGTGGATGATGCCATCCTCAGCAAGGTGGCCCCAGAGACCTGGCAGGTGATGTTCAAGGCGATGAACTACGATAAAGATCTGAGCACGGCCGCCATGGAGGGCGAGGTGCGCGGACGCAACGCCAAAATCGATGCCAACAAGCGGAAAATGACCGTCCCGGAGGGGGTACCTCCTATGTTGGGTGGAGAGGGCAGTGAGGTGCGTCCTCCCAAACGACCCGACTATGGGGCCTTGGACAGCTAACCCAAAAGCTGCTGTCGTTTTACCCTTACCGTCTCCAGTATAAATATGTACGTAATCTTGATCCATGACTTAACAACTTACTTACTAAATATTCATCAATTCCACTACTCTATTTTGCGTTCATTACACACGGCTTGGTTTCGTCTATAACCCAAACCTTATATTTTTCGGAGAATCCGGGGACCGAAAATACACAAAAAAGTCGTTCGACCACCCAACAGTTCATCTAATCCGCGCGAACAATCAACCCAAACCCCTGTGGCTATCCACCACTGCACCCACAATAAACAATCATAAACAATTCCTATTCACTCACTTTACCAGGCACTTCTCCCCTACTCTTTCTCAAACCCATTTGTTTGAATTATTTTCATTATTTTTGTTTGATAATCATACATAAACTCGCTTCTGAAAATTTCACCTATTTTACCCATAAACTATCCACTATGAAAATCAATCAGATGCTCCCCTTATTGGGTCTGTCATTGCTGATCGCCACTTCCTCAGTAAGTGCACAAAACTCTACCCAAGCATCCAAATGCTGCAAGTGCAGTGATACCCCAGATGTTATCTCACTGCCTCCAACCATTTTTTCTGGTGTGCGTGGACCATTCCATGTGCAGGGAATTGCTGTCGATCTCAAACAGGGATACATCTATTTCTCGTTTACTACGGAACTGCTCAAAATGGATCTGCAAGGAAACCTGATTGGTAGCGTGAAAGGTTTAACTGGCCATCTGGGCTGCCTCACCATGAACCCTGAAGACGGACGGGTTTACGGATCCATCGAATATAAAAACGATGCTATCGGCCGGGAAATCCTCAAAAAGCTCGACAGTAACGAACAAACTCATAATACCGACGCTTTTTATATCGCTATTTTCGACGTGGATAAAATCACCCGTCCCGATATGGATGCCGAAAAGGATAGCGTAATGACCGCCGTCTATCTCAAAGAGGTCGTGGACGACTACTACGCCTCGGTACAAAATCAGGGTAAAACCGTAAAACATCGTCACGGATGTTCCGGAGTGGATGGCATATCGTTTGGCCCTGCATTCGGAGCGCCTAAAGGCTCTAAAAATTATATCAATATCGCGTACGGTGTCTTCGAGGATACACTCCGCACAGATAATGAATATCAGGTTCTGCTCAACTTCGATCCTGAAAAGTTGAAAGCCTATGAACGCCCTCTCAATCAAGAAAATCCTCATCGCAGCGGCCCCGACACCTGTGATCACAAATATTTCGTCCGCACGGGCAACACCGCATACGGCATCCAAAATCTGGCATACGATCCATATACAGGATATTGGTTTGCAGCCGTGTATCGTGGACACAAATCTCAAAATCCCAATTACTCGTTATTTGCCATTGACGGATCCAAACCTGCTGTCATGCAAAATTTAGAGGGTTTTGACACCCCTACACGCGGAGAGGTGCTTTTCTTGAGCGAAGATGGGGAATACGATGCGAAAACAGGAATTCGAGGTTGGCAAGTCGACTACGGAACCACTGGCTTCTGTCCTATAGGAAATGGTGATTATTATATTTCACATCCGGATGGAGGTGAAGGAGGCAAGCACCAAAGCAGTACGGTCAAACTCTATAAATGGACTGGAGATCCTAAACAACCGTTTGTTCTGCAATAAAAGTAATTTTGCAAGTACAAGGAATCATCAAACAGAAGTAGAATTCCTCAATATAGCTTAAGGTATAAGCAAACTGTGACTGCTATACACTGCTATCAGGGGACTCGATTCCGCTACATTGCGGCCCTATTTCGCTCTTATCTTCCAACTGGACAAGCAACTGATCAAATCATCATTTTCGGAAGATAAAACAAAGCTGCCCCAGGAACAGGATAGAGAGGAAAGAGCAAATGCAATAAAGCATTACAAAGGATATGACTGAAGAACACGCTCCCCAAATGAGATTCGACCGGGAGCAGATAGAAAAAAGAATTGATGTTGCCAGCGAACTGTTTGCCAGTGGATTCAACTGTGCGCAATCTGTCGTTGCCGCTTTTGCCGATCTGTACGGTGTGGATCGTGACCTGGCATTGAGAATGGCTGCACCCTTCGGCGGGGGTATTGGCCGCATGCGCGAGATATGTGGCTCTGCCTGCGGACTATTCATGCTCACCGGATTGGAAAACGGACAGACCGATCCAACCAACAGAACCGGCAAAGGAGAAAACTACAAATTAGTTCAGGAACTGGCCGCAGAATTCCGCAGACGTAATGGCTCGTGCATTTGCCGAGAACTATTGGGGATCACCAAAGAGACTCCTATTTCTCCCATTCCGGAGGCACGTACTCCCGGATATTATAAAAAGCGCCCTTGCCCCGAGATTGTCAGAGAGGCTGCCACGATCTATTGCGAACATTTGTGTGGGCGCAAATTCGACAAATAGCTTTAACTGACGTAGGCATCAAATCGCATAAAATCAGTTAACAGCACATCCCATTATACGTTCCAAAGAGTAAACACTCCTATACGCAGAGAGGGGGAGATTGAATAGTCTATCAATCTCCCCCCCTGCTATTTTCGTTTGCTATAATTATCGTACTTCAAATATGTCGCAAAATTAGATTCACCTCATACTACAAATCCATTCAATCCATCAAATTACAACAATGCATTTCTATTCATGAGGTTTCAGAACTTTCCTACTCATGATTGTTGTCCTCTAATTTGGTTCTCGTGTGCCCAACCAGATGAAAAGATAAATCGCTCGTGGAACAGGCCCCAAAAATTGCCTACAAAAATTCCAATTCTCCCCCTTGTGCCGTAACCTCAACCTTCACCAGACGCCCTAAATAGATACTCATATTAGGACGGTCATGACCCGCGGGGAAATCAAACAACACAGGAATACCCAATCTTGAGGTATAAGCATTGATCAGAGCATAGGCATCGCTTCCCCACTCTCGTTCAGAATTCATCCGATTGAAATACCCCACCACAACAGCACGTACACGAGCCAATTTACCACTCCTCAACAGATTCTGCATCATGCGATCAATGTGGTAGATATTTTCTCCTACATCCTCAATAAACAGTATGGAGGGCTCGTCGAAATAGTTATCCAGATCAGTACCGTTCAACGCATACAAAATCGATAAATTTCCCCCAACCAGACGTCCTGTAGCACACCCCAACCGGTTGTAAGAAGAGGGCTCTGTATGGTACTTTTTGACCTCCCCAAACAGAGCATCGCGCAGAGATAGCGCCGAGGTGTCTACCTTCGTGGTGTCCGACAAAAATAACGAAGGCATCGTGCCGTGGATCGATTCAATCTTTTCTTTGCGCAAGACCTGATGTAACACGGTAACATCACTGAATCCAGCCAACCATTTAGGATGGGTTCGCAGTACCGACCAATCGAGATAATCCAAGGTCCGAACTGCACCGTATCCGCCTTTGTAAAAAATAATTGCTTTGACACTCGAATCGTTAAGAGCCCGCTGCAAATCCGAGGCCCGCTGCTCATCAGTACCCGCAAACCATCCGGCATTTCTACAGTACAAATGTTCGCCCACTTTAACCTTGACCCCCCACGCTTCGATCCTGCGAACAAAAGAGGTATCCGGTCTTCTGGGCAACTTCGATGAAACAGCTATCACAGCCACTGTGTCGCCTTTTTGCAAAAATGGTGGACGAATATAGGGTGTTACGGTTTTGTTCAAGGTATCGGTCTGAATCAACACCATCGAGTCCAATCCCATCTGATCTGTTTCGAACTCTTCGGAAGGTCTCCCCGTTTCATTTACACACTGTTCCATCGTTTCAGCCTCTTCAGTCTTCTGTTCCAATACCGGAGGATAGTCGTAAACAGCTGCAGCACATGAGATAAGATTAGGGATCATCTCATTCTCATCAGCAGATTCAATGTGTGTTGTCCGATCCTTATATTGGCCTATCGTAGAATATCCGACTGCATCCGACTGTTGAGTCTCTGGCTGACGTTGACCAACCGCCACAGATAAAGAGGTTTGATCATCGGCATGAGAGAACGCTGAATCTACAACAACATCCACTTGACTCGCAGCAGAAATTGAACAGAAATGATCGAATGACCAATCGGCTGTATCGCTATGTCGGAGATTGGACTGACTTGGAGCACAACTTACCTGTCCTAACAATACTGGTGCTTCACACAAAAAAAACAGGCCGAAGCATCCTACGGCCATACGATATGATAATTTCATTGGGTTGAATAGCTCTTTTTGGCAACGCGAAGATACAAAAACACAAACAAGATTCCACTTCACAATGAAGAACTTGTCTCGATCATTTGGAAAACATCTTAAAAAAGTCCATCTTTATACATAATCATTCTTGGTCTAAACCAACAAACCTTTCAACGTGAAATTATGAATCGTTCCCGGATTTTCTCTGCCATCCTCTTCTGTTGCACTTGTCTGCTGCCATCCTCTACACTACATGCCAGAAACAACGCTCAAGCCCCCGACTCCACTCACATACAAAATCGCAAAACGGTTGTATTAACTTTTGATGATGCCACCGCCAGTCAACGAACATTCGTAGCTCCACTGCTCAAAAAAATGGGTTTTGGCGCCACCTTTTTCGTTTGTGAGTTTAAAGGGTTTGAAAACAAAAAGCATTACATGAGTTGGAGCCAGATCCGTGAATTGGCTCAAATGGGTTTTGAAATTGGGAATCATACCCACTCTCACCCAGCTATGAGTCAACTCGATCGGCAACAAATCGAAGAGGAGATCCGTTACATCGAAAATAAATGTCAAGAATATGGGATTGCGCATCCTATTACGTTCGCCTATCCTGGATATAGCACCAGCCCGGAAGGAATCGAAATTTTACGGGCACGGGGGTATCGATATGCACGGCATGGGAACGACAAACCCTACATTTATGGCGAAAGCGATCCGATGATGGTTCCCAGTTACGCCGTTCACGAAAAAGACAACCGTACATACGAATTCGTGCGCAACATCATTGAGCAATGCCCGGATAATGGAGCCATTGTTCTCTGTTTTCACGGTGTCCCCGATCTTGCGCATAATCACGTCAACACCTTACCCCAAACGTTCAAAAAAATCATGAAATACCTGAAAAAGGAGAACTGCCGAGTGATTCCGCTTTGTGAACTTTGAGTACCCCCAATTGCTTGCATACGAGACATATTCAATCAATAGGAATTGACACCCAAAAACACAAAAAATCATATACCATTTACCTATTTACTCAATGTTGGCACATAAGACATGACTACACCAACGTCACCGCCAATGGCATATCATCAGACATTTGCCTTCTTTATGCAAACACCTTAGGCAGGAGGTGTAACTGCTAACATTCCATTACCACAGTTACCAAATCCATTGCCTACCGAAACCTTGCAACAACAAATCCTCTATATTAATAGGATTTATTGGGAACAGGCTTGAATAATTCGATTTTATTTCACAATTTTGCACCCGGAATTCGGCAAATGAATATCTGCCTCAATAGCTCAGTTGGTAGAGCATTTCACTCGTAATGAAAAGGTCGCCGGTTCGAGTCCGGCTTGAGGCTCAATCGAAAAATCAAGATTTTCAAAACATTACAAAGGCTTATCAATCGATAAGCCTTTTTTCTTTTGCGAATGTTACGAACTGTTTTGCTCCATTTCCGCTCATTAATTTTTCGATTGTTTTATAAAACGGGCGATGGCAACATTCAATCTTTGTGTGTTTGAATACCACAGCAAGAGGATGGAGATTCTCTATCTCAACCAGGTTTATCAGCAATTGAAAATCTGTATACTTGAAAACAGGCATGTATGCGACCCGATCACAAATCTCAAAAGATTTTAGTACGGTGAAAGATCGGTCTATCGCACGTTCGATCGACCGTAAACTACAAGAATACGAAGAATTGATTGTTCAGAAGCTCGGATGGAAAATCCACAATAGGAGAATTGACAAAAATACTCAAATCCATTGAACCGGACAGTGATGCTTACGGGGATTTATCCGAATCTCCGATCCTTCAGAATTCGGTGTCTGATACGACCATACATCTGAATGCGGAAAATTACAACGATGTGATACGACCTCAGAAAGACACAATACTGCTTTCAAAAGGAATATCAGAATAACGTACAAGGGACTGTCCGATATTTTGTGTAAACGATAATTTGGGTCGGGGTTTAGAGGATTGCTAAATCCCGATTCTGTTTTCAAATATAGCTATAAACTGGTTCATTACCACACCCCAGTTTTGGATGGGTGCTGTCCATTTCTTCTCGATCTCCTGCAAAGCCAGCCAGACCGACTTGCGGACAGCATCGTCGGTGGGGAACGAAAGTTTTGATTTAGTGTATTTCCTGATCTTTCCGTTTAGGTTCTCGATGATATTGGTCGTGTAGATGATCTTACGGATCTCGACGGGGAATTCGAAAAAGGCGGTTAGCTCGTCCCAGTTGCGATGCTACGACTGCACAGCATGGCGATACTTCGAGCCCCAGACTTGCTCGAAGTGAGCCAATGCCGACTCAGCCTGCTGCTTGTTGGCCGAGGTGTAGATCTCTATTCATATCGGCCGTGAAAGCCTTCATGTCCTTCCAGACGACATAGCGGCAGGAGTTTCGGATCTGATGCACTACGCAAATTTGAGTGGTGGACTGCGGGAATACGGCGCGGATAGTATCGGTGAAGCCGTTCAGATTATCTGTGACGGTAATCAGAATATCCTCTACTCCGCGAGCCTTAAGATCGGTCAGAACCGACATCCAGAACGATGAGGACACCGTTTTGCCGACCCACATTCCCAGCACCTCCTTATAACCCATTTTGTTAAGGCCGATACACAGATAGACCGTCTTGTTGATGACCTTGCCAGACTCCCTGACCTTAAATACGATCCCGTCCATCCAAACAACCATATAAAGACTCTCCAGTGGCCTGTTCTGCCAATCGGCGGCGGCCTGGGTGACCTTGTTCGTGATGATCGAAATGGCCGACGACGAGAGGTTGATCCCGTAGATATCTCGAAGCTCGTCTTCTATATCCGATACGCTCATTCCTTTGGCGTAAAGTGAGATGACCAACTTCTCGATAGTCAATCCGCGACTCTGGTGCTTGGGAACCACCACGGGCTCGAACTCTGAACGTCGGTCGCGGGGAATCTGGATCACGCTCTCGCCGTACTCGGTCTGAATCTTCTTGGGAAATGAGCCGTTGCGTGAGTTACCCGTATTGTTGCCATCGGCCGAATGCTTTTCGTAACCCAGATGGGAGTCCATCTCGCCCTGAAGCATCTGCTCCAAAACCTGTGAATGCAACTTCTTGAGGAACTTGCTTACATCGGCTTCAGTCTTGAACTGGCTTAAAAACTCTTTGCTCAGCAGTTCCGACGAAACCAACTTTCTCTTCTTTGACATAACACTGTCCATAAAAGCAATCTTTTAAAATTAGTAAAAAATAATGCGGATCTTCAGACCCGCATTACCGTTTACACAATTTTGTGGACAGTGTCACGTACAAAGTGGACGAACTTCTTGATGTCATCACATCAGGGGCAATACTCAACTTATCATTGAAAAGCACAGATATATTATCTGATTACCTTACATTGGCACTCAATTCTCCGATAGTGCGCTTACAAGCTAAACGAGATGCAGGAGGCTCTATCATTCATAATAGGAATCTTCTTTCTTTATAAACAGGACTTCGGACGGTTCGATGCTTTCCAGCGAGAACAGGCTCGGTGTGCCTTTGTACAGGCTATCAAATGAAGCCACGAAATCCCCTCAAAGAAAAACTGGAAGGTTATATCCTTTCCTTCATTGTAGAAAAACAGTCTCAAGCATCCTTTACGGATAAGGTATTCTTATCCGCAACCTTACCTTCCTCCGATAGTATAGTATCGTTTTAGATGGGATGGATAGTGTTTCTGTTGCTTCAAAAGGAAAGTGTTCGTTTGAATATCTTTCTGCCATAGCGCAAATTTATAAATAATTTCAGATTTATCTGAATCTGGTATGAAGAAGTTTCATAATGAAAATGCTACCTTTGTGCTGGTAATCATATAAATAATCAAAATTTTAATATAGATCAATATGATAAATACACTGACATCCTTGCGTCTCATTTTTGCCATGATGGTTTTTGGGGCGCATTGCTATGTTATAGACGACTTTTTCAGTACGCATTTCTTCTAAGGAAGGATTTGTAGGAGTCAGATTCTTTTTCGTACTGAGCGGTTTTATCATCGCATATAACTATCAACATAAACTGGAAGAGAACAAGACGGATAGAAGGACGTTTTGGGTCGCCCGTTTCGCACGTGTATATCCCCTGCACTGGCTGACGCTGTTTGTGGCAGCCGTTTTGGGAAACTATGTCGTGGCATCCGGCGTAATGGACAGGCTGGCACATTTTCTGACTTCCCTGACCCTTACCAATGCCTATATTCCCAAGGCGGACTACTTCTTTTCATTCAACAGTCCTTCATGGAGCCTGTGCTGCGAGCAGCTGTTTTATTTCTCTTTTCCGTTCCTAATACCGCTGGCAAAGCGTTACAGACAACTGCTTTATGTGTTTCTTGTTATGGCGATAGCGGTCGTTGTCGGCATGTACCTGACACCACCGGAAGAAATAAAAGGATACTGGTATGTCAATCCGATAACCCGTTTCCCGGATTTCATACTCGGTATGTTGCTGTTCCGGCTATATGAACATCTGAAAAGCAGGAATATCACAGCACGGCAAGGCAACATCATGGAGATTGTGTCTGTAGCCGTATTTATGGTTTTTACCTGTACGCTTCCGATATTTCCAAAGTGTACCGCTATTCCTGTTATTACTGGCTGCCTGTAGCGATGGTGATTATCAGTTTCGCTTTGCAGAAAGGTGTCATTTCACGACTGTTGAACAACCGTCTGATGGTAACGGGTGGAAAGATAAGCTACAGTTTCTATCTGATACACCTTTTCGTATTGCTATCTTACGCGGAATGGCAAAAGACTGCGGCTTTAAGGATAGAATGGTATTATTCAGTACCTGTATTATTTGTCATTATCATTCTGCTTAGTCTGCTTTCATACCGTTATTTTGAGAAACCGATAAACAAGAAAATCAAACAATTACTCAACAAATAAACATGGAACAACTTATAAAAAAAGTCCTCGTATAGAGGTTGTGGATGCCCTGCGCGGCTTTGCCGTGATGGCCATTATCCTGGTTCATAATCTGGAACACTTCATTTTCCCGGTATATCCTGACAGTTCTCCGGGATGGCTGAATGCGCTGGATCAGGGAGTATTCAATGGGATTTTTAGCCTTTTTGCAGGAAAGGCATACGCTATCTTTGCCCTGCTGTTTGGGTTTACATTCTACATTCAGACCAGCAACCAGAAGAAACAGGGGAAAGATTTTGGTTATCGCTTTCTTTGGCGCATGGTGCTTCTGGTGGGTTTTGCCATATTGAATGCAGCCTTCTTCCCGGCCGGTGATGTACTTCTGCTGTTCGCTGTAGTAAGCCTTGTCCTTTTCCTGACACGCAATTGGAGCGACCGAGCGATTCTGATAACTTCCATTCTCTTTTTACTGCAACCTGTTGAATGGTATCACTATGTGGCGAACCTGTTCAATCCGGCTCATCAGTTACCGGACCTGAAAGTCGGAGAAATGTATGCGGAAGTGGCAGCATATACCAAAGCCGGAAATTTTGGAGATTTTCTGTTGGGAAACATCACACTGGGTCAGAAAGCAAGCTTGTTCTGGGCAATCAATGCCGGACGTTTCTTCCAGACAGCCGGACTGTTCCTGCTCGGTTTCTATATCGGAAGAAAGCAGCTTTTCGTTTCATCGGAAAAGAATCTTCGTATATGGGTAAAGACACTGATTGTAGCTGCCATATCATTTGCACCGCTGTACACGCTGAAAGACCTTATCATGAAGAATGACGCTATTGTGCAGCAGTCTGCCGGAACCGCTTTCGACATGTGGCAGAAACTTGCCTTTACACTGGTGCTTGTCGCATCCTTCGTCATTCTGTATCAGAATAGGACATTCAGCAAACTGGTGGGCAATCTGCGGTTTTATGGCAAGATGAGCCTGACGAACTACATCACACAGTCCATTATCGGAGCAGCTATCTATTTCCCATTCGGGCTGTACCTTGCTCCATATTGCGGATATACCGTCAGCCTGCTGATCGGTCTGTTCACATTCTTTCTGCAGGTTCTTTTCTGTAAATGGTGGCTTGGCAAACACAAACAGGGGCCTTTGGAGTACATCTGGCACAAATGGACCTGGATAGGAACGGATAAATAAAATTACTGTCTGTATGAAACAAGTCATTTTAGAAACCCCAAGACTGCTATTGCGGGAAATGGACATCTCGGATATGGATTCTCTCCGTATGATTTTACAGGATGAAAAAGTGATGTATGCCTACAACGGAGCTTTCGATGAACGGGAAACTTCCATGTGGATGCAAAAGCAGCTCAAACGTTATAAAGATTTCGGATTCGGTCTTTGGGCTATCGTGCTGAAAAAGAACGGTGAAATGATTGGGCAATGCGGAATAACGATGCAGGAATACAATGATATGTTGGTTCCGGAAGTCGGATATCTTCTGGCCTACAAACATTGACACAAAGGATATGCAATAGAAGCTGCTACGGCATGTCGGGATTATGGATTCAGTGCATTGCATTTCGATGCAATGTATTCAATAATCCGTGACAACAATATTGCATCACAAAAAGTTGCGATAAGGAATGGTATGATACCGATTGATTCTGTTGTCAAGCATTATCGTGGAGAAGAAATGCCTCATAAGGTATACCGCATAAATGCTTCCTGCTTTTCGGATAACAAAGCGGTACAATGAAATATATTGGTTCAGTTCTGTATGCCCTGTTAAGTTTGGAACATACAGACTGAACCGATTTCTCTTTATTCAAAGAAAACAGCTGGGTAACGTACAGTTCCCTTAATGCTTTTCAATGCATCAGGTATCAGTTCGATAACCTGACAATATCCAGAAGGCACATCAAACGGAAACGTGATACCATAGTCTGCTGCTTGGCGGTAACCAAAACGCAGATAATAGTCTTTATGCCCAAGCAGTACTGCTGTTCCATATCCAAGTGCGGCAGTTCTTTTATGTGCTTCTTTAAGTAACATTCCTCCTATGCCTCTATTCTGGTATTCAGGAAGAACGGCAAGCGGAGCTACAGCCAAAGATGTATGGACTTCACTTTCTGAAACGATTTCCACTTTTGTCAACAAAATATATCCTACTATATCTTCTTGATCTGTTTTCGCAACTAACGACAGTTCCGGAATATATGTATCGGACTTATGCAGTTTTTCCACTAAATGATGTTCCTGATGGTCGCTTTCCTGCATATCTGCAAAAGCTGCTTCTATCAGTTTACAGATAGCCGGTAATTCTGTACTTTCTTCTTGCCTTATTCTGATATTCATTGTTGGATCATTTTTCGTTTTACGGTCAGTAATAGTTCAATGTCTTATCGCTGCATGTGCAAAATCGGATACGCTTTCCCTTCTGCATCCAAATCAGAACGGGTTATAACCGAAAATCCCATATGCAGGTAAAAACCTACAGCCTGTATATTTTGTTCGTTCACATCAACTTTGTACACTTGCAATTTTTTAATAGCATACATTACTAACTTCTTGCCAATACCTTTTTTTCGATAGTCGTTATGAATAAACAACATTTCAATGTTATTCTCTGCTACTCCTATAAATCCAACCAGACGGCCGTCTTGTTCACATCCATACAAGGCAACATACTGAAAATAGGCAGGAAGATGCTCTTTGTAATACAAAAAATCTTCCTGTTTCAAAAAATCGTGCGTATTCAGTACGGCACTTCCCCAAATATCCATAAGAATCGGATAATCCGTTTTTTTGATTTCTATAATCATGCTCCATTACGTTTAATTCAATTATTCAGTTTCCCAAACGATTATTTCTGTACGCTGATGGGGCACTTTCAACATTGTAAGCCATCGGAAATTGGAAATATCATTGTTCCTGTATTACCAATGCCTGTTCAACGTAAAATTACACAAAAAAATTCAAGAGAGCTTTAGTTAAGAAAAAGAGTAAAGTGTTGTTGAATGAAGCAAAGCGAAAGTCGAAATGACAATAAAGAGAACGGCTTGATTCATCATGTAAAGACCAACGGGATGGGGTCAAGTGGTTTTGGTCTGCTCAAAACACAAACTAGCGACCATTGAAAAACTGAGTTCCGACTTCGGAGTAACTCAAAGGAAATCTTGCTGCTCCGTTGGAAGCAAACGGGAAGGCTAGAGGAGTATAACCCCGTTGGCTCATTGGGGCGATTTTAGCGGTACGTGCACTGCGTGAAGAAAATACCCTAACGAGCTATGGCTTTTCTGTTCCTCAAAGCCTGCGTAAGTGTTAGTGGCTATCGGCATACCCTTTCTTTTTGTCGATATGACATCTATCCGCTTGTCGGCAGATCGAATATCCGACCGACCTGCTTGCGAATAGTGACATTTTCTACAGCCACTTAGCTGGCAGATTTGTTGACGTATAAAAATTGCTATACATTGAGAATCATTACAAAACACATTCCTCATCGTTTCATCAAACCGTTTGTCAAAAGAAAAGTAATGAACAGCGTTATGCTTCCTTTCACTTTTCATCAGTCAAATCCTTTTATTGAGAGATTGATGAAGATGTAAATTGTTGTATTCCTTTATGTTTATATATTTTTGATCGTTTTTCAATAACCTCATTCATCCACTTGCGGAAATAGTAATATTTGTCCTGACGCAAAGTTCGAGGCAATATTCTCCACTGCATTCCTGTTCTTACGAAACACATAATGATCAAAAATGAAACGAAATGAATATTTTCTAAATTATTTTTCGAAAACTAACATTTTTTTTATATTTTAGTGTTTACTTTCACCAAAGTAAATGTAAACTTGGTAATTACAATAATTCAAAAACACTTCGATTATTTTTGTTTTTGAATTATAAATAATGCGAATCAGAAGTTGTCGACCGATTCTATTCTTAAAAATTCACAAAAAAGTAGAGCGATCGCCAACTTTTCAAAAGTATGTACTAACAGTCCCTTGATTTAGCTCTTACTTTAGACGCTCTTTGAATTTCTGTTTTTTCATTCAGCCTGTTGAAAAAGGATTCGATAGGCTGTCTGGCCTTAGAATGTGAGAAAAGATCCCTAGCGACTTTCTTCCTCTGTTTGAGGACTTCTATCTCTCCCTTAATCTCCTTATGTGGAGTAAGCACTTTTACCAGATTGCTTTCATTAAAAAAAGAAAAGTCGCTGTAAATCTTGTCTGCAAGAACGGTCTTTTCGGCCAAGTATGGCACACATTCGTTTTTGAATACGGTCAGATCGTTTTCTGATTCCGGTATCAGAGCTATCATTCCCGAGAAAGGTATCGTTCCTTCCTTACGTTGTCCTACCATGCAGTTTTATACCATAGTAGTACATGTTCTTAGTGGAACAATACCCTTTGGGTGTTATTTCCGTAGCCACTTACTCATCTCGGTTTTTCTCATTGCAGGTCACAATCGGTATGGAATCTACAATGGATATAAGAGAGTCGCAATTCTTGGGCTGGAATGATTGTACCATGGTTTCCATCAATGCTTAAATGCTTCTGAAAGCGTATTCAAACGTGTAGCGAATGTCTTGTAAGACGGTACTTAAGAAACCATGACCACAGATATTCCTTGGCGAAAGTGTGTATCTAGCTGATGATGAAGTATCTTTGGCAATAAAAACGCTGAAAAGACTTATAGAATACATATATAAACCTATTAGTTTTAACTTTCTCTCCTTGGAAATCACAATTAGAAAATAACTGGAATTATTACTATAATATACTTATTTTCAGGGAGTTTACAAAATAAAATAGTGAAACAATTAACTGAATTACAAACTTTTAACAGAGAATCAGAAGCTGTTTTCAACTCCTGATTCGCATAAATAATAGAATTTATACAGAATAAAGAAATAAGACTATTGGCTATCAGCAACATAAGACACCACTCAATATAACGTCTAATTTTAAACATTTTTAATCAACAGCAAAATGAAGAATCTAAAACTGAGTATATTATTATTAATATTAAATTTTAATTTTAAACCTGTCTTTTCTCAAGTTTCCACAATTACATACGAGCTTACAGCAAGAAACTTGTCATTAGAAGCAGTCAATTCATATCCCCAAAAGCTTATTAGTTATCAAAAAAATGACACGTTGTATCGAATTGTTGTAAGTACTTTTGGTGCATGGGAAGATACAGTAAAACGCAAAATAGTTATCAATGATAGATATATTAGAGATAAAAATTATCCTACAAATATCAAAAAATATCTCGAACCAACATTATTAACAAATTACAATCATCCTGAAATACAAAATATTGCTGACTCTATCATTAATATAAAAGACTCTCTAACTATCGAAATAATAAAACATGCTTTGAAATATTCTTCGGAAAGAATAGAATTTGATAATGAACTAGCACAAAAATTAGACAAAGGTACTTGTACTACCTTAGGCGTTGAAACGATCTTAGAAAGAGGCAAAGGCACTTGCAGTGAATATTCAAATTTGTTCATCGCTTTAATGCGTAAAATTGGAATTCCTTGTCGTATGGCAGTAGGTATGGCTTACATGCCCCAGAAGAATTTTCAAGGTAGTCATGCATGGGCAGAATGTTATATTAATAACTATGGTTGGATAGCTGTAGATCCACAAAATGGTTTTATGTGGTTTCCTCCAGTTGTAATTAAATTATTTCATGGTCAAGATTTTATTGATTGCAATATAAAAACTTTACCTGATATGTATCCTGTAAATATAAAAATCTTGGAATACTAACATACATCCTGTTTGTAGGATTAAACATGCGCATATTTAATTCTACCAACGGGTTATCTTTATATACCTGACACATGCATTCGGTGCATCAAAAACCTAAACTTACCAACTATGAATGATTTGAGAACCCACTTATCAAGACTCTACAGCATATTTTTTCTCTCGCTTTATCTTCTCGGATTTTCAAACATACTTCATGCCCAAAACACAGCTCATCTCGACAACATTGTAGACGTCACCCAATGGATCAACGTTCATTTCGCCAAGGGGAAGCTTCCCCCCTTCTCATTCCGATACAATAACATCAACTCTCAAAACTTTATCACTCACTGGAAATATAACTGTGAAGAACTCTCTACCTCCACTCCAAAAGCCATCCAAAAGTTGATCACGTATCAAGACCCAGTTTCTGGACTCAAAATCGAATGTACTGTTACTGGTTTCAAAGAATTCAATGCTGTGGAGTGGGTTATACGACTAACAAACACTTCTAAGACAAACACTCCGATTATGGATGAATTCAAGGTTTTGAATCAAACATATGAAAGTCGTAAAAAAGGAGCATTCACTTTGTTGCATGCACGAGGCAGCTGTGGTTCAAAAGCGGATTTTATGGTTTCTATTGATACGCTAACATCCTCTCCTTTACATTTGGCACCTCAAGGTGGACGCTCCTCCGACAATACGGCACTGCCGTTTTTCAACCTAATGGCGCCTGGACAACAAAGAGGAGTATTGGTCGCTGTAGGTTGGACTGGAGGCTGGCAGGCTAACCTGGCTGTCTCGAACAACGAGACAGTCTCTCTGCATTCAGGCATGGAACGCTTCCGACTTTATCTCAAGCCTGGTGAAACGATCCGTACTCCTATGATCTGTCTGATGTTCTGGGAAGGGATCACTTTTATGCAAGGACAGAATAAATTCCGCCGATTCCAACAAACTTGCCACAGCCGACAAATAGACGGGGACCCTGTACATTATCCATATGCCAGTGGATTTCCAGCATTCGGTCCCAAACCTTGTACCGAAGGTGGTTGCTTAACCGAAGAAATGGATATCGCATTGATACGACGCTACAAACAATTCGGCATCATGCCCGAATGCTTTTGGCTGGATGCCGGTTGGTATGCCGACAGTGGAGCCCCTGTATACGACTGGTGTGACTGCGTTGGTAGTTGGGTCCCTGACTCCACTCGCTATCCTCGCGGATTAAAACCGATTGCCGATGAGGCCCACCGCCTAAATACAAAATTTTTGCTATGGTTTGAACCTGAACGAGTCAGCCGAGGATCATGGTTAGCCGTACAACATCCCGAATGGCTGCTCCATTCTCCGATCCGCAATTCGGCCCTACTTGATTTGGGTAATACTGAAGCACTCAACTGGTTGCAAAACCATGTGGGAGACATGATCGAAGAAGTAGGTATCGATATTTATCGACAGGATTTCAACCACCCCGGGAAACCGTTCTGGGAAGCTAATGAAGATCCCGACCGAATCGGCATGATGGAAATCCGTCATATTGAAGGGCTGTATGCATTTTGGGACTATCTGTTGGATCGATTCCCTAATTTGTTGATAGACAACTGTGCGGCAGGTGGACGACGAATCGACCTGGAAATGATGTCGCGCAGCGTCCCTCTCTGGCGGACCGATTACCAATACGACGAACCCACTGGCAAGCAGGGTCATTTCTACGGACTAAGTTTCTTCTTAGCACAACATGGCTCAGGAATTTCAGATACAGACAATTATTCGGTCCGGTCAAATATGGGTGCATGTCAAGTCTCTAACTTCGATATTACCACGAACAGACTCAGTTTACCCGACATTCAACAAGCCATTGCTACATTCAAAAAATATCGTCATTATTATCTCGAAGATTATTACCCATTAACCGGCATTATTGACGCTTTTTCCGACAAAATCTGGATAGCATACCAAATGCATTGTCCTTCGGATAATTCAGGTATTGTGATGGCTTTTCGCCGTCCTGAATCCAATGTGGACCGCATCAAAGTATATCTGCAAGGTATCGATCCTGGGAAAATCTATAATCTGTATAATGACAACACTAAACACACTCAAAGTATTTCCGGTCGTCAACTTGCCGAAGGTTTTTATCTGAACATTCCACAAGCCCGGGGTTCTTTGCTGTTGCATTATCAATGCATTGAATGAATTATTACTAAACTAAAGATTTAGCAAAAGTCACCGTCCTCTTCACGCACGTAGCACAGATACATCTCCCGCTTAGCTGTAATAATTTCCGGCGGCAACGATTCAGACGAAAGCCCACCGAGGCAAAGACGACACCCGAAGCCCCTACGGTCGGGGTGTCAGTGCTGGTGATCAGCGCAGCCAGCAGCGCCACCCCGTAGAGCGAAGCTGCTACCACAAGTGGGTGATCGGAACGAAAGTGCCATACTAAATACACCGACAAACAGTTACCCAACAGATGAAACAGGTTAGCATGAAAAAACATATACACTACATAGCACCATAGGGGCCCTCCACTCACGGCTCCCACCTGATCCGGCGATACGGGTAGTAGGAAAAGAACCAACAGCAAGACTATGAACGGGATTCTGAACTGTTGCATTGTTTGCGGCGTTTTCGGATGTGGTGCATGATCACAATGGCGCTCTGTGGAGTCATGTAAAAAGAGGGGGCGGGTTGCTCAACCACTATCTGGACTACCTCTGATAATGGTAATTGCCGATAATGCGGACGAGTTCTGAGTTTGGTGTACGCGCCGATAGATCTCACGGAACATAATTCGCTTGTTGCGTATCATACCATTCAGCCTGTTCCCTTGATCCATGCTTGATATGACACGCATAGCTCGCTCCGGAGAGACCCAAAATCTTGACGAGGGGGAGTTCACTACTCGATACATAACTTCTCTTAATTGGATGGGACCGGAGCTCTGTGCAATCTGACGACGATAGGCGTTCAATAAGTCACGATCGCGTTCGGAACGATATTCGAAAATCCTGTGTATCGGCATGTAAAACAACTTGATACACAAAGTTACCAATACTGGAGAGAACAAAGATTACTGACCAAATGATTTGTATTCACTCTATACTATCCTTAATTCGAAAAAAACTCCATTTTTAATTATTGATACGTGTTGTGATTTACTGTAAAAATTCTATCTTTGATTGATAGGGATATAAAATACACATATGCGTGTGTATGTCTATTTTGCGGTCATTTGTCATTCAAAACCAAACAGATTTCGAACTCTCACCGAGGAGCATTATATGATTTTCATATTGTTCATTTTATTAACCAAAAGTAAAAAACTTAATTTTAATTAATAATGAAATCTATTTTGTTTAAAGTAGCTAAAATTTTCACACTATTCCTTGTTTTCTACAACTTTCCGTGTAAAACAAAAGCACAAGAGTTTTACACATTTAAGTCGCCTGATGACCGTTTAAGTGCGGAAATCACATTAGGCAATGACATACGTTTTTCACTCAAACATGATAACACCCAAATTCTTGCGCCTTCTGTAATTGGTATGAAATTGAGTGACGGTCAGATATTAGGCAAAAATCCTAAATTACAAAAAATTTTCACCTCCAATTGTGATGAGACGGTTCCTGCCATTTTCTATAAAAAGAGCGAAATAAAAGATCAGTTTCATGAAGTCCATTTTCAGTTTCGTAATAGTTACGGATTGACTTTTCGTCTGTATAATGACGGGTTTGCATATCGTTTTACCACTAATATAAAGGACAGTATCATTGTGCATAACGAGATTGCGCAATACCAATTTTCCCAAAACTATCCTGTATGGGTCCCTTATGTCAAGGATTCTGAACACAAAAGCATTGAGCAGCAATTTTTCAGCTCATTCGAAAATCAATATACTCATGATAAACTTTCCAATATTGACAGTACCCGATTAATCTTCCTCCCCTGTTTAGTCGAATTGAATAACGGCAAGAAACTGTGCATCACTGAGTCTGATCTAGAGAATTATCCGGGTATGTTTTTAAAGCGAACTCAAAGCACATCCATGCAATCTTTTTTTGCTCCTTTCCCCAAAACCACTCAATATGACACCCGGCATATACTAGTACAGGATAGGGAAAACTATATCGCTAAAACATCCGGAACTCGCTCTTTCCCATGGCGGATCTTCATTGTAACCGACAATGACAAGGACCTAACCAATAACGATATGGTGTATCGTTTGGCGTCTCCTTGTCGAATTCAGGATATTTCTTGGATAAAGCCAGGTAAGGCGGCATGGGAATGGTGGAGCCAAATTAATCTTTCAGGGGTTGATTTCCGCGCGGGGAAAAATAATGACACGTACCGTTATTTTATCGATTTTGCTGCAGAAAATGGTATCGAATATGTAGTTATAGACGGTGGATGGTACGATCAGGAAAAAGGTGATATTTTCAAATCTATTCCTGAAATTGATATTCCCGATTTGGTTAATTACGGAAAAAGTAAAGGAGTCGATATTATTCTGTGGGTTGGTTACTCACCTTTCGAACGCAATTTGGGGAAAGCTATTCAGTACTATGCCGATATGGGTGTGCGCGGTTTTAAAGTGGATTTTATGGATCGGGACGATCAGCAAACTATCAACTTTTTATATAAGGCCGCAGCATTATGTGCAGAACATCATATGTTACTGGATTACCATGGAACGTGTAAACCTGCCGGTATTCAACGAACCTATCCAAATGTCATGAATTTTGAAGGTGTCAATGGGCTAGAACAAGTTAAATGGATGCCTGGGTCATCTCTCGATCAGGTAGTGTATGATGTAACTATACCATTTATCCGTATGGTCGCCGGTCCGATGGACTATACACCTGGAGCTATGCGTAATGCGACAAGACAATGTTATATGCCGATATATTGGGATCCTATGAGCCAAGGGACACGTTGTAGGCAATTAGCTGCATACGTAATTTTTGAGGCCCCTCTAAACATGCTGTGCGACAGTCCAACATCTTATAACGCAGAGCAGGAATGTCTGCATTTTATAGCCAAGATACCTACGATTTGGAATGAAACCGTTGCATTGCAAGGGAAAGTAGGTGAATATGTGGCGATTGCCAGACGTTCTGGTTCCGAGTGGTATCTTGGAGCAATGACCGATTGGAGCGCTCGTACACTGATACTAAATTTATCTTTTTTACCTGAAGGCAACTGGAAAGCAGAAATTTTTAAAGACGGCATTAATGCTGATAGAACTGCATGTGATTACAGCAAGGAGATTATCGATATCCCTTCTAATCGCAATATACAAGTAACCATGGCACCAGGAGGAGGGGGCGCTATGAGAATTTATCGTTCTAATTAGTACACTTTTAAGTCACAGCATATATTGCAGTTTGAAAATTCATTCACCTGAATCTAATTAACTTATTGACACAAAAAAGAATAGCAGCACTTACATCGCATCAAAAGGACGGTATATTATTTTGGATGGCTGCGTGGCATGGCTGCACAGATGGTTATGATATACCATCATTTTGAACTCTATTTTGACTCTGCACTTTCACCAATCAATCATGGTTATCTCGCTATAGGTTTCTTTTTCACTCTTTCCGGCTAAGTTATAGGGTATGCATATGACAATAGATGGAACAAAATGTCGTTCAAAGATTTTTTTAAGCGCCGTTTAGTCAGATTACACCCGATAATATTGTTTGCCACATTGTGAGGAATGATGCTTTTTTACTTTGGGCGCAGCGAGATGTTTCCGCTGATAGGTGATGCCACGGTAGGGATGTTGTTATGCGGACTACTATCGATGTTGATGATTCCAGCGCCTACGTCGATTGATATCCGTGGTTGGAGTGAAATGAATGCTAACAACGGTAATGCGTGGACGCACTGTTTTGAATATTTTGCCAACTTGCTTTATACTCTTGTCATATATCGTTTTTCAAAGATGTTGCTTGCTATATTCGTCAATGTTCCTTACCTTAAATCTGACGCTCAATCTTGATGTTTACGGAGCAAGTAATGCAACAGTACACAGTGATAGGCGAGATGGCACTCAATGCCGAGCAATTAATAATAGGTTTTACACGTTTGCTTTATCCATTTTTTGCCGGATTACTTTTATCCCGACTCGGATTTAAAATATCACTGCATGCCGGTTTCTGGTGGTGCAGTCTGTTAATTATCGGCGTGTTGTTAATGCCGCGCATTGACGGTGAATCGGCGCATCCTGAATGGGAATATACGAATCATTGGCTATCATTGCCATATTCCCTCTCATAGTGGCAATGGAAGCGGGTAGTAGTGTTTCCGGCAAATCTAAAAAAATGTTCATTTCTTGGTAACATATCCTATCCGCTTTACATTGTACATTATCCGATAGTTTTCACATTGCTTGGAGCATGGAAAACCAACAATCCAGACATATCACTCAGTACGACAATATTTGTGAATGTTGCCACCTTTCTATTCTGCTTGGCTGTAGCATACGCAACCCTGAAACTATACGACGACCCCGTAAGGAAATGGCTAAAACAGCATTGGTTCATGTCGAAACGTGAATATAAGCAAACTACCGCTAAACTGAAGATTTAGTTTTTTAGTTGGATATCTTATAATAGACATTATATCGAATAAGGTTTTAGGGCACTGATAACCAACAATCCTATGCTTTAATAAACTCTAATTGCTAAACTAACTATTTAACAATTAGAAGATATTAAACGACTTATTTTAAAGAAACATCTATTTTATCTCTCTTGTTTGCATAATCAAAAAAAAACTCAATGACATGTGGATAAAAATTTTCTAAACATTTATATTAGCTTTGTCCTTTTTCATATTATATAACAAACAAGTTCTGGCGTTCATCTGAAATTGCATTGAATTTGGCTTATAAGTTCATTTTTGATTCCCTCCTGAGGGTAATTTTTATCTAACATATAATAGCCGCACACACTAATAACTCATTAATCATAGGTTCCCAATTACCATAGACATGGTTTGATATTGCCCGTTTAGAGCTTGTATACAAATATTGGACAGCAGATTCAAGTTTACTAACATGATCAGGATATTTGATTTCATCCAGCAATTGGTTGATAGTTGATAAAAGAATGATTGAACTCATGAACAAGTGTAGGTAAAAACTCTTTGCTGAACAAGAATAACTTTTCATGATCAGCTTATAAAACCTATGATAGTAAATGCCTCTCTCTTTTATAATCTGTCTACTCCTCATGATCTCCGCCACCATTACAAAATTTTATGGTTGGTAACGGCACCGATTCAATATTACAGTCTTCGATGCAGTATAAAGATAATAAGCCTTAAGCTTATGATGCCGGTCAGTTCATAAAAGAAAGTGCTGCATAGGTGCATTAAGCGTATATGCCTAAAATGAGAGCAACAGTCCGCCATTTGGTGAAAGCTTCGGTTAAAGCAGTGAAAGGATGCCTAAACAAAACGAGAATGCCATTCTTAAGGTAAATATGCTCACAGAGTACAACGTCAAGAGTACAAATCTTAACCAATTTTTCGACCAATTGGTGGTTTCAGCGGGAAACAATACTACCGTGTTGTACTTCACCTATATCAAATTGCAGAGTGCAGATCTTACAACCAATGATGCGTTTTGTCATAATTTCACCTCTGCAAATTAAATATTACAGCATAAAGTAAGCGGGTGTGTTGTCCACCCGCTCGCTTTATTTTCCAATTGGACTAAGCACCTCCACCCAAAGCTCGATACAACAGAGCTTGTAAAGTACAATATTCGGTGCTCAATGCAATCTGCTCAAGCTCGCACTCCAAATAACGTTCATCGGATGACAATACTTCGAGATAGCCGACAAAACTGAGTTTGAACATCTCGGTCGCATTGCTAACTGACCGACGATTCACCATACACTCCTCCTGTTTCAACTGTTTGCGTCGAGCTGTCAGATCACTGGCAACAATCAGGTTGGAGACCTCTTCGTAGGCCTTCAGTGCCGCCTCATGATACGCTGACAATGCAATTCGTTCCCGACTCTGAGAGGCCTGCCATACGGATCGTATTTCAGCACGATTGAAAATCGGAGCGGTAATTCCCAATCCCAAATCGTAAACCAATGATGCTGGCGATACGAACCATTTGCTCAGATTGAACGCATTGAAGCCCCCGCTTCCACCCAGTATTAACGAAGGATAAAACGCTTTACGTGCAGCTTTTACATCAGCTTTGGCAGCGATCAGTTCCATTTCAGCTTCCCGAATATCAGGTCTCAACTGCAACAGCTGTGCGGGAATGCCAATTTGAGACGGGAAATGCAACTGCTCTATACTGTCAAATGCACATCTTTTAACCGGTGCCGGGAAACGCCCCATCAACGTACAGAGGGCACGCTCCTTCTCTTCTGTCAGCTGTTTAGTCTCCAACAACATTCCCTGCAACTGCAGTACACGGGCATGAAATTGGTCAACAGCCAACTGCGTCTCTTCGCCCTCTTGTTTCAGCTCAAAGGTCAGATCATGAGAACGACGGGCCTCAGCCAGTGCATGTTCAAGCACCTCTGCCTGACGATCCAATCCAACCAGTTCGTAATAGAGCATCGCAACCTCCGACACCAACAGCGTACGTGCCAGTCGGGCCGCCTCCATCGAGGAGTACCAACGGGCTGCAGCAGCCCGTTTTTTCTGGGTCAATTTACCCCAAACGTCTGCCTCCCACTGGAAAGACACGCCCAACTGAAATTCACGATACGGTGCGGGAATGTGACGATCTTTAGCCAAATCGGGAGTATTGGTGGTTTCATTTCCCACTCCATCCATCGTATAATCGCCAAATCGCTGAACATACCCCTGCACCCCGGCTGACACGGAGGGGAAAAGCTGCGAACGACTCTGTCGCAGTTGTGCCCGAGCAATCGACACGCGTTCGAGAGTCTGCTGGAACGAGTGGTTATTGGCCAACGCCTCACCGATACAGTGCTGCAACAAAGTGTCGGTAAAAAAGCTGTCCCATGAAAGCATAGCCATCGACATCGTATCGATCGCAGTATCCGTTGAGGAGGTGGTATCATAGGCCGATGGGAGTTTGACATCGGCAGCAGGACTTTGCTCCACTCTGGAAGCTCTACAACCGGAGAGGAGCACAACAGCCGCCACTCCAAACATCCAATATTTACGCTTCATAATCTTCCATATCAATAGCCGGACGATTTCGTTTGAGACGAGTCGCCAAGCTTTCAAAAACAACATACAAACCCGGAACGAGGAAAATACCGACCATTGTTCCGATCAACATACCGCCGGCAGCAGCCGTTCCGATCGAACGGTTACCCAAGGCACCGGCCCCGCTGGCCATCATCAACGGAATCAAACCGCAGATAAAGGCAAAACTGGTCATCAGGATCGGACGCAGACGGCTTCCGGCACCCTTCATGGCCGCTTCCAGGATCGACATGCCCTGCTTGCGGAATTGGTTAGCCATCTCGATAATTAGAATGGCATTCTTACCCAACAGACCGATCAGCATCACCAAAGCCACCTGTGCATAGATATTGTTGTCGATTCCGGCCAACTGCAGCACAAAATAGGCTCCGAACACACCGGCCGGCAACGATAAGATCACCGGGAAGGGCAGCAGCAGACTTTCATACTGAGCCGACAACAACAGATATACGAACAACAGACAAATTCCGAAAATCAGAATGGTTTGACCACCGGACTCTTTCTCTTCACGAGAGACACCCGACCACTCGAGAGCATAGCCACGAGGCAAAATATCAGCTGCAATCTCCTCCACCGCTGCGATTGCTTCACCGGAGCTGACACCGGGAGCAGCATCACCGGTAATCAACGACGAAGTAAACATATTGTAGCGTGTAATCTGGTTGGGACCAAAGACCCTCTCCATGGTCAGGAAGTTCGAATAGGGAACCATCTCTCCGTTACGGTTTTTGGCGTAGAGCGAATAGATATCTTTAGGCTCCATGCGATACTCCGGAGAGGCCTGCAGCATCACCTTGTACATCTGACCGAAACGGATAAAGTTCGACGAATAGAAACTGCCGACATAGGACTGCAGCGACTCCAAAGCCTCGTTGACATTAACGCCAAGTTTAGCCGCCTGAGCGAGATCTACTTTAAGCAGGTATTGTGGGAAGTTGGGTTGGAATCCGGAGGTGACGCCCTGCAAACGGGGATCACGATTCAGACTGTCAACCAACATATTGGCAACACGAGCCGTCTCCTGGAACGAAGCGGCCGTACGGTCCTGCAAGCGAAGCTCGAATCCGCTGGCATTACCGAAACCGGGCACAGTCGGAGGCAAGAAATACTGAATCTCCGCATCTTTGATATGCGCCGTACGTTCGGCATAGACTTCGAGCAGTTCGGCAGCCGTTTTATCGCGTTCGTTCCACGGTTTGAGGTTGATCATTCCCATACCGTAGCTGGCATCTTCGGTCTCGGTCATCAGACTGTAGCCGGCCAACGTCGAAATGGTTTCGATCTCATCCATCGGCAACAGGGCGGCCTGAATCTGGTTCAACGCCTTTTCAGAGCGCTCCAAGGTTGCTCCCGGAGGGGTATTCACATTGACATAAATCATACCCTGATCCTCATTGGGAATAAATCCGGTCGGCAGGATGGAGCTGATGCCCCAGGTCGCCAGGAAAAACAGGATCAGCGTCGCATAGGTAAAGAACTTGCGTCCGAGATATTTTTTCAAGCCGATGTTGTACCGACGTTCAAAACGTTCGTATCCTCGGTTGAAGACAATAAAGAAACGTCTCAACAGATTGGGGCGTTTGCTTTTTCCCCGATCGTGTTTCAGCAACAGTGCACACAGTGCCGGAGAGAGCGTCAGCGCATTGATACCGGAGATAACGATTGCAACGGCCAACGTCAATGAGAACTGCTGATAGAAGATTCCGACCGTACCAGACATGAAGCCTACCGGGACAAACACGGCCGACATAACCAGCGTAATAGCTACAATGGCCCCACCGATCTCCTTCATAGCCTCGACCGAAGCCTTGTAGGGAGAGAGCTTCTCCCGCTCCATCTTGACATGCACCGCTTCGACCACCACAATGGCATTATCGACCACAATACCAATCGCCAACACCAGCGCGAACAGCGTCAACATATTGATCGAGAAGCCGAGCATATCCATAAAGAAGAAGGTTCCGATTAGGGAGACCGGCACCGCAATAGCCGGGATCAGGGTCGATCGGAAGTTCTGCAAGAATATATAGACCACGATAAACACCAGGATAAAGGCCTCCAGCAGGGTTTTCAACACTGAGGAGATCGAGGCGTCGAGGAATCGGGAGACGTCATACGAAATGTTGTAATCCATGCCCGGCAGGAAACTGCTCTCCTTGATCTCCTCCATCTTGGCTTTGATGTTCTCGATCACCTCCTTGGCATTGGATCCGGGACGCTGTTTGATCATGATCGCCGCCGAAGGTTTTCCATCCGTCATCGAGATCATATTGTAATCCTCCGAATCGAAGTCGATTTCGGCCACATCCTTCAACTTCAGTAGCGAACCGTCCGGCAAAGCCTTGAGTACAATCTCGCCATACTCCTCCGGCGTACTGAACTTACCGGTATACTGCAACGTGTACTGCAACTGTTGAGGCAACTTGTCCGAGCTGATACCGGTTTTACCGGGCGCCGCCTCAATATTTTGACTGCGGATGGCTTCGGTCACATCCTGCGGAGACATGTTGTACACCGCCAGACGGTTGGGGTTCAACCAGACACGCATCGCATAGTCCCGGCTTCCCATAATCTCGACAAAACCCACGCCATCGATACGCTTCAGCTCACGAAGAATATTGATATCCGTAAAGTTGTATACGAAATTTTCGGTATGGGTCGTATCCGAACTGAGGATGTTCAGATACATCAGCATGCTGTTGACCTCCTTTTCGGTGATCACACCGGCACGAATTACCTCTTCGGGTAACTCATCCAATACGGTTGTCACACGGTTTTGGACATTCACAGCCGCCACATCCGGATCGGTTCCGACTTTGAAATAGATCGTAGTCAATGACATACCGTCATTGGTACAAACAGTGGTCATATAGGTCATTCCCGGAACGCCATTGATTGCACGCTCCAACGGAGTAGCCACCGTTTTGGACATTACATCGGCACTGGCACCTGTATAGCGTGCCGTCACCGTCACGGACGGAGGCACAATATCCGGGAATTGGGTGATCGGCAAGGTACTGATGGCCAGTGCTCCCAAACAGATGAACAGCACCGAGATCACCCCGGAAAGAATCGGTCGTTTTATAAAAAGTTTAAACATAAGCTATCCACTTGTTGGCGATGAATCTATTGCTCCTGTTTATGTTTGGCCTCGATTTCACGACGGATCGTCTCAAAATCAAGTTTCTCAGGGGTAATGGTCATGCCGTCTTTCAACAGCTGTACACCCTCAAATACGATGGTTGTTCCGGGTTCAAAGTCCTGCGTAACATAAAAGTCCCCGTAACGCTCCAACGGTTCGAAGCTCTTCACCTTGACCTTTCCGGTTGAATCCACCACATACACATAGGTAAAATCCTGAATCTCAAAGGTTGACTGTTGTGGAACCAGATAAACGCTGTCCCGATTGTTTTTCATCTGCACCTTGCCACTAACACCGTGTTTAAGCAGCATATCCGGATTCGGGAAACGTACGCGGAAAGCAATAGATCCTGTTCCCCGCTCGAAATCACCTTCAAGCGTCTCTACCCTACCCTGATAAGGATAGTGCGTACCATCTGACAACACCAACTCCATGCTATCTGTTTCCGGTTGGCGATCGCCACGCAACAACGAACGTTTATAGCGTAAATACTCACTTTCGTTAACCTTGTAATAAGCGAATACCTCAGAAACATCACTTACCGTGGTCAACAAACTCTGTGGGGTAACCAAACTTCCCACCTTGTATGGAATACGGTCAATGTATCCATCGAAAGGTGCCGTAATCCGGGTATATGCATAATGAGTTTGAGCCAACTTCAATTTGGCTCTGGCCTGCTGCACCTTCATCCGGGCAACTTCCCGTTCGGTATTGGCTCTATCGAGACGGAGGGGAGCAATAATATCCTTCTGGACCATCCGTTGAATACGCTCCACCTCATATTCTGCCATCTGTAATTCCGCCTGGGCCTGTTTCAGATTGGCCTCAGCTTCACGCAATGCCTCGTCAAACTCGACCGGGTCCAACGTAAACATTAACTGTCCCTTATGCACAAGCTGTCCCTCATCGACATGAATCTCGGCCATAAAACCGGACACTTTGGGTTGTACCTCCACAAACTGTACCGCCTGAATATCGGCCACATACGATTGAGTCACCTCAACCGAGGTCGGAGAGAGTTCCACAACCGGTGTACGATCACCGGATTTTCCTTTTTTTTCCTGACCTCCACCGCATCCGAAACAGATCAAGCTGGTTGTCAGAAACATAACTGTTTTGTTTCCTAAATTCATTGTATATATTTGATGATTAGTAGATTAGTAGATTATTTGAATCAAGAAGTTACGACACAATACCACACCAATCCGCATCTTCCTTCTCAGGAAGGTGTTGACTAGGATTCTATACATAGCCGCTAAATCAGATAGATGCAATAAACATCATGAGGAGAGAGACTCATGACAGGCTCCGGCAAGATACTCCGTGACTCACAGAATGCTTCTTTTCCCTCATCAAAACGATTATCAACATAGATAATCTTCACCTTTTGTTGGTACTTTTCCGGGGAAAAACGTTTGGAGAGATAGACATCACTGTTTTCTTCCGACTGAGCAGTTTCATCTTCGGACTGAGAAACAGGAACTTCACAATAGGTAGCAATATTGTCTGCAATAGAGAGATACAACTCCCCGCACAGATCGATCTGGAAAACCAAAAGCAATAGGAAGCACACTATTTTTCTCATGTCTCTGCCCGAAAGCAAAATCCGTGATATCATAATGACACAAAGATAATCAAGCTGTCTTTATGAACCAAATTCCCTCCTCATTTTACCGTTACAATATTTTTATTGATGTGCCGGCAACTGAATAGCCTGTTAGAACAGTCGAATCATCAAGATCAAGATTTCACTCCACAAAAGCATTTATAACCAAATCCTTACAACACAGAAAATCCATCTCAACTCGTCGCATTCGCAAAGATCTTTACCGGAAAACGGGCCAAAAAACCAGGCAAATCCAACGCTTTATTCCGATCATCAGCAATAATTTTCGGGCTCGACTCTGAAATTTGAATACCACAAACTATTTTTGCACCATTCAACAAAACGATCGAATACTATGAATTGGGTTATTTTGATTATTGCCGGCTTTTTTGAATCAGGGTTTGCATTCTGTTTGGGTAAAATGAAAGGAGTCCATGGAATGGAATATTATCTGTGGGGAGCAGGATTCCTCATCTGTTTAACGGTCAGCATGGTCCTTTTAGCCAAAGCCGTACAGACATTGCCTATCGGCACAGCTTATCCAGTTTGGACGGGTATCGGGGCTGTCGGTACAGTTGTTCTTGGCATTCTGTTTTTTCACGAACCCATTTCATTTGCACGTATCTTTTTCATCACAACCTTGATTGCCTCGATTGTCGGATTAAAAATGGTCTGAGCACTGCAACTCCGCAGTTCACACACATAACAAAAATCGATTTCTCGACCAACTATATTTGGTCGAGATTTTTTTTTCGTAACAAATTCACCTCTTTTTCACTTCTCCGGAATCGGACGACCCAGGCTGTCCTCCCCCGTCACCACTCAAAAGTACGGAATTGACACCTCAATTTCCCAACAGACTATCACTGATGCTGCATGCGACATAAAAAATTCGTGGCACTATAATTGAGTGTTTATTATTTCGACGTTTAACGGTAGATATGGAATTTATCGCAACGATCACCCCAATTTTTATTTCAACACAATGAACATTTCCTCATCTGCTGCCCTGCAAGCCAACACTACCCTGCTCAATTCTGCCCAAAAACAACTTCTCCTTGCCAATAAATATTACGATCAAGGCGAATACGACCGCTCCTTTCATCTGTTTTGTCGTTCAGTCGAAAACAGCAACCGATTATTGGATACCGTTTCCGGATTCAACAGTGGCTGCTACGACCGTAAAGCCCGTTACCGCATCTTCACCAGTGATCGCATGAAAGATTATCAAATCGAGGATCGATTCAAAGCATTGAAAGAGCTGTTTACAGCTATTGACCAACGGGACGAACAGCTCGATTTGCTACACGATTTTTTGGTCGATTCTGGCATGGAGTTATATGGGGCATCATCTTTCGGTCTCAAAACCATGCTTTATCGACAAATGCTACTTAGCTTCGTTGCCGGCATGGATAATTTCGGAGCCGATCTTCCCCAAACCTCCTCCACCAATAACCGATTGGAAGAGGAGCTGAATTTCCGTATTGCACGAACCGCCTATCTCAAAAATTTCATGGAATACCAACGCTGGAGTCTGCGTTTTGCACGAGAAATTCTCATCTCCCGGAAGAAAAGTCGCAACCCTCGACATCATGCTCGCACCAGCATCATAATGACGGGTTTTGCAGAGGCCTAACGCAACAAAACAGACCGGAATAATTCTTCCCATAAAATACTATGCTACAAGAGGGAGCCAGACAAGGCTCCCTCTTGTAGCATACCTCCAATCTTCCATTTATCGCGTTTATAGATCCGACAGACAACACTAACGCTGTCCAAACCGCTCTATTTATATTTTCATTACCTTTCTCACATGCACTGTCCAATCTCACAACGCATACCTCAACACCAGGTCTCCACTTTCACAAGCCAATATAAATTATTTATTCCAGCACTCTTTACCAATACAAAATAACTTTCCCGTCCAACGAAATATTCTCAAAAGCTTACAGACAAGCAGTCTCGTGTACGCGCAATCGTTTATAATAGAAATCCATACGCATACTTGTATTGTACCCATACGATTCAGTACCCGACCTCATGTTGAAGGCCATTACCCATACACACTCTATCGGTGAACATACATACATTGTGCCCCTATTTCACAAAAACTCCAAGCGCACAAATCAAACGAGGAATCTTTTTTTATATTTGCGATGTAACCCTATCTTATAATTCAGAGACCCAAATCTATGTGTGGAATTGTCGGGATGTTTGAAATCTCATCCGATGCGGAGAGTTTCAGACCCCAAGTTTTGAAAATGGCCCGGAAGATCCGCCACCGTGGCCCCGACTGGTCGGGTATCTATTGCGGAGACAAAACCATCCTCGCCCATGAACGACTTTCAATCGTCGATCCCGAATCGGGCGGACAACCTCTCAAAAGCAAAGACGGCAAACTGATTCTGGCCGTTAACGGTGAAATCTACAATCATCGTGAATTACGCAAGCAACTCGCTGGAGAATACGAATTTCTAACCGGTTCAGACTGCGAAGTCATCCTCGCTCTCTATCGCAAAAAAGGCATCAATTTTCTTGAAGATCTGAACGGTATATTTGCCTTTGCCCTCTACGACTCTGAAAAAGACCTCTATCTGATTGCCCGTGATCATATGGGTATCATTCCACTGTATATGGGTTGGGATGACCAGAACCATTTTTATGTAGCTTCAGAACTGAAGGCTCTCGAAGGAGTATGTAAAGTAATCGATCCCTTCTTGCCGGGACACTATCTCTGCAGCACCGATAAAAAGATGACCCGCTGGTATACCCGCGACTGGATGCAGTACGATGCAGTCAAAGATAACGGTGCCGATATAGCTCAGCTGCGTCATGGTCTGGAAGATGCCGTGCGTCGTCAATTGATGTCGGATGTACCATACGGTGTCTTGTTATCGGGTGGTCTCGACTCGTCCATTATCTCTGCTGTAGCCAAAAAATTTGCTGCCAAACGTATCGAAACAGACGGCCGGAGCGATGCTTGGTGGCCGCAACTGCACTCTTTCGCAGTCGGATTGAAAGGTGCTCCTGATTTGACAGCAGCCCGCAAAGTTGCCGAACACATCGGGACCGTACACCACGAAATCAATTATACAATTCAGGAGGGACTCGACGCCCTGCGTGACGTGATCTACTATTTGGAGACCTACGATGTTACGACCGTACGGGCCTCAACACCTATGTACCTGTTGGCACGTGTAATCAAATCGATGGGTATCAAAATGGTCTTATCGGGCGAAGGCGCTGACGAACTGTTCGGAGGTTACCTCTATTTTCACAAAGCTCCTAATGCACAAGCCTTTCATGAGGAGACCGTCCGCAAACTAAGCAAGTTGCATCTGTATGACTGCCTGCGTGCCAACAAAGCCCTGGCGGCATGGGGTGTAGAGGGGCGTGTACCCTTCCTCGACAAGGAGTTTATGGATATCGCCATGCGCATCAACCCGGAGGCCAAAATGGCCAAAGAGGGACGCATGGAGAAATGGATTGTCCGCAAAGCTTTCGAGGATCTGTTGCCGGAGAGCGTTGTATGGCGTCAGAAAGAGCAATTTTCGGATGGTGTAGGATACAGCTGGATCGACACTTTGAAAAAGATCACCTCAGAGGCGGTGTCCGACGAACAAATGAGTCATGCAGCGGAACGATTCCCGATCAATCCGCCAATGAACAAAGAGGAGTATTACTACCGGGCTATTTTCGAGGAGCATTTCCCGTCACAGTCAGCAGCACGCACCGTACCATCCGTACCGTCAGTTGCATGCAGTACAGCTGAAGCGTTAGCATGGGATGCCTCTTTCCAAAACCTGAACGATCCTTCAGGCCGTGCAGTGAAAAATGTACACCAACAAAGCCTATAGATCATATAGAAAAGCGATAACGGGGCACACTGTTCCCCGCCTCTCTGCTAATAAAAAAAAAGAAGAACCGGTATACAATAACAAGATACCGGTTCTTCTTTTATTTATATAATCTATTCTCCACCAGAAAATCCCTTCACTTTCAATCAAACGCAGAACGTTTAGGGGGTTTGCTGTAACTTATAAGGAGAATAGCATCATCTTTATTCATCAATCATAACAGGCGGTTTGCGCAAAGGATAGACAGGCAAATCCCGACGGGAAGACTTACGATTATACCCTCTCCTGCTGCTCTGTCGTCGATTGACCATGTAACTCCTGGCGAATAATTGCACGATTTTTCCGTCCGTCCACAAATATATACAGAGGTGAAAGGAACCGCACATGACGAATATGTTCGCTTTCGTACAGAGCGGGTAATGCTTCGAGTTGCGCCACATCGAAACAGCCATCCCCCTGGAAAGGATTAATCGTGACATACCCAACGCCAAAAGAGGTCAAGTTCTGGAAAAAGTGAGTACCCTGACTGGGTTCGACCCGGAAATTCTCCAAACCGCATTCGACGATCACTTTGGCTTCAGAGATATGTGGCCATTTGATTGGCACTCCCAACCATGGATCACTCGATCCCCAACGTCCCGGACCAATTAGCACATAGGAACGTTTTTCGTTCCGCATCTGGGTATTGAGACGATTGACCTCTTCGGCCATCTGCTGAGTGTGCGAAGCATCGAAACGATCGGGTCGAATATAGATCACATCGCAGACTCCATCAATGGCTCCAAGCCCCAATGCACTTTCGGCATAGATCAATGCTCCGTCACGATTCACATGCTCCCAATCAAGAGAGGTGTTTGAAGGCCCTTCAACAATCGGACGAATCTGCAACAGATCAAAGATTTTATCCTCACCGTATGGCACATCCATATTGACAGCAAACTCGATTTCAACCGGACAGCGCAACTCCTGCTCACCATAAGCCAACATATCACAGAGAATCTCTGCCAAAGGGATCGTATCGTATTTAAGAATCTGGGAGAAGGTGATAATTTTCCTACCCTCTTCAAAACTGCTGTCCGAAATGCGCTGATTCTGCATATCCCATGTGGATGCGACATAACGCATATTGCGGAAGTGACGGGCTTTATTGATTTCAAAACTCTGGAGGTTTACGGCATCATCAAGCGAAGTTTTGAACTCCTCGGGACGAAGATCCAACGCATACATGATACGCTGGGTATCCCGCAGGGCAAATTCTGGGGTCGAAAGTTGCAATACATTCCGCGGATAACGGGGCGAAAAGCGGAGGGTCTGTCCCCCTTCCACCACCAGTTTTCCCAAGCCGAAAGCCATATTGACAATGCCATCTTCGGGTTTTTCATCTCCGATTGGATAGTAGTTGAGGGATCGGGCCACTCCCGAAATGGTGGGGAAGAAATAGCCGCTATCCTCGGTTCCACACACATCCTGGATCACCACAGCCATCTTCTCTTCGCTCAAAAGGTTGGAGCTGGCCTGAATATAGGCTCGACTGGCGGCAAAATAGACCGATGCATAGACACTTTTGATCGCCTTTCCCAACAAACGGAGCATCTGATCCTCATTTTTCGTTTTGGGGATCATATAGGTAGAATAGATTCCCGCAAATGGCTGATAATGGGAATCTTCCAATTTGGAACTGGATCGAACGGCCAATGGGCCGGTCACCGTGCGGATATAAGCCCTCAAATCATTGACCAACGCCTCAGGTAAACGTGAGCTGACAAATTCAGATAGGATCTCTTCGTCGCTGACATCGGAATTGATGACATACATCAGACCATTATCCCGAATGAACTGATCGAAATAGTCGGTAGCCACCACCACCGTACAGGGCAGCATCACCTTGACCCCTTCGTATTTATCGTACAGATTGAACCTCTGCAACATATTATTAATAAAGGCCAACCCACGGGCTTTTCCGCCCAAAGATCCTTCACCGATACGGGCAAACCAAATGTATCGGTTGTAGGTTTGGGCATCGAAGTGGGCCACCACACCATGCCCCTGCACAATACGGTACTCGGTAATAGCCTTCGATACGAACTCCCGGAGTTCATCCACCGTGGCAAAATGGTTTTCGGTCACCGACTTAAACATTCCTGCCAGCCGAAACAGACCACGCGCATACATCCATTTTGAAAAACGATTGCGTGCCGTATAGTACAACAACACATCTTCCGGTATCTCCTGCACCAAACGCTGCATATCTCGCAAGTCTCGGGCCCGACCGATCACCGCTCCCGTTTTGGGATCGCGGAACACGAAATCGCCAAATGCGAACTCCTCACTGATGTAGTCGCTCAATTCGATCAACAGAGTTTTTGAATATTTCACAACGAAACCGACTCCCAACTCTTGCGCCGTAGCCCGCATACTCTCCTGCGAAGATTGTAACAGGAAAGGCATATGCGGATCGTCGTTACGGATAAGCCGACAAAGATCGATTCCGGCATCCAATTTTTCACTCTCAGAAGGATCATTTTTATGCACGACAAAACCCACATCGGAAATGACTCCCAGCAAGTTGCTCTTGTAACGTTCATAGAGCATCACGGCCTCTTCATAATTGGTAGCCAGCAAAATTTTCGGACGTCCTCGTTTCCGCAACATCTGCTGCTGCTCATTCAGAGCCTCCTTCAAAAACTCGGCACTTTGCTGCAGCACCAGACGATATATAGCCGGCAGGTAGGTCGAATAGTAGCGGATCGAATCCTCAACCAACAGGATCGACTGCACCCCTACCCCCAGAATATCGTTATCGGCATTCATTCGATCCTCGATCAGTTTGACAATGGCCAAAATCAGATCGGCATTTCCGTGCCAACAGAAGATATAATCGATGGCGGAACGATCTTCATGTTCAATTCGGCGATAAATATCTTTCGAATAGTTGATCAACAGCACGAACGGCAAATCAGCATGCAGGGCTTTCAGTTGTTTGGAAAAATGGAACACATCCAAATCTCCAACATTGAACATACTGATCACCAGGTCAAAATCATTCCGCTGTTTGAGTACCTCAACCGCTTCAGTGGCACTGCTTACACGCGTAAACGATGGAGGGTTACTCAAATTCAACTCCATGTATTCGCGGTTGATCTGGACTTCGAGTCGTCCGTCCTCTTCAAGGGTATATGCATCGTAACTACTGCAAATCAACAAAATACTGCGAATACGGCGACTCATCAGATTGTGGTAGTCGATACCGCGTAACGGTTGTGTTGAAGTCGAAATGGTATGGTGTGCCATAACTTGTGACGCTTTTCTGTAATCAATACAACAATGAGCAAATTTCTGATCTCAAACGGCCACCCGCCTGCACCTATAAAATACAGCATCTCAATTAAGTTTTTTGCAAGTCGTCAATGCTCTTCTTAAAAGGGAATTGCATGGCCATCTTCACAAATGTACAAAAATCCGACACGCCACTACACCCTCTTATGTTTTTCTTGATGGTACTGCCACTGAAAAATATTCTTCGTAACAATATTCCAGGACTGTGCGCATTGTTCACGATCTGTAAAAACTGGTTTAGATATGATAAAAATCCTATCATACAACCAGACATACACTCCGTCTTATTCCAACACAAAAGCAAATCCTTTTATGAAAGGATAAGGCAAGATAAATGGAGAAATAGGACGAATTTTCTGGCAGACGTGTCGTTTTTTCTCCATTTTTCGAAAAATATACTTGTTAAAACAAGTTGTTTCGGTTAAATTTGTTCTCGCCAAAAACAAATAACCTAATCTAACCACATAAATACATGAGCCAAAACTCGAAACTGGTCACCCGATCAGTGTTAGTACCGTTTATACTGGTTACCTCTCTCTTTTTCGCCTGGGGATTTGCCAATGACATCACCAACCCCATGGTAAAAGCATTCTCCAAAATTTTCCGAATGAGCACTACCGATGGTGCACTGGTACAACTGGCCTTTTACGGCGGATATTTCGCCATGGCCTTCCCCGCCGCACTGTTCATTCGCAAATACTCTTACAAAACCGGTATTTTGGTAGGTCTTGCCCTATATGCTTGCGGCGCCCTGCTTTTCATTCCTGCCAGCAAAACAGGCCTTTATTTTCCATTCTTAATTGCCTACTTTATTCTCACCTGCGGTCTCTCGTTCCTCGAAACCAGCTCAAACCCCTACATTCTGAGCATGGGCGATGAGGCCACCGCAACCCGACGACTCAACCTGTCACAGGCATTCAACCCAATCGGATCGCTGTTGGGAATGTATTGCGCCATGGAGTTCATCCAGGCCCGCATGAGTCCTCTCGATACGGCAGAACGTGCACAACTCTCCGACGCCGAATTCGAAGCACTCAAAGCCGCCGATCTGAATGTATTGATCACCCCGTATGTCATCGTAGGTTTGGTCATCCTGGCCCTATTTTTCTTAATCTATTTCACCAAAATGCCGAAAAATGGGGACAAAGGCCACTCGATGAATTTGGGACAGGTCTTGAAACGTATCTTGGCTATTCCCCGCTATCGTGAAGGTGTAATTGCCCAATTTTTCTATGTAGGGGCGCAAATCATGTGCTGGACCTTTATTATCCAGTACGGAACCCGCGTCTTCACCCATATGGGTATGGAGGAGCAGGATGCCGAAGTGCTGTCGCAACAATACAACATCGCCGCTATGGCCATCTTCTGCGTCAGCCGATTCATCTGCACCTTCCTGATGAAATATTTTTCACCAGGCAAGCTGCTGATGATCTTCGCCGTAGCCGGAGTAGCCCTGACCGCCGGTGTAATCGGATTCCAAAACATTTACGGCATGTATTGTCTGGTAGGGGTTTCTGCTTGCATGTCGTTGATGTTCCCAACCATTTACGGTATTGCTCTTGAAGGGCTGGGCGACGATGCCAAATTCGGAGCAGCAGGTCTGATCATGGCCATTTTAGGTGGATCCATCATGCCTCCCGCCCAAGCAGCCATTATCGACCAGGGTACGCTGTTCGGCATGCCGGCCGTAAACGTCTCATTCATCTTGCCGTTGATCTGTTTCGTTGTGATTATCATTTATGGCTACCGTAGCCATACAATCCACCACAAAGATCATCGGCTTGCAGCCAAAGCCCGCGCTTAACCATAGTAATTCCTATAAAATTATCGAGCCGACTCATAAAACGTGAGAGGATAGAGGATAAATATAGATGAATCTGAATCTCACGTTTTGATTCGCCTCCCTGTTTCGGACACAAATTAACACCGAACCTTATGAAACCGTTCCGAATCAGCACATTGGGTCTGTACTGCATCCTATTGGGAATTTTACTCACAGGATGTCACCAACCAACACCCAATCCAACAGCAATCGGTTCGGATACCAATAGACAAACAACTGATACCATGTGGAAACAAGAGTTTGAACAACTGCTACCTAAATTGGGCCATCGCAACTGGATTTTGGTTGTCGATCAGGCATACCCTTTGCAAAGTGCTCAAGGTATTCTTACGATCGATACAGAACAACCGCTTCCCGCCGTACTGAAAGAGCTGGTCAATATGTTAAACCAAGCCCCACACGTCAAACCGATCTACTATACCGATTTGGAATTGCAGGCTCTTTCCGACGAGATTTGCCCTGGAGCCGAACAGGCCCAACTGGATATTTTCAACAAACTGAATGGAGCACAAGTCAATACAATTCTCCACGAAGAGGTATTTGCTAAAATTGACGCTGCATCCAAACTGTTCACCACAGTTGTTCTCAAGACACAATCTCGAATTCCCTACTCTTCAGTCTTTATCGAACTGGATTGTGGCTACTGGACATCAGACGCAGAAGAGGCTCTTCGCGCCAAGATGAAGACGATGTAACCGAACGCACTTTTCGCAGCTACACACGATACAAACTGTCGTCCGCGTGCAGCATATCATCAAAAGGATAAAACTGCCCTCGACAATTCAAACTAATCGCGAGTATAAACTGTTAATTCAGTTTTCAAGTCATAGCTGCGTATTGGGGAGACACTAAAGCACTAAGATAAATTAGATGTAAATTTACCTTAGTGTATTATTTCAGCAACCTAACCTAAATAAAATAAAAGCGACCGCCCATTGACTAAAGATCAATGGGCGGTTTTCATATCATGTACTTATGCCCTCCACTTAAATAAGATGCATAAATCATTTTCAGAACACCTTTCCTTTTATTAATTAAGGCAGGTCAAACCTATAAACAAAGAGCAATTCCACCGCACGAACACTCCAATATCTTGGAAAGTACCACAACAGCATTACCTCAAAAAGTCACACACCAATGTGATCTGAAATATTATCAACCAACGGTTAACTATAATCCGATCAGTCGCAATTCATCGGCAATCGCCCCTTCACGACGAACAATCGTGAGCAACTGCTCTTGCATCTCTTCAGAAGGGGTAATCACTCCACGTGCTTCAGGATGATGCAAAATCCACTCCAGGCCTGCATTTTGCAAAGCAAACGTGGTTTCAATATAACGCAAGTGGGTCGGCTCGTCCAATGCAAAATTGACTGCCACTTTGCGATTCAACACGGCTGATTCCGGAAATTTATCCCCGTACTCATCTTCAGCCCCAATATTCACCAAAAGTTGTCCTTGCAAGAAGGGTTCAACAGGATATGACCGACTGATCACCCCTGCAACTGAAGTGGCGGTTACAATATGCGTCGCACGCTGCACCGCTGCAATCACGGCATCCCGATCCGTCATATCAATAAACGGAAACGCCCCGACCGGCGTCTGCTGCAGCCGATCGCACATCGATCGGGCCTCCACCACCTCGACCTGAGCGCCGGCTGCTTTTAACCGGATACCTACTCCACTTCCAATCTTACCGAACCCAAACAGCAGCCATCGCTGAGATGCATCAACCTGATGGCCGAACAACTGCAATCCCCGAATCAATCCGTCTCCGGTTCCGAGTGCCCCTTCAATACGTTTGATCCTACTACCATCCGTATTAAAGCAGGGCTTAGCTGAATTTTCATAATAGAATATACCGGAATGGGTCAGTTCAGCAAAACCATACCGGGGATGCAGATCACTATGCAGGCCTATACAATCCGAGATCAAATCAAACTCATCACTCTTGTCTCGAATGACACGCAATCCGATCTGCTCCGCCCAATCAATAAAGGCTGGATCGAAAGGCACACCTTTGATATGGGAGAGTGTCACCTGAGCTCCACCGGCAATAAGTGGTAAAAATTTGGCAATCGTATTGAAGAAAAGAGGTGTCGCCTCCAAAATTTTTAATCCAGCAAATGGTTTTCTTGACTCAAAATCTGCATACTGAGCTCGAATAACGGGATAATCCTCCGGACGATAATGTTTCTGGAGATAAGTCAATAATTGATCAACCATCATAAAATGCATTATATATCCGATCTTCAAGTTGTTATGTAAATAACAGTCGATCGGAGCAAACAAAAATACAACATTTTAAAATACGCTAAGTATTGCAAATATGCAATCCAAACTACCTATAAACGCTCTCACTCGAAGATAAAAAAGATGATTTATTCCGCATCAAATGGTGTTTTTTACGAAAAAAGAATTACTTTTGACTCACTGAAAATTTATGCAGGGAGTTTTGTGTAATTTTCTCACAGAAAAACACATTTTGTTTTTTCCCAAACGTAAAGCGCAAAAATTGACTAATTTTCAAAATAAAACTTTAACTTGTAGAAGGAAAACAAAAAAACAACCAAACCAAACAAACCAATCAATACTTAAAACATGAAAACAAAATCTTCTAAACCTGCAAAGAATTCTGTAGGCGGCGTACGTACTGCCGGTGTTGTTCTGCTGATTTGCTTCATCATCGCAGTATGCCTGTTCAACTTCTTGTTCGGTAACCCTGCAAACTTCCAGGGTGGTGATCCTAACAACCATCCGCTGCCAGGTAACCTGTTGGGTACTATCTACAAAGGTGGTGTTATCGTGCCTGTACTTCAGACTCTGTTCTTGACCGTATTGGTTCTGAGTGTTGAGCGTTGGTTCGCTATCCGCAAAGCTAACGGTAAAAGTAACCTGACCAAATTCGTTCGCAACGTGAAAGATTGCCTCGAAAAGAACGACTTGGACGGTGCTCGTGCATTGTGCGAGAAACAGCGTGGTTCAGTTGCTAACGTTGTTTTGTCAGCTCTGGAGACCTACTCTCAGGTAGAAAACGATAGCACTCTGAACAAAGAGCAGAGCGTTGCAGCTATTCAGAAACGTCTGGAAGAGGCTACCGCTTTGGAGTTGCCTACTCTGGAGCAGAACCTGCCGGTTATCGCAACCATGACTACTCTGGGTACTCTGGTCGGACTTCTCGGTACCGTTATCGGTATGATCCGTGCATTCGCCGCTCTGGCAAACGCTGGTGCTCCTGACTCAATCGCACTGTCAACCGGTATCTCTGAGGCCTTGATCAATACCGCATTCGGTATCGCAACTGGTGCTTGCGCCGTTATCTCTTACAACTACTACACTAGCAAAATCGACAAACTGACTTACAGCATCGACGAAGTAGGTTTCACCATCGTTGCAGCTTACAACGTAGCACACAAATAAACCCATCAGACACGTTTAGCTATGCCTAAAGTAAAAGTAAAAAGAAAAAGTACGTTCATCGACATGACTGCCATGAGCGATGTGACCGTACTTTTGCTTACTTTCTTCATGCTGACGTCGACCTTCATCCAGAAGGAGCCTGTCCAGGTAAATACGCCGGGTTCAGTTTCTGAGATCAAAATTCCGGAAACAAACATCCTGCAAATCCTGGTAGACCCCACAGGCAAGGTATTTATGAGCCTTGACCGCCAGGAAGATCGTGTCGAAGTGCTGAAGAAGATGGGTGAACAGTACGGCGTATCGTTCACGAACGAGGAGCTGAATAAATTCAAATTGGCAAACTCGTTCGGCGTGGACATCAGAAAGATGAAACAATTCTTAGACCTGCCTTCTGACCAACAGGATGCAAATCTGCCTAAGTTGGGAATCCCGACTGACAGTACCAACAACCAGTTCAAAGAGTGGGTTAAGATTGCACGCGAACAGAACCGTGATCTGCGTATCGCCATCAAAGCGGACCAGACCACTCCTTACGCACAGATCAAAACCATTATGACCTCTCTGCAGGATATCCGCGAAAACCGGTATAACCTGATCACTTCCCTCAAAGCCGCTTCTAGCGACATGTAAACGTTAATCGATTAAAAGTAAAAAGCATATGGCTGAAGTACAACAAAAAGATAACGGAGGGAAGCAGAAAGGCAAACAGAAGAAAATGACCATCCGCGTGGACTTCACCCCGATGGTGGATATGAACATGCTTCTGATCACTTTCTTCATGCTGTGTACCTCCCTCAGCAAGCCGCAGACCATGGAAATCAGTATGCCTTCTAACGACAAAGTGACTGAAGAAGAGCAGAACAAAGTACAGGCTTCGCGCGCTATTACCGTCCTGCTGGGCGCTGACAACCAATTGTTCTATTATGCTGGTGAACCAAGCTATGAGGACTATACTTCATTGAAAGAGACCTCATACGAACCTGATGGTTTGCGCGCCTTGTTGCTCAACCGCAACAAAGAGGTCGTAACCAAAATGAACCAGTTGAAACAGGACAAAGCTGATAACAAACTCACTGAAGAGCAATACGACGAAAAGGTTAGCGAGCTGCGCAAAACCGAAAGAACTTCACCGATCGTCTTGATCAAGGCTACCGATGAAGCCAGCTACAAAAACCTGATTGACGTATTGGACGAAATGCATATCTGCAATATCAGCAAATACGCGATCGTCGATATCACTGATGGTGACAAGTTCTTGATGGAGAACTTGCTGAGCAAAGGTGGATTGACCGAACAGATCGACCGCTCAAAATAATCAACTAACACGCATTAAACCGAAAGAAAATGGCTAAAATAGATTTGACTTCGAGAGAGTGGTGCGAGTTGGTATTTGAGGGTAAAAACAAAGCCTACGGTGCCTATGAGATGCGTCAAACCTCTCCTTCGCGCCACAATAAGGCTCTTGTGATTGTCGTCATCTTCATCTTAATCGCTTTCTCACTCCCTTTCCTGTTGAAAGCAGTAGCTAATCAAGAGGATAAAGAGACTATGACAGAGGTAACTTCTTTTGCTGACTTGGATACTCCGGAAGAGGAACCAGAACAGCAAGAGCTCAAAAAACCGGATCTTCCTCCTCCTCCCCCACTGAAAAGTACCATCAAGTTCACCCCTCCGGTGATCAAGAAGGACGAAGAGGTGCGCGAAGAGGATGAGATGAAGACTCAGGAAGATTTGAACCTCAACAAAACCGCAATCTCTATCGCTGATATCAAAGGTACCGATGACATTCATGGTAAAGATATCGCTGATATCCGTGAAGTCGTTAAGGAACCTGTAGAAGAGAAAAAACAGGAGATTTATCACACTGTAGAGCAGATGCCACAGTTCCCGGGTGGTGACACCGAGTTGTTGAAATATATCCGTGACAACTTGCAGTATCCGCAAGCTGCTTTGGAAAACAACATTCAGGGACGTGTTATCGTACAGTTCGTCGTTGGTAAAGATGGTAAGGTAACCAATGTACAGATTCTGAAAGGCGTAGACCGTTTGTGCGACCAAGAAGCTGTTCGTGTGATCGAGTCAATGCCACAATGGATCCCTGGTAAACACAATGGTGTTGCCGTACCAGTTTACTACCGCGTACCGGTAACCTTCAAGATTCTTCGATAAGAATTTCAACCTATCATTATACCGGACATTCCACAAAGGAGTGTCCGGTATTTTTTTTGTTATTAAGTGCTCATTCTATTTCAGAAACTTTAATATGGCAAACAATTGCACACACATTCGTATAATAACTATAGGATCATTTCACAACATACCTCTACCATTACCTCCACATCGGAATCAACAATCCCCTGTTGATTGCATCAGCAACCGGCCCAATACATACAACCATATTAATCATCAACCATCTACTTTACTCTGTCCCATTGTGTTATCACTGAATAATTACTATATTTAAAAACCGGAATAAATCGCCCGCACGTATTTCAGTTTGGAAAACAAAGGGGCCCCTCTAAGACAGCATTTTCAGCTAAAGAACCCGCAACCAGTTTGCAGACACGCCGTACCTTGCATCAGCACCCATCAAATAGATTTATGGGAAGGTCATTGCAATTCAATTATACGCTTGAATAACAGAACATAACCATTCTAATCAACTCACAGCTCTTTACCATGTCTTTCAAAAGGGAAAGAATCGAGACTCCTGTCAAAAGTAACACGAAACATAAATTCGATATCTGCCATGAAAAAACTGATGACAACTTTGGCCATCGTGCTATTAGTAATGGGGAGCGTAATTGTGTCCTACTGTCTGACCAACGATTTAGGGGGATTCATGACCGACAAAACAATAGCAAACACATCTGTAATCCAGACACGAAATTCAGCTATTGAAACAAAAGAGACAACGGTACAACAACCAAACAAAGAGACAAATCGAAAAATTTACCAAACGGTCGAACAGATGCCCGAATTTCCAGAAGGGACACAAGCTTTAATGCAATATATCCGAAGCCATCTGCAACCCCCACCCGATTCCATACGGAATCGTATTCAGGGCAGAGTAATCGTCCGGTTCGTGGTGGAACCGGACGGAACAATTACCAACGCTGAGGTTATTAAAGGGCTTCATCCGTTTTGTGACCGAGAGGCCATTCGTCTTATCGAGTCCATGCCGCAATGGATTCCGGGTAAACACAATGGTATCGCCGTACCGGTCTACTTTTACATACCGGTCAGTTTTACGATCACCAATTACATGACAGGCAATCCGTCTCTGGGACCAATCTCAATAGCAGATCGTCCGGATCGGGTAAAAATAATAGATTTCCCGATTCTGGACACAATAACAGGTAATAGACAAACAACGGTCCCTGAAATATACTATGTTGTCGAACAGATGCCCCGATTTCCGGGCGGTGATACTGCAATGCTGAAATACATTCGTGAAAATCTACGTTATCCGCAGGCAGCCATCGAAAAGGAGATTCAAGGGAGGGTGATTGTGAAATTAGTTGTGAATACCGATGGAACCTTGTCAGACATTTACGTAATCAAACCGTTAGATCCGCAGTGTGACCAGGAGGCGATCCGCATCATACAATCGATGCCCCGCTGGATTCCCGGCCGACACAATGGGGTTGCCGTACCAGTTTACTACCTCGTACCGGTAACCTTCAAAATTTGATGAACGGATTTTGGGATCAACCTTCACTCGAGAACACCTTAGCTCAATCCCGTTTGCTACATATACACAAGAGTTTACTACATAGGGCAAGAGGGCAGGATACCAACAGTCCTCTTCCCGACTGCAATTCTTTGCATTAGTTCTCTCAAACGAGACAATATTCAGTCCTCTGTCTCGTTAAAAGAATATTCCCTACAAAGAGGAAATACCTCCTGAGAAAGTTGTGTAGAGTCATCGTTAAACATGAGCTAACCAAGATTGGACAAAGGAAAGAAAATAGTCGACGAAAAAGCTATTTTTCTCTACATAAACATAGGTATTCATACGATTTTCTTATCTTTGCATAAATAGGGATCAAAGCTATGGGATACAAGGATAGAACAAAGCCCCGCACAGGCAAAGAATTGGTCATGTATGCGTTCGGCATATTTATGCTTATCTTCTATTTGGGAATGGCCTATATCTTTCTGTTCTCGAAAGTTTTAACAGAAAATCTGTCCCCCACCGTTCGATATATCATGGGAGGCATTTTTTTAGTTTACGGCATATTCCGCTTATATCGGCAAATTCGTATCGGTAAAGCAAGCACGTACGGCACTTACGAAAACGAAGACTAAAAAAAAATGATCATGACAAAACATATTGCATTCATCCTTCTGTTGGGAATGGCTGTAACGGCAACCTCCTGCCGCAATAAGACCCAAGCCCCAACTGACACCGTTTCGAGTGGTGTGATTAAGATCAGTGTGGATGAAAGTTTCCGTCCCCTGATCCAGGAAGAGATTGACGTATATGAAGGATTATACCCCGCTGCGGGTTTGATTCCCGAATATACGAGTGAAGTCGAAGCGATCAACTTGTTATTAAAGGACAGCGTTCGGTTGACAGTAAGCACTCGCAGACTGACCGAAGCGGAGATTAATGGTCTCCAAGAAAAAAAGCTGTTTCCCAAAGAGATCAAAATTGCCACAGATGGTATCGCGCTCATTACGCATAAACAAAATGCTGATACAATCTTATCCGTACCGGATTTGACAAAAATCCTTACCGGCAAAATTACCCAATGGAGCGAGCTCGATCCGAAAAGTAAACTTGGCAAAATTCAGGTGGTCTTCGATAACAGCAACTCGAGCACAATCCGATATGCTATCGATTCGCTTTGCAAAGGGCAACCGCTGTACCAGGGATTAACCGCACTGGGAACCAATCCTCAAGTGATTGATTATGTAGCCAAAACGCCCAACGCTCTCGGAGTTATCGGAGTAAGTTGGATTGGCAACAAAGCAGACTCAACCAATCTATCCTTCTCAGAACGTATTAATGTCATGCGTATCAGTCGGGAAAATCCGGCATTGGTAGCCAACAGCTGCAAGCCGTTCCAGGCCTATTTGGCATTAGGACGCTATCCTCTGACACGTGACGTTTACATCATCCTGACCGAACCTCGCAGTGGTTTGGCATCTGGATTTACCACCTATATCTGTTCAGACCGTGGTCAACGGATTCTGCTCAAATCGGGAGTAGTACCCGCGACTCAAGCCATTCGATTGGTTGACGTCCGCGACGAATTATAAGAAACACTACTTTGAAACTTAAATAACAAAAACGAATTATGAACATCCGGAAAACAATGCTGGCCACTACCCTGTTTTTTGCAGGAAGCGCCACCGCCCTGTTAGCAGACAACAGCAAGGCAATCGAATTCTACAAAACAGGTCGAATCGAACCAGCCAAAGCAATGCTGCTACAGAACATCGCTAACGGTGCCGGTGACAAAGCAGAAGCAGCCTACTATCTCGGTGAAATCTACAAGGAAGCTAATCAGCTTGACTCAGCTGCCTATTACTACAACATGGGAAAACAAGCTGATCCTGCCAACCAAATGAACGTTATTGGTGAGCTCTCCTTGTTGAAGATGACCAATCCGCTCGAGGCTGATACAAAATTTGACGAGCTTTTAAACAATAAGATCAACCGTAAGAATCCTGAATTGTTCGTAGCTGCCGCAGCAGTTTACAAGGATCGTCCGATCAAAGCGCAACAATTCCTGGATCAAGCCCGTGCATTGGATAAAAAATTGGCGAGCATCTATGTGTTGATGGCCGACGTACAGGCTGCAAACAAAGATTACAACGGTGCTGCTGCAAACTACGAACAGGCTCTTTCATTCGATCCAAACTGCAAAGAGGCTTACGTAAAATATGCACGTATTTATGCACCGATTAATGCTTCAGTTGCTGCTGACGTTCTGAACCGTATGCTTGCACAGGATCCTTCATCTGCTGTAGCTCACCGTGAATTGGCTGAGATCTACTACCAGGAGGGTCAATTGCTCAAAGCTGCCGAAGCTTATGCTGAATACATCAACGACCCATACGTCTCTACAAGCGACTATGCTCGTTATGCAACAATCCTCTTCTTCAAAAAGGATTACGAAAAATCGAAAGAGATCGTCAATTTGGCTTTGCAAAAAGATCCCCAAAACATGGTATTGAATCGTCTGCTGTTCTATAACGATGCAGATTTGAAGAATGACGATGCAGCTCTTAGCGAAGCTGAGGCTTTCTTTAATGCCGGTTACCCTACAGAAGATTACATCAGCCAAGACTACCTCTATTACGGACGTTTGCTGATCAACAACAAACAGACTGAAAAAGGTATCGCTCAATTGCAAAAAGCACTTGAGCTCGATCCTAAACAGGTAGCTTTGTATCAGGAGATCGCAGAAGCTTACGAGACCATTGACAACTATGACAGTGCCATTGCCAACTACAGCCTCTACATCCAGCATATGCCTGAAGAAGAGGTACAGGTAACCGACTACTACAACATCGGCCGTGCAGCATACTTTGCAGGCAACAGCATTGACACAACAGTTACGGATTATGCAGTTAAACAGAAAGCATACTTGAACAAAGCTGACAGCATGTTTGCATTTGTTGCAGAGAAGGTCCCCGACAGCTATCTGGGATATTTCTGGCGTGCCCGTGTACAGTCAGCTCTTGACCCGGAGACAACCGAAGGTTTGGCAAAACCATACTACGAAAAGACTATCGAAGTACTGGATGCGCAGGGAGACGACAGACCTCAGATCTACATTGAGTGCTATAGCTATCTGGGATACTACTATTTCGTAAAAGAGGATGTAGCAAACTCTAAGACCTATTGGGAAAAGATTTTAGCTATCGATCCTGAACACGAAGTGGCAAAACGTGCTTTGGAAGCAATGAAATAGGCTTTCTCCAGTATAACCTGATCATAAAAATGACCCCTGCTTGCGAGCAGGGGTCATTTTTTATTTCATACTTACCTCTACCCCACCCAAATTCAATTTCGTTTCCTCCCCAATACTTCAATAAAAGTTCTATTTCATCTGAACATTATCGGAAACGCACCTTACCCCAAACAGTTCTTGGAAATCATCTGCAAATTCTATGAACAGGACTGTTATCACATCAAATAAGCCGCATCTAACCTATTAATTTGTTTCCCTTGTAATTTTTATTGAACTGGGCTAAACAAAATCCATTTTAATTATCTAAAACATCTTTTTTTAGCCTTACACGATTCGGCATTGACACCTCAACTATCCATTATTTCTCTCAATTCCTCATATCAATGTCCAGAACTGACAAAAAATTTATCGCCATGTAAAAAAAATAGACACATTCCAAGGCGCGAAAAACAGTTATATTGCTGATTTACAAATCAATGAAAATATGGCATAGCTTTGGAATACAAAAGAGCATAAAGGAAATTAACTCAATCATGAGATGAAAACAGCACTTCTCACCCTCGCAGTGTCCATTTTATTGACACCTCTTTATGCTCAAGAAAAGATGACTCTGGAAGCATGTATGAAATATGCTATCGAACACTCGACAAGTGTGCAACAACAAGAGATTGCCCTTGAAGATGCACGGCAAAATTATATCGGTGCAGTAGCGTCAGCCATGCCCTCGATCAATGCATCCACTGGAGGCACCATGAATTACGGCCGTTCGATTGACCCGGAGACCAATACCTACACCACCACCTCTACCTTTAATAACTCGTACAGTTTGTCGGGATCTTTGACCGTATTCAATGGGTTATCTACCATCAACACCATCAAAGCCACGAAGGTCATGCGAGCCATGGGTGTCGAAGAACTGCAGCTGGCTCGCGACCAAATAGCCATGAACACCATGTCGGCCTATTTCGATGTTGTTTACTATTACGGCACCGTAGAGATTGCCCAAGAACAGTTAAGGACCAGCCAGTTGGAGTTGAAACAGGTGCAGGAACAATATGAACTCGACCTAAAAGCGCCAGCCGATGTAGCTGAAGTGGAGGCACAGGTAGCAAATTACGATTATCTGCTTACAGAACAACAGAGCAACTTGGAATTGGCTTTAATCGAGCTGCGAAAAGTGATGAACTACCCACAAGAAGAGCCTTTGGAAATTGATACCGAGGTAGACATAGAAGGGATGTTGATTACCGAAACTCTCGAAGAGGTCTTGAATTACGCATTGGTGTACAATCCGCAAATACGTTCCAAAGAGATGAACAGCCGCTACTACGAATTGAATTACGCGAGCACCAAAGGACGTTATCTCCCTTCGATCAGTCTCTCTGGAGGGTTCAGTACCAACTATTTTGTCAATGTAGACTCACCAGGCAATTACGCCAAATACTTTAATCAGTTGGGTAACAACCGTGGATATTATGTAGGCATGTCAATGTCGATTCCCATTTTTTCGGGCTTGAGCCGACGGGTGGCAAAACATCGTGCAAAATTACAATATGATAATGCCATCCTTGCCCATACAGAACAACGTCGGACATTGGAAAGTGAAGTGGCCAAGACCTATCAGGAGATGCAGAATTTTGGAAAACAATATATAATGAGCCAAAAAAAAGTACAGGCAAACGATCTGGCTTACCGCAGCGTGTCACAAAAATTTGCGGAGGGAATGGTTACAGCCATTGATTTACAGACCGCATCAAACAATCTGCTACAAGCTCGCTCCGATTTGCTTCATGCGCGGCTGCAATACATCATCAAATGTCGCATGGTGGGCTATTACAATGGGATTCCGCTGATACGTTAACAAACACCCATTACGACAGAAAACCGCAGCGAAAAAACTGTCCTTCAAACGGATTCCAACTAAAACAATAAAAATGTAAATACGAAAATACACTGTACCATGGATATCAAACGAGAAAAAAAGACCGGATGGAAAGCAATTTTCCAAAAGAAATATTTGCCCTATCTGTTTGGCGCTGTATTTCTAATCTTTGTCGCCATACTGTTGTTGCGCAGCAATGCATCCGTACTGCGTGTCAGTGCCGACGTGGTAACCATTTCGGAGGTTGAAAAGGGCGAATTCAACGACTACGTTCGCCTGACCAGTACAGCACAACCGATCACCACCGTTCAACTCTCACCGCTGGAAACAGGCGTAGTTGAGCGGATCGTAGCCGAAGAGGGTACGAAAGTACGTCGGGGCGACGTAATTGTCGAGATGTCTAACAACTCTTTGAGCATGCAGATTCTGCAATCGGAAGCAGACCTGGCCGAGAAACAAAACATTCTGCGCAATACGTTGATCTCCATGGAACAGGAACGTCTGACCTTGAAACAGGACAAACTACAACTCGACATTGATGTCGATCGCAAATACCGGGCTTATATGCGCAATGAACGGCTCTACAAGAACAATTTGCTGGCCAAGGAGGATTGGATGCAGTCGAAAGAGGATTATGAACTGGCCCTGAATCAACGGACGCTGAATGAGGAAAAACAATACCAGGATTCGCTTTTCCGCTCGAATCAGGTGGGCCAGATGGAAGAGAGTCTTCGTTCAATGTCACTCAACATGCAGTTGATTCGGCAGCGTGTCGATAACCTGAAGATCAAAGCGCCTATTGATGGTGAGGTGGGTATGCTGAACGTTGTATTGGGGCAGTCTGTCGGAGAGGGCACCGCAATCGGACAGGTCAACGACCTTTCAGCCTACAAGGTGACGGCTCAAATCGATGAGCACTACATTGATCGGGTCACGATTGGACTGACGGCATCTTTCGAACGACAGGACAACCTTTATGAGATGGTGCTGCGGAAAGTCTATCCAGAGGTACGTGAAGGACAATTCCGCGCCGACTTTGTCTTTTCGGGCGAGGTTCCGGAAAACATTCGCAGTGGGCAGACCTACTACCTGAACCTGCAACTCGGACAGCCGACCGAGGCCGTGATGATTCCACGAGGATCGTTCTACCAGTTGACAGGGGGTTCCTGGATCTACGTTGTGAATGCGGAAGGGACCAAGGCGTTCCGTCGCAAGATTCGGATCGGTCGTCAAAATCCTCAATATTACGAGGTTCTCGAAGGACTTGATCCAGGCGAGAAGGTAATTACCTCATCGTACGACAATTTTGGAGAACACGACGTGCTGATGCTTAAATAAAATCCATTAAATTACTCTACCTAAACCCCAATTACTGTTATGTTCCGAGATTTTCTCATGCTGCTGCGCCGTTATACGGCATCATCCATCCTAAATATTATCGGGATGGCCCTGGCCTTTGCATCGGCCTACATCATTCTGGTCCAGGTCAATTTCGACATGTCCTATGACCGAAAGATCCCCAACGCCGAGAATATCTACCGCATGGATAAGCCGAGCCTGGTCAAGGAGGGAATGTGGTCCACGTTGAATAATCGTTATGGTCCATCTGAAGTCTGTGAGCATGTTCCCGGAATTATAGGAGTCACTTCGATGAGTTTATACTGCGCTGATGTCGCTTACCAATTTGTGATCAACCGACCAAACGGCAGCAATACGTTAAAAGCCAAAATGGCCCAAATAGAACGATCGGGTCTGGATGTATTCAACTTCACTGCTGTCGCTGGTTTATTCGATCAGTTTATCGGCCCATCGACTGCCGTCGTATCAGCCTCTTACGCCAAACAACATGGACTCACGGTTGGGGATGTTCTGCATTCTAAAACATATAACTCCTATGGACTGGACGCCAAAACACCCATTACCATTGTAGCGATCTACAAAGATTTTCCCGCCCCAGGAGAGTTCTCCGAATACAATCTATTTCTCGGGTTGCCGCCCAAAGAACAAACCAGACGTGGAAATTATTCCTATCGTGCCTTTGTGCGACTACAAGATGGGGTTTCACCGACAATGGTAACAAACACCATCAATAATTTAGTACGTCTTTCGGCGGAACGACAAGGAATTTCGCCTGAACGAATGGACCTTGCACTTCGAATGGCAAGTGTACGACTGAGTAATCTCAAAGACCTCTATTTCCTCAATAACATAGAGTATGCCGGTATCACGGGGAACCGCTCTACGACATATACGCTATTGGGAGTTGCCATTCTGATTATTGTCATTGCCTGCATCAACTTTTTCAACTTTTTCCTCGCGCTGGCACCCGCAAGAATCCGGGCCTTCAATACCCGAAAAGTATTCGGAGGCTCCAACCTGCGCCTACGTTTAGGCGTCATGACCGAAACACTCGGCCTGATCATCCTGGCCCTGCTGATCGGAGCCGTGTTAGTCCTGCTCTTTGCGGACTCTTCCCTGGCCGACTATCTCACAATTTCGGTTTTTGCTCCAAACAACCTGATTCTCGCCATGGCATTAATCAGCCTTGCCTTACTACTCGGAGTCCTTATCAGCCTCTACCCGGCCTATTACATCACCTCATTCCCGCCGGCATTAGTTACTAAGGGTGATTTTCAAGCCTCTCCATCGGGCGTGTTGATACGGAATATCCTGATCGGGATCCAATTTGTTATCTCGACCGCACTGATCATTGTAGCTCTGTTTATCAACCTACAACACCGCTACATGATGAACTACGACATGGGATTCAACAAAGATGAGATCCTCACGGTGCAAATGAAGTCCTTCCAAAGCTATGCTGCAATCGATGCCTTTACGGCCAAACTCAAACAGAACCCGATGATCATTGATGCAGCCTTTGCTACAGGAGATTTTGTCACCTCAGAGAGACCATCAAACTGGGTATACGAACATGACAATAAACTGGCCGGTTATGCCTTTTATTCCGTATCGTGGAATTTTCTGAAAGTCATGGGGATCGATGTTGTCGAAGGACGAGATTTCACCAAGGATGACGAAAAACGAAACGGTGTGTACATCTTCAACGAAGAGGCTAAACGACAATTCGAACTGAAACTCGACCAAGAGCTCCGTGGACACAATGGGCAGGCACCTATAATCGGCTTCTGCAAGGATTTTCATTCCAAACCGCTGCAATACGGTTTAGAGGCGTTTGCATTCTACGTCATGGGGGCTCATCCGTGGGATTACCCATCTCATGCCTATATCCGTGTAGCCGCAGGCACCAACTATCGGGATGCGATGGATTACATCCACAAAACGGTCCTGGAGTTCGACCCTTCACTCAACGACAACATGATCCAAGTCCAAATGTTTGATGATGAGCTGGAGGTCTACTACGAAGCGGAAGAACGACTCGCCAAACTCATTACCATCTTCACGCTACTCTCGGTGGTTATCTCAATCATTGGGGTATTCGGATTGGTGCTGTTTGAGACTCAATACCGTCGCAAAGAGATCGGCATCCGCCGGGTTCACGGCGCCTCGGTGCAGTCGATTCTCAAGATGTTCAATCTGCAATTCCTGCGCATTACGCTCATCTGTGCAGCGATTGCTATACCGATCAGCTACTATTTCGTCAATCGTTGGCTGACCGGATTTACGGCCCGAATGCCGATGTACTGGTGGGTATTTGCGCTGGCGGTGGTGATCATCTGCCTGATCGTTGTCGGAACCGTTACGGCCCGCAGCTGGAAGGCCGCCAACGAAAACCCGATTAATTCCATACAACACTAACACAAGGTGATAACCTCTACTCCCCCGCAGTCCTAAACCCAATAAAAACACACTGTTATGTTACGCGATTTTCTAATGTTATTGCGCCGTTATACAGCATCGTCGGTTCTGAACATTGTCGGGATGGCCCTGGCCTTTGCTTCGGCCTACCTGATCCTGGTTCAGGTCAATTTCGACATGTCCTACAACCGGAAGATCCCCAACGCCGAAAATATCTACCGGTTAGAGTGGCCAAGCACCACCAAAGAGGGATATTGGCTGGCCTTGTGGAATCGTTACGAGCCAAATGAGCTATGCGAAGGAATTCCGGAAATCGTAGCGGTCACGACCATGAGTCCCTACGTTCTCATGCAGACCCTACCCTATACGCTTAGCCGCAACAACAGTATTTATAATCTGAATATTCGTACCGGAACCAGCGAACGGCAAGGATTGGATCTATTTGAGTTTATCCCTGTTGCCGGATCATTCGATCAGTTTACAGGGCCTAACACCGCTATTGTTTCGGCATCCTATGCCAAGCAACATGGGCTCTCGGTCGGGGATGTACTACGCGCTGTCGATGATATGTCATATATTAACATTACGGCAAACAAACCCATTACGATTGTTGCCATCTACCAAGACATTCCCGCGCCAAGTGATCTCTCGGAGTGCAATATGATCATCGGTATGCCACCCAAGGAGCAGACCGCCCGTAACAACAGGTCTTGTCACGCATTTATACGGTTACACGCGGGAGCCTCTCCGGAAGTCGTAACAGCCAAGATGATCTCACAATTGCGCGAGAGATATGCCAAGAGTGGCATGTCATCCGAAGAGATCGAGATCGAACTCAAAAAATCGGAACCACGACTGAACAATCTGAAGGATCTCTATTTCCACAGCGGCAATGTAGAATATGCGGCTCGAAGCGGCAACCAGTCCACAACCTACACCCTGTTGGGAGTTGCCATCCTGATCATTATCATTGCCTGCATCAACTTCTTCAACTTCTTCCTGGCGCTGGTTCCCTCCAGAATACGGGCCGTCAATACCCGAAAGGTATTCGGAGGCTCCAACCTGCGCCTTCGCATGGGATTTTTTGCCGAGACCATCGGACTGGTTATCCTGGCGCTGCTGATCGGAGCGGTATTGGTGATGCTCTTTGCCAACACCTCACTGGCCAGCTATCTTACCACGGCCGTATTTTCTCCGAACAATCTCGGTATAGCCCTGCTGCTGATTATCTCGGCGCTGATCCTCGGAATCGTCATCTGCATCTACCCGGCCCACTATATTACCTCCTTCCCGCCAGCTTTGGCCACGAAAGGAAACTTTCAATCCACCCGTTCCGGAATCTTGCTGCGCTATATTTTGATCGGGATCCAGTTTGTCATCTCGACCGTACTGGTCATTGTAGCCCTGTTTATCAACCTGCAACACAGCTACATGATGAACTATGACATGGGATTTGATCAGGATGAGATTCTGGCAGTGCAGATGAAACCACTGGAGAGTTACGCCGCTACGGATGCTTTTGCGGCCAAACTCAAACAAAGTCCAATGATTCTTGATGTAGCTTTTGCCGCAAGCGACATCGTCTCAAACGAGAGAATGCAATGGGGTCGTGGCCATAAAGACAAAGTGATCAATTTTGATTGTTATGCTGTATCTTGGAACTTTTTGAAATTCATGGGCATTGACATTGTCGAGGGACGAGACTTTACCAAAGATGACGAGAAACGTACCGGTGTATTTATCTTCAACGAAGAGGCCAAACGACAATATGAATTGGAATTCGACGAACTGTTCAGCGGTCATCAAGGGACAGCCCCCATTGTCGGTTTCTGTAAAGATTTCCATTTCCAACCGTTACAATACGGCATAGGGCCATTCGCCTTCTACCTGTATGGCACCAATCCGTGGGAGTACCCCTCTCACGCCTACATCCGTGTAGCAGCAGGAACCGACTACCGGGAGGCGATGGATTACATCCACAAAACCATCCGCGCATTCGATCCTTCGTTCGAAGAGGAGAAGATCCATGTCAAAATGTTTGACGAGGAGTTGGGAGCATACTACGAAGCGGAAGAGCGACTCGCCAAGCTAATCACCATCTTTACCCTCCTTTCGGTGGTTATCTCGATCATGGGGGTATTTGGGCTGGTGCTGTTCGAGACCCAATATCGCCGCAAAGAGATCGGCATCCGGCGGGTTCACGGAGCCTCGGTGCAGTCAATTCTGAAGATGTTCAACCTGCAATTCTTGCGCATCACGCTCATTTGTGCAGCGGTGGCCATTCCGATCGGCTACTACTTTGTCGACCGCTGGCTGACCGGATTCACGGCCCGAATGCCGATGCACTGGTGGGTATTTGCGCTGGCTGTGGTGATCATTTGCCTGATCGTTGTCGGAACCGTTACCGCCCGCAGTTGGAAGGCCGCCAATGAAAACCCGATCAACTCGATCCAACACTAACTCAACGTGACACCCTCCAACCCCCCAAAGTTCCAAAACCAATAAAATTCCACTGTTATGTTACGCGATTTTCTCATGTTGCTGCGCCGATATACGGCATCGTCCGTCCTGAATATTGTCGGGATGGCACTGGCTTTTGCTTCGGCCTACCTGATCCTGGTTCAGGTCAATTTCGACATGTCATACAACAAGAAAATTCCAAATGCTGAGAATATCTACAGGTTAGAAAATCAAGGATGGGTCAAAGAGGGCAACTGGAATGCCGCATGGAATCTCTACGATCCCAGTGAAATTTGCGCAGGGATTCCTGAGATTGTTTCGCTAACAACCACGAGCACAAACAACCTCATCCAAACGGATTCCTATGCTATCAATCGGAACAACAGTACGTATAATCTGCGTATTCAGGCAGCGACGTGTGATCGGAACGGTTTGGAGATGTTTGGGTTCGTTCCTGTTGCCGGATCATTCGATCAGTTTATCGGGCAGGGGACGGCTATTGTTTCGGCATCGTTTGCCCAACAACATGGGTTGGAGGTTGGTGATATCCTGCACTCCAACACCGACCTTCCCTTTACCGGAGTCACCACCGCAACCCCCATCACCATCGTAGCCATCTATGAAGATCTCCCCTCACCGAGTGATCTCTCTGCGTTCGACATGTTCATCGGCATGCTCCCAAAAGAGCAGACCCAACCCGGCAATTGGGGATATTACGCATTCGTACAGTTACAAGATGGGGCCTCTCCGGAAGCCGTAACCGACAAAATCATCACCAACATGCGGGAGCGGTACGCCAAAAGCGGTATATCACCCGAAGATATCGACGTGATGCTCAAAATCTACACCCTCCGTCTGAACAACCTGCAAGATATCTATTTTAACAGCGGCAATGTGGATCACGCAGCAAAGAGCGGTAATCTGACCACGACCTACACGCTGTTCGGCGTCGCCGTTCTGATCATTGTGATCGCCTGCATCAACTTCTTCAACTTTTTCCTTGCTTTGGTGCCCGCAAGAGTACGGGCTGTCAATACCCGAAAGGTATTCGGAGGCTCCAACCTGCGCCTTCGTATGGGCTTTATTGTCGAAACACTCGGGCTGGTTATCCTGGCCCTGCTGATCAGCACGCTGTTGGTCACCATTTTTGCAGACAGTTCACTGGCCAACTACATCGCAACTTCGGTCTTCTCGCCGAATAACCTGATGCCGGCTCTGTCGATCGTGTGCATCGCCTTGGTGCTCGGCCTTGTGATCAGCCTCTATCCGGCCTATTACATCACCTCGTTTCCCCCGGCTTTGGCGACCAAAGGCGATTTCCAGGCCACAACATCCGGCGTGCTGTTACGCTACACCCTGATTGGCATCCAGTTTATCATCTCCACGGTACTGATTATCGTCGCTATGTTTATCAACCTGCAACACCGTCACATGATGAACTACGACATGGGATTCAATAAAGAGGAGATGCTGGTGGTTCAGATGAAACCATTCGAGAGCTATACTGCCACCGATGCCTTTATCTCCAAGCTCAAACAGAATCCGATGGTCGTCGATGTCACGATGGCCCTGCAAGACATTGTGACACCGCAACGGATGAATTGGGGCAGTAATGTAAAGGACGAGGAGATCTATTTCAAAGGGGCTCCAGTTTCGTGGAATTTCCTGAAATTCATGGGGATTGACATTATCGAGGGCCGAGACTTCACCAAAGATGACGAGAAGCGCAACGGCGTATTCATCTTCAATGAAGAGGCTAAACGTCAATTCGATCTGAAGCTCAACGAGCAAGTGTACGGACATCAGGGGTTGGCTCCGATTGTCGGTTTTTGCAAGAATTATCACTTTATGCCCCTGCAATACGGTCTTGAGTCTTTTGCCTTTTACGTCTTTGGGAACCAACCGATTGCCTATCCCTCCCACACCTATATACGTATAGCCGCCGGGACTAACTATCAAGAAGCGATGGATTATGTTCGCAAAGCGGTCCTTGAGTTCGATCCTTCGCTCGACGAAGATATGATCCAGGTCAAAATGTTCAATGAAGAGTTGGGAGCCTACTACGAAGCGGAGGAGCGTCTTGCCAAACTGATCACCATTTTCACGCTGCTCTCGGTAGTTATCTCGATTATGGGGGTATTTGGATTGGTGCTGTTCGAGACTCAATATCGCCGCAAAGAGATCGGTATCCGTCGGGTGAATGGAGCCTCCGTGCAGTCAATCCTCGAGATGTTCAACCTGCAATTCTTGCGCATCACGCTCGTTTGTGCAGCAATTGCCATACCGATCAGCTACTACTTCGTCAATCGTTGGCTGACTGGCTTCACAGCCCGAATGCCAATGCACTGGTGGGTATTTGCGCTGGCTGTGGTGATCATTTGCCTCATTGTTGTCGGAACCGTTACCGCCCGCAGCTGGAAGGCCGCCAACGAAAACCCGATTAACTCGATCCAACACTAACACAATATTAACTGACAAAAACTCTATACACTGTCAACAATTCTTTCCAGTCTGCCTTGTATTCCTGAAAATAGGATAAAAATCAAAAAATACTAACACAATAAAACCTTACTACTATGCCGATGTTAAAAGTTGAAGAGCTCAAAAAAAGTTTCTTAACCGAAGAGATCGAAACCATCGCCTTAGACGGCGTATCTTTTGAAGTAGAAGAGGGTGAATTTGTTGCTGTGATGGGGCCATCCGGATGTGGCAAATCTACCCTGCTTAACATTCTCGGTCTGTTGGACAATCCAACCGGCGGTAAATATTATCTATTGGATCGAGAGGTTGGAAATCTGCGTGAACGGGATCGGACAAAATTCCGTCGAGGGCATATCGGCTTCGTCTTCCAGTCGTTCAACCTGATCGATGAACTCAACGTATTTGAAAATGTGGAGTTACCATTGATCTATCTCGACGTCAAACCATCGGAGCGCAAAAAACGGGTAAATGCCATTTTGGAACGTATGGATATTACCCATCGTGCCACTCATTTTCCACAACAACTCTCAGGAGGACAACAGCAGCGTGTAGCCATTGCTCGAGCCTTGGTTTCCAATCCCAAATTGATCTTGGCCGACGAGCCCACCGGTAACCTCGATTCGAAAAACGGACAGGAGGTTATGAATCTGCTTCAGGAGCTCAATCGTGAAGGGACAACCGTCATCATGGTAACCCACTCTCAACACGATGCAGGCTTTGCAGGACGCACGCTCGGTCTTTTCGACGGAAAGTTGGTAACTGACGTAACCAAACGTCTTTAAACATAGCGGCCTAACTTAGGTGTGCAAAATAAAATGCATCTAAAAACCCTCCCAATTTAATTTTTCATAATACACTATTGATTGGGAAGCCGTCCGATTTAGATCGGACGGCTTTTTATTGTTGCTCTATCACACACAAAATTGGTTCTCCTACTTGTTACCCTTCAGCGACCATGTGCGTTGTTCCAGTATTAAGCCACGGAGAAAAATCTCAAAACATTTACAACAGTCTTTTGGCATACTCGAAAAAACATTAATTTTGTTATGATTGTCACGGCTCTTGAGCCGACAACAGCAATTCCCAATCATGTAACCCACCGCAACATCTCTTCTCGGCCCCAAAACATCATGGAAAATAGTCGTATTGTCTTTTTGGATTATCTGCGCGTGATCGCCTGCCTGATGGTGATTATTGTACACTGTGTCGAACCTTTTTATTTAGGAGGAGAAGGCACCTTGATCCAAAACTGGAACGACGGATTTTGGTGTACCGTCATTGATTCTGCACTGCGGGCAGCCGTTCCCCTGTTCGTGATGGCCTCCAGCTACCTGCAATTCCCCGTGAAATACGACACCCTGACCTTTTTCAAAAAGAGGTTGGTACGCGTTGGCGTTCCCTTTGTGATCTTTTCGCTGCTCTATACCCTCATTCCACTATATGGTACAGATGGTTTTCAACCGACGCTCAACGTACAGCGTGTTTTGCTCAATTTTGTCGGTTCGGCCGGTCATCTTTGGTTTATATACATGCTGTTGGGACTCTATCTGCTGATGCCAATGCTCTCCCCATGGATCGACAAAATCTCTAAAAAAGAAGAACAAATTTTTCTGATTCTTTGGGGATTCACCACAACCATTCCTTTTTTCCGACTATTGGCTCAATCGCTGTTCGGTCTTCCCGAGGTATGGGGTGAAGCCAGCTGGAATGAGTTCGGAACCTTCTATTATGTCAGCGGTTTTGTGGGATATATGGTATTGGGACACTATTTCCGCAAACACGTAGGCACATTGAGTTGGAAGAAAACCTTAACCTGGGCTGTAACGTTATGGATTGCCGGTTATGCAATCGCTGCCGGCGGATTTTGGCAAGCAATGCCCAAAACGTTTCCAGTTTCCGACAAAATCGACCTGGCGGTTCGCATGGAGACCACCTGGGGCTTTTGCAGCACCGGCGTCATGCTGACAACGGTCGCCTACTTTCTCGTGATCCGTAAAATTACGGCGACAGGATGGTTCTATCGCCGATTTATTCTACCGGTCTCACAACTCAGTTACGGTATGTACCTGATGCACATCTTTATTCTGGTACCGACATTTGCCTGGGTTACTTCGTGGGGGATCGGAACTCCGGCTACTATTTTCGTATCAGCTCTCCTGACCTTTCTGTTCTGTGCCGGCATAGCACGGCTGATCGCCCTTCTGCCGAAAAGCAAATACCTGATCGGCTAACCTTCTTTCCCTTTTCACATCGGTTGGCACATCGATCCGACCGATCCGCCTGACCATCTTCGAATAAAAACGTTGCCTCGTGGCGTAACGAGACAGCGTCAAGGGTAAGGTAACAACCGTAAATCTTTTACCGCAAATTCGGGAAGGGCAACCGATAAGTGACGGAAAACTTTCTACCATTGATCTCGACAGCTCTTCGATACGACAACGACGAGAGCAATTTTAACAAGTTGTCGAATTCAGACTTGGGAATAAAGACGCTGTAAAGATTCGGGTTTATGGATACGGTCGTCTTATCGTTCAGATCCGGCCACCCCTCCGGCCAAGCCACAGGCTTTTCAACCGAATGGTCGAAACGTGTCAGCATCACCTCCACCGTATCCGGCAACCATTTTTCGGCCTGCTCGTTCCGGTAGTTCACCAGTTGGTCGTAAACCGACAAGAAGGCTTCTGGCGTACGAGCTCTACTCGTTTCATCCTGCTGGAGATCACCATACACCGTCTTCATCCGTACGGTATCCGAGACCAACATCAGATAATTGGTCGGCATATCGGTCGCTTGCGAAGCAGCGATATAATCCGGTAGGTCAAGCAGCTCCTGCGATATCTGCAATTGATTCCACAACTCGACCAGCTGGGTCGAATCCAACTTCACGGTAAAATAGCCGTCCGGATTTTTATAAATCACATTACCCCGTTCATAAATGGCGATTACGGGGACATCCGAGCCAATCACCATCAGCCAGGGGTCTGTCACGGTCAGTACGACGTAGGGAACGCCGTACTCATCTTGCCAATGTCTCGCGAGGGCATAATTTGCCACGAGCATGACAACCAACAACATCACGATCTTTTTCATAGCACCGTTTTAACAAGGTTCGACCTGCATAAGGTACAAAAAACAGGACAGATTCACAACGAAGAGACGATCCCATTGGCCTGTTTTCAAGAGAATTGGCCTCTCGACCGAGCAGTTGTTTGTTTACGAAACAGTGCTCTGAACTGGGAAACGAGAAAGGACTATGCAAAAAAAACGGGAGGAAAAGAAGCGGTAAACCTGAAGAGGAACCGATCAAAGCTTTTCAACGACGAATGTTTCACCGAACGTCTGGAAACTTATCAAAAACAAAAAGCTCTGACAATCATATTGATTATCAGAGCTTTATCCGTGATCCGTCTGGGGCTCGAACCCAGGACCCCAACATTAAAAGTGTTGTGCTCTACCAGCTGAGCTAACGAATCTCCGTTTTCGTGGTGCAAAGATAAACAGTTTTTTATTTATCCCAAAAAAAATCGTTCAGTTTCCCAATATTTATTACACTTTCTTTTCAAATGACCGTTTAGAATGCGTTCAAACGCAGATTTGCACCCCATTTTTTTTATATATAATTTTATAAAGTTTTAACGAACCGTTCAAAACATATTACTTAAGCCCAAACATAATCTAACATGAACCGTTTTCACCTTCTGTTTACACACATGTTCTGCCTGATCGGCAGCTTGGTATTGACCATTTCCTCCCTGTCAGCACAACGTTCTGCCGAAACGATTAAAATCCTGGCTGTTGGGAACAGCTTTTCTGACGATGGAGTCGAATACCTCGATGAATTGGCCCGGGCTGCCGGAATCAAACTGATCATAGGCAACCTCTACATTGGGGGGTGCTCGCTGGAACGCCACTGGAATAATGTACGCAATGAGCTTCCGTCTTATGATTATCGGAAAAATGTCGAAGGGCACCAAACCAACACACCCAAAACGACCCTTCAACAAGCCTTACAAGATGAAGAGTGGGATTATATCACCGTACAGCAGGTTAGCCAAAATTCGGGGCTTTACGACACCTATTACCCCTATATCGATTCTCTGTTGACCTACCTAAAGGCACATGCCCGAAATCCGGAGGTTGAGTTTGCCATTCATCAGGTGTGGTCTTATGCCTGGAACTCGACCCATTCGGGATTTGCCAACTACGACAACAATCAATTGAAGATGTATCGGGACATTGTCGAAACGGTGGATAAGGTAGCTCGCAAAGAGAAGATCCGCATCATCATCCCATCAGGCACCGCCATTCAGACAGGTCGCAACCTGATGGGGGACCGGATGAACCGGGATGGTTTCCATTTGGGATGGGGACTGGGCCGTTACCTTGCTGCCTGCACCTGGTTTGAGACCTTTCTTGGCCCCGTAAACGGCAATTCATACCGCCCGGAGGGAGTTACGCCCCAAGAGGCCACAATCGCTCAACACATTGCCCATATTGCGGTACTTCACCCCAATGAGCCCGGAGAGTTGCAATAATATGGCAGGGCAAGATCTCCAGTAAAAAGAGCATAATCAGCAGAACATATCGCCCCTACCCTTATATAACAATCCACAGAATCACCGCGGTCTGTCTTGCACACCACTCAAAAGGTCCAAGAAAGCCACAGTTACAATAAACACACTTTGCCAAATAACGAACCTCTTATCACCCATTCTAAACAGGATACAAGGAACAGACGTACCTATTTTCGCGACAAACTGTGAGTGCGAATACTGACAAAGTGTTTATTGGCACAATGGCACATAAAAGAAAGCGAGTGGAAACTGATAGTTTCCACTCGCTTTTATATTTACCAATAAGCAACGCTCTCTTAAATTAGATCGATCGTATTACTACAAAAACACTTGAGATTTTATTCCCGTAAGAATGAGGGTCGAAATTACTATTTATCAGTAATTTCCTCCAATCCATACACTTTCCTGCATAATCTTGCGGGGGACCAAATTACGAGTAAGAAATTCAGAGCAAGGTACTCTGAGCATCAGCACGATAACCTACATCCTCAATCAGATTACTGGAGGAGGATGCGGCTACCGCCAAACGGTCACAACGTTCGTTTTCGGGAATTTCGGCATGCCCCTTAACCCACACGAAACGGACATGATGCCGACGGTACACAACCAAGAATCGTCGCCACAAATCGGGATTTTTCTTATCCTTAAAACCCTTCTTCTCCCAGCCGAAGACCCAACCCTTCGAGACAGCATCGACCACATATTTGGAATCGGAGTAAATGGTCACCTCACAGCCGTCGTTTTTAAGAGCCTCCAATCCGACGATCACAGCCATCAGTTCCATTCGGTTATTGGTGGTATGAGCATAACCGCAACTCAACTCTTTACGATAGGGCCCACTCATCAAAACTACACCATAACCACCCGGTCCGGGATTTCCGAGAGCCGAGCCATCGGTGTACATGGTTATTACAGCCATTGTTAGATCTACATATTCGACGAAAAAAGAGGGCACAACACCCTCTTTTTCTATAATTAAACACATTTCACACGTACGAGAGAACTTGTCAGGCACTCATCGCAAGTCATCAACGATGACGATCTTTGGCTTCAATGCAAAGTGTAGCATGCGGCACGATCCGCAAACGCTCCTTAGGAATCAGTTTGCCGGTTTCACGACAGATTCCGTAAGTTTTATTCTCAATGCGCACCAAAGCCGCCTCCAAATGCTGAATAAACTTCAGCTGGCGCTGAGCCAAACGGCCCGACTCCTCTTTGGAGAGCGTCGAAGCACCCTCTTCCAACACTTTGAAGGTCGGCGAGGTATCTTCGATATCGTTGCTCGACGTATGAGTAATCGTGGAGCGCAACAGATCGTAATCGGTCTTTGCCTTCTCCAACTTATCCAAAATTATCTTCTTAAATTCGAGTAACTCTTCATCCGAGTACCGAGTTTTTTCATGCTCTGACATGGCTCAAAAATTTATTTTCCAAAGACCATCAATAATGATCTTTTTATAAAGATATAAATTAATTTCTGAATATACCAAACTTTTTACGCCCGGCAGAGTGAAAACTTCTCGATCATTAGACACGAGTCACCTTCATTCGTACCGTAAATTCATCCAGTTCGGCCAATGTAGCCGTATCGTCCAGCTCATCCACCACATCGACACTCACAGCCAATGTCTGCGATGCAATGTAATCGCCAAACGACTCCACTGCCCCAGCAATTTCATCATTGCGTTCGATCTCGATACGAATACGGTCCGTCACTTCGAAACCGCTATCTTTACGGATATTCTGGATACGATTGACCAATTCGCGAGCCAATCCTTCACGACGCAACTCGTCACTCACCATAATATCCAACGCAACGGTCAGTTTACCTTCGGTAGCGACCAACCAGCCTGGCATATCCTCCGATACGATATCGAAATCAGCTGCTGTAGCCTCAATTTTCACGCCGTCGATCTCTGCGGTCCAAGAATCGGTACGCTCGATCTGAGCAATATCACTTTGTGAAAGCTGAGCAACCAATGCTGAAATCTGTTTCATCTGCTTACCATAACGCGGACCCAACGTCTTGAAATTGGGTTTGATTCGTTTGGTAATAACACCTGTAGTATCTTCGATGAATTCCAGTTCCTTAACATTGACCTCACCCAGAATCAATCCGCTTACTGCCTCAATAGCCGTTTTGATAGCCGGATCGAGCACCGGAATCACAATCTTCGAGAGCGGTTGACGAACCTTGATATTGACTTTACGACGCAATGCCAACACCATTGAAGAGACCTTCTGTGCCAATGCCATCATCTCTTCCAACTTGGCATCTACCAGCTCTTCGTGATATACCGGGAAGTCGGCCAAATGCACCGAAATATCGCTATGTTTGCCACTCACCGCATTCAGATCGGTAAAGATCCGGTCCGTAATAAACGGAGCGAAAGGTGCAGCCAGCATGGATACAGTCTCTATGCAGGTATACAACGTCTGATAAGCTGCCAGCTTATCAGGAGTCATACTGCCACCCCAGAAACGTTTGCGATTCAGACGCACGTACCAGTTCGACAGATTTTCATTAACAAAATCCTGGATAGCACGCGCTGCCGGGGTCGGATCGTAATTCTCGAGTGAATCGGTAACACTCTTCACCAACGTATTCAGCAACGAGATGATCCAGCGATCGATTTCAGGACGCTCGGCAACCGGAATTTCGGGTTCCTGACCGGTGAAACCATCGACGTTAGCATATAACGCAAAGAAGCTGTAGGTATTGTATAGGGTTCCGAAGAATTTCCGGCGTACCTCATCCACACCATCGACATCAAACTTCAGGTTATCCCACGGCTGCGAGTTCGAGATCATGTACCAACGCACTGCATCGGTACCGTACTTCTCCAACACTTCGAACGGATCGACGGCATTCCCCAGACGTTTACTCATCTTGTTGCCGTTCTTGTCGAGTACCAGACCGTTCGAGATGATATTTTTGAATGCCACGCTGTCGAACAGCATGGTAGCCAGTGCATGCAACGTAAAGAACCATCCGCGGGTCTGATCGACACCTTCTGCAATGAAGTCGGCGGGATAAACTTTGCGGAAATTCTCACCGCTCAGCTCGAACGGATAGTGCACCTGCGCATAAGGCATAGCGCCCGAGTCGAACCAAACATCGATCAGATCGCTTTCGCGTACCATCCGTTCTCCTTTCGACGATACCAGCACAATGTTATCGACATAAGGACGGTGCAGATCAAATTTATTGTAATTCTCTTTCGAGAAGTCACCCTCGACATAAGAGGCAAACGGGTTTTCGGTCATGAAGCCGGCAGCGATCGATTTTTCGATCTCGGCTTTCAATTCCGCTACCGAACCAATACATTTCAATTCGCTGTGGTCTTCGGTTGCCCAGATCGGCAGCGGAGTACCCCAGTAACGCGAACGGGAGAGGTTCCAGTCCACCAGATTCTCGAGCCACTTACCGAAACGGCCGCTACCGGTTGGGGCCGGTTTCCAGTTGATCGTCTCATTGAGGGCGATCAACCGATCCTTCACCGCCGTGGTCTTGATGAACCACGAGTCGAGCGGATAGTAGAGCACCGGTTTGTCGGTACGCCAGCAGTGGGGGTAATTGTGGACATGTTTTTCGATCTTGAAGACCTTGCCCTGCTGTTTAAGCATCATGCAGATCGAGATATCGAGCGTCTCATCAGCATCGGTCAGCTTCGGATCATACGCATTCTTCACAAAACGGCCTGCATACTCCCGATAGGCCTCGGCATCCACATTCGATGCCACGAAATCGGGATCGAGATCCTCCAGCATGAAGAACTTACCGGTACGATCGACCATCGGCTGCCGTTTGCCCGCTTTATCAACAACTACCAGCGGAACAATATTCTGCTGTTTGGCTACGCGATCATCGTCGGCACCGAAGGTCGGCGCAATGTGGACGATACCGGTACCATCCTCCGTAGTCACATAGTCACCCAAAATCACCCGGAACGCATCGCCCATCGGCTTGATCCACGGAATCAGCGGTTCATATTCAATACCGGCCAAATCGGTACCGATAAATTCACCGGTCACCTGATATGGGATATTTTTTCCATCACCGTTGTAACCTTCAAGCGGCAGTTCGGCATTCTTTTTCGGGAAGTAGTTATTGAAGAGATCTTTGGCCATCACCACCGTAATCGGCTCTGCCGTATAGGGATTGTATGTCCGAATACGGAGATAGTGGATCTGAGGACCGACAGCCAAAGCGGTATTCGAAGGCAGGGTCCACGGTGTAGTGGTCCACGCCATAAAATAGAGATCACCCTCTACCCCTTCAAACACTTTTTCGCTTTTGGCGTTGCGAATCATCTTGAATTGAGCCGTACAGGTTGTATCTTTCACATCCCGATAACAGCCCGGCTGGTTCAACTCGTGGTTGCTGAGCCCCGTACCGGCAGCCGGAGAATAGGGCTGAATGGTGTATCCTTTGTAAAGCAAACCTTTTTTATAGAGTTCGCTCAACAGATACCACAGTGTCTCAATATATTTGTTATCATACGTGATATACGGATCGTCCGTATTGACCCAATAGCCCATTTCACGGGTCAGTTGCCCCCACAAATCGGTATAGGTCATCACTTCATGACGACAGGTATCGTTGTACTCCTCGATCGAAATTTTCGTACCGATATCCTCTTTGGTGATACCGAGTTTCTTCTCGACACCCAATTCGACGGGCAGCCCGTGCGTATCCCATCCGGCCTTGCGATGAACGAGGAAACCACGCTGCGTTTTGTAACGACAGATTATATCCTTAATGGTACGGGCCATCACATGGTGAATACCTGGACGGCCATTGGCCGAGGGAGGTCCCTCATAAAACACGAAGGTCGGATGTCCCTCGCGTGTAGATATACTTTTCCGGAACGTATCGTCGGCGTCCCACTTTTTCAAAACTTCCTGTGTGATCTGGGGCAGATTCAGCCCCTTGTACTCGCTAAATTTCGGACGGGCCATATTATTTTCGAATTCACGTTGTATCTGTCGGAAAAACACCTTCCAACCGTAACGAGCAAAAATAGATATTTCCCTTTAAAAACGCAAATAAACAGCTATAACCCTCTTTTGTGTGCTTTAGAATTCATGCGCCATAGGTTCAATCACCTACTTTCTATCATTTTTGCAGCTTGTTGGCGCATACGTCTGGCCCGTTCTGCGCAATCGGGATGGGTCGAAAAGAGTTGCACCACGGAACTCATAGCCCCATCACTCTTTTCTGCAAGTTGCGCCAGCTTCTCCAAAGCAGTGGCCATGGCCATGGGGTCATATCCGTTACGGTGCAGGAAACCGAGACTGAAATCGTCGGCTGCATACTCCTGTTGCTGCGAAAAGCGCGCTCCGGTATATCGTTCGGCCAGTGCACCCAGCTGCGATCCACTCAACGTACCGATCGCACCGCCAACAGCTCCCAACGCATTGCGTGCAGCCGAAGTGAGATAGGCCTTGCGCATTGCACCTATCGTATCGTGATTGCGCACATGGCCCATTTCATGCCCGACAATAGCCAGCAACTCCTGATCGTCCAACCGATCCATCAGTCCTGAAAAGACTCGGATACTGCCGTCTGCCGTAGCAAAGGCGTTGATGGCATCCGTTTTATACACTTTGAAATTAAGCGGAATACCATTGACAGCGATAAAACGATCGGTCAAAGCGGTCAATCGAACCGCATAGGGATCATCTTCTGCCGCCACACACGATCGGGCATCACTGTAACGGATGTACTGTGCAGCCATCCGTTGCACCTCATCGTCGCTCAAATCGGCCGCCGTAAGCGCATCTACCGTTGCCTGCAATCCGGGATGTGGCAGACGTATTTTTCCACGGAGCACCACCAACAGATAAATAACAAGCGCTATCAGCAGGATTTTAATCATGAGGCCAACGGTTTTCCTAAGATTTTCAACCAAAAATAGCAGAAAATAACGTAACTTCGCATACGAGTTGAAAAACGCATTCACAAATAACAATCAAACATATGAAAACCACTCCGTTTACCAAGTATCATATCGAAAACGGTGCCCGCATGGCAGAATTTGCGGGATACAACATGCCGATCGAGTTCAGCGGCATCAATGATGAACATCACACGGTTCGCGAAAAGGCCGGTGTATTCGATGTCAGTCACATGGGCGAGATTTGGGTCAAAGGCCCACGCGCAATCGACTTTCTGCAGCATGTCACTTCGAACAATGTAGCAGCTCTTTATGACGGCAAAATCCAATACTCCTGCCTTCCAAATGGTCGTGGCGGTATTGTCGATGACATTCTGGTTTACCGTATCAACGCTGAAACCTTTTTGCTGGTAGTCAATGCTGCCAACACGGACAAGGATTGGAAACACCTTTGCAAAGAGGGTGAAGCCTTCGGTCTTACCCCGGGCAAAGAGCTTTACAATGCTTCGGATGAGATTGCCCAATTGGCTGTTCAAGGACCTTTGGCAATGCAGATCATTCAGAAACTGTGCCCGAAAGCAGATGTGGAACATCTCGAATATTACACCTTTATCAAAACCGAAGTAGCCGGCATTAAGGATGCCATTGTTTCGGCGACCGGTTATACCGGTGCAGGTGGCTGCGAAATTTATGTAGCCAACGAAGATGCTGACACGTTGTGGGCAGCTCTCTGGAAAGCAGGAGCCGATATGGGACTGAAGAATATCGGTTTGGGTGCACGCGACACGTTGCGTTTGGAGATGGGTTTCTGCCTCTACGGTAACGATATCGACGATACCACCTCCCCGATTGAAGCCGGACTGGGTTGGATCACCAAATTTATCGATGGGAAAGATTTCATCGACCGTGAATACAACGCCAAACAGAAAGCCGAGGGTCCAAAACGTCGTTTGGTAGGCTTTGAGTTAGTTGAACGGGGTATTCCACGTCACGGTTACAAGCTGACCGACCACAACAGCAATCTGATTGGTGAGGTGACCTCCGGAACGATGTCACCCTGCCTGAAAAAGGGAATCGGTATGGGATATGTCGATACAGCTTATGCGGCTCCCGGCACCGAGATTCATGTTGTTATCCGAGAGAAACCGATCAATGCCGTTGTTGTCAAACTGCCGTTCTGCAAAAAATAGCATTTCCGACTGGGACCGTTTGGGGACGACAGGAACAACAAACTGACCTTTGCACAGTGACCTGACTCGCACAAACGAATCCTCCAATACAGTAAGGGAAGGTAAATACCTTCCCTTATTTTTATGTATATTTTTTGCGCCCCATTCATGCATGCCGCTCTCATGCATGCTACTTTTCTCGCCGCCTCCTGCCGCAATCCGGGAAAACTTCTGCCCCCTTTCAACAACGCAGATGGCTACCCCCACATTCCTGCACCACCTGCTCGATAAAATCTTCGGTCGTTTGAAATACCCGGCAAACACTTAACCCTGCACAAAACTTTCTCTGCCGGGTAATTATCCGCACCGGGAACTCACCCTGTACTCGGTATTTTTGCCCCAGCACCATACCATTTTTCTTCCACAGGGTCTTTTACCCCTGTTCCCTCAATACCATAAACAAAGAGAGCCGATCCCAATCAGGATCAGCTCTCCTCTATTCTTTTCAATTCTTTAGAATTTCGACTCCATTTTCAGATCAAGCGTAAGACCTCAGCAGCACATCGATCAAATAAAAAGCTGCAGCGCTGAAATGCGGTTTTCCCATCCCTGTGCTGTTTTCACCGTACAACCCGCCGCCTGAAAAGAGTTCTACATTAATCCTACATTAGAAGGTCAGTTTAACCCCGGCCAGCACATTGCCGCCCAACCCCCGATACATATAGTAGGGATAGAGTTTTTGGCAGGCAAGGTTGTTTCCCTGCACGAAGATGCTGACCGCTTTGGAGGCCCGATACTCAACTCCGAAGTGGACGTCAACCGTTGTATTGACCTTCTCCCATACAGGGCTGGTAGCGCCGATCAGCAGTGGTTCACCCTCCAGTGCGAACCAACGACTCGACAGCAGTGTCGCACCCGCCGTAAGAATCACCTTATCCCGGATGCTGTACCGTAAATCCAACCGTCCCGTAAAGTTGGGCACACCCGACACATGTTCGTAGCTCTTTTTCGAGAAGCCTTTATACTGCAACGAAGCCTCGAGACCGAAGGCGCCCGATACCCGTCCTTCAAAATCGGCACCGACCGTCCACATGGTAACCGTATCACACATTACGTTAAACAGGTTTCCATAAGAGACATACGATTTATAATAATTTGAAAAGGTTGCCAGGCCTTGTGCATGGGTCAATCCTCCATATATTTTATAGGAGAAGGCCGAAGAGAAACTTCCCATGATACCGATACGACCGTTATATTCCGAGGTATTGGCTACCGGCAGAGCCATGACATAGGGATTCATCGAAACCAATGAGCGGTAATCGTTGCTCTTCAACCCTCCGTCAACTTCGATGTACGGAACAAAATAGCCATTGGTGCCGTCATAACGCAGCGAAAAGCGCGGATAAAAATAGCATTTCGAGAAATCGTTGCCGGGATCATATCCGGTCATGCTGTTGTAGGTAATATCTACACCCAACGCAAAGTCAAATTGGTTCCCTTTATAGTGGTACAACGGCGCAACATGGATCATGTGATTTTGCAGTTCACTGCGCTCGTCACTGCCCAAATACCCTTCGTAACCGCCTTGCAGCGTCACCTCATGCAAACCGCCGAAACGTTTGCCCAGCTTAAGTCCAGCTTTGACACCTGTTTCAGCCATATCAAATTTGTCACTGAAACAGGCAACCTCGGCTCCGATTTTGAAGTTGAAGTGAGACATGTCGGCAAAGGTATCGCCGAACGAGATTCGCCCCCGAACTGTCGTGAAGTGCTGACGCAATCCCGAAGCAGTCGTATCAAAGGACAGAGGCAGGGTGATGCGGGTCGGATCGTAACCATAACCGTAACGGGTGACCATATCGTAATCGAAACCAACTTCGCCATCCAACACATATCTCGAACCGTAGCGCTGTCCTACCACACCGATCTTATTAAAGGTCTCACTGGCCGGAGTTTTCAGATCGTTGCCGTTTTTGATTTTGCTCCAACTGCCGTAGTGGTTCAGATAGGCTCCGAACAGCCCTTTCGATTTGCGGGTCGTATTGAAATAGACATCAGCCACACTCTGGAACGGATATCCCAAAGCCGCCTTCACATAAAGCGGTTTGGGTTGGCGATAGAGGTCGATGTTGACCGATGCCGGACGGATCGGTGAGACCTCAAACCCATAAGCGATCGGCGAAGGGGTAATGCGGTATTCAACCTCGGGACGCAATTTGACCGTATCGATCAAATTGGGTTTTACATTCAGTTTATTGGCCTCGCTGACGGTCGGCTCATAGGCACGGGTCACCTCCATTTCGCGATTCAGATCACTGGATTTGGCCTCGCCCGACTCGGACGTTTTTTCACGCTGCTGAGCGGTAACCGACAGGTTGCAAGCCAACAGCAACAGCGTCCCTATTATTGTTTTATTTATCATCGTCGTATAATGTTCGTTATCCGATTTATCGCTATTTCAGTTCGTTGATCTTGCGCAGAGCCTCCTCAACCACACCATCATTCTTGTCTGCATATCCATCGACAATACTCTGATAGGTGGCTTTGGCCTGGAAGGTATCGTTCTGCTGGACATAAATATCACCAAGGATCAGGAAGGCCTTACCGGTCCAATATTGATACGGCAGGTTCTGTTCAGCCATAGCAAATACTTCGCTCTCGGCCTCTTTCAGTTTCCCCTGACCATACAGAATCGAGACAATCCGGTAACGACTCTCAGCTGCCTCACGGGTCCGGGCATCGATCACCTTACGATAATATTTCAGAGCTTCGTTGTTGTCTCCCTGAGACTGCAACAGACGAGCTTTGGCAAAGTCAGCCTTGTGGGTCACCTCAGCAGTGACATAAGGCGAAACCAACACCTCATCAGCCGCCGCACCCATAACAGCCAGATCCCCTCCGGCGATCACCGCAGTCATATATCCGTCAAGTGCCGCTGCAATATCGGTCGATTTGACCGCTACTTTGGAGAGGTTCTTATACAGGGCTGCTGCCTGCGAATAGTTTTTGTCTTCGAGTTGCATTTTGGCCGCTTGCTGTAAGGCCGGAACCTTATATTCGCTGGTAGGCATCGACCCTACCTCCTCGAATGCGGCTATCGCCCCCTGGCGGTTACCTTCTCGCAGCGAACAGTCGCCCAAAGCATAGAGAGCCTCGATTCGGAACGAACCTTTCGGATTTTGCCGCAGGTAGTTGTCCATCAGATTCAATGCCTTAGCATAATCCCCGTTCTGGTAGATCCGATTGGCCGCAGCAAACGAGAGTGAATCCCGCTCGACAAGCGTCACATTCATCTCCACACCGCTCGATTTCGCATACGAAACATAGCTATCCACATCGTTGTTGTCAACATAAATATTGCGTATGCTCAACATCGCATCCTTGGACTGGCGTGAAGATGGGAATTCGGCAACGATCTGTTTGTAATAGTGAAGCGCCTCTTTACTGTTTCCGAGGTTTTGATAAGTCAAACCCAACTGAGACAAAGCCGGCAGATAATAAGGAGAATCAGGATATTTGGCAATCAGCCGTTTGAGTACAGAGGCTCCGTCATTAAACTTCTCAGTCTGTACATAGGTACGTCCCAATTCATACATGGCATCATCCACATAATCGCCCTTGCCGCTCGAAACGATATCGCGCAACGATTCGATCTTGCGATCACGCTGATCGAGCAAACCGAGCATCACGGCCCGCTGGAACTGGGCATAATCAGTCGCCGGAGCATTCAGACGAATCGCCTGATCGTAATTGTTGACTGCCTCACGGTAATCCCGTTGGGCAAAAGCTGCATCACCCAGTCGGTTGTAAGCATCGGCACGCAGATTATCCCGCGTCGAATAGACCGCAAGGAACTTATGGAAACTATTAGCTGCATCGGCCCACCGTTGGGTATTGAAATAACAATAACCCAAATTGTAGTGAGCTACCTTGTTCTCATATTCAGTACCCGGTGAAAGGGTGATATAATCCTTATACAAAGGTATCGCCTTGGCATAATTCCCTTGACGCGCGTAAGTTTCTGCACGCCAGAATTTGGTCAACGCCGTATATTTGGCATTGAACCGGTTGGCATCCGCTACGTTGAACAACACAAGCGCCTGGTTGTAATCCTCATTTTGGAAACATTCCAATGCCCGAAAATAGGCGATCTTCTGTTTAGCCGATTTCACATTGTTGTCCGGGTTGCGAATCTGGTTGATTGCCTCATAAGCTGCCTCATAGTTGCGTGAATTGAAGTAGGCGGCCAACAGCAATTCGCGAGCCTGATCGATCTGCGGTGAATTGGGATATTGTGCCACGTAATTGGACAACGTGGTAATGGCCTCGTTGAAAGCTCCACCACCCAACTCATACTGCAATTTACCGGCATTGAGCATGGCTTCGCGACGAATTTCAGGATTGAAATCTGCAGCATAGGCCTGCGTAAAGGCCCGCAACGCTTTTTGCTTGTCACCGAGTTTCAAATAGCAGTCTCCCAGATGGAAGGCCGCATTCTGTCCCAGCTCACCACCCTGCTCTGCCACAGCGGTTAGCTGTCCGCTTGCCTTAGTATAGTAAAGACGGTTGTAATTGCTGTAACCGGCCAAATAGAGCTCCTCAACGCCCATCTCACCTCCGAGGCGCTCGTAATTCTCAATCTGATCGAGTGCTTCCGCATACATCTGCTTGCGGAAATAGGATTCACTGAGGATTCGGGCTATTTCAATCTCTCGGGTTCCGGTCGCTTTGGCCATCAAGGGCACCCCGTGCTCAATCACATAGTCATAATTCCCCTGACGGAACTCGATCTGCAACAGATAGAAAGGAATGATCGGCTCGTAAGCAGGCACATCGGCAATCGATTTAAAGCCCTCTTTGGCGGCATTCAGATCGCCCCGCGAATAATCGATATACGACTTATAATAGGTGGCATGAGGTGCATAAGCCGGGTCTCCTGTACACTGCCGGAAATAGTCATACGCTTCATCGGTATTCCCGTTTTGGAATGCGGCATAACCCGTGCGGAAATAGTATTCATCCTGCCGTGAATAGGGCAATTCGTTCGGATTCACGGTCAGCAGATGTTCATAAGCCTCGGCATACTCGCCATCCTTTTCAAGGACGGTTCCCAAAGCGAAATGAATATCATTCAGATAGATCGAATTGGGATAATCCTCCACAAAACTTTCGAGCAGATCACGTGCTCCGTTCTGCTGACGTTCCGCCGCACACAATGCGATATAATAACGCGTCCGCATCCGATACCCGGCATCATCGATAGGCATCACCTTCAGAGCCTTTTGAAATTCGATCAATGCCGAACCGTACTGCTGACGCTCATAAAGCTCAACACCTTTGTCATAGTGGTACTGCGACCCTCGCTCGATAGCGCTTGCTGGACTCGCACATACGCTCGCCGCAAACAGAGCCGTCGGTATCAACCATCTCTTTTTCATATCGTCAAATATTTAACGCTTAACTCTTATTCTGTTTCACTCAGATCGGCAGTCAGACATCTATCACCAAACGGGTGCTTCAATCTGCGGTACATTTTACAATATTCTCAATCAATTGCCGTCATTCTCTCTACCAAGTCCCTTTACATAAAGCTGACAATTCCGTCTTAACTTCTTTCCTATATTTTTTAATCTAAATCAAACAATGCTACGAACGTTCCAGTTCCGCAATTCTCAATTTAGCACTGCGGGAGCGCGGGTTCCGTTCGATCTCATCAACATCGGGAACAACCGCTTTGCGGGTCAGCACCCGAAATGGAGTCAACACCCGTCCATAGAAATCTTGCTCTGCCTTCCCCTCGAAGTTACCGCTTCGCATAAAATTTTTCACCAAACGGTCCTCCAACGAATGGTAGGTGATCACCACCAAACGTCCACCTGGAGCCAATGTCCGTACCGTCTGCTCCAGCATCATCTTCAAGGCCTCCATTTCGCCATTCACCTCGATACGAATCGCCTGAAACAGTTTTGCCAAAAACTTGCTCTCACCTCCACGAGGTGTAACAGGAGCAACGGCTTCGATCAATTCGTTGATTGTTCCGATCGGATTAACACTTCGACTGCGTTCGATACACTGCGTAATGCGGTGCGGGGAATCCAACTCACCGTAATCACGCAAAATGGCAGTCAACCGCACATGGTCATAGTTATTCACCACATCAGCGGCAGTCAGTTGTGCACGTTGATTCATCCGCATATCCAGCGGAGCATCGTATCGGAACGAAAAGCCCCGCTGCTGCGTATCAAAATGGTGCGACGACACTCCCAGATCGGCCAAAATACCATCGACCCGTTCCACACCGAGATAACGCAACCAGGTATGCATGAAACGGAAATTACTTTCGACAAAAGTCAACCGGGAATCTTCGGGCAGATTGGCCCGTGCATCTCTATCCTGATCGAATGCGTACAGACGGCCCTGAGGACCCAACCGCTGGAGAATGCCACGCGAGTGTCCACCGCCCCCAAAGGTCAGATCGACATATACTCCATCCGGCCGAATATCAAGTCCATCAAGGCTCTCTTCAAACAGTACAGGTACGTGATAGACACTCATACGAAATTCTTGAAAAAGACGTCGTAAAGGTATAAAAATTACCTGATTTTTTGTCGATTGATCTCTCAATATTCTACCTTTGTAGGAACAACATTTACCAGCGTGCAAACAAACGACATATTGCAAGTAGATCTCGATAAGGTTATCGCTGACAAAAATCCGCGACTGGCCCGTCTGCTTCCCCGTTTTCTGAAGAGCTATCTGAAACGGATTATCCATCAGGACGAAATCAACCATGTCCTGCGCTCCTTTTCGCACCAGACACCTGTCGAATTTATCCGTTCGACTCTCTCTTACATGGAGATCTCCTATCGGGCGGTCGGACTGGAACAACTGCCCACGCAGGGTCGTTATCTTTTCGTCTCGAATCACCCTTTCGGAGGAATGGACGGAATGATGCTGTGCGACGAGTTGGACAAACGGTTCGGTTCAGGGCGTATCATCGTCAATGACATTTTGATGAACCTCAAACCTTTAGCCCCGCTGTTTATTCCAATCAACAAACACGGCCGCCAAAATAGTGAATACCTACGCTTTTTCCGGGATGCATTGGCCAGCGACGACCAGATCGCAACCTTCCCGGCAGGGCTCTGTTCCCGTCGCATCGCAGGAAAGATCTGCGACACCAAATGGAAACACAGTTTTGTCAAGAACGCCATCGAAAGTCAACGGGATATTGTACCAGTATTTTTTGAAGGGCGCCTCTCCAACTTCTTCTACAACCTGTCGTCGTTCCGAAAAAAAATCGGTATCAAAGCCAATATCGAAATGATTTATCTGCCGGATGAGATGTTCAGCCAAAAGGGACGACATTTCGACATCCATTTTGGCAAACCCATCCCCTGGCAGGAACTGGCAGCCTCAACCTCCGTTTCCCGAACCGCACAACAAATTCGGGAGATGGTTTATGCTCTGCATACTACACAAAAATAAACTGTGTCTCATCCGTAGAAACACAAACTTAACACACTTAACGCATGGATTTTTCATGGATTTGTGTAAATTTGTGGCATAGATAAACACCCATTCATGGAACCTATTATTCCACCAGTGGATCGCAGTCTGATCCTGGCAGAATTAACTGAGGAGAAGCTGCTCCGCAAGACCAACAACGGTAATAACGAAATCTACGTTGTCACAGCCCAAAACAGTCCGAACATCATGCAAGAATTGGGACGTCTGCGCGAACTCTCTTTTCGCGATGCAGGCGGCGGAACTGGTGCGGCTGTTGATATAGACGATGAAGATCTGGCTGAGGAGGGATACCAACAGCTTTTTGTATGGGACCCCAAAGCTCAGGAGATTGTCGGCGGATACCGTTTCATTGTATCCCGTACCACCCATCCCAAGCACATGTCAACGGAACACTATTTCCGTTTCAGCGACCGTTTCCGCAACGAATTCCTACCCTATACAATTGAATTGGGACGATCATTTGTGCAACCCCACTATCAGGGCATTCGCCAAAACCCCAAAGGGTTGTATTCTCTTGACAATCTTTGGGACGGTTTGGGCGCACTGGTTATTACCAACCCCGATATGAAATATTTTTTCGGGAAGGTAACCATGTATGGTGATTACAACCGGGAAGCTCGGGACATTTTGCTCTATTTCCTGAAAAAATATTTCCCCGATCACGACAATTTGATTGAAGGCATCTACCCCATCGAACTGCAATTCGACACGGAAAAGATGGAACAGATGTTCTGTGGCGGAAATTATGCTGAAGATTACAAAATCCTCACTCGTGAAATCCGGAAATGCAAAGAAAATATTCCACCGCTGATCAACTCCTACATGAATATTTCTCCTTCGATGCGTGTATTCGGCACGGTGACCAATCCCGATTTCGGAGGCGTAGAAGAGACGGGTATTTTGATTACCATCAACGATATCTACCCGGTTAAATCGGAACGCCATTTCAAAATGGTAAAATAAGTTCGCCAGGATTAGGAGAGATTCTGTAGAAGGCGGTATTCGTCATGTTGCACGTTAGTGATCAACCTTCCATGCAAAATCTGTGAGATTGTCAAGGTTGTGCGGTTAATCCGATACAAACATCTGCATCAAGAGGAACAGACCATCTGTATTCTGGGCATCAAATCTTAATCGCACGACGATCTACAGTTTTATCAACAAGACTAAATTCCTAACTATATAAAACAGCAGAGCGCACAGTAATCTGTGCGCTCTGCTGTTTTATCAGGTACTGCTAACTATTCATCGGTTCCCAATCTAATCTCGCCTACATAGTTATCAATCGATCAAGACCAAGATGATATACCAGCCACTCAAAGCAAATTTTCTTTATTCCGAAGCTGAGGACTCGTCTTGAGATTGTACTACGACAGCCTCAGTCTCCTCACGAGCCATTTTACGTTCTACGCGTGATGCCAACAAAATGCTGCACTCATAGAGTCCATACAAAGGTATCACCACCAAAAACAAGCTAAAGATATCAGGCGGTGTAATGATGGCCGAAACCACCATCAACAATACCAGTGCATGGCGACGGTAACGTTTCAGGAACGATGCCGTGATCAAGCCCATACGGGCCAGGAAATAGATCAGCAGCGGCAACTGAAACAACACGGCACATGCGATCGACACGCTCAGGACCGTAGTCAAATAGGAGCGAATGTCAATCATGTTCGTGATATCGGGGCTGGCCTGGTAACCGGCAAAAAAGCTGATGGATAGCGGTGCGATCACAAAATAGCCAAATGCCAAACCCGTAAAGAAACAGAGCGATACATATAGTACAAACATGCGGCTCTTCTGTCTTTCTCGTGGTGTCAGAGCAGGCAGGACAAATCGCCACAACTCCCACAACAGATAGGGCACTGCGACGGCTATTGCCGTTGCAAAAGCCACCTGCATATGCAAGTTGAACTGACCGGCCAGCGCCGTATTGACCATATTGATCTTAACCTGGTTGATGCAAATCCGGTTATCACCGAAAACCCAGTATGAGAAATCGCACAGCCAGCGATTGGTTGGGAAATCAGGCGATTGAGGGCCCATCAATACCCAATCGATGACGAACTTCTTCCCAATAAAGGCCGCAATCATCACCACGACTAACGCCAGCACCCCTCGTACCAGGTGTGGACGCAACGCTTCAATATGTTCAAAAAAAGTCATCTCGGTATCGGATGACTTTTCTCGTTTATTGGACATGATGTATATTCCTTACAAGGTAATTGGAACAGTCTGATTATTTAGTCTGCTCGTCTTTAGATTCGCTCTTCGAAGCAACAGTTTCGTTTGTATTCTCGGCTGTGTAATCTTTATTGACCGCATCTTTAAACTCCTTTACTCCACGGCCCATACCACGCATCAGTTCCGGAATTTTCTTACCGCCAAAAAGAAGAATTACTACCAACACTATAACAAGTATCTGCCAAGGGCCGATAACACCCAGCGGCAACATGAAAGCTAACATACGTTCAAACGTTTTGGGTTAATCAATGAATTGCATTAACTGCAACGCAAATATAACATAAAAAATTTGATTCCCATTCCCTTATATATACAAATATTGGCGCCCGACCCGAACAAAGCCGAGTCGAGCGCCGCTATCACGAGACAGAATGGTCTGGATTACATTTTGACCACCAATTTATATTCGCCAGAAGGAAGATCGATCGTAGCATTACCGCTATCAACCTTCACATTGGCAGCTTTACCTTCGGCCACCTCAACCGACTGAACATCTTTCAAATTAACGGTTGCAGTAGTATTGGCCGGAATGGTGATCTCCCACTCGATTTGACCATCTTTACGTTCCCAATGGCTCTTGATCTTACCAGATACCGAGTTGTATGAAGCCTTCACGTAATCGAGGCCATCGATAAACACAGGCTGCATCAAAATCTTCTTGAATCCGGCTGACTGAGGATCATTGCGGATACCCGCCAAATTCTCATAGAACCATATTACCAGGTCTCCCAACAACATCACATGGTTGCCCGAGTTCATACGCATCTCAGCCGTATCGCCATTCCACAGCTCCCAAATGGTCGTTGCACCCTGTTTAGCCATATAACCCCAGCTGGGATAAGTTTCGTTCGTTGCGATCGTATAGGCCAACTGAGGATTGCCGTATTCGGTCAAACCACGCATCAGATGCTGAATACCCATTACGCCGACACTAACATGGCTTTTCGACTCATTGACCGTCTTATTGACAATATTCTGGAACACTTTGGCCTCATATCCTTCCGGAACCAGACCGAGTCGCAACGAGAGCAAATTGGCCGTTACCGTACCGTTATCATACTGAGCCGTTTCGTAGTTGAAGTATTTCTTGTTATAAGCCTCTTTCAGTTGGGCTGCTACTTGCTGATAATGAGTTGTATCAGCTGCATTTCCACTCAAAACCGCAAAGTTGCTCATCATCTGCAACAAGCTGTAATACATAGAAGAGCCGAGAATCTCTCCTGCAGTCTTTCTTGCCGGATCCTCCGAATGGATCAACTGCTGTTTTTCGGGAGGCATACACCAATCGCCATAGGTATCTTTATAGATCAGCCCATCGCGCATAGCATTTTTCTCCATATACTGCATCCACTGACGCATTGCCTGATAATGAGTCGTGATACCGCTCTTATCTCCAAACTGACGATAGAGCATATCTGCCACATAGAAATAGGCTGCCGGCCAGGTTACGTCATCGTTATATACAGACCAGGTCCGAGGTGATACATCCGAAATACGGCCCAGCGTATCGCGAGAATCATAAATATCCTGCAACCACTTCTTATAGAGCAGGGCATTTTCAAAGATAAAGCTTTCGCCCAGTGCACCTGTCGTACGGTCACCGAGCCAACCTAAACGCTCATCACGCTGCGGACAATCGGTCGGCATCCCCCGGTAATTGCCACGGATACCCCAATAAGCATTTTTATAAATCTGATTGATCACCGGATTCGACGTTGCGAACTCACCGATCGTCTCCATCTTGTCATAAATTACCTTGCCGGTAAAGACATGCAAAGGTGGCATATAATCCAAGCCCGAAATTTCGACATAACGGAATCCATGGTAAACAAATGAAGGCTCCCACTCAAACTCCGCATTCCATGCAGGGATATAGGTATCGGTTGCTTTGGCAGTACGGAGATTTTCTGTCATGAGCGATCCGTCAGGTTTCAAACGCTCTGCGAAACGGAATGAAATAGGTTTGTTGATTTTTCCTTCCAATTTCACGTGCAGCCAGCCAACCATATTCTGCCCCATATCGAGAAGCAGATTACCGTTAGCCATTTTCGTGATCGAAACAGGTTTCAACTCCTCCATAACGCGGATATTCTCGTTGGGCTGAGCGACCAATTTACCACCCGGAGCAGGCAGCACCTGTGCAGCCATCCATTTGTAATTGGTCTTATATCCCGTACGATTCCAACCCGGCATCTCATTGTAGGCTTTGTACTCTTCGCCGTCGAACTCATTGTTGGCAATGATAGGACCACGTGCTGTTGCCTGCCAGGTCGTATCTGTCACCACCAGCTCCTTGGTTCCATCCTGATACTCCAACTCCAATTGAGCCAACAGACGAGGAACACCAAAACCACGTGTACCCGGATTACGCATCGGGAAGAAACGGCCATTACCCAATACCACCCCGATCGTATTATCACCTGATCCGAGCAGTTTGGTCACATCGTACGAATTGTAGTACATGGTAGCCGGGGCATGGGTAGGCATAGATTCGAAGACATCTTCGGTAATCTCTTCGCCATTCAGATAGCTCTTGGCCGAGCCACCTACGCTGATATAGAGCACTGCACGTTTCAGATCTGAACGTACCGGGAACTCTTTGCGCAGATAACGTGCAGCCAAACGTGTCGGAAGAGCCTGTTTTGCTCCATCTTTACCCATGGTTTCACCAGGATTAGTCATTCCTGCAATACCGATCCATTGAGCCTTCCATGCAGTAGAATCGAGTAATGCGGTAGCAAACGATTGGGTTTCGCTCCAGGCAGTGTTTCCACCTGTCGTTTTCACCCGAACACGCCAAAAATACTCCGTTGCCGATTGCAACTGGCTACCGTTATAGGTAATAAACAGTGAGGTATCCGAATCCACAAAACCAGAATCCCACAACAAGTTTTTACCCTTTTCCAGATCATCTTTCGATGCAGCTACCTGAATTCGGTAGGCCTCCTGCATCACATCCGGTTTTTCGGATTCGATCTGCCACATGAATCGCGGATGATCGGTCCCCACTCCGACTGGATTTTCACGCAGCTCAACCCGCAACTCATCAACTTCGATCTTTGACGAAGTACAAGAGAACCCGAGCCATGCAGCGCAAACCGCCATGAACAACACTCTTTTCATAAACAGGTTCGATTTAAGTTAATAATGTATTTATTTTCGTTGTATCTCGTTCAGAGAAAACCATATACCTCGTTATCAAGTCAAAGGCGATGCAATATTTGCTTCACGAAATTCGCGGTCCATTGATCCACCATTTCGAATCGACACTACCCCACCTTAAAAAGTAGTTTCAAACAGCTGATTTTCTTCTGCAACTCAATTTTTACTTTTTCTCTATCGGAGTAATTACCACCGTAAAGGTGTAGTCACCATACGGCAAACAATACTCAGGCAACGGTAGCGAGCCCCAGCTATCGACACAACCCAATCCCATCTGGCGACCGTCGATCGACACGCAGGTGAGATCCCGTTCGTGCAGCTCACCGGAGTGACGTTGATGCTTTTTATCGCCGTCATCAAGATCACTGGTCAGATAGTGTAGCGCAGTAGCGAAGAAGGGCTGCTCGGCCGAGAAGGCCAACCCTCGGCCATCCACATCAACCACCTTCCACCAGCGCACATCGCTCTTGGATCCGGTCTCCTGCGGACGAACATAGGGATAGAACTGATCAGATACCATCTGACTGTATCGTCCCATAAAGGTCGAATGGTTACGGTCAGCGTAGTTCTCCTCCGGACCACGGCCATAATAATCAATCCGATCGAACTGTTTGGGCATCACCAACTGCATACCGAAACGGAACATATCGGGCACATCTTTGCGTGATACATCAGCCCTCAACTGTTGCGTCACCTGCAAAGCGCCGTCGTTGTTCATCCGATAGGTCATCTCCAATTTAGCCGACACCTCAGGCATGTTGTACAGTGCTTTGACGGTCGGCAAGGTATTTTCGCCTTCAGCAGGGGTAAAAGTAAGCTGCTCGAGCACCATCTCCGGGTTGCGCCATACGGCATTCTTCACCTGCAACGAGGCGCCGAAGTCATTATCGGTCGGACCACGCCAGAAATTAGGGCGTAACACATAACCCTTCTTGAGCATCTCCACCCCTTTGGACTGATACGATTCGAGCCATCCGGTCGTACGGTTGAAGATCGCCTTAACCTCGCCCGCTGTCAATTCATAAACCGCAATGTTTTCATAACAGTTGACCGCATCGCCTTGTGCGGTGTAGGTACCATAGCGCTGTGTTCCCTCATGAACCAACAGCTGCTGGCGAGCCATCGTATAACCTGCAGGCAGCAGATCGGTTGCACTCTTGAGCCGATACGAAAGATTCAAAAAGAGGTCGTCTGTATCAGCCTGCGGCAGCGCATAACCGTTCAATACAATCTTAGCTTTCTGTTGCGGTCCCACCGGCAGCTGATTGACCACACCACGGGAAAGGACGTAACCTTTGGGGCCATCGACCAACTCCCACTCCAAAACCAAATCAGAAAGATCGGTAAAGAAATTTTCATTATAAACTTCAACCACCCCTTTGTTCAGGTCCACCGGAGTGGTCCACACCGACTGATAATAGTAACGAACCTCTCCCATGTGTGGATTGGGGTTACGGTCGGGACTGATCAAACCATTGCAGTTAAAGTTCTGATCCGAAGGATCGTAAGGGTTGAAGTCACCACCATAAGCATAAAACATCTCGCCACGGTCGTTGTACTTGCGGAAACCCTGATCGACAAAATCCCAGATGAAACCGCCCTGCAGGGTCGGGTATTTTCGAATCATATCCCAATACTGTGCGAATCCACCCATCGAATTGCCCATCGCATGAGCATACTCGCACTGAATCAGCGGACGATAATTGCTCTTTGCCTCCGTACGACTTTTGGCAGCATTTTCGTCACTACCATAATTGACCTTTCCCAAAGCGTAACGCTCTACCGAATCATACGGAGCGTACATCGGGCAGAAAATATCGGTATGATCTGCCAAATTGGCCCGCTCATACTGCACGGGACGAGTCGGATCGTATGCTTTAACCCAATCGTAGCAGGCTTCGAAGTTGGGACCATCGCCCGCCTCATTGCCCAACGACCAGAAAATGATCGAAGGGTGGTTCTTGAAGGTTTTGACCATACGTTCATTACGTTCAAGGTGAGCCTTTTTGTAAGCAGGATCTTTTGCCAGGGTCTCTTCGCCATAGCCCATACCATGCGACTCGACATTGGCCTCGCTAACCACATACAGGCCATACAGATCGCAGAGATCATACCACAGCGGATCGTCGGGATAGTGGCAGGTCCGGACACTGTTAATGTTGTTCTCCTTCATGATGCGGATATCCTCAACCATCCGTTCCGGTGTAACGTAATAGCCGGTCAACGGATCCATCTCATGACGGTTCACCCCTTTGAAAAGAACAGGCTGGCCATTGACCCATACCTGACCTTTGTCGGAACGCAATTCAATCTTACGGAATCCGACCCGCTGGTGAAGTGTCTCCAGTTCCTTTCCCGAAGCATCACACAACGTCAACTCCAGCTGATAAAGATTGGGCTCCTCCGCGCTCCATTTGCGGACATTGCGCACCTGCATGCTCAACCGACAACTGTCATTGGCATCGAGCTGAGCAACCACCGGTGCGAATTTACCCTCTTTGCCGCTCAGCGTCATTTTCACCGAGCCGCCAGCAACATTCACCCCCTTCACATCGACCTGCAGACGGCCGGTGCGGTAAGCGGCATCCAGATCAGCAACCACTCGCAAATCTTCAATCCGCTGTTGTGGCCGGGCATACAGATAGACATTGCGTCCAATACCCGACAGCCGCCAAAAGTCCTGATCTTCGAGGTAGGTTCCGTCGCACCAACGGTAAATCTGCATAGCGATCAAATTCTTACCGGCTTTGAGATAGGGGGTGATATTGAAATCGGCACCCATCTTGCTATCCTCGCTGTAACCAACAAAACGGCCATTGACCCATACATAGAGGTTCGAGGTGGCTGACCCAACATGCAGGAAGACATCTCGACCGTCCCAATTGGCAGGCAGATCGAACGTACGGCGATAAGAACCGACATGATTATTTTTCTCCTCAACGAAAGGCGGATTATTGGCAAATTGGCGAGACCATACATAAGGCACATTGGTGTAAACCGGATCGCCGTAACCGTTCATCTCCCACAGCGCAGGTACAGGGAAATCCACCCATCCTGCATCATCGAAATCCTCTTGAAAAAAGGTTTTTGGGCGTTGATTCAGGTCGTTGACCCAATTGAATTTCCACAAGCCATTCAATGAGAGTGTCCACGGAGAGGTTTCCACCACCTGTTCCCCACCGGGCAATACATTGACCACCCGCTGCGGGGCATAATCTGCAAAAAAAGCATGAGCCGGCTCACGATTGACAGCGTTCAGTTCGGGATCTTGCCATTCACGTCCCGTTTGCGCAAAGGCCGTCACGGCTACCAGCGAGAGGGACACACACGAGATAATGTCTCTTAACATCTTCTGTTTTATCACTGTATAAATAAACTGACTTATTTGGCAGAGTGTCAGAACAAACCGACAATCCACACAATCTCAAAGAACAAATTTAACAATAAAAGCCGAAAATCAAAAGCCAAACCTTACTCCTCAAAGCCCGAATCGGAACAACTTTTCAATCAAATAATCATACATTTTCAGAATGTCAAACTAAAGATCGTGTTGAATCGATATAAGAGTCACCAGCATATTGCCACGACAAATCTTTCCACTCGCCTTACGCCTCCTATATTCACGACAATATATTCCCCTTACCATGCTTCAACTACATTAACACGAAGGCCCACGATGTTTTATTGATAATCACATCCATAGTAATACCACACAACCATTGATCAGTGATACCATATACAAAAAAGCCCGGATGAATATTCATCCGGGCCTACATCATTCGAAGCTCGTCGCAATCCGACTAATCTCGGAAAACTATCCAATCGAGATATCAAGAATTTCGAACGGAATCACACCTGAAGGGACTTGTACGTCAACCTTTTCCCCTTTTTTATGACCCAACAGGGCACGGGCAATAGGAGTACCGATCGAAAGTTTACCCTCTTTCAAGTTGGCCTCACTTTCGGATACGAGCGTATATTCGACATTCTTGCCGGTCTTCATATTTTTGAGCGTAACACGAGTCAGAATCTGAACAGAACTGGTGTCAATACGCGACTCATCAATCACACGAGCGTTCGCCACCATCTCCTCGAGTTTGGCAATGCGCATTTCAAGCATTCCCTGCGCCTCTTTGGCCGCATCGTACTCAGCGTTTTCGGAAAGATCACCCTTATCCCGCGCCTCTGCAATCGCAGCTGAGATGGCAGGACGTTCTACCGAGCGTAGATGATCCAGCTCATTTTTGATTTTTTGCAAGCCTGCTTCTGTCAAATGAATAACTTTTGATGCCATAACAGAGACATTATTAGTGAATAAAATAAAAAAATAAAAATCCTGGCTACCATAATATGGCAGCCAGAACCCTTTCTTGTTAGGCAAATATAAATATTCTATTTCAATTTTCCAACAAATCCAGATGACTCAAATAAAAAAATGTACACCTTCTCCCAATATCATGGTCAATAGAGGAGTAGTAATTGCCCGTTTTGTCCAAATTGAAACAGGTGGTGTTGACGAAATCAGATGCGATTGTTATCTTTGAGAGAAACAACCAGCTGAAACGACCCGACTTAACTATGCAACCGCTGCTTATTTTAGCTGCAACAACGGCTCTAAAAAGTATTCTGACTGCCGGGTATGTCTTGTTCGTACTCATTACTATCGGCGTCATTATCCATGACAAGCGTGATCCTGTCAAAGCGCTTTCATGGATTGTCGTATTGATACTGTTACCCATAGCCGGATTTTTATTGTATATCGTTTTTGGTCGCAACCACCGGAAAGAGAAGCTATTTAATCGAAAAGAGTTACGCGACCTGGAGCAGATCGACGCCCTGAGTCGTGAACAGCTCTATGCAATCAATAATGCAGCCCTCATGTTGCGAAGCGAGATCACTCAAAACCGCGACATCATCACGCTGTTGTTAAATAATAACAAAGCGCTGCTGACCAACCACAATCGCATCCGGGTATTAAATAACGGCACGGTCACGTTCGAAGAGATCAAAGCTGCCCTGCGAGCTGCAAAATCGTCGATTCATCTTGAATACTACATCATTGAGGACGACCCGTTGGGACGTGAGATCGCAGATATTCTGATCGAAAAAGCACAACAAGGTGTTGAAGTCCGTTTGATTTACGACGATGTGGGAAGCTGGGGACTGAGTCGCCGTTTCATCCGACAGCTACAGAAAGCCGGAGTTGAAGTTGAGTGCTTTATGCGGGTAGTCTTTCCGTGGCTCACCAGCAAGGTCAATTATCGGAATCACCGTAAAATCCTGGTTGTGGATGGTGAAATCGGATTCACAGGAGGTATCAATATTGCCCAACGCTACCTAACCGGCACCAAACTGGGACCATGGCGAGATACGCACCTCAAACTCGAAGGAGAGGCCGTCCGCATGTTGCAGATTGTATTTTTGACAGACTGGTACTTCGTTAGCAAACAACAGTTGTCGGACCACGACAAATACTTACCCCAAAATACCATACAAGACGAATGTCTGGTTCAGATCGCTACATCGGGTCCTGATTCAGACTGGGCCTCAATTATGCAGGCCTTTTTCTCGGCCATCACACGGGCACAACAACACATCTATATCTCCTCCCCCTATTTTACGCCCAATGAGGCTATTCTGACAGCTATCAAAGTGGCGGCTCTCAGCGGAATTGATGTCCGAATCATGATTCCGAGCCGGTCCGACTCGAAAATTGTCTATTGGGCTTCTCGTTCTTATATCGGAGAGTTGATTGATGCCAATGTCAAGGTATATCTGTATCGCAAAGGTTTCAACCACTCGAAATTGGTGATGATCGATCGCCAATTTGCTTCAGTGGGTACGGCCAATATGGATATTCGCAGTTTTGAGGACAATTTCGAAGTATCTGCTATTATTTATGATCGTCGTATTGCCACTGAGCTGGAGGAGCAATTCCTTGAGGACCTGTCCCACTGCCGTCTGGTGACGCGTGAATATTGGGAGACTCGTCCTCTTTTACATAACATTTATGAAGCAATCGCCAGATTGTTCAGTCCTTTATTATAAAGGTTATAATTATTTGATATAGGGTCTTTCTCGTCTTAATTGTCATTGTTATTTATTTATACCCCTAAACGGCACCACTGACCCTCCATCGTAATTTCCTCGCGTTTTTTTTAAAAAGTATACTCTTATCTTGTGCGCTCAAGTTTCACAACTCTCTATTGCCCTATATATAAGTAATATAAAGGATTACCCAATACAATCTTTCCAAACACTATCAGACCATTATCACACAACCTAAAGATCGTTATACGTTCTATTTTCAACGACCGTTTTTTACTAAAAGGCAAATTACCGAATTGAATCTCTTTCAGTCAGCGCAAAACCCGGCATTTCCCCAATACTGATTTCTCCTTATCCGCTGTCTTCATCCCATAAAACCTCATCCGGAGAAATGCACACGGATTCAGACCTGTTTTTCCAGCATTTTTACTACCTTTACCGCTGAAACCCATTAAATGGAAACATATGACTAAAAAGATCCTTCTGATCAGTTCGGCTCTGTTGTTGCTAACAATTGCAATGAGTCCGAACGCACAGGCTCTGAGTCCGATCCGTTTCGGTATCAAAGCCGGTATCCAGACCCAGTCCTTGAAGATGGATGGTCTGCGATGGAGCGACCTTTCGAAAAGCAATAACTTCGGTTACCAACTGGGCGCTATGATTCAGGTTCCGCTGGGGCCCGTATATCTGCAACCTGAGATCGTATATAATTCAGCTCGATTCAACCTCAACGGCAACCTGCTCTATTCAGACGGTGGCATTGAGCAACAGGATGTCCGGGCCAAATATGCAGTCAATACGGTTCAATTACCTGTCCTGGTCGGCATCAAGATTCTGTTCTTGCGTGTCTTTGCAGGTCCGACATTCAATCTGTTGACCGACACGTCAAACAAATCGGGAAAACAGGGCGTCTCCTTCAATTCGAGTGTCAACAAATCCTCGGTTGCTTTTCAGGTGGGGGCCGGGGTTGAGATCGGCAAGTTCAACATTGACATCCGCTACGACGGTCAGTTCAAACGCCCGACTCAGACCTTCACATTCGGCACAGATCAGCCCGCCCAGACGGTCAAGACAAAGATGAACAACTGGCAGCTGAACTTGGGCTATTTCTTTTAACCGATCTACCACTATTTTAAACTGCGGACATTCGATACATGACAGAAAAAGTTATTCAGCTCGAAGGCATTGATCCGATCGAACTTTACGGTTCGGGAAACAGCAATATAGGGCGTATCAGCTCTAAATTTCCGAAACTGAAGGTCATAGCACGAGGTTCGGCCATTAAGGTGATGGGGGATGCTAATGAAATCGACCGATTCGATCGTAAATTGACGGAGCTGATCGACTATTTCAGCCGCTACGGACACCTCTCCGGAGAGGTGATCGACCAGATCTACGACGGAGGGATGCCCAATCATGACGAACTGCCCGATCAAGAGACGATCGTTTACGGCAATAACGGTGTCGTGGTACGTGCTCGGACGGTAAATCAGCAACGTTTGGTCAAGCTCTATGAGCGCAACGACCTGCTCTTCGCAGTAGGCCCTGCGGGATCCGGTAAAACCTACACAGCCATTGCCTTAGCGGTCAGAGCCTTAAGAAATAAGGAGGTCAAACGCATCATTCTCACGCGGCCGGCAGTCGAAGCAGGCGAAAAGTTAGGCTTTCTACCCGGCGATATGAAGGAGAAGCTCGATCCCTATCTGCAGCCACTTTATGACGCCTTGGATGACATGATTCCACCGGCCAAACTGCACAAGTATCTCGAAGAGGGTACGGTTCAGATTGCTCCGTTGGCTTTCATGCGTGGACGTACATTGGATAATGCGTTCGTCATTCTCGATGAGGCGCAAAACACTACGCTCTCTCAAATCAAGATGTTCCTGACCCGTATGGGGCGCAGTGCCCGATTTATCGTGACGGGCGATCTCACACAGATCGATTTGGCCAAAAAGAGCGATTCGGGCCTGAGCACCGTGATGAAAATGTTGCGGGGGATCGATGGCATCGGTATGGTGGAATTTGACAACCGGGATATTATTCGCCACCGACTGGTCAAATACATCATCGAGGCATTCGACCAACAGGCCAAAGTTCTGGAACCGGAACTGTTTTCCGATGAGACAGCCACTCCAAACGCCAACGACCAGCCAAAGTACAACGATGCAACAGATACCGCATCAGCAGCGAATGACACCAAAGGCATGTCCTCTACAGGAACTAAGTCTCTGTCTACTCCAGGTAATACTGCCGCCACAAAATCGAATACCCGGACCGTAACAAAGAAAAAAACGAAAGGGCAACCCTGACCGCATTTTCCCGTGCCAGATGTCAAGGCTTCCCAACACAATATCCGAAAATCAAAAACAACATCATAAATCAATAAAAACATGGCAAAAGCAATTCTGAAGACCGATTTCCATTTTGACGGACAAAAGAGTCTTTACAAAGGCAAGGTTCGTGATGTATATAACATTGACGATAAATACCTGGTGATGGTGGCCAGCGACCGCATCTCAGCTTTCGATGTGGTTCTGCCCAAGGGCATCCCCTATAAAGGTCAGGTACTGAATCAAATTGCTTCGAAATTTCTCGATGCAACAGCAGACATCTGCCCCAACTGGAAAATCGCTTCTCCCGACCCAATGGTAACGGTGGGTCACCGTTGCGAAGGTTTCCCTGTCGAGATGATCGTACGCGCCTATTTGACCGGTAGCTCATGGCGTGACTACAAAGCCGGTGCTCGTGAGATCTGTGGGGTACCCATTCCGGACGGCATGAAAGAGCACCAGAAATTCCCCCACCCGATCGTCACCCCGACTACCAAAGCCGAAATCGGTGAACACGACCAGAATATCTCCAAAGAGGAGATCATCAAACGCGGTTTGGTCAGCAAAGAGGATTACGAAAAGTTGGAAGAGTACGCATTGAAACTCTTTGCTCGCGGCACCGAGATTGCAGCAAAACAGGGATTGATCCTGGTGGATACGAAATATGAGTTCGGCAAAAAGGATGGTGAAATTTTGCTGATGGACGAAATTCACACGCCGGACAGTTCACGCTACTTCTATGCCGACGGTTATCAGGAGCGTTTCGATGCAGGAGAGCCTCAACGCCAACTTTCAAAAGAGTTCGTTCGCGAATGGCTGATGGAGCACGGTTTCCAGGGTCGTCCGGGCGAACAGGTTCCAGAGATGACCGATGAGTTTGTCAACAGCGTCAGTGATCGTTACATTGAGCTCTACGAGCACATCACCGGCGAGAAGTTTGTCAAAGACGACACTGATGACATTCTCGACCGCATCGAGAACAACACTAAAAATATGCTGGCTCGCCTGAAATAGTATTAACATACCTTTCACGCGATCATTCACACCAATACTCCGTTGTGACCAGCAGGCCACAACGGAGTGTTTTGCAAAATTGCATGCAGTGATTTAATCCTAACAAACTAACGAACAACCAATAATAAGATGAATAAAAACATTGCGGCATTGGCACCGCAGGAGATCTGGACCAAATTTGCCGAGCTCTGCGCCATTCCCCGCCCCTCAGGACACGAAGATGCCATACGTGAATATTTAGTAGCCCAAGGCAAGGCTTTCGGCATTGAAAGTTTTGCCGATGAAGCCGGCAACGTCATCATGCGTAAACCGGCCACTCCGGGCATGGAGGATCGCAAAGGCATTATTCTGCAAGCCCACATGGACATGGTGCCGCAGAAAAACAACGATAAAGATTTCGATTTCACCAAAGAACCCATCTCAGCTTATGTAGATGGCGAATGGGTAACGGCCGACGGCACCACATTAGGAGCTGACAACGGCATGGGCGTTGCTGCCATTTTGGCCGTTATGGGGGCAAAGAATCTGCAACATGGCCCACTGGAGGCGTTGATCACCGCATCCGAGGAGACCGGCATGTACGGCGCTTTCGGACTGAAACCGGGAGTATTGCAGGGGGATATTCTGCTGAATCTCGACTCAGAGACCGAAGGAGAGCTCTATGTTGGTTGCGCAGGGGGGCTGGACCTCAACGTTACCTTGAAATACAAAGAGGTGAGTATTCCGGCTGGCTATGTAGCCCAAAAGATCGATGTAAAAGGTTTGCTTGGAGGGCACTCCGGCATCGAGATTATCCTCGAGCGGGGCAATGCCAACAAAATTATGGCCCGTCTGCTGCTGAAAACTCAGAAGGAGGTTGGCCTGCGTCTCGCTGCAATTGACGGAGGAGGTCTGCGAAACGCCATTCCTCGCGAAGCCATTGCTACGGTAATGGTTCCTGAAGCTCAAGTTGAGTCTCTCAACGAATTGGTAAAGACAATTGCTGAAACAGTCAGCGAAGAGCTAAAAGGCGTTGATGACAATGTGACCATTCTGCTTAGCGATACTGCCACTCCTGCTTCCGTAATGGATCTCGACAGCCAAAATCGTCTGCTGAATGCCATCCAGGGATGTCCCAATGGTATTTTCCGCATGAGCCCTTCTATCAAAGGGTTGGTACAAACCTCGACCAACCTGGCTCGTGTAGTATCCGAAAATGGCACGGTACGGATGCAAGCTCTGTTACGGAGCTCCGTTGACAGCGAAAAAGAGTATTTAGCCGAAACCATGAGTTCAGTATTCACTCTCGCCGGTGCTGAGGTAACGCCGAGTGGCGGTTATTCTGGCTGGAATCCTGATATGAGCTCTCCCATCCTGAAGACCATGACCGAATCGTATGAGGCGTTGTATGGTCAGGAGCCAGCAGTTATGGCTATTCATGCCGGTTTGGAATGCGGTTTGTTGGGAGGCAAATATCCCGGCCTCGACATGATCTCATTTGGTCCGACGATCTGCTATCCGCACTCTCCGGACGAGAAAGTCAATATAGCATCGGTCGGTAAATTCTGGGACTACCTGCTGCACACGCTGGCTCACGCCCCGAAAAAGTAATTGTCAACCCGTTCAACACACTTGTTCGACAACAGAGCGGAAATCGTCAATTCTATGGAAAATACCGAAAAATGGTTTGCCATCGTCAACCCCGTCGCCGGCAGCGGACGGGGGTTGACCGATTGGCCTCAGATCAGCAAACTACTGCGCGATCACCATATTGTTCCGGAATACGCCTTCACCGAACGCAAATACCATGCTATTGAGCTGGCTGTCGAGGCGGTCAATAACGGATTTCGCAAGATTATTGTCGTGGGGGGGGACGGTACGATTCACGAAGTTGTGAACGGTCTTTTTATCCAAAAGGTCGTGCCGACACAAGATGTACTTCTGAGTGTAATCGCCGTGGGAACCGGTAACGACTGGATCCGGATGTTCGGTATTCCGAGAAAATACTCCGAGGCGATTCGAGCCATTGTCGAAGGTCACTCTTTTTTGCAGGATGTAGGAAAGATCAGCTACTACCAATCTTCCTACAAACAGACCCGATACATGGCCAATGTGGCGGGTGTCGGTTTCGATGCGGCGGTGAACCGCCGCTACAACCACCTCAAAGAGGAGGGCAAACGGGGCAAATGGCTCTATCTGTGGAGTACACTCAAAGCCATCATGCGCTACAACTCAACCGGAGTAAAAGTGTATGTTGACGACAAATTGGAGGTCAACGATCTGGTGTACAGCGCAACAATCGGTATCGGTAAATATAATGGTGGCGGTATGTTGCAGACTCCGGATGCGGTTGCCGACGACGGATTGTTTGACTTGACGGTGATTCGCCGGATGAATCCTTTGCAGGTGTTGTATAATTTCAAAGTGCTGTTCAATGGCCGGATTTATCGGCTCCACTCCACCAGTCTGAACCGGGGGCGTACCATCCGGATCGAATCCTCCCCGGAGATCGCCATAGAAGTGGATGGAGAGGCCCTCGGAGAGTCTCCTTTCGAATTTGAGGTGATCGACAGGGCGGTTCGCGTAGTGGTATCCGAAAAGTTCATGCGCGAGGAGGCAGCACGTCTCTCCGCACAAACAGACAAGAATTAACGCAAGGATTAACACGGGAGGTAAGAACAGCAATCGCCGCTACTTGCATAATCGAAGGCATTGGGGACTTCCCTAACCAAAGACAACTATTTCTCGGGGAAAAACACAATAGCGTCATCGGTAAAGTAAGCCACGGAATGCAAGCGCAACTCAATGGGAATGCATCCAACCTCACACAAAATAAAAAAGAGAGCAGTTTTACACTGCTCTCTTTTTTATTATATGGATTCATATCATACAGCCTATTTCAACACGTCGGACACTCTATTCACGCTACGTCCCAACAACGCACAAAATTATTAAAAGGCCATTGACTCAATCTACCGATTCAGTCACTTCTTTCTGATCGACTTTGTTCGTTTGGCGAACTCTATATCTAAAAAGCAGATACGCAATAATCAGACAGATCAAGAAAGGTCCCATGAACGCATAAAAATAGGGGGTCCGTGACCATGCGATCATCACGATCGGTACTAAAAAGAACGAGAGGAAAGAGCCAAGTCCATTATTTCGAATGCGGGCTGCACAATTCAAAAACATCGTAGTGGCACCACAGGAGAGCACTAACACTGCCAGGCCTCCTGCCAACAAAAGCATATTCGGAGTGAGTCCTGTTTTTAGCACTACCTCTTCCGCATCTTGTGTTTGCAACCACAATAGCCCTACAGTCAAGGCACAACTGACAAACAGTACACCCAACCAAAGTTTGAATAACAATTTGGCAACCGTGTCTTTCTGACGCTTTACCGCAACACGATGCAAAGACTTGCTCTTACTTTGGTCCAACATTACCCAAGTTATGCGTTCTTTTTCTTTGTAAAATAGCGGATCGTACGGTAGATTTCACCGACCCACATCACAACTGAGGTGGAACCAATAATCAACAGCCAATCCTGCCAGCTCAACGGTACGGTACGGAACACTTCGCCACCCCAGCTGACAATGATCAGTTGTCCGACCAGAATCAGGGCCAACACCCCGAAGAAGGCATAACATCCACGCCATGAGAGAATCAAGGGCATCGATGAAGCAAATCCTTTTGCATTAAACATGTTCCAGAACTGCAACATCACGAACACGGTAAAGAATGCTGACAATTCGTATGGAGTGATGGCGCTGCCGAACCAGAATAGCATGCCGAGCAGTACGACCACAAACAGCGCAGCAACTCCCAGTATCGAGCGAGTCATGGCCGGTGTAATGATAAAATCTTTGCTACTGCGCGGCTTCTCTTTCATTACGCTGCGGCTGGGCGGCAACGATGCCAGTGCCAATGCGGCAAAAGTATCCATAATCAGGTTGACCCACAGCATCTGCGTCACAGTCAGGGGCAACTCACTGCCAAAGATTGAACCGAGCAGCACAATCACGACAGCCACCACATTGATGGTCAACTGGAACAGCACAAAACGCTGGATATTACGGTAGAGCGATCGGCCCCACATCACTGCAGTTGCAATGCTGCTGAAGGAGTCATCGAGCAGCGTAATATCGCTTGCCTCCTTCGCAACAGAGGTACCGGTACCCATCGAAAGTCCCATGCCGGAGCATCGTTCGTACCGTCACCGGTAACAGCAACAACCTCTCCGCGCTGTTGTAACAGCCGAACCAAACGTTGTTTATCAAGAGGCCGCGCACGTGACATGATCTTCAACGCCTGTACGCGTGGCAACAACTCCTCATCACTCAATGCTGCAAACTCCACCCCAGTAATATGGTTATAGTCTGTATCCTGAGCAGTCCACAATCCGATCTGTCGTCCGATCTCTTTGGCTGTTGCAGGAGTATCGCCAGTCACGATCTTCACCCCGATTCCTGCACTCAAGCACTCATTGACTGCTGCCGGCACATCAGCACGTACCGGATCAGAAATGGCTGCCACTCCAATAAAGGTCAACTCGCCTGCAGCCAACGCCTCATCACAACTTTTTGCATCGTCACAACGAACAAAAGCGAACCCCAAAGTACGCATTGCCATATTTTGATACTCGGTCAATTGAGACTCCACTGCCAATTTATCAGCAAAGGAGGTACATTTACCCAAAACAATCTCAGGCGCGCCCTTCACATAAAGATAACGACCACCGCGCGGTGAATCGACCAGTGTAGCCATAAATTTGCGTTCGGTAGTAAAGGTCAGCTGATCCACCATCGGACACTTTTCGCGCAGTGCCGCATAATCGATCCCCCGATCACGCAGCCACAACAACAGTGCACCCTCAGTCGGATTACCAATCACTTTACCTTCAGTATCGAGAAAGGCAGTCGAATTGGCGGCAATACCTTCAGCCAAAATCTCATCGCTCTCAGGGCGATACGATTTCATCTCATGTACCCGCATCTGATTCTGGGTCAATGTACCCGTCTTATCTGTACAGATTACGGTAATGGCGCCCATGGTCTCACATGCATGCATCTTACGAACCAGGTTATTGGTTTTCAACATACGACGCATATTGACCGCCAACGACAACGTTACGCTCATCGGCAACCCTTCGGGCACCGCTACAACAATCAGCGTCACCGCCACCATGAAGTACTGCAACACCCTTTCGGCAATGGTCAGCCAATCCGCCTCAAACAGATTTTCCATCAAAGCCCCTTTCACCAACAAGGCAACAAAGGTCAATATTGCCAATGAGATACCCGCACGACCGATCAATTTCGAAAGACGGTGAAGCTGCTGATTGAGCGGAGTCTCTTCGTCACTCTCTATGGTCGATTGTTCAGCTACTTTACCGAATTCGGTAGCGTCACCGACCCGTTCAACCACCATAATTCCATGACCTTCGATCACCGTCGTACCACGCATCACCTCGTTCGAGGGATAGGTAGCATCTGCATGGAAATGGGCCGGGTCAACCGTTTTGTCGATCATCGGTTCACCAGTCAACGTCGATTCATTGATCTTCAACGAAACAGCTTCCTGCAAAATACCGTCAGCAGGGACCTCTTCTCCGCTTTCGAGCAATACAACATCCCCGACCACAACATCTTGCTTGGGTATCTCTGTAACTGCACCCTCGCGGATCACTTTGACCGGCGTATCATCGTTTGTACTGTTCAACAGGTCGAATTTGCGCATGGCATCGTATTCGAACCAAAAGGCAATTCCCGTAGCCAGAAAAATAGCACAGAAAATACCGATTGTTTCGGCAAATTCATTGTGGATAAACCCAATACCCAATGACAGAAAGGCTGCTATGAGCAAGATCCGAATCACCGGATCAGAAAATTTTTCAAAGAAAAGCACCCACAACGATTTTCTTTTGGGTGGGGTCAAGACATTGCGGCCATGACGTTCGCGACTCTCCTGAACTTGAGCCTGCGTAAGGCCTTTCAACTGTTGTGACATATCTACTCGTATATTTATGACACTAATAAATATGAGAAAATTTAACGAACTAAGGTACTACATATTTTGCACCTTTATTCGCTCTTGTATGTAATCAAATTGTTAATTCGCTTTTGGCAGAGTCCAAACGAATAGCCACAAAAAGCAGAAGAGTAAAGGCAATCATCGATGAACCTCCATAGCTAAAAAATGGCAACGGGATACCAATCACAGGCATCAACCCAATTGTCATACCAATATTCACCAATACATGGAAGAAAAAGATCGAAGCCACACAATAACAATAGATGCGCCCGAAGGGTTCCATCTGTCGTTCACCCATACGAATCAAACGCATAATCAACATGCAGAACAACAGAATCACAAACGCACTGCCTAAAAATCCCCACTCCTCACCGACTGTACAGAAAATAAAATCGGTACTCTGTTCGGGAACGAAATTGAATTTGGTTTGTGTTCCTTCCAAAAAGCCCTTGCCCGCAAAACCGCCTGAACCGATTGCAATTTTCGACTGATTGACGTTGTATCCCCAGTGAGCCAGATCTGACTCCAGGCCCAACAAATCAAGAATACGTTTCTGCTGGTGAATTTGCAGGATGTTATTAAAACCATATTCGATTGTGGAGGTAAAAGCCAAAGAGCCGAAAAAGAGCAAGACAAACAGCAGGATATTGCGGATCTTGTAACGGTAGGCATATACAGCCACCAGCCCCAAGGAAAGGACAACTCCGATCAATATAGCGGCATATAATGAAAGATGCCCCCCGAGCAAAAATACAATCAAATAAAGCAACGAAACAAACAGCGTCAAAGCCGCCAAATAGATCAATTTGCTACGCCAATAGCCGTTGGAGATTCCTTCACTCAACACACATCCTAATATCATGAGGATTAAGAGAGTGGCTGGTTCAAGCAAAAAATAAAAGACAAACAGCGAAATCACCATGAAAAGAGCGACATAGATCCAACGGTTAAATCCTTCCCGGTAGAACATGAAGAGGAACGAACCATATACCAACGCAGATCCTGTATCATTCTGCAGCATGATAATCGCAACGGGCAGCCCAATGATGCCAAACACCCGCAACAGATCCCGCCAGTTGCGCAGATCAAACGAATAGGAGCTCATGTACCGGGCCAATGCCAACGAAGTTGTAAACTTAACGAATTCTGTCGGTTGCAGAGCTATGGGGCCAATCATGATCCACGATCGGGCTCCGTTGACCTCCTTGCCCACAAAAAGCACCACAATCAAAATCAGGATAGTAATCCAATAGAGCGGGAAAGCAAGGATATGATAATATTTCGCATCGATCAACAGAATCGAAATGGCCAAAAACGCCGACACTCCCATCCACAATAGTTGCATACCATAGCGTTGCGATATATCGAAGATACTCGAGTGCATCTCGTCATAGACCGCTGCATAAATATTGAGCCAACCTGCGAGAACCAATATCGCATAGATCAGGATCGACCACCAGTCGACACGCCCTACCGACAATCGAGAATTGAAATTATTTTCCATAGTAGGGGTAACTGATTTGGAGATTTTTAACATACTCAACCAATTGCGGGCGAGTTATCGTATCGGTCAGATAAAGCTCAGTAATCAGACTGGCGATCGGAGCTGCAGCAACGCTACCCCAGCGGCCATTCTCGACATAAACCGAAACGGCAATTTTAGGATGATTACGTGGAGCAAAACAGATAAAGGTACTGTGATCAGCACCATGCGGATTTTGGGCCGTACCAGTTTTACCACAAATGTCGATACCTTCAATACGAGCCATCCGGGCCGAACCTCCGTCAACATTTACGGCACGATACATTCCTTCGACAATCGGGTCAAAATAACGAGACTCAACTTTTGTATAATGTTTCTCATAGAAACGTGCATCGATCGAATCGCGATCATGGATTCGTTTAACCACATGGGGAATTTTATAGTAACCACGATTGGCGATTGTAGCTGCGAAATTGGCCATCTGCAGCGGCGTACAACCCAATTCACCCTGACCAATTGCCAATGAGATCACCGTTAACCCGTTCCAGCGACCACGATACGCCTTATCATAAAATTCCGAATTCGGCACGTAACCGTTCAGCTCACTCGTAAAATCGGATCCGAGCTTACGTCCAAACCCAAAGCTGTTCACATACTCCTTCCACACATCGAGACCTTTGGCAATATCCCCATATTTACGGTTCTCGATAATGTCGCGGAACACATAACAGAAATAAGCATTGCATGAGGTCTGAACCGCCTCCATCAAATCCACCGGAGACCAATGGCTGTGACATTTTACCCCACGGCCATAGGGATAACCGCCATGACACGGGTAAGTTTGAGACGGGACTAAAACGCCCTCTTGCAGACCAACCAAACCATTCAAGGTTTTGAATGTCGATCCGGGAGGATAGCTGGCCATAACGGCGCGGTTAAACAGCGGTCGGCGACGGTCATAGAGCAGTTTCATATAGTTATTGCCACGTTCTCGGCCGACCAGTTCATCGGGATCATAAGTCGGGCTGCTCGCCATGACCAATATTTCTCCTGTCTCAGGTTCAATCGCCACGACACTACCCACTTTGCCGGCCATCAGCTCTTCAGCCAAAGCCTGCAACCGCAAATCAATCGTACAGGTAATCGCCACACCAGGCAATGGCAGCGTATCGTACACTCCACCGGCATAGGAGCCTTGAGGGATACCGTGTACATCGACCATCTCAATCTTCACCCCTTTTTCACCACGCAACACCTCTTCATAGGCCTGCTCGATTCCGCTGCGTCCGATGTAATCTCCCGGGCGATAGTAGGGATCTCTATCAATAATACGATCATCCACCTCTCCTACATAGCCCAGCAGGTTACCAGCGATTTTAGTCGGATAGGAACGCACCGTGCGATAAACCGTATAAAAACCGGGAAAATTGCGTTCATCGAGCCGTACTTTGACCTCTTTGGGAAGTTGTTTGAACAAAACGGAAGCTCGACGACGAGAATAGTTCGAGGCCTTGATCAACTCTTTGCGAATGCGTTCGACCGGATAACCGATGATGCGACTCATAGCCGCCGTATCAAATGGCTCCACCTCTCGTGGAATCACCATCAGATCGTACGCCTCCTTACTCTGAACCAAAAATTTGCCATTGCGGTCATACACTTCACCACGCGGCGGATACTGCACCGTATAACGTAAAGCATTATTATTCGCACTGGTTTTGTAACTGCCATCGATCACCTGCAGATAAAAGAGTCGCAGCAGCAAGATACAGAACATCGCCACGACAAACCATTGCAACCATTTTACCCGAGACAGATTACTCACCTTAGACTCTCCGTTAGCAAATAAAATTTGAACTACTCATTCAATTCTCAAACGCAATCAGATCAGTTTTGATCATACCCGCTCTGACGGTTAACTGAGAAAAACTTCTGACAAAAATAGACCAGAATCAACGTGACCACTGAGCTGCAAATGATCCGTAGCAGCGTCAAATAGAAGAAGTGCCATGTCAATGACTCCAAAATAAAAAAGAGGGTGCTATGCAACAAAACCATGACTGTTGCGTAACGTAAAAAGCGAGCCAATCCAACACGATTGACATTGGGCACCCCACCCTCTTTCACTTCGTCCTTCCCCAATAAAAGGATCAAAGCCGATGGACGACAAAAAGCGGCGAAAAGTGTAGCAATAGTATTGATTCCAGCCGTACCCATAAAGAGGTCGATGGTCATTCCCAAAGCTGCCGCCAACAACAAAAGAACGGCCCCAGGAGTGGACATTGGCAACAAAATAATAAAAGCTATGTAGGCTAAAGGGTGTACATACACACTGATTCCAATCCGGCTGAAGAGAAATACCTGCAGGATCACCATCACTACATAAAGAATTCCATATTCAATCAAACGATACATACGCTTCTATTGTTTGATCTCTTCACCATCTGTTTGATTGATTACCCCCTCTTCCAGCATATTGCGTTCATCGGCATCGAGGTATTTTACGACCAACACATTGTCCAATGCTGCAATGTTACTATGCAATTTCACCTTCACATTGTAGAACGTTGCATTCTGCAATGCAAAGCTTTCGACAGTACCGATCATGACCTCGGGGGGAAAAATCGTTGAATAAGCAGTCGTTACAATCGTATCTCCTTTGTGCAGAGGAGCATATTTCGGTACCTCAGAGAGAGTCACATACTCATAGCTACCACCATCCCAATAAATTGAACCAAAATAGTCAGTACCCTTGATCCGACCACTGGTTCTGAAATCGCGGTTCAGCACCGACATGCAGACCGAAAAGTGATCGGAACATCCGAGAATATACCCCACGATACCGCCATCGCAAATCAACGCCATATCGGGCATCATGCCATCTTCAGCACCACGGTTAACGGTAATGTAGTTCTCTTGGCGGGTAATCGTATTGTTGACCACTTTGGCACTGAAATACTCATATTGACGCACCCCGTTCGCATACAATACCGAGGAGTCGCCTGCAGCTAACGACAAAGAGTCATCCGCAGACAGGGGCACCTTCATACCATCGAGACGATTGCGCAATACGGCCAATTCACGTGCCAGCTCCTGGTTCTCGCGACGCAGATGGAAATAGCTGTTCAAACCCGAAATCTGGGAATAGATACCGCCCACAACATAGTTGGAGGCGGTAACCAATTTTACTTTCGTGTAGCTCGTACTGTTGGCATAATAGTGAATAGCGAGCGACTCCAGCAGGATAAACAGCAGCAGGAAGTGAATTTTTTTTATGAACAGAAAAAACTTGATCATCTGTTAAACTCGCCATGTGATCCAAACACTACAGACGTGTTCCGATCCGATTCATACCGTTGAACGGCTACGCAAAATTTGCCAGCTCTATTTACGACGCTCTCCCCGCTGTCAGTAAACACTGACAACGAGGAGCGCCACTATTCATCTTTAGGAAATCATTTATTTCATCAAGAACGAGAATCGGCCGATATTCTTCAGCGCAATTCCGGTACCGCGAGCCACGGCACGCAGAGGATCCTCCGCTACATGGAACGGGATCTTGGTTTTCTCTGAGAGGCGACGGTCGAGACCTTTCAACAAAGCGCCACCGCCTGCCAGATAAACACCGTTCTTGGCCACATCCGCATAGAGTTCGGGCGGGATCATCTCCAACACCTTCATCACAGCTGCATCGATTTTAACCAACGACTTCTCCAAAGCATAAGCCATCTCTGTATAGGAGATTTGGAGGGTCGAAGGCAGCGAAGTTAAGATATCGGGACCTGTTACGACAAAATCTTCGGGTTCCTCGTCCAATTCCGACATGGCTGCACCGACAGCAATTTTAATATCCTCAGCTGTACGTTCACCAATTCGCATATTGTGCTGTTGGCGGACAAAATTCTGAATATCTTCGGTAAAGACATCACCGGCGACATTGATACTTTCACTGCAGACGATACCTCCCAACGAAATGCAGGCGATCTCGGTCGTACCGCCTCCAATATCTACCACCATGTGTCCTTCCGGAGCCTCGACGTCCAATCCAGCACCCAATGCAGCAGCCATCGGTTCGTAAATCATATACACTTCCCGACCTCCGGCATGTTCTGCTGAGTCGCGCACCGCACGAATCTCCACATTGGTACTGCCCGAAGGAATAGAGATCACCATCTTCAACGAAGGGCTGAACAAACGGCCATTGCTTTTGACCATACGGATCAGTCCCCGAAGCATCAGTTCTGCCGCATTGAAATCAGCGATCACGCCATCTTTTAACGGACGGATCGTACGAATATTCTGATGGGTTTTACCATGCATCTGGCGGGCCTGCTTACCGATAGCCACCAGCTTACCGGTATGCTGGTCGATCGCCACGATCGAAGGCTCATCGACAACGATTTTGCCGTTGTTTATGATAATCGTGTTGGCCGTACCCAAGTCAATGGCCAACTCCTGTGTCAATGAAAACAGACCCATAGGTTTAATGTTTAAAGTGTCTCAGTCCTGTAAATACCATGGCCATACCGTTGGCATTACAATAGTCGATACTCTCCTGGTCACGGATTGAACCACCCGGCTGGATCACAGCATCCACGCCCTCTGCATGAGCCAGTTCCACGCAATCAGAGAAGGGGAAGAAGGCATCCGATGCCATCACTGCTCCGTTGAGATCAAATCCGAAACTCTTAGCTTTAACTACAGCCTGTTTAAGTGCATCCACGCGTGAGGTCTGACCGATACCGCTAGCCAACAACTGACCGTTTTTAGCAAAGACAATTGCGTTACTCTTTGAGTTCTTCACAATCTTATTGGCAAAAATCAGATCAGCCATCTGCTCCGGCGTAACCTGTTTTTCAGTGACGCTGCGCACCTCGCCGTCACGACCGCCCACCTTCAAATCACGATCCTGAACAGCCACGCCATTGAGCAGTGAACGGAACTGTTTGTTGCAGCGGGTAGTATCTTTCAGGCGCAGGATAATACGGTTTTTCTTGCATTCGAGCACCTTCAGTGCCTCTTCGGTATAAGAAGGAGCCAAAATCACTTCGAAGAAGATCTTGTTAACCTCTTCAGCAGTTGCGGCATCCAATTCACGGTTACAGATCAACACACCACCGAATGCAGAAACTGGGTCACCAGCCAATGCATCTTTCCACGCCTCGAACAAGGTTGCACGCGAAGCGACTCCACATGCGTTGTTGTGTTTCAATACGGCAAAGGTCGGCTCTTCGAACTCTTCGATCAAATTGATTGCGGCGTCGATATCGAGCATGTTATTGTAAGAGATCTCTTTTCCGTGCAATTTATCAAAGAGACGATCCAGATCACCAAAGAACATAGCGCTCTGATGGGGATTCTCGCCATAACGCAATGTGGTGCCCTTAATGTAGCTCTGTTTGAATACCGGAATCTGCTCCTGACGGTTGAAGTAGTTGAAGATAGCTGTATCGTAGTGTGAGCTGACATTGAATGCATAAGCAGCAAAACGACGACGCTGTTCGAGAGTGGTTGCACTCTGCTGTGCTGTGATGATCTCCAACAACTCAGCATACTGATCGACAGACGGTACGATCAGCACGTCTTTATAGTTTTTGGCTGCAGCACGAATCAAAGAAATTCCTCCGATATCGATCTTTTCGATAATAGCCTGCTCCTCTGCACCCGATGCAACGGTCTGCTCAAAAGGATAGAGATCAACGATCACCAAATCGATCTCAGGAATCTCATACTGTTTCATCTGCTCACCATCCTGAGCATTGTCACGACGGGCCAAAATACCACCGAACACTTTGGGGTGCAAGGTCTTCACGCGGCCTCCCAGAATCGAGGGATAACCGGTCAGGCTCTCAACTGCGGTTGCCTCGACACCGAGACCTTCGATAAATGAGAGCGTTCCACCCGTTGAATATATTTTCACACCATCGGCTGCCAATTGGCGGACGATCGGTTCCAAACCATCTTTGTAAAAGACTGAAATCAGTGCACTTTTAATCTTTTTCACCTTATGCTGTTTTTAAATTAATTATACTTCACCAGTAAGTTACAAAGATACAAAAAAAGCAATTCACCTAAAGATTTCTCATCATATTTCCTGAATTTTCATCCTGACCTGCCCGATTCCTCATTCAAATCAATATTTTAGATTGGATAAACGGTATACAACAAACCTTAGGGAAAGCGTTTGTTGGAATAGACAAACTATTTCCGGTAAAAGCGAGGAATAATATTTAAAAATCCTTAATTTTGTTTTTTGATTGAACTGTAACACCATGAGCTACAAGATTGACAAACATGCACGTTACGCAGTGATCGGCTACGGAAGCTGGGCAACTGCATTAGTCAAGATTATACACGAAAACAACCATAATGTCGGATGGTATATTCGCAACCCCGAGGTGCTGAACCATATCCGTCAACAGGGATCAAACCCTCGCTATTTGCGGGATGTACATTTTCAGACCAGCCATCTCAAACTTTCTGACAACATCAATACTACCGTCGAGGAGGCCGATGTTTTGATTCTGGCTGTTCCGTCCGTCTATCTGCAAGCCACTCTCGAACCTTTAACACACTCTTTGCACGATAAATTCGTCATTTCAGCCATCAAGGGAATCATTCCCAACGATCTGTTGACCATTACCGAATATATCAACCGCCGGTATGAAATTCCGTTCTCCCAATTAGGGGTAATCAGCGGCCCTTGTCATGCTGAGGAGGTGGCTCTCGAACGACTCTCATACCTGACCGTCGTATGCAAGGAGATCGACAATGCTTGTACAATAGGAGAAACAATTCATACCCCTTATATCAATGTCAGCCACTCGACAGATATTTATGGTACGGAATATGCCTCTGTCTTGAAAAACATTTATGCCATCGCTGTGGGGATTTGCATCGGCCTCGGTTATGGAGATAATTTTCTGGCCGTATTAATTGCAAATTGTGCGATGGAGATGTCACGATTTATCGAACAGACCTATCCGGACCAACGCAACACATTTGCATCGGCCTATTTAGGAGATTTATTGGTTACCTCATACTCTCAATTCAGCCGCAATCGTCGATTTGGGCTGATGGTCGGCAAAGGTTACCCCATCGATGCGACAAAAATGGAGATGCACATGGTGGCAGAGGGATATTACGCAAGCGAATGTATCGCTCAACTAAACAAGAGATTCAACGTCAGAATACCGATCGCCGAAACGGTACATCGTATTTTGTACAACAATGAACCTCCCCACCCCCTGATTGCACGACTAACGGAACTGTTGGTTTGACCGACACAAAATCATAGCTAACTTTAAGGCCGTATGTGCCTTTTCATAATAACTCATATAGATTATGAACAATTTCACTATCAACATTGACAAGATCTACGGCACCGTGAGCGCCGCTGATATTGCTGCCCTAAAAAGCGAAATGGAACAGGGTAACCGTATGCTTTCTGACGGCAGCGGTAAAGGAAATGACTTCTTGGGATGGGTCAACCTGCCCAGCTCAATCGGTTCTGCTGAGCTTGAAGCTATTCACAAATGCGCTGATCAACTCGCATCATTAGCCGACGTAATTTTGGTGATCGGTATCGGAGGCTCTTATTTGGGAGCCAAAGCGGTTCTTGAAGCCATGAGCGATCCTTTCCAGCTGCTGAATAAAAAACAAGATAAACCCATTGTTTTATTCGCGGGCCAAAACCTGAGCGAGGATTATCTCTACGAGTTGCTCGAAGATACCAAACCATATCGCATTGCAGCTATCGTTATCTCTAAATCAGGTACGACCACTGAACCTGCCGTTGCTTTCCGTCTGATCAAGAAAGAGATCGAAAATCGCTACGGAACCGCAGAGGCAGCTAAACGTATTGTTGCTGTCACCGATGCAGCACGTGGAGCTCTCCGCACTTTGGCAACCAACGAAGGTTATGCAACCTTTGTCATTCCAGACAATGTCGGTGGCCGTTATTCTGTGCTGACTCCGGTAGGTCTGCTGCCGCTGGCCGCTGCCGGCATCAACGTAGATGAGCTGGTACGTGGTGCACAAGATATGGAGAAAGCGACTGCAGTCGGTGTTCCGTTCGAACAGAATCCTTCAATGATCTATGCTGCTGCGCGTACAGCCCTGTATCGTGCCGGTAAAAAAATCGAAATTCTGGCCAGCTACGATCCTAAACTGCTTTATGTGTCAGAATGGTGGAAACAACTTTACGGTGAAAGTGAAGGTAAAGATGGCAAAGGTATTTTCCCTGCCAGCGTGACTTTGACTGCCGATCTGCACTCTATGGGTCAGTATATTCAACAAGGTGAGCGTACCTTGATGGAGACTGTTGTTAGCGTAACCAACCCCAAACACAAAGTAGTTATCGAATCAGATGCTGATAACCTCGATGGCTTGAACTATCTTGCAGGCAAACGGGTGAGCGAAGTAAACCGCATGGCCGAAATGGGTACCATGTTGGCACACTTCGACGGTGGAGTACCCAACATCCGTATCGAAATTCCTGAAATCAACGAATATTATATCGGAGCATTGCTCTACTTCTTCGAAAAGGCGTGCGGTATCAGTGGCTACGCACTGGGAGTAAATCCATTTGACCAGCCTGGTGTAGAGGCATACAAAAAGAATATGTTTGCCCTGCTCGGTAAACCTGGTTACGAAGAGGCCGGCGAAGAGCTGCGCAAACGTTTATAATAGACAATTTCACGACACAATAGTCAATGCTATATTGTGAGCCATAAAAAAAGCGGAGAAGACTCTCCGCTTTTTTTATACACCTTATCTAAATCTTGGCTTAAGGTATTTGTAATTTGATTATAGGGCTAATGCCGTAGCAAATACTGCACCAAGGATAATAAGAACAATCAAACCAATGAAAGTGATGATCAAACCTGCAATGGCAAGGCCTTTGGGTGTACGGAATACACCAATCACTGAAAATATCAAACCTAAAACCCACAGAATCCAGCCGAGTACCGGAACCCAACCCAGGAATAATCCCAACAAGGCAAGTACAAAACCGGCCACTCCCATTCCATTTGTTTTGGGAGCTTCTGGGACCGCTTGATTAACGATGATAGTAGGCTGCGGAGTAACGGGCTGCCCAGCGTCTGGTTGAACTTGATCCATAACTGCTACAATTAAATTAAACAATTGTCATGTTCGCATACCACATAACGAACATTTTATTGTAAGAAAAGTAAATATTTTTTTTTACAAATCAAAATTGTGTCATTGAATAGAGAAAATCATGAGCCTTACATTCATAAACAATCCAAATACATATTATTCAAATAATAAATTAATTAACAAATACACACCAAACAAACACTAAGTATGACTTATTTATGTTGCCAAACACATGTATATAGCCAGCATTCACAACAGACGCTAACACATAAGTAAGAAACGTATAAAATCAGGCGATCATTTTACTGATCAGAATATATTATCATATGCAGAAGTGTCTATTTAAGGAAGAATACATAGGTAAGAAGTAAACGAGCCAGAATCGGAACAAAAAATGATGGGAGCAGTCAAAGAAGGCCTGTCACATGCAAATGCAAAAGAGAATATTGAGGAGAAAGTAATCTACTGTGAGATTTCACATGCCATCCACACCTCACTCGGCGTAATACAAAAAAAAG
>OGMF01000065.1_pt1 | contig 114005 bp, 96 predicted proteins | sample 1572921 | NCBI WGS metagenome assembly OGMF01 (sample SAMEA2581919, study PRJEB24529) | metagenome | biome: Human gut stool | place: China | collected 2011 | reverse complement strand
TTCTATACAGTACTTTAATCAAGTCATAAAAGTAAAGCCTTACATGGCAGAACCTTATTTTTATAGAGCTGCCGCCAAGTTAAGTCTGGAAGATTTCAGAGGTGCAGAGGAGGATTGTAATTTATGCCTCGAACGTAACCCTTTTATAACGGGAGCTTATCAGGTTCGAGGAATTGCCCGTCAAAATTTAGGAGATTATCAAGGAGCGATTGATGATTACAATGAGGGACTGAAATATGCTCCTGAAGACCGAACCTTTTTGGGAAATAAAGCAATAGCAGAAGTCCAGCTCAAAAAATATGATGATGCGGAAAAAAGTTTTGATAAACTTATCAAAACTCATCCGTCTTATTACAACGGCTATTTAAGTCGTAGCCAGTTTTGGTTAGAAAAAAAAGATACTTTGAAGGCAATCGAAGATATAGACAAAGCTATATCTTTAGACAAGCATCTTTCGTATGCATACGCACAACGGGCTATTATTAAATTTCAATATACAAAAGATTATCAAGATGCTTTGGCAGATATGAATGAAGCTTTACGGCTTGATCCGAATATGTCTTCTTATTATATTAATCGGGCATTGATAAAATATCATTTGGATGATTTGAGAGGTACAATGGCCGATTATGACAGAGTTGTGGAGATAGATCCTAATAATCTGATGGCTCATTACAATCGAGGTCTGTTAAGAGCCCAAGTCGGAGAAAAAAATAAAGCAATAGAAGATTTTTCCTTTGTATTGAAATATGAACCGGATAATTATTTTGCTTACTATAATCGGGCTGTATTATACGATGAATTGGGAAACTATAGAGCTGCAGTCAAAGATTACAATAAAGTATTGGATCAATATCCCGATTTTTATTCTGGATATTATGCCCGTTCTGAAGCAAAAAGGAAATCGGGAGATATTTCCGGCGGAAAATCAGATTATCAGAAAGCTATGAAACTTTATGAGCAACAGAAGAATACAAATAAGAATTATGAGGAAGTAGCAGATAATATTGATGAATCTGAAAATGACACTTCAGAGAAAGATGCTGATAAGGTAAGAAAAGAGTCCGACAAAAATATAAATAAATTTGATCGATTATTGGTTGCGGACAATACCGATATGAAGAGTAAATATACTAATGAAATAAGAGGTAGAGTGCAAGATAAGAATTTCAATGTAGAAATAGCTCCGGCATTTGTTCTTACATATTATGAAAAACCGGATCAGGTAAAACAGACAATTTCTTTTGTCCCCGAGGTTGAAAATCTGAATAGAGCCGGGATATTGCCTTATCGGGTATTATTGACAAATGCTGAGATGGCATTGGACTCTGCAAAAATTAATAAACATTTTGTCTCGGTCAATGATTATTCTAAATTGATAGAAATAAATCCGAATAATGCAGTCCCATATTTTGGACGAGCTCTCGATTTTATGTTGATACAAGATTTTGCAAGTTCTTTAGATGATCTGAATCGGGTGATACAGTTAAGCGATAATTTTGTTTTGGCTTATTTTATGCGAGCTGTCGTCCGGTTTAAGCAAATTGAATATCGAGCTTCTACCCAAGATTTCGATACTCAAAATAGCAAATCTGTTACAGAAGCGTTTAGTTTACCAAAAAGCTCGCCATCATCGATATTATTACCCAATTCATCGTCAAATAAAAAAGAATCGGTCGGAATGGATTATGAGATGGTTCTTCGAGATTACGATAAAGTTATAGAAATGTCGCCGCAATTCGTTTACGCTTATTATAATCGAGCTAATGTAAGATGTGCACAAAGAGATTTTCGGGCAGCTTTAGCAGATTATAATGAAGCAATTCGCTTACGTCCGGATTTTTCAGATGCGTATTTTAATAGAGGATTAGTGTATGTCTTTTTAGGAGAGACTCAGAAAGGTATTGCCGATTTAAGTAAAGCCGGAGAATTAGGAATCGTTTCTGCCTATAATGTTATTAAAAGGCTGGGAGATTAAATTTTTGCCATGGTTTTGGGCAATGTAATAAAACGCCATTAAGACAAGACCTAATAATCATTTCAAAGGTATATTTATTGACGTTTAGATAGGGTATAAGAATTTGTTTAAACTTTACACTGACATTTTTTGAGGACTGTTTTTGAGAAAGGATGAGAAACGTCGGACTACATGACGTGTAGAAACAGTAATATAGATCGGGAGCAGAGTAAAGAGTCCGGATATACACCTCATTATCGGAAAATTTAGAAAGGCTTTTAAAGAATCTGAGAATCGTCTTATTGGATAGTAAAAAAATATTGCCATAAAATTTAAACAGGCTCTAAAAAATTATTACTTTTGTGCTCTTGATAAAATATCTCTTTCTATAGAGACTTAGTAAATAAGAATTATAAAAAACAATTGTTACATTTTGCGTGTTGTATTAATGCTATGCGCAACAAGAAAACAAAGATTATGATAAAAATAACTTTTCCCGATCAATCGGTTAAAGAATTCGCTAAGGGAACTACACCGTTGCAGATAGCCGAAAGTATCAGTCCTCGTTTAGCTCAGGATGTTCTTGCAGCTTCGATAAACGGGCAAGAATGGGATCTTTCTCGTCCTATAAATGAAGATGCCGCCATAAAATTATTTAAATGGGATGATCCTGAAGGAAAACATGCATTCTGGCATTCATCAGCCCATTTGTTGGCTGAAGCATTACAAGAACTTTATCCCGGAATAAAGTTCGGAATCGGTCCGGCAATAGAGAACGGATTTTATTATGATGTAGATACAGGTGATACACCTATTAAAGAAGGCGATTTTGCAGCTATCGAAACTAAAATGGCTGAACTTGTTTCTAAAAAAGAAGCGATTGTACGGCATGATATATCGAAAGCTGATGCTTTGAAAATGTTCGGGGACCGTAATGAAGAATATAAAGTGGAGTTGATTTCCGAATTGGAAGACGGAACGATCTCAACATATACACAAGGGAATTTTACCGATCTTTGTCGAGGTCCGCATTTGCCTAATACAGCTCCGATTAAAGCAGTGAAAATAACATCTCTTGCTGGAGCATATTGGCGAGGCGATGAGAAACGTCATCAGTTGACACGTATCTATGGCATTTCTTTCCCGAAAAAGAAAATGTTGGACGAATATTTAGCTTTGATGGAAGAAGCTAAAAAACGGGATCATCGAAAAATCGGAAAGGAATTAGAATTGTTTACGTTCTCACCGGCTGTAGGGCAGGGGTTACCTTTATGGCTTCCGAAGGGAGCTCTTTTGCGTGATCGGCTTGAAAATTTTTTACGTCGTATTCAGAAACGATTCGGGTATCAACAGGTCATAACACCCCATATCGGAAATAAATTATTGTATGTGACGTCCGGACATTATGCCAAATATGGTAAAGATTCGTTCCAGCCTATTCATACACCTGAAGAAGGTGAAGAGTTTTTATTGAAACCCATGAATTGTCCTCATCATTGTGAGATATATAAAGCATTTCCTCGTTCATATAAAGAATTACCCTTGCGATTTGCAGAATTCGGAACAGTATATCGTTATGAACAAAGCGGAGAATTGCATGGATTGACAAGGGTTCGGGGATTTACTCAGGATGATGCTCATATTTTTTGTCGTCCCGATCAGTTGAAGGAAGAATTCTTAAAAGTAATGGATATTATATTTATTATATTCAAAGCTCTTGATTTTAAGAATTTTGAAGCTCAAATTTCTTTGCGTGATCCGAATAATCGGGAAAAATATATCGGTTCTGACGAAAATTGGGAAAAAGCAGAACGTGCTATAGTTGAGGCTTGTGAAGAAAAGGGCTTAAATGCCAGAGTCGAATTGGGAGAAGCTGCTTTTTATGGACCGAAACTCGACTTTATGGTAAAAGATGCTATCGGACGTCGTTGGCAATTAGGAACTATTCAGGTCGACTATAATTTACCGGAACGGTTCGAGCTTGAATATACAGGAAGCGATAATCAAAAACATCGTCCTGTTATGATACATCGAGCACCATTCGGCTCAATGGAACGTTTTGTTGCGGTTCTTATCGAACATACTGCCGGAAAATTCCCTTTATGGTTGACTCCGGAACAGGTCGTTGTTATGCCTATCAGTGAGAAATATAATGACTATGCACATGAAGTTGCTGCACAACTCGAAATGCAGGATATACGTACCACTGTAGATGACCGTAATGAAAAAATCGGGCGGAAAATACGCGATAATGAGCTCAAAAGAATTCCGTATTTGCTTATTGTCGGAGAAAAAGAAGAACAAAATAAAGAAGTTTCTGTAAGAAAACAGGGTGAAGGTGATAAAGGTTCGATGAAAATTACTACCTTTGCCGAACTTCTGACTGAAGAAGTTGAAAGAATGATAACCCAATGGTAATTGAATGGAGAAAAAAAACAATTTAGGAGTTAATAAAAATTATCCTTCAAAGAAAAATGAAGGAATGAAAGAGTTGTACCGTACCAATGAAAAAATTAGGGTAAAAGAAGTTAGATTGGTAGGAGAAAATGTCGAACAGGGAGTTTATTCTATTCAAGACGCTTTGCGTATTGCAGAAGAGCAAGAACTCGATCTTGTAGAAATTTCTCCAAATGCGGTTCCTCCTGTTTGTCGTATTACGGATTATCAGAAAAAACGTTTAAAAGAAGAGAAAGCGAAAGTGCCTTTGGTAAACGTAAAGGAAATCCGTTTCGGACCTCAGACCGATGATCATGATTATAATTTTAAATTAAAACATGCCAAAGGTTTCCTTGAAGAAGGTGCGAAAGTTAAGGCTTATGTTTTCTTTAAAGGGCGTTCTATATTGTTCAAAGAACAAGGAGAAGTGCTTTTACTTCGTTTTGCCAATGATCTGGAAGATTATGGCAGAGTAGAGCAGTTGCCCGTTTTGGAAGGTAAGCGTATGATTATAATGATTACTCCTAAGAAAAAGTAGAGAATTGAGGAGACTCAATATTATATGTTTTAGTAATACATAAATTAAAATTTAGTAAGATGCCAAAGATGAAAACTAACTCCGGTGCCAAAAAAAGGTTCGTCCTTACCGGATCAGGAAAAATCAAAAGAAAACACGCTTTCAAAAGTCATATTCTGACGAAAAAGACTAAAAAGCAAAAAAGAAATCTTACTCATTTCACTCTTGTATCTTCTGCAGATATCAATAATGTGAAAGAGTTATTGTGCTTGAAATAAGCCTTTGATTTTTTATTTAAAGCAAAAAGCGAGTTTAAAATTTTATTAACCGAATGTCATAGCTCGAAGATCATCCCGTGAGGAGGTGACGCTAACATTCAAAACAAGTAAAAACTATGCCAAGATCAGTAAATCACGTTGCTTCAAGAGCAAGAAGAAAGAAAATTTTGAAATTAACCAGAGGTTACTTTGGTGCAAGAAAGAACGTATGGACCGTTGCCAAGAATACTTGGGAGAAAGGTTTGACTTATGCGTTCCGCGACCGTAAGAACAAGAAAAGAAACTTCCGCGCTTTGTGGATTCAGCGTATCAACGCTGCAGCTCGTTTGGAAGGTATGTCTTATTCTAAGCTGATGGGTGCTTTGCACAAAGCAGGTATCGAAATCAACCGTAAAGTTTTGGCTGATTTAGCGATGAACCATCCGGAAGCTTTCAAGGCTATCGTAGCTAAAGCAAAGGCTGCTTAAGTTTATTTAGCAAATAGTTTACAAAGTGCTGATTACGAACGAGTAATCGGCACTTTTTGCTTATAGCGAGGAGGATATAATATAAAATGTCCTGTATGGAGGAAACAAAATCATGTTTTTCCTTGTTTCTTTGACAGAAACTTACTACATTTGTTATAGAAAATATAGCCGCATTGATTGGATCGGGAAACTCATCAAACTATTATGAAATACCGAGACAAGCTTCGCTTCTCGATGGCGGGCCACGCCCTTCGGGGTAACTTTGAGTCGGTGGATTACAAAGAGGACGAGCGCTCAAATCATGTCATTCGGAGTTTCATCACATCATCGGTGCGGCTTTTTTATAAAGGGGAACGGTAATCTTGGTTGGTTACCGTTCCTTTTTCTTTGTACTTTCTACAATCCAAAGATTTCCACTTAGCCTCTATAAAGTGGTGTCGTAACTCAAATATTGTCAATAGCAAATTTATATATTATTAATGAAAGTCGGTTAGGAGACTGCTTTGGGGTAATGATATGCAATAAAAGAACTTTCGTTTCTTTTGCCAGTGTTTGTTGAGTCAAATGCTACATCTCAGTGCTCCCAATGCTACAGCTTAACAGGACAAATGCCACAGGTTGCAGGCTGCGAAGTGTGGAGTTAGAGATGGCGGACTGTGGCATTACGCTTGTATAAGTGTGGGCTTACGGTTGTGCAAGTGTAAGCTGACGGTTATATAAGCGTAAGCTTTTGGAGCCTGCTGCATGAGGGGCTAAAAAAACGGAGAAGCAAAAGCTTCCCCGTTTCTATATGGTGCGAAATATAATTCAGTGAAATAGTATCTATAAATGGATAGTACAAAGATACTGTATCAAAAAGGCGATGTCAAGTATTCCACTGATTATTTTGAAAAAAGGCTATTTTTATTGGTTTTGCCGCAGATCTTTCACTCTGACGGCTTTTCCTTCGCTTTGAGGTAATGAACCTTTCTTCACGAGTTTCAATCTGGGAGTAACAAGTATTTCGTCTTTCAGTTGACGGGTAATATCTTTACGTACCTTCTCCAGTTCAATGTAATTATCAGTAGAAAGATCGCTGAGTTCTACCTCTACAATCATTTCGTCCTGGTTGTTTACGGTCTCTAAGGTAATAAGATAGTTGCTACCTAATTGTGGGAACTGTACCAATACTTTTTCAACTTGCATTGGGAAGATATTTACTCCCTTAATGATAAACATATCATCGCTGCGTCCCTTGATACGGTCGATGCGGAGGTGTGTACGGCCGCAAGGACATTCTCCGGGAAGAATACGGGTAAGGTCGCGGGTACGATAACGTATAAGCGGCATCATTTCGCGATCAAGAGTGGTCAATACCAACTCGCCGATTTCTCCATCCGGAACGGGTTCTCCTGTTTCAGGATCAATTATTTCGACAAGGTAGCAATCTTCCCAGAAATGCATGCCGTTTTGTTCCTGACATTCAAAAGCAACGCCGGGGCCATTCATTTCTGTCATACCGAAGCTGTTATAGGCTTTAACACCTAACATGCGTTCGATTTTCTTGCGCTGTTCGTCTGTATGGGGTTCTGCTCCGATAACAAGTGTTTTTAAACTGGTACTTGTCGGATCGATTCCTTCTTCCTGAATAACTTCTGCCAGGCGAATGGCATAACTTGGGATGGCATGGAGTGCGGTAGTCTTGAAATCTGTGATAAACTTGATCTGGCGCTTACTGTTTCCGGCTGCTGCAGGAACAGTCAGCGCGCCCAAGCGTTCAGCACCGTATTGGAAGCCTAATCCTCCGGTAAACATGCCATAGCCCGAACTGTTCTGGAAAACATCTGTTTTGCGTATACCTACAGTGTACAAGCAGCGTGCTACCAGATTGGCCCAAGAATCCAAGTCGTGTTGCGAGTGGACGATGACGGTAGGAGTACCGGTGGTTCCGCTTGATGAATGAATACGCACACCATCTTCTTGCATATTACCTGATACCATGCCGAATGGATAGCAGGCACGCATATCGGATTTCGTGGTAAAAGGTATTTTCCGTATATCATCCAGATTTTGGATGTCGTCAGCTGTGATGTTATGTTCTTGAAATACTTTTTTATAGTACGGTGAGTTAGCCGCAATCTTTATCGTTTTTTTGAGTCGTTGAAGTTGCAATTCTTGCAACTTCTCACGACTCATGGTTTCTATTTCTTCTTCCCAGTATTTGTTATTCATGGCGGTGTATTTTTGAGGGATCTTACATTAATTTCTCAGCAATTTCCTTTCCGGCTGCGAGTGCTTTAAGATTCATTTCCACTATAGCTTCACCTTTACGTTTGAAGATTTCGCGGATACTGGTCTGTATTTTCTCATAATCGATGCCGAGGAATGGGGTGGTGGCTCCCAGTAAAACAATATTTGCTACACGGATGGAACCTATTTCTTTGGCTACTTTGTCTACATTAAGAATGATCTTGTGAGGTAGCTTATCTAATTCTGCTCTTACGTCAGCTTCTGCCGGATAGTTGGGGATATTAATAAACGGTGTTTCGTTGGTCACCAGCCAGCCCTCAGGACTTAAGAAAGGAAGATAACGTAATCCTTCCATCGGTTCAAGTGAAATAATCAGATCGCATTTACCGGAAGGAATAAGATCGGAAGCGATAGGCTGATCGCTTATGCGCAAATTGGATTGTACATCGCCGCCACGTTGGCTCATGCCATGTACTTCCGCCTGTTTCATATATAGTCCGTCTTTAAGGGCGGCTTTACCGATTACAGTGGCGATAGAGAGGATACCTTGTCCGCCTACGCCGGAAAGTATAATATCTTTTTTCATGGTTTTACTTGTTTCGTTTTTTACGTGCTAAGGTTTGAATACATTCTCTGCGTGGAATGATAACGGATACACCGCGATATTCGATTTCTTCACGGATAATCTGCTTCATCTCTTCATAATTCTTTTTCAAGGGAACTACTACACGGATATGTTCGGGGGCTACGCCAATGCCGGCACAGATAGCCTCAATACGTCCTGTTCCGGCCGAATCCTGGCCGCCTGTCATTGCAGTCGTTTCATTGTCTGAAATGACAATGGTAACATTTGCATTCTCATTGACGCAATCCAAAAGTCCTGTCATGCCGGAATGTGTGAAGGTGGAGTCGCCAATCACTGCTACTGCCGGATGAAGTCCGCCATCCGAGGCTCCTTTAGCCATGGTAATAGATGCACCCATATCTACACATGAATTGATAGCATTAAATGGTGCATTGGCTCCTAAAGTATAACAGCCGATATCGCTGAATACTTTATGTGTCGGATATTCTTCTTTCAGAACCTGGGTGAGTGTAGTGTACATATCACGATGGCCACAACCTTCACATAGTGCGGGTGGACGCATTTCTACGAGCGAAGGAATACCAAACTCTGACTTGTTCTCTTTTCCTACAGCACGTGCCACCTTATCCGGATTTAATTCACCGTCTTGTGACAATGTGCCGTCTAAGCGTCCTTTTACTTTTATGCCGATACCAAGATAGCCTTTAAGTTGTTTTTCTACGAAAGGTTGTCCGTCTTCCAATACCAGAATTTCATCACAGGTCTCTACCAATTGCAGGAGCTGTTTCTTAGGCAATGGGTATTGGCCAATTTTCAATACGGGGTATTCGCAACCATCAGGATAGTTTTCCATCAGATAGTTGTAACCGATTCCACATGCTATGATACCTAACTTTTTATTAGGACCATCAGTATACTTATTATAAGAAGAGTTCTCAGATGCTTCAATAAATTCGGCTTGACGTTCTAATAAAAACTTATAGCGCTTGCGGGCGTTACCTGGCAACAAGATGAACTGGCGAGGGTCTTCACTGAATGACATTTGGTTTTGGGGCTGTTGCGTTTTTTGTTCTACACCGGAACGGGAGTGTGCCAGACGGGTGACCATACGCATCAATACCGGTTCGCCAATCTTTTCAGAAAATGCGAATCCATTATAAACCATATCATATGCTTCCTGCTGATTGCTTGGTTCGTACATGGGTATCAATGAGAAATCACCATAAAAACGGCTATCTTGTTCATTCTGTGAGGAATGCATGCTGGGGTCATCCGCAGCTACTACAATTAATCCACCTTTTATACCTGTAACAGCTGAATTGATAAAACAGTCGGCAGCTACGTTCATACCTACATGTTTCATGCAGACTAATGCCCGTTTACCGACAAATGACATACCTAATGCAGCTTCCATGGCTGTCTTCTCATTGGAGGCCCAACGGCTATGGATATTCTGTTCAGCCGTAATAGGCGCCATTTGAATGTATTCTGTAATTTCTGTGGAAGGAGTACCGGGATAGGCGTAAACACCTGAGAGTCCGGCATCTAATGCAGCTTGTGCAATGGCTTCATCGCCAAGTAAGAGTTGCTTGCTCATATCTGATTATTTTAATGTTAGTCATGATTATTAAAAAAGGAAATAATTTGCGTCTTTCACTCGCAAATATAGGCTTTTGCTTTTATTTTATCATGATTTTACTTGAAAATCTTTCTTTCGTTTAAAGCATTCCAATATTTTCTGGCATTTTTCATGTGATCAGCATAATTGGAAGCAAAATTGTGAGTACCTGAGAAATCTTCTTTAGCACACATGTAAATGTAGTCGTGTTTGGCATAGTTCAGTACTGCATCGATACCTATAGGTGAAGGTATACGTATGGGACCCGGAGGCAGGCCTGCATTTAAGTATGTATTGTAGGGTGAGCTGACATTCAAATGTTCATTGGTTATTCTTCTTAAACCAAAGTTTTGGAGGGCAAACTTTATTGTTGGATCTGCCTGTAATGGCATACCTTTGTGTAAACGGTTAATATAGAGTCCGGCAACCATTGGTTTTTCCTCGTTGTTATTGGTTTCCTCTTCAACAATAGAGGCCAGGGTAGAAACTTCTTCCGGCGTCATTCCGATAGATTCAGCTTTAGCCAATCGTTGCTGATTCCAGAATTTCTCATGCTCTTTCTGCATACGCTTGAAAAATTCGTCTACACTCATATCCCAGTAAACTTGGTATGTTTCCGGAATGAATAGGCTGGACATTGTTTCTTTTTTATATCCCATCCGCTTCTGGAATATAGTGTCATTCATTACAGTAGCAATTTCTGTAGAATCGATCATTAACTGCTTGCCAATACTGCGGGCAAGTCTGTCTAAAGTGCGTACGTTGCTAATAGTTAGATTGATAGGTTCCTGATATCCCCGGTATAAACGACTGAAGACATGATACACATTTTCTCCCGGGCGAATGGCATATCGTCCGGTGTGGATAGCCGAATCATAATTGCGCCATCGGGTCATCCAGAGAAAACCTGTGAAACTTTTCGGGTGTCCCTGTATTTTTACTTTATTATATATGGAGTCTATCGTATCGTCTTTGTCGATATAAATATAAGTAGTCTTTTGGGGATGAAATTGTGGGTAGAATATATAATAATAGAATGTTCCGGCACAAGCTACGCCCATAAGGAACAGGGTTACCAATCCTCCTATGAGAATTTTTTTTGTCTTCTTTTTCATCTGTTTCTGACGTTATTTTACTCAGGCAAAGGTAAGAAGAATCTATGAAATAAAAAAAGAGATGCATAAGCCATCTCTCTTGAAAGAAAATAAAACAGTACCGGCTGAAGACATTCATCATATCATTTCATTTATGAGTATGGATGACCCGCAGCAACGGTTATTCCTTGCCTATGATTATGACAACCTGATGAGCTTTTGTAAGCAATGCCATCAAGCAGTACATAATAAAAAAGAGGTTGTGTCGAAACTCTGACAAGCGTATCATTTTGTCATCCTGAGCTTGTCGAAGGATCTCTTCTCTGTGCATTCAGGTGAGTAGATCCTTCACTACGTTCAGTATGACAGAGCGAAATGATAGTGATTCTTATTTTTGACACAACCTCCAAACCTTTGTACGGTTCAAGACAAAGGCGGTGTCAGATAAAATAGTTCTTCGCAATGTACGATACAGGGACTAAATCTATTATTTCGTTCATTTGTTCTCTGATGGTAATGCTTTTATCTAATGAATCAACCCTATTCTCTATTGCGTTAAGTTCTGCATCAAGATGTTTTCTTATAGCTTCCTTTTCTTCCGGCTTTGTGTAGAGTGCTTTCATTTTCAATAAGTGTGCATTTAGCTCTTCGCCATGCAAAGTATTCATTTTTAATAAATCATCTTTTAATGTTCTCATATCATGATGTTTTTAATGCCCCTCCGGAGAGAGGCGGGTAATTACTTCTTTAAGTTTTCTTTTCTTTTGAGGAGTTCGGATATCTTTTCAAGAATTAGATCGGTACGTCTTTCATCATCTTCTTTTCCTATTTCAGTATCTGTACCTTTCTTTTCCATTCTCGGAGGTTTTGTTTTTCCCTCTCGATTTCTAACTCAATCTTTTCAAGGTTATTAAGTTCTTTCATCTCCTTTTGTTTAATGGTTAATACTATGTTTATCTGACACTGCGGAGTGTACATAATCTTTTGTATATGCGCGATTATTTATATACAAAAGATTATATGTGTGCAAACTTTTAGGGAAATCCCTATTTTACGTATCCGTGGAACAAAGTGTTAAAATATCGTGGAATATATCTCTCGCATACGTTCATTATACTTTTTGAGTTCAAATAATATGCGTTTGTTCATCATTGCCGCATCGCTATGAGCTACGATTTTACCGTCATACCATTGGCATAGGTCGGGTATCTCATAACCTGTTTTGATATACGCCTTTTCTTTCTTTGCTGCAATGCGCACAAAGATAGGGTACATTCCATTTGCAGTTTTTTTGCTGCCAGTACTGTTAATGATAATTTTGCCATAACTATTAAGTTTTGCGACACCCTTTTAGGACACCCTTTTTGCTTCATGGGTGAAAACAGTGTCGTTTTTTTTAATAGCATGAGACTATTTGAAGAGAAGAAAAAAGACTGATATTCAGTAAGCTAAATATCAGTCTTTTGAGAGCCGCTAGCCAGACTTGAACTGGCGACCTACGCGTTACGAATGCGTTGCTCTACCAACTGAGCTATAGCGGCAACGGCTTTTTGTTTTACGGGGTGCAAATTTACAGCTTTCTTCGAAACTACGAAATGAAAAGAAGATTTTTTTGAGAAAATTTTTCCTGAAGTTGCTTTCGGGGATTGTTCTGCCATTTTCCTTTTAAAAAAATTGTTTTATCAATATAAAAAATCCATCTTTGCAGAAACGTATACCAACTTAAGATCTGACAATAATTATGAACCTAAAAATATATTATAGAAATCTTTCATCCCATATTGCATCTAAATGGACGATTCTGGCTGTTGATACCTGTTTGGTTGTGATTTCTATGCTTTTAGCATGCATACTTCAATTGGGAATTTCTTCTATAATATATAAGGTATCATTATATATATGGATGATTCTATTTTCCCTCTTTTGTAATCTGTGTTTTTTTTCTGTTTTCCATACCTATGTTGGAGTTATTCGTTTTTCCTCGTTCGTGGATATTTATAGGGTGTTTATATCTCTTACAATAAGCTATGGCTTATTGGGTATTGGTAATTTTTGTTGGTCGGCTTTTGAATTTGGAGAAACATTACCGAATGGGGTTGTCTTTATAGCATATATTCTCAATTTTACTTTTATGGTATGTCTGCGCATTTTGGTTAAAATGCTGCATGAGGCTTTGTCTTTCGATGATCGGCACTGCGTGAATGTATTTATTTACGGTTTTCGTGGAACGGGAGTTAATATAGCTAAATCTATGCGGGTAAGTAGAAACAATCATTATCGTATATGCGGTTTTATTTCAGATGAACCTTGGATGATAGGTAAGCATACGATGGGATGCAGGGTTTATGCCAATGATAATAGATTGTTTGAGCATTTGAAAAGAAAGAATGTGCAAACGGTTGTTGTGACACCGGATAAGCTGGCGGATTTAGAATCATCCGGTGTAATGGAGCGAATGTTGGCTCAAAATATTCATGTAATGACAGTGCCGCCTTTGAGTAATTGCCTGAATGATGGGGTTATAAAAGATATTCAGATAGAGGACTGGCTTCGTCGTGAACCTATTCAGGCTGATATTCGCAAGATCGCTGCCTATATTGAAGGACATCGGATATTGGTGACAGGGGCTGCCGGTGCAGTAGGGCGTGAGATAATTCGCCAGTTAGCAGCATTGAATCCCTACCAGTTGATATTGGTTGATCAGGCTGAATCTCCTTTATATGATGTTCAATTAGAATTATCAGATCACTGGAAAAATCTTGAAGTGAAGGTGCTGGTGGCAGATGTAGCGAATTATAGTCGGATGGAAGCTATATTCAAGCAGTATATGCCACAGTTAGTATTCCATACTGCTGCTTATAAAAATATTTCTATGCTAGAAGATTATGTTACCGAGGCGCTGCAGGTTAATGTTTTGGGAACTAAGAATATAGCGGATTTATCGGTTAAATACAAAGCATATAAATGTATGTTAATTTCTACGGATTATGCTCTATCTCCGGTACATGTAATGGGATATAGCAAACGTTTAGCTGAAATTTATATGCAAGGACTTTCACAAAGAATCAGGAGGAAGAAACTTCCTGCTAAATTATGTATTGTTCGTTTTGCAGATGTATATCCGGAGGCTCCCCGTAGCCTGATGACTTTATCGGAAGCTTGCATGCTGATATTGGAGGTTGGAAATCTCGGAGAGAATGGAGGAATATATGTATTTGAAAAAGAATCGGCATGCGAAACCGAAGCTACATGTTATGAAAGAGTGAGAAAGAGTAAGGAGAATATTGTAGGGGCTGATATGGCATGTAAACAGATTAATTCTTTAGTTGAAAAATGTGAATCATATGAACCACTGACAATAATTAACGAAATGAAAAAAATAATTTCATGTATTGTTGAACATTCGGTAGATGCCTGAACCATTGATAGTAACCGTTTTAATTTCTTTTTCCAAAATTTAGATGTAAAATAAATGAGCGTTATGAAATAATATGCTACCTTTGTGCCCGATTATATTAATTATAGAAATTCTAAAGATTAATCAAATATTTATGCGCAGATTAATAACACTATTCTTTTTAATTTTTATCCTTTCTGGGGTGGCTATGGCACAGCAGATGTCGGATGATCAGGTTATTCAGTACGTAAAGGAAGCACATAAAAGTGGAAGAAGCCAGAAGCAGATAACTACTGATTTGTTGCGTAGAGGAGTGACCAAAGAGCAAGTCAGCAGGATACAACAGAAAATTTCAGAAGATGACGGTGTAAGTAATAAATCCAATGAAATACATTCTCAAACTCGTCAACGCGCTTTAGCCGATGATAAGAGAAGACCGGCTGATGATGATGATAAGGGAGAGTTGAGGAGAACTACCGATTATTTGGAAGCGGGAATCTCTGATAGAACTTTAGATACGAGGATGGATGGTAATTCTCCTGTAGATAAAACTTCTCAGATATTTGGTCATGATGTATTTACGAATCGAAATTTGACGTTTGAACCGAGCATAAATCTGGCTACTCCGATAGACTATCGTTTAGGACCCGGTGATGAGGTCATTATTGATGTTTGGGGGGCTTCAGAGAATACGATTCGCCAAAGCATTTCACCTGAGGGTACTATTCAGGTGAGTGGTTTGGGGCCTGTTCAGTTAAGTGGAATGACAGTGAAAGGTGCTAATGAATATTTACAACGTGAATTTTCGAAAATATATTCAGGAATATCAGGGAATGAACCTACTTCCCAAATAAAATTGACTTTGGGAGATATTCGGACTATCCAAATTAATATAATGGGTGAAGTTGCCGTTCCGGGCACTTATACGTTATCTTCTTTCTCTTCTGTTTTCCATGCTTTATATCGTGCCGGTGGTATCAATAATATTGGTAGTCTTCGTAGCATTAAGGTGGTACGAAATGGTAAAACAATTGCTGATCTGGATGTTTATGATTACCTTATGAAAGGTAAGATGAAGGACGATATTCGTCTTCAGGAAGGAGATGTGATTATTGTTAATCCTTATGAATCTCTGGTAAAGATAGCAGGTAAGGTAAAACGTCCGATGTTTTATGAAATGAAGCCGACTGAAACAGTGGCTACTATTTTGAGTTATGCCGGTGGCTTTACCGGAGATGCCTACAAGAAAGCGGTACGTATTATTCGTAAAAGTGGTCGGGAACATCAGGTCTATAATGTAGATGAGATGGACTATTCTGTTTTTCGATTGGACGATGGGGATTCCATTTCTATAGATGCGGTTCTGAATCGTTTTGAAAATCGTGTGGAGATTCGTGGGGCTGTTTATCGTTCCGGTTTGTATGAATTGAACGGAACTGTAAATACTGTAAAACAGTTGATAAAGAAGGCTGAAGGTTTAAGAGGCGATGCTTTTTTGAATCGTGTGCTTTTGGATCGTGAGAATGAAGATTTGTCTCATGAAGTAATTGCAATTGATTTAAGTGGTTTACTAAAAGGAACAGTAGCAGATATTCCTTTGCAGAAAAATGATGTTCTATATGTGCCAAGTATCCATGATTTGAAAGAAGAAGAAACTATATCTATTCATGGTGAAGTTGCAAATCCGGGTACATTCCTTTTCTCAAATAAGATGACTATAGAAGATTTATTGATTCAGGCTGGTGGTTTATTGGAAGCTGCTGCAACGATAAAAGTGGATGTTACTCGCCGTATTAAAGATCCTAAGAGTACTTCTTTTAGTAGTGTTTTGGGAAAAACCTATTCATTTGATGTTAAAGATGGTTTAGTTGTAGGTGGGGAAGATAATTTCTATTTGGAACCCTTTGATGAAGTATATGTCCGTAAAAGCCCTGCATATCGTAAGCAACAGAATGTAGTTGTTGCGGGTGAAGTGCTTTTTGGCGGTAATTATGCCTTGGTGAAAAAGAATGAACGTTTATCTGACTTGGTTTCAAAAGCGGGTGGAATAACTCCTGATGCTTATGTAAAAGGAGCACGCCTAATTCGTAAAATGACGGAAGAAGAACGGCGTCGTCAGGCTGACGCTGTTAAGATGGCTCAAATGGGAGAAGGAAAGGACTCTATTTCTGTTGAAAAATTGAATATTTCGGATACTTATACTGTTGGTATCGATTTAGAAAAAGCTATATCTAATCCCGGTAGTGATTTTGATTTGGTTTTGCGTGAGGGAGATGTTCTGTTTATTCCTGAATATATTAATACGGTAAAAATAAGTGGGGCAGTTATGTATCCCAATACTATATTATATAAGCGTGGTGAGAATTTGCGTTATTACATCAATCAGGCAGGTGGTTATGGTAATCTGGCCAAGAAGAAAAAGGCCTATGTTGTATATATGAATGGTACAGTATCTCGTCTGAAGTCTCGCGATAAGAAGGCTATAGAACCGGGGTGTGAGATTATTGTTCCCAGTAGGGAAGAGAGGAAGCGGATGAGTGCTGCTGAAATTTTGGGTATGGGTAGCACGACAGCTTCTATCGCTGCTATGATTGCAACTATGGTTAACCTCTTTAAGTAATAAGCTATGAGCGAAGAAAATAAACTGAATACCCCCAAAATACAGCCGGAAGAACAGGAAATAGATTTGATTGAGCTTGCTGGAAAGGTGTGGGCAAGTAGAAAATTGGTTTTTAAAGCATGTGGGTGTGCTGTGCTGGTGGGGCTGATTGTGGCATTCAGTATTCCGAAAGAATACTCTACAAGTGTGACACTGGCACCGGAAACAGGTGGTAAATCCAGTGGAAGCAGTATGGGAGCATTGGCAGCTATGGCAGGTATCAATTTGGGGGCTTCCAGTGGTGAAGATGCTCTTTCACCGGAACTTTATCCTGATATTGTAAATTCCACCCCCTTTCTGATTGAACTTTTTGATGTAAAGGTGAAGGATCAGGAAGGCAAGATTGATACGACGCTTTATGCCTACTTGGAAAAGCATCAGCGTGGACCTTGGTGGGGAGCTATTACTTCGGCTCCTTTTAGAGCATTGGGTTGGGTGGTGTCCTTATTTAAAGATAAAGAAGAGGAAAGAGGCGAAACAGCTAAAACCGATCCTTTCAAACTGACTAGGGGAGAAGCTGCAATTGCAGGTGCGTTAAGCGGACGTATTGCAGTATCTGTGGAAAAGAAAACGGGTGTTACGACTTTGTCGGTTACCATGCAAGACCCTTTGATTTCAGCTTCATTGACAGATACGGTAATGCGTTGTCTGCAGAACTATATTACAGATTATCGAACCAATAAGGCACGTCATGATTTGGCTTTTACCGAGAAACTATATAAAGAGGCTAAAGATAATTATACGTCTGCACAATCAAAGTATGCATCTTTTGTTGATGCCAATCAGAATATAATTCTATTAAGTTTTCGTGCTGAGCAGGAGCGTTTGCAGAATGAAATGAATTTGGCATATAATATATATACTCAGGTTGCTCAACAATTACAGATGGCTAAGGCTAAGGTGCAAGAAATTACTCCGGTATATACAGTTGTACAGCCGGCAACGGTGCCTTTACGGCCGGCTAAACCCAATAAAATGATGATTCTCATAGGCTTTGTGTTCTTAGCAGGAGTAGGCAGTGTAGGTTGGATCTTATTTGTGAAGGATTTATTAAAAGGATGGAAAAAGCAAACAACAATATGATGATGGATGAAAATGCGCGTTGCTGGTATATCTTGTATACAGCCCCAAGATTGGAGCGTAAATTGATGCAGCTTTTAACTGTTGCAGGGTTTAAGACTTATTGTCCTATGCAAACAATATATATTAACTGGAATGGGAAAATGAAGGAATTTGTAGTTCCTTTTTTCTCAGGTTGTGTTTTTGTAGAAGGAGATTTGAAGGATATAGCTCCTGTTGTAGCATCTCAGGAAGCCGCTTTTTTAGTGGGTACTGATGGCAAAGAACTTTCTATTGTATCAAATAAAGCAAACCTTTTAAGTAAGTTTGCTCAATTGTTGAAGTAATGATGAAGCTGATTTCAGAAGAATTATTGGACGGGGTAACTCATGATGCTCAGGAGAATTCTCGTTTACGAATGAATTATAATTTTCATGAGTCTTTAGATGCACCTATTCACCGTCTTCTTAATGCCATGGAGCCGGGAACTTATCTCCCTCCTCACCGTCATGTAGATAAGGAAGAAACTTATATTGTTCTGCGCGGAAGTCTGATAGCGTTTTTCTATGATGATATGGGCAATGTGACGGAAAAAGTTAATCTGAATCCATCAGCTGGAATGTATGGAGTGGAAATTCCTTCCGGTACCTGGCATAGTATTGTAGTTTTAGAGTCTGGTACTGTTATCTTTGAAATAAAAAGTGGCCCTTATAAGCCACTTCCACCAGAAGATGTTGCGCCATGGGCACCTGCACCTTCCGATGTGGAAGGCGCGGCTATATTTATGAAACGAATGTTGGAGGTCTAGTTTGTACCTTCAAACATTCGACTTCGTGCTAACATGCATGCCCCAACAATACCCGCCTTGTCTTTTAACTTAGAGGCTGTAATGACTGAGTCTTTATTGACGAGGTTTAGAGAATACTTTCGTACTGCTGTTCTGATGGGTTGGGTAATGTAATCTTCAGTCAGAGATAATGTTCCTCCGATTATTACTAATTCGGGATTGAAGATATTTATAAGTCCTGCTATTTGTTTACCTAATTTTTGCCCTATCTCTTCTACAATTTCAATACATAAGAGGTCTTCTTTATTCACCGCAGCTATAATTTCATCCAGTGTTATTGGAGTTTCCATATTTACCCGGTTGGATAAAATAGAATTTTCTCCTTTTAGTATCCGTTCCAGCAGAGTACGATGTAATGCAGATCCGGAAGCTTCTGTTTCCAAACAACCTTTTTTGCCACAATGGCAAATAATCTCATTGTCAAATGTATTCACATGTCCAAACTCTCCGGAAAATCCTGACTTTCCTTTATAAATTTTTCCGTCTATAATGATTCCGATTCCTAATCCCCAGCTGATATTAACAAAAATAATATCTTTCTCTCCTTTTACACATCCTTGCATATATTCTCCGTATGTCATGGCTCGTGTATCATTATCAATCGTTACAGGATAACCGAGTCTTTCACTTAATACATCTGCGAGGGGACGTTCTTCAAAATTAAATTGACTGAAGCTATATCCTGATTCGGGATTTACTCTTCCCGATACGTTTACATTAATATTCAATATCTTTTCCGTATCTATCGGGAGTTTTTTTATGAAATTGAGAATCAGATTGCAAAGTTCGTTCATTCCCTCTAAGGAGTTTTCAAAATTATAAGGTATATCCATTTTAAGTTCTACCATATCGCCTTTGAAATTTATTAATCCGATATTGATAGAGAATTTCTTTATGTCTACTCCTATGAAATAGCCTGATTTGGGGTTTAGTCCATATAAATTAGGATGTCTTCCTCCGCTCGTTTCCAGTTTGCCATAATCGTTTATGTATTCTTCGTCATACATTTCTCCAATTAGCTTAGTAACTGTAGGAATACTTAAATCCAGTTCTTTTGAAAGATCAGGAATTGTCGAACTACCATTATATATATAATAGGTAATAATCCTTTTTTTTATGAGGGCATTTTTAGACCCCATTTCTATTTCTTTTAAAAATTGCTGATACATATTTCTTGTTGATTTTATTATTTACTACAAAGATAATTAATATATTTATTAACTTCAACCTTTTGTAATGGAAAAGAAAGCATTGTTTTTTTTGATTCAAATTCATGCTTAGTATATTAAGCTTTATTTCACTTCAAATTTTATATTTAGTTCGTATTCATTTCTCTTTTTTCTTTATTAAAAGTTAAAAATGAAGCCCATTTTAATTAAATACCAATGTAAGTAGGATTTTGATAATAAAATAATTTATTATCTATTGTTTATTTAATAAATATATCTATATTTGCATCGTGTTATAAAGAAGAAACGCTTTATAATAATAAAGCTTAAACACAGGATTCAATAGGTTAACATATATAATATACAAAAAAGGAATACTATGAAAGCAAGTAACCGCAGGGAATTTTTAAAGAAAGTCGCTTTAACAGGAGCTTCCGCTTTGGTAGCTCCTGGACTTCTGGCCACTGAAGCAATGGAGGATACTTTATTGGCTTCAATACAGAAAAACGATGCTGATCGGCTTATTATTCCTAAAGAGAATGGTTTAAAGATTACCGGGACCTTTTTAGACGAAATATCACATGATATCCCTCATCAAAATTGGGGCGAAAAAGAATGGGAACAGGATTTTCGTTATATGAAAAGTATTGGAATTGATACTGTTATCATGATCCGTTCCGGTTATCGTAAGTTTGTTACCTATCCTTCTAAATATTTATTGGGTAGAGGATGTTATATGCCCTCTGTTGATTTAGTAGACATGTACTTTCGCTTAGCGGAGAAATATCAGATGAAGTTTTATTTTGGTCTGTATGATTCCGGAAAATATTGGGATACGGGTGATTTATCATGGGAGATTGAAGATAACAAATATGTGATTGATGAGGTCTGGAAATTGTATGGTGAAAAATATAAGAGTTTTGGTGGTTGGTATATAAGTGGCGAGATCAGTCGTAAAACCAAGGGAGCTATTGACGCTTTTCGTGCAATGGGAAAACAGTGTAAGGATGTGTCTGGTGGTTTGCCAACTTTTATTTCTCCTTGGATTGATGGAAAGAAGGCTGTGATGGGAACTGATAAGTTAACTAAGGAAGACGCTGTTTCAGTTCAGGAACACGAAAGAGAGTGGAATGAAATATTCGATGGAATTCATGAAGTGGTTGATGCGTGTGCTTTTCAAGATGGGCACATTGATTATGATGAATTAGATGCCTTCTTTACGGTAAATAAAAAGCTGGCAGATAAATATGGAATGAAATGCTGGACGAATGCAGAGACATTCGATCGTGATATGCCTATAAATTTCTTGCCGATCAAGTTTGATAAGCTTAGAATGAAATTGGAAGCTGCAAAACGGGCCGGTTATGATAAGGCCATAACTTTTGAATTTTCTCACTTTATGAGTCCACAATCAGCTTACTTGCAGGCGGGACACTTGTATGATAGATATAAAGAATACTTTAATATAAAATAGAAATGAAATCGACAATTAATTTAGGTTATTTGGTTTTCCTTTCAGTGGTAGCGGCTTTGGGTGGCTTTCTGTTTGGATATGACACTGCTGTTATTTCCGGTACTATTGCCCAGGTGACAGAGCAATTCAGGTTGGATGCCTTACAGCAAGGATGGTATGTGGGGTGTGCACTGGTCGGTTCTATCATCGGAGTGCTTTTTGCCGGTATTTTGAGTGATAAGTTCGGACGGAAATCTACTATGATTCTTTCAGCAATCTTATTCTCCACTTCTGCGATAGGTTGTGCGGTATGTATGGATTTTAACCAATTAGTGGTCTATCGGATTATAGGCGGTGTTGGCATAGGCGTTGTTTCTATCATCTCTCCACTTTATATTTCGGAGGTTGCTGTGGCTCAGTATCGTGGACGCTTGGTTTCCTTGTATCAGTTAGCTGTTACAATCGGATTTTTGGGTGCTTATCTTGTGAATTATCAACTTCTGGAGTATTCCATAAGTAATCCTGACGTTACTACAGGATGGTGGAACCTGATATTTGTAACAGAAGTTTGGAGAGGGATGTTAGGTATGGAAATGCTGCCTGCTTTATTGTTCCTTATCATTATCTTTTTCATACCCGAAAGCCCGCGCTGGCTGACATTGAAGGGAAGAGAAGAAAAGGCTACTGATATTCTTGAGAGGATTTATGTTTCTTCCAAAGAAGCTATGTTTCAATTGGCAGAAACTAAGTCTGTAATATCTTCCGAGTCAAAATCAGAATGGAGACTTTTATTGCAACCCGGCATTATGAAAGCTGTTATAATAGGTGTGTGCATAGCTATGTTGGGACAGTTTATGGGAGTGAACGCTGTTTTGTATTATGGACCGTCCATTTTCGAAAATGCCGGTTTATCCGGAGGCGATTCTTTGTTTTATCAAGTTTTAGTAGGTTTGGTGAATACCTTAACTACTATATTAGCTCTCGTTATTATTGATAAGGTAGGTCGCAAGAAGTTGGTTTATTATGGTGTATCCGGTATGGTAGTTTCTTTAATACTGATTGCGATTTATTTTATTTATGGAGAATCTTGGGAAATTTCCAGTATTTTCCTTCTGGTCTTTTTCCTTTTCTATGTATTTTGTTGTGCCGTGTCTATATGTGCTGTGGTATTTGTGCTTCTTTCTGAAATGTACCCGACTCGGGTACGCGGACTTGCCATGTCCATTGCCGGCTTTGCTTTGTGGATAGGTACATACTTGATTGGACAGTTAACCCCTTGGATGCTCCAAAATCTTACCCCCGCCGGAACATTCCTACTGTTTGCAATCATGTGTGTACCTTACATGCTGATCGTTTGGAAACTTGTTCCAGAAACTACAGGGAAGTCTCTGGAAGAAATTGAACGTTACTGGATGAAAACAAAAAATTGACCTTAATAATATATATAATGAAGATTAGAAAAATTTTATTGAGCGGCTGTTTTATAGCTGGCTTATGCTCATGCGGTGTTTCTCAAAAAGAGAATTTGAATCTGTCTCTATCGAGAGATGTACTATTTGATAAAGTGAAGGGCGCTTGGGCCGGGCAGACTATTGGTTGTACTTATGGTGGTCCGACTGAGTTTCAGTACTTGTCCACTATGATTCCTGATTCTGTAGTGATTCCTTGGGAACTGGGTGAAATCAAAAAGTGGTATGATGGTGGCGGCGGTCTTTATGACGACGTTTATGTTGATCTGACTTTTGTAGAGACCTTTGAAAGGTGCGGACTGGATGCTCCGGCTGATTCCTTTGCTACCGCATTCCTTGCTAAAGAATACCCTTTGTGCCATGCTAACCAGATGGCTCGTTATAATCTTTTGCAAGGTTTAACTCCCCCTGCCAGTGGACATTGGAAAAATAACCCCCATGCCAATTGTTTGGATTTCCAGATTGAAGCAGATTTTGCAGGTATCATGTCTCCGGGTATGGTGAACAGTGCTACTGAAATTTGTGATCGTGTAGGGCATATTATGGCTTATGGTGATGGATGGTATGGTGGCGTATATGTATCTGCTATGTATTCTTTGGCCTATGTGAGCGATGATATCGAGTATATTGTGACAGAGGCGTTGAAATCTATTCCCCGGGAAAGCCGCTTTTATGAGTGCATGGCTGATGTTATAAATTGGCATAAGCAATATCCGGAGGACTGGAAAAAATGCTGGGAAAAAATAGAGAAGAAATGGGGTTCCAATGACATTGCCTGTCCCGATGGAGTTGAAATGCCTTTCAATATTGAAACTTATGTAAACGGTGCGTATATAATTTTGGGATTGCTCTATGGACAGGGTGACTTCGAGAAGACCATTGATATCTCTACGCGTGCAGGACAAGATTCAGACTGCAATCCGGCTTCTTCCGGAGGTATCTTGGGAACTATGATTGGCTATAATCGCATTCCCGAGAAATATAAGAAGGAACTGACTTTGGTTGCGGATACTCCTTTCAATAACACGGTAAGCTTTAATAAAGGGTGTGAATTAAGCTTTGGACATGCTCTACAGATGATAGAAAGAGGTGGTGGTAAAATCGGAGCTAATGAAGTAGCGATCAATTTCCAACAGCCGAAACCTGCACAGTTGGAGATTAGTTTTGAAGGCTTGAAACTTGACAAGAAAGTGGTTGTGGATAATTGGATTGCTAATTTCCCGTCAATAGAATTTGAAGGAGTAGGAGCTGTGATAAAAGGTGAACTTAAAGGTGAGAATGTTCCCGAAGATTATATTGCCGAATTAGAGGTTTATTTCAATGATGAATTGATAGAAGTGTGTATGCTTCCGTTGAAATATAATCGTCGTAAACATGAATTATTCTTTAATTATGTGCAACCTTACGGTAAATATACGGTGACTTGCAAATGGATTAACCCTGTTAAAGGTGCCGATATTTGGGTAAGAGATGTTATCACTTATAAGACGGATAAATAATTAAAAAAGTATAAGGAGACTGGTTTATATGCATGTCGGATAAAAAACGTTTCCAGTCTCTGTTTATAAAACTAATGAAGATGATGGATTTTAAGAAATTAGCGAATCAGTACAAGGATGAACTTTTGAATAATGTTCTTCCTTTCTGGTTGGAGCACTCCCAAGATCATGAATATGGCGGATATTTTACCTGCCTGGATAGAAAAGGGAATGTCTTTGACACAGACAAATTTGTTTGGTTACAAGGCCGGGAAGTGTGGTTGTTTTCAATGCTTTACAATAAGGTAGAGAAACGTCAGGAATGGCTCGATTGTGCAATACAGGGAGGTGAGTTCCTGAAGAAGTATGGTCATGATGGAAATTACAATTGGTATTTTTCTTTAGATCGTACAGGGCGTCCATTGGTTGATCCTTATAATATTTTCTCATACACCTTTGCTACTATGGCATTCGGACAGCTAAGCTTGGCTACCGGAAATCAGGAGTATGCGGATATAGCTAAAAAAACTTTTGATATTGTTTTATCGAAAGTTGATAATCCGAAAGGAAACTGGAACAAACTTCATCCGGGTACACGCAATCTGAAGAATTTTGCCTTGCCGATGATCCTTTGCAATCTGGCCATGGAGATAGAGCATCTGTTAGATGAGGGGTGTCTGGAAAAAACGATGAAAGTGTGTATTCACGAAGTCATGGAAGTTTTCTATCGCCCGGAACTGGGAGGTATTATTGTAGAAAATGTTCTGGCGAATGGAGAGCTTTCCGATTCATTTGAAGGACGCCAAGTCACTCCGGGTCATGATATTGAAGCCATGTGGTTCATTATGGATCTTGGAAAACGTTTGAATCGTCCGGATCTGATTGAAAAGGCAAAGGATATCACTTTAAAAATGATTGACTATGGTTGGGATAAAGAATTCGGAGGTCTCTACTATTTTATGGATCGCAAAGGTTATCCTCCCCAACAATTGGAATGGGACCAGAAATTGTGGTGGGTTCACATAGAAACCCTGATCTCATTGCTTAAAGGTTATCAACTGACTGGAGATAAGCAATGTCTTGACTGGTTTGAAAAGTTACATGAATACACATGGAGTCATTTCAAAGATGAAGAATATCCGGAATGGTATGGTTATCTGAATAGGAGGGGTGAAGTACTATTGCCTCTGAAGGGCGGAAAGTGGAAAGGCTGTTTCCATGTTCCGAGAGGGCTTTACCAATGCTGGAAGATATTGGAAGATCTAACTTTTGTAGCATGCAGCGAAAATAATAATCCCTAATTTTAATTTTAATAATATGAAAAACAAGTGTGTTAGTTTACTATTTCTATTATTCTCCTTCTTGAGCATTGGTGCGTATGCTCAGGTGAAAGTAGAGGGTAATGTTTTTGACGAGACTGATAGTCCTTTAATCGGAGTGTCTGTTTTTACGGAAGGTCGTAAGACCGGTACCGTGACAAATGCGGATGGACATTTCACTATTATGGTACCTGATGCCAATTCACATTTGACATTCTCTTACGTGGGTTATATGACTCAGAAGATACAGTTGAAAGGAAAGAGAATACTAAAGGTTGTTATGAAGGAAGATGCTGAGTTGCTGGATGAAGTAGTAGTGGTAGGTTATGGTACGCAAAAGAAAATTAATGTAACCGGTGCTATTGCTCAGGTAGACAACAAAGAGTTGAAGATGGCTCCTAGTGGTAATTTATCTTCTATGTTGGCTGGACGTCTTCCTGGTTTGATAACCAAGCAAAGTAGTGGTCAGCCTGGTAAAGATGGTGCTAGTTTGTACATCCGTGGTAACGGTGCAGGAGATGGAGATCCACTGATTGTTATTGATGGTGTGGTGACAGATTATTTCCCGACATTTTCTCCGGACGAAGTAGAATCTATTACTATTTTGAAGGATGCAACAGCTGCTGCTGTTTATGGTGTGCGTGCCGCTGCCGGTGTTATCTTGGTGACAACTAAACGCGGTACGGTTCAAAAACCGACAGTAACAGTTAACTCTTCTGTTACATTAAGTCAAAATACAAACTTTCCAAAGTTTTTAAATGGTCCTGATTATGCTTATTGGTATAATACTGCTCAGCGTTTGGATGGTGTGGCGGAAGAAAGTTTGCGTTTTACGGCTAATGAGATAGACCGTATTGAAAATCCGGGTGAAAACGAAGCGGTTTATGGTAGCACTGATTGGTTTGATTTGCTATTTAAGAATGTGGCTCCTGCCTATACAAATAATGTATCTGTTTCTGGGGGTACTGAGCGCTTGAAATTCTTTGCTTCTGTAGGTGCATATAATCAGGAAGGTGTTATTGATCACACTTCTTATGACAAATACAATTTCCGTTCTAATATGGATGCAAAAGTTACTGATAATTTTGATTTGTCGTTAGACTTGTCCGGTTATGTGTCTGAAGATAATGAGCCGGGAGCTGGTGCCGGTAAAGGTTCTTATGCTTCTATTTTCCAGCAGGCCATGTTGTCTTATCCTTATTTGAAAGCTTATTCACCTTCGGGGTTACCTGTAGGTAGTTTGAATTTAGATGGTAATGGAAACAATAATCCGGTTGCAGCTAGAGATCTTTCAGGCAAGAATACCATTAAAAAAACTTACTTTCAAGGAAATATATCTATGAAATATAAATTGCCCTTTGTTAAGGGACTTAGCTTGAAACTGAACGCCTCTTATGTTAAGAGCTATACCATGCAGAAAAAATACTTCCTGCCTTATGATTTGGATTGTTGGAATCAGTCAACTCGTAGTTGGGGTGTGCAGAAAGGACGTATTGCCAGTAAGGCGTCTTTGAATCAGTGGTTTACTGAAAGTCAGGGCTATACTATTCAACCTACTGTTGAATATTTTAACAAATTCGGTAAACATGCTGTATCGGGATTGTTCTTGTATGAGTATTCTAGAACTGATGAGTCAAGCTTATCGGCAGGTAGAGAAGATTTCCCTATTACGGATATTATGGACATGAGTTATGGGCTGACTGTAAATGAAAACCTTGTTAAAGGAGGGCATGGTTTAGATAGACGCGCAGGGTATGTGTTCCGTTTTAATTATTCTTATGATGATAAATATTTGTTGGAAGTAACCAGTAGAATTGATGCTTCTACTGCTCTCCCCAAGAAATATAGATGGGGTGTATTTCCCGGGGTATCTGTGGGATGGCGTGTTTCTCAAGAAGATTTCTTTAAAGATGCTGTTCCTTTTATGGAAAATTTGAAAGTTAGAGCATCTGCCGGACGGTTGGGTAGTGACCGCTCCATCAGTAATACTATGACTTATTTTTCTACAGCTACTTTGTCTAAAGATCCAATCGTGATGTTCGGTTCCGATCCTCAGAAATATTTGGGTTTAAGTCGTCCTATTAATCCGAACCTAAAGTGGGAATTGACAGATACTTATAATGTGGGTATTGAGTCTAGTATGTGGAATGGTTTGTTGGGAGTCGAATTAGATGTATTTTATATGAAGACAACTCGTTCTCTTGAGAAACAGTCCGGTAATTTCCCGCTTTCTTTAGGTGATTATTTTCCAGCTTACATTAATTATGGCTCACATGACAACCGTGGTTTTGAGTTGGTATTGACACATCACAATCGGGTCAAGGATTTTAATTATTCTGTCAGAGGTAATGTGTCATGGGCACGTAATAAGATTTTGAAAATGACAGAGGATGCGAATGTACCTAATTATATGCGTAGTACAGGACGTCCAATGGGGGAATATTGGGGATTTGTAGCAGAAGGTTTGTTTCAAACAGAAGAGGAGATTGCGCATAGTGCAGTTTATGGTCCAACACTTCCAGGTGATATCAAATTGAAAGATATTAATGGTGATGGTAAGATTACGTACGATCAGGATCGTGTGCCCATTGGCCGTAGCAGTACACCTGAAATGATGTTTGGGTTGAATTTGGCTGGTGAGTGGAAAGGAATTGATTTTTCAATGTTATTACAAGGTGCAGCTTTGTTTGATGTCAATTTATGTGGAGTTTATAAAGATGTAGGTTATGATAATACATTCTATACTAAACCTTTCTATTGTGATGGTAATACTCCTTATTATTTGGTGGAAAATTCTTGGCGTCCTGATCATACTAATGCAGATTATCCTCGATTGGGTATCGTATCCAGGGAAAATGGTGGTAAGATGTCTTCTTGGTGGGTTGAAGATGGTGCGTATGTACGTCTGAAGAGTCTTCAGATAGGTTATACTTTGCCTTCTGAATGGACTGCAACTGCAGGCATTAAGAAAGTACGTGCTTATTTTGCTGGTGGTAACTTATTTACTTTGTCGCATCTGAAGCATTTGGATCCTGAAATGCCGGGTGTAAACCAAGGTTATTATCCTCAACAACGTACTTTTGAATTTGGATTAAATGTAAGTTTCTAAAAACGAATATGATGAAATCAATTAATAAATTTCTAACAATATTAGTCGCATTTACTGGTTTGTCGTTAGTAAGTTGCGATATTGATCCTGTTTTGACGGATAGTTATCCTGAAGATGTGGCCTGGTCAAATGCAGATAATTTGCGATTGAATTTGAATGGATTTTATTCGCTTGTCGGTGGATACTATGGGAGTGAGGTAGAGAATGATGCTTGTTCGGATATCTTAAAAATGAATGGTCCGCGTGATTCGGAAAATTTGTTTGTTTTCGGTTCCGCTCCGATTACTCCATCTGCTAATCGGTTCGACCTTTGGAAGAATAGACATACATGGCAGCTTTCTTGTTGTCGTTTCTTGCGTGACTTGAAAGAACATCGCAGTAATTTCACTGAAGAAATAGCCCTTGAAGCTGAGGCAGAAGCACGCTTTTTCCGTGCATTAGCTAACTTTGATTTGGCAAAACGTTATGGTGCCAGTTTTATTTTATATAAAGATCTGCCGGAGCTGGGAGAGAAAAATCATGCCCGTTGCACACCTGATGAATGTTGGGACTTCATAGCAGAAGATCTGGATTTTGCAGCTAAATATCTCCCTGCTAAATGGAATAATGGAACAACAAATCCGTGGGGAACTGAAACTCATACCGGACGTATCACAAAAGGTGCCGCTTATGGACTGTTGGCGCGTGCCATGCTTTACGCCGAACGTTGGAAAGCGGCTTCGGATGCCGCGTTGGAAGTAAAAAAACTCGGTTATAAGCTATACAAGAATCCAAGTCGTGAAGATAAAGGTTATGGAGAGTTGTTTACTAACAGGAGAAGTTCGGTAATAAGTAATCAAGAGAGCATTATCGAGTTTGGCTATTCTTATGATAATAAGATGGATTATTCATTCGATTATTTCTATTGTCCACCCAGTGATGGAGGTTATGCAGAAGCAAGTCCTACCGAAGACCTAGTGTCATCTTATCAGATGGCGGATGGAACTGATTTTGATTGGACCAATCCTGTAATGGCTGCTAATCCCTATTCAGGGCGTGAACCAAGATTCTATGCTTCTATACTTTATAATGGTTGTCAGTGGAAAGGCCAGACACTTTATACTTATGAAGGCAGTACGGATGGTTATGCGCTGGGTGGTGGTACTACATGTACTGGCTATTACATGCGTAAATTATTTGATGAAGCATTGCCGAAAAATACTATGCGGTCTACTGACTTGACTTATTACTACATGCGTTACGCTGAAGTCTTACTGATTTATGCTGAGGCTATGGCACAACAGAATGGTGGATTGACAGAAGCTCTGAGTGCTTTGAATGAAGTCCGTGCTCGTGTTGATTTACCGGCGGTATCAGCAAGTACCAAGACGGAATTCATGAAGTTGCTTCGACGCGAAAGAATGATCGAATTGGCATTTGAAGGGCATCGCTTTTGGGATCTCCGTCGTTGGGGATTAGGTACTACAGTGTTGAACGGTACCCACATGAAAGGTGTTAAACCGACGAAAGTTGGTGATAGTTTTGAATATCAGCTTGTGGATTGTGACGGTGGTTCAACGCGTGTGTATTTGGAGAAGTATAATCGTTTTCCCGTACCATTGGAAGAATTGCAACAGAATACATCATGTGAACAGTTTGATGAATGGAAATAATAAAAAATGAATGCTATGAAATTACTTAATAAATATACAGCGATAATATGTCTGTTTGCAGCAGCTTTGGCTTCATGTGAATCTCCAGATTTAGCTGAAGGACGTACAGACCAAGTGAAAGGTTTGTTGAATGTGACAATTAAGATTCCGGATAATCCGGCCGAATTTACGGCAACAAAGAAAGGACCTTATGAAGAAGGTGAAGAAATAACAGTGAAAGTGCCCACAACGGATGAGGAACCTTTGGACTTGACGCGTCTGGTTTGTACCGTTAGTTTGGAGCATAATTGTTATGTGGAAACTCCATTGACAGGAGAGACCGATTTTACTGAACCTTTGAAAATCACTGTAATTGACGTACAGGGTAATCGTCATAATAACACAATTAAGATTTTGCCTACACCACCTAAGACCAAGTTCGCAAAACTTTGGGATAAGAACTCTGTGGAATTGAACATCAATGACCGCAATCTCACCGGATTGGCGATGACGGAGAAAGGACTGGCTGTACAGGTATATGATGGTAACATTTTCAGATATGATAGGAAAACCGGTTCTGGACTTGATATCGTGCCCTCGGCAAGATCATTTATGATGAAGGCCGACGTAGACGATGCCGGCCATTTGATTACTGCCCGTGAAAACGTTTATGGCGCTGGTTTCATGGTTTACTATTATTCTGAGGAAGATAAAGAACACCATTTATTGCTGGATTATACAGACGGTGATGGATGTCCGGAAGACATGGGTTATGAGATGAGTGTAATAGGTGATGTAACGAAAGGAAAGTCGTTTATCTACGGTATCGCTCCTAGTATGATGAATATTTACTATTGGGAATTGATGGATGGTGAACTGGTGACACCTGCTAATGAACCTATAATCTTGCGTTATGGTCCTGCAGGTGCTAACTGGGATCGTGCTCAGGTACAGCGTGCTTCATTGGATGGAAATTCAGACCATTACATATCATTCTACACACCGTCAAGTGATGATGCGGATGATGAGTATCGTAAAGAGAAGAAAGGAAGCCGCTTTAACATCTTCTCGCCATACATGGACATTAATGAACTCAACCCGCAGAACCATTCCTATAAGATCCTTGACTTTAAGGTGTTTACAGTGAATGAAGACGTGTTCTTGGCTACCATTGAGCAGAATTATTCTGCATGGGGGAATGCGAAGGTACAAGTCTTTGAAATCACGAACCGTAATAAGATGGAGTTGACGGCAGAAGATGCGGGATATGATGAACTCTGCCTGTTTACCGGTGAGGAGATAGCTCCTACCAATTATAATCGTTGGGGTGACATCTCTATATACAAAGAGCAGACAGCTACAGGTTATGATGTATACATTGCATCTACCGTTGTTGGTTATGATGCGACTGAATCCAGAATCAGAATGTATAAGATGAGTTATTATCCGCAATAATGATAGGAAAGAGGGGGCGTGGACAACAGCCCCCTGTCTTTAAAATCTATAAATAGTAAAATTTTAAAATTGTAACTAATGAGAACATATATATTGATTTTATGTTTGTTTGGTATTTCTTTATGCTCTTGTACCGATGATATACACAAAGGGTATAGAGCACCGGGATACGATCAGGTTCTTGAAAAGCAGAGGATAATAAATAACACCAAAGCTGTAAAGTCTATCAATTCTTATGATGATTTGGGTTGTGAGATTTATGATATACCTAAAAAGGAAGCAGGTAAGGCATCTCTTGATTATGAATTGGGTGATGATCAAAAAGAAGGTACGGGCAGTTTTAAGTTGATGTATGATTTTGTGGGAGGTGGAACAGCCGATGCTCCTGAAAACGTATATTTTCAACAACGTTGGGGTGACTATAGAGTAGACCTGAGCTTCCATCCATTGGGACTGTCCATTTGGGTGAAGGGTAAACAAGGGAATAAGGGATTGTTCCGTTTTATTATAATGGAAGACGAAAAGCAATTCAGTGCCGAAGCACCTCATGACTACACCCGTAAACGTTGGTCTTATTGGGCTTACGAAGATACGGAAGTTCTTTCCAAGGAAGGCTGGACTCGTTTGATTATGCCTTATAGTGCTTTTAAGCTTTATAAGAAAGGGGAAGGTGCCACGGCAGAAAAACTACTGATGAACCGTAACGAAGGTTTTCGTATTGAAGTAGAGAACACTACGGGCGAGGCTTGCAGCGGAGAGTTTCAAATAGACAATTTAGAGCAGTTGACTTCTTACGAGTTGGTGCCGGGCAAACCTAAATTTTCAAGCATATTTATTCAGTTAAATAAGGAAGCTTATGAAAATGAGGATTGGGATCAGCAGTTTAAAGATAGTCGGGCCATTGGTTTGGATACGTGGATTATACAATATTCAGAACAATTTACCGGTAATGATGATGATACAAATGTTTCATTCTACAAGAATACGAATTTACCTTGGGTGCAAGTGAAGTGCGATATTATAGATAAAATGTTTGAAGCAGCGGAACGTAATGGCATGAAAATCATTTTGGGATTGTATCCGGGCGACTATAGCAAAACAAATTCTGCCGATCCGGCCAAATATGAATTGAATCTGAAGAGAAACAAGATGCTTTTTGATGAAGTGTATGAGCAATTTGGAAACAATCCGTGTCTGGTTGGTTGGTATATTACCGAAGAATTCCATGATGGATCTTATCCTGTAGGCTGGCAGCAAGAACCTGCGTTGTCTATGTTGGCAAATTATTTGGAGGGGGTTGCGTCTTATATTAAGACGAAATCCAGCAAACCGGTTTCCATAGCGCCTGCATTGTGGAGAGGTATGCCTGCAGATCTTTGTGGAGAATGGTTTGGACGTATTTTTGCAAAAACTCCTAATATCGACCATTTATATCTTCAAGATATTGGCGGACGTTGTTTGGTTGATTTTGACGTTGATTTGCCGAACTGGTATGCCGAAATTAAAAAGGCTTGTGATGCGAATGGTGTAAAATTTGGTGTGGATATTGAATCCTTCAAGAGCTGTAATTGTCCTAATATAGCTTATAAAGCTAAGGATTGGAGTGAGCTGAAGGAACAATTATTTGTAGCTGGGTTATTTACTGAATACATCACAAATTTTAGCTGGGTGACTTTCAAGAAAGGCACAAATAATTATAGCGGTTATAAGCAGTATTTGGAAGATAATGGACTGCTGTAAATAAAAAAATATTTTCCTGTTGGAACGTAGCCTTGGTTTTGAAAGGGCTACACCATAAGGATAAAAGGGCTACACCTTTTCCCCGAAAGGGTGTAGCCATCTTCTTCTGATGGTGTAGCCCTTTTATGTCATGCTATAGATAGCTGTGGATAAACAAAAAGGAATCCTGATTTGGTTATAATGTGTAGTGTGCTCTTTATTAATGTATATATTTTTGATGTAATAGAATGAAAAATGCAATTTTTATAATAGTGATGTTGATAGCGACCTTCTCTGTGAAGGCTGAGGACATTTCGAGGTATGTGCTGGATAACTATCTGATTCCGTTGGAACGGCCGGGAGTTGTGATAGGACATATCTGTCCGGTTCCGTCCGATATCCGCCTGCTGCATGACACTGCTTCTCTTTTTAGTATTGATGTTAAAGAGAAATCAATCCGTTTGAAAAAGAATAAATCCCTGTCGAAGAATCAGTCTGTTTATCGTTATGGCGTAACTCTTTTAATCGACGGAAAAGAATGCCAATTTGAGTTGGTGAAAGACGGGTTCAGCAAGAACAAGGTAGTGGCTCATCGTGGAGCCTGGAAGCAGAAAGGTGTGTTGCAGAACTCGGTTCGTTCCTTTCAGAATGCAGTAGAGTTGGGATGTCAGGGATCAGAACTGGATGTTTGGTTGACAGCTGATAATAAAGTGATACTTTCTCATGATCCACATGTGTATGGAATGGAGGTTGAAAATACCACCTCTTTACAATTGTTTCAGCAAACGATTCATGAAAAAGATCCGGTACCTTCACTTCAGGAACTCTTGATGACAGCAAAAATGCAAAATACCACTCATCCTATTATTGAAATAAAAGATTCACAAAAAGGCTTGGAGCGCACATTGCAGTTGACAGATTCGGTTGTCAATATCGTACATCGCATGAAGATGCAAGGAGATGTTGAGTATATCAGTTTCAATTATGAAGTATTGAAACGTATCCGTGAGTTGGATCCCACTGCCAAAACACTGTACCTGTGGGAAGGTAAGAAACAATTGGAAGATCTGATAAATGACCGTATTTCCGGGATAGATTATTCTTATTATGCTTATCGTCAAGACAAAGATTTGGTTGCTAAAGCTAAGAAAGCAGGGCTGCTGACCAATGTGTGGACTGTGAATAATGCGGAAGATTTATTACTCTACTATCAACAAGATGTAGACTATATTACGACTGATGAACCGGAGTTATTATTGAAAATTATAAATAGTTTAAATTGATTTCTAATATTATGTACAGAATTATTTTGTGTTTGGTTGCAGTGTTGAATTTTGCTGCACTGTCGGCTCAGAAGAGCACTTTGAAATTTAATGCTGACGGCAATTTTAAGATAGTGCAATTTACTGATACTCACTATAAAGTTGATGATCAGGCCAATTCTCAAATAGCACTGGATCGTATGAATGAAGTATTGGATGCGGAGAAGCCTGATTTTGTTATATTCACAGGAGATATAGTTGTTTCTTGCGAATCTTTTAAAGGACTGGATACTGTATTGGATGTTTGTATTAAACGTAATATTCCCTATGCTGTTGTATTTGGTAATCATGATGATGAGTATGACCATACACGTCCGGAACTATATGATTATATTACAAAGAAGAAAGGTAGTTTAATGCCTGTCCGTATGGGCAATGTAGTTCCGGATTATGTATTGACAGTTAAGTCTTCGAAAGATAGGAATAAAGACGCAGCATTGCTGTATTGCATTGATTCCCATTCTTACACTCAAATCAAGTCAGTTCCGGGTTATGATTGGATAAAATTTGATCAAATTGCTTGGTATAGAGAACAGAGTCGGAGATTCACTCAACAAAATGGTGGAGAACCCCTTCCGGCGCTTGCTTTTTTCCATATTGCCATACCTGAATACAGGGATGCTGTAATGGAAGAAAAAAACAGAATATTTGGTGTCAGGGGAGAAGGAGTGGCTTGTCCTACCACAAATTCCGGCTTTTTTACTTCTATAAAAGAGTGTGGTGACGTCATGGGTATATTTGTCGGACATGATCATGATAACGATTATGCAGTTATGTACAAAGAAGTGTTGCTTGCTTATGGACGTTATACGGGTGGAAATACTGTATACAATGATATTGCTAATGGTGCCAGGGTGGTTATTCTGAAGGAAGGTGAACGTAAATTCGATTCTTATATCCGTTTAACCGGTGGTGAAATAGAGTCGCGTATCTCTTATCCGGATAGCTTTAAATAATTAAAATGAGATGATGATTATGAAACGTTTTTTTTTACTACTATTTTCTTTATTCACCCTTGTCGCTTTGCGAGCGGAAAACAAGGTAAGTCTGACTCTGATTCCCCCGGGAAAGATAACCAATAAAGTAGATTTGGATATCCGTGGAGGCATTGTCAATGAAAGTGCTGTACAGCAAACCTATCAAGTTTCTTTGTATTGGGGCAAAGAGAAGAAAGATGCACTACTGTATGAAACTACCGTGACCGTTCCCGCAGGAAAATCCGAAACGGTGAAGGTGGTGATATCTACCAAGGAACGGGTAGGTAAGCATAAAGTTATTTTTAAAGTAGCTGATGCCGACAAAATTTACCGGAAAACTAAAGATATCGAGATCATAGAATCGGATATCCGTTCCATCCAGCAAATTTCCGGTGCTTGGGCAGGTATCTATCATTGGAGCGAGATAGAAGGAAAGCATTGGAATCAGGACATCAAGAAAATGACCGATGATCAGTGGAAAGAAATGATGCGCTCCATGAATAAGTTGGAAATGAACATGGTGGTCATTCAGGAAGTTTTCCGTAATGAAGAGTATGTAGGTAAGCGCACGAGTACGATTGATACCTATGCAGGTAAAGCGTTTTATCCCTCTAAGTTATATCCAGGTCGTATGGATATTACAGCCGAAGACCCTATTGAAGCCATTCTTTCAGAGGCTGATAAATTAGGTATGAATGTCCTGATGGGAGTCGGCATGTTTGCCTGGTTCGACTTCACTCCCGAGTCTCTGGAGTGGCACAAACGGGTAGCCAAAGAATTGTGGGACATGTATGGACATCATGAGTCCTTCTATGCTTTCTATGTATCCGAAGAAAGCGGTGGTGGTTTGGATAACTGGGAACAACGCCCTGAAATGCGGAAAAAGAGAAAAGATGATATCGTGAATTTCTTCAGGGAATTCAAAGCTTATTGCAATGGTTTTGCACCGAGCAAGCCCGTGATGTTGGCCACCAATAGTTTCGAAGTGCCTAATGGAATGGATACTTATCCGGCATTGTTGGAGCATCTGGATATTCTTTGTCCGTTTGGATTTGCTCGTATGCCCGAGGGAGACCTAACAGGCAAGGAAGCGGCTGATATGCTGCAAAAAGCCTGCAATGAGGCTAAATCTCACTTATGGTTCGATTTGGAAGTCTTTCTGTTCAATCCAGACAATTCTTTGTATCCCCGTCCGGTAGAGGAAATAATCCGCGACCTGAACTTGTTTGATAATTTTGAGAAAATTCTTTGTTACCAATTCCCGGGTGTTTTCAATGACCCGAAGATGTCTATCCGCGTGGGAGAAGCACGTACAATTGATTTGTTTAATGGATATCTGAAATATCTGAAAGAACTGAAATCTAAAAATAAGAAACGTAAATAAGGAAAAAGTGATGAATCGCTATTATCTATACCTGTTTATCCTGATAGAGGTCTGTTACTTTTCAGAGGTAAAAGCTGAAAATTCCGGCAAAGTTTTCAATGGGAATGATCCGGCTGTGAGATACATTGGCAGGACGTTGGTTTCTCCGGATGGATCGGTGGCTTTCGACTGGGTGGGAACATACTTTGAAACTCGTTTTACGGGTGGCAATGTATCAATAAGAGTTTCCGAAACCGGAACGAGCTATTACAATGTATTTGTCGATAAAAAACTGCATCGGGTTGTAAAAGTGTGCGGAACAGATACTCTGATCAATGTGGTATCAGGGATAGATAAGCGTATTCATAGCTTGAAGATACAGAAGCGTTCCGAAGGTGAATTCGGAAAGACTACTATCCATCAGTTCGTCCTTTCCGCTTCGGGACGTTTGATGGAGGAAACCGAGGTGCGTACTCGCCATATCGAGTTTATAGGAAACTCACTGACTTGCGGATATGGTACAGACGGGAAACATCGTGACGATCCTTTCCTTGTAGAGACAGAAAATTGCAATCGCACCTTTGCCGCTATGATAGCACGTTATTATGATGCCGACTATACATTGATAGCGCATTCGGGCAGAGGAGCAGCCCGTAACTACGGTGACTCGGTAAGGGTATCGAAAGTGACCATGAAAGACCGGATGCTGAATACGTTTGATGAAGACTTTACCCTTAGATGGAATTTTACTGCTTATTGTCCGGATCTGGTTGTTGTCAATTTAGGTTCAAATGATTTCTCTACCGAACCGCATCCTTATAAAAGAGAGTTCATAAAAGCATATAAGCAGATTATTGCTCAGTTACGTGAACATTACGGAGATATTCCCGTCCTGTGTATTTACCCTGTAGCTATCCAGGCTCCGGTATTCAGTTATTATAAAACGATAGTGGCAGAATTGAATGATCCGAAAGTCTTTCTGTTGAAATTGGATAAAGACCTTTACAACAGGACAACCGACTTGGGGGCTGCCTGGCATCCCGGATATCGTGGGCATCGGAAGATGGCCATGTGGATGATTCCTTATATCTCAACTATCATGGGGTGGGAGCTGACTGATAAAGTTATCGAGTAGAAACAGAAAAAATAATAAGAAATGAGAAGACGTGATTTTATAAAATACTTGGGATTGGGAAGTGTTACCATTGCTATATCCAACTCAATAGATGCGGCTTCTGCTGTTGTTCCAACGCTGCCCTCATGCAAGAAGCTGAAACCTATTTCCGGTTCTTGGTTTGAGTTTCAGCACTCCACCGAGTCGGAAGGCGGAAATTGGAATAAGGCATTGAGCCGCTTCACCGCTGACCAATGGAAAAGGAAAGTTTTTGAAATGCGCGAAATAGGGATGGAATATCTGGTTCTGATGAGTGTGGCTTTGGATGGTAGGCCTTTCTATCCTTCGCAGATAGCTCCTCAGATACCTATGGGATGTGAAGACCCACTGGAAGCAGTGCTTTCTGCTGCCGATGAATGCGGTATCAAGTTCTTTGTGAGCAATGATTTCTGGGGGGAACTGGATGCCTACACTATGATGATAGATAAAGGGGTGCAGAAATTACGTTTTAGCTCGATAGAAGAAGTGGCGGAGAAATACTCTCATCATGAAAGTTTTTATGGATGGTATTTCCCGAATGAAGCCCAGTTGCAGCCTTACTTCATTGATGAGTGTGTGACGTACGTCAATGCTTGTGCCGACTTTGCTCAAAGACTGACACCTAACTGTGTTAATCTTATTGCTCCCTATTTTATTAAAGAAGCCCGTTTTGATGATCACTTTGTCCGCCAACTGGAGAAGATGAATATTGATATCATTGCTTATCAGGATGGGGTAGGAGTGAATCATACAAATCTGGAGGATTCCGCCAAATTTTACGAGATCTTATATAAAGCCCATAAGAAGGCTTCCAGGGCAAGATTATGGGCCGATATGGAACTTTTTTACTTTGAAGATGGGGATGGAGGCAATCTGCTGCCTGCCGACTTTGATAAACGTATCGTCAGGCAGATGGAGAACATCTCTCCCTTTGTCGATAAAATTCTCTGTTATCAGTACATTGGCATAATGAATAAGCCCGGAACTGATATTATTGCCGGACATCCGGATTCTTTGCGCTTATACGAACAATATAGTGCATGGTACAATCAATATGAAAATGAAGAATGAATATGATGAAAAGAAATATATTATGGATTCTGTTGGTTCTCTTTTTTGCGCCCGAACTGGCAGCAGTGGTACATAAAGAAAAGAAAGAGGTGGTTCTGTCGGAACAAAGCCTGCGCGACAAGGTGAAAGGTGCATGGGCGGGGCAGACTTTGGGGTGCAGCTACGGAGGCCCTACCGAATTCAAATTTCTGGGGACTATTATTCAGGATTATATTCCTATTCCATGGGATAAAGACATGGTCAAGAAATGGTACGATACATTTCCCGGCCTGTATGATGACGTGTATGTGGACCTGACGTTTGTCGATGTCTTTGAAAAATGCGGGTTGGATGCTCCGATAGATTCGTTTGCCGATGCTTTCAAACGGACGGAATATCCATTATGGCATGCCAATCAGATGGTACGCTACAACCTCTTGCAAGGTATGAAAGCCCCTCAGTGTGGTTATTGGAAGAACAATCCTCATGCACATTGCATTGATTTCCAGATAGAAGCTGACTTTGCTGGAATCATGTCGCCGGGGATGCCCAATCAGGCTGCTGAAATTTGCGACAGGGTAGGGCACATCATCTCCTATGGTGAAGGCTGGTATGGCGGTGTGTATGTGGCAGTCATGTATTCTCTGGCCTATGTCAGCAATGATGTGGAGTATATCGTGAAAGAAGCCCTCAAAGTCATACCGGAAGAAAGCGATTTTCATAAATGTATGTCCGACGTCATTCGTTGGCACAAAAAATATCCGAATGACTGGAAACGTACTTGGTTTGAGTTGCAGAACAAATGGAGTGAAGAAATCAGTTGTCCCGATGGTATTCACAACTCCTTTAATATCGGTACGAAAATCAACGGAGCTTATATACTTTTGGGATTGCTTTACGGGCAGGGCGATTTTACAAAGACCATCGACATCTCCACCCGTGCAGGACAAGACTCTGATTGCAATCCGGCATCGGCGGCAGGAATACTGGGAACTATGATCGGATATAGTAATATTCCTGAATATTGGAAAGAAGCTTTGTATGAAGTGGAAGATATTCCTTTTTCCCATACCTATATAAGTTTGAATAAAGCCTATGACATGACTTACAGGCATGCTTGTGAAATGCTTGGCAAGCATGGAAATGTGAAAGTCGGAAATGATTTTATCATCAAGCGGGAGCGTATCCGTCCCGTAGCGTTGGAAGTTGCTTTTGAGAATCTGAGAGTAAGCGACAAACTTACCATTGAGAAAGCGATAGATGATGTGAATCCGTTTTCTTTCGAGGGTACAGGACTGGTGGTGAAAGGATATGTGGCAGGCGGCCTTCCTGCAGATTATACAGCAGAGATGGAGGTATATATAGATGGAAAGTTATATGAAACCACCGCTTTGCCTCAGCACATTAATCACCGGAAGTGTGAATTGTTTTTTTGCTACGACTATCCGGTAGGGCAACACACCGTAACCTTTAAATGGAAGAACCCCGTATCCGGCGGGAAGATATGGATAACTGAAATTATAACCTATACAATGAAGCGGCAACCATGAAAAAGATAATATCCCTGATCAGTTTTTCTTCTCTGCTGCTGGTGATGGTAGCTTGCGGCAATAAGCATGCCACCACAGCAGAGGAGATATTGGCAAAAACGCATGCAGTAAAGACCCTGAACTCTTATGATGAAATGAGCTGCGTGGTGTATGACATGAAAGCAACTTCTGCATCGCCTCAAACTTTGATAGACCGTTTTATCAGTGACGACTGTGTGGAAGGTACCGGAAGTTTTGAAATCAAATACTCTTTCTCCGGTGAATCCTCCGAACCGGAATCTGTATATATTCAGCAAAGCGGTGGAGACTATCGCAGTGACTTGTCGTTCCATCCGTTGGCCCTTTCCATCTGGGTGAAAGGTAATAAGAACAATAAAGGTACGTTCCGCTTTATGGTGATTCAGGATACGGAGATGTTTACCCGGGATGCGCTTCATGATAAAGACCGCTGGCAATTCTTTGAATATGTGGACAAGGATGTGCTGACTAAAGAGGAATGGACTCGTATCATAATGCCTTACGAGGCTTTCACTTTTGCCAAAGGACGTGATATGGGTGATAACAAGCTGGTGCTGAACCGTCTTGAAGGATATCGGATTGAGGTAACGAACGATGACGGCACGGTGAGCACAGGTTCATTTTGTATCGATAACCTGGAGCAGTTGACTTCTTATACTCCCGAGTTCAAAGGTACTCCGAAGTTCTCCAGTGTTTTCATCCAGTTGCACAGAGTGTATGAGAATACCGACTGGGATAAGGAGTTCGAGGCAAGCCGCGAGGTGGGCATCGACACTTGGATCATCCAGTATGCCGAGGGATTCGATGACCGCACGGAAGAGAAAACCTCTTTCTATGCCCCCACAAAGCTGCCGTGGGTCACGAAACAATATGATATCATGAACCGCATGTTCGAAGCTGCCGAACGCAACGGTATGAAACTGATTGTCGGGCTATATCCCGGTGATTACAGCAAAAAAGACACTACGGCACCCGAGCAATACGAATTTCTGGTAGAACGGAACAAACAGGTCTTTGATGAACTGTTTGCCCTTTGGGGAAATCACCCCGGCTTGGCGGGCTGGTATATAACGGAAGAATTTCATGACGGTTCATACCCTGTGGGATGGCAGCAGGAACCTGCGCTTTCCATGCTTGCCGACTATTTGCAGACGGTAGCTGCCTACGTAAAGTCAAAATCTCCCAAAGAAGTTTGCATTGCCCCTGCTTTGTGGCGTGGGATGCCGGCTGATCTCTGCGGAGAGTGGTTCGGTAAGATATTTGCCCGGACACCTGATATTGATGTACTCTATCTTCAGGACATAGGTGGACGTTGTCTGGTGGACTTTGATGTAGACCTGCCTAACTGGTTTGCCGAAATAAAGAAAGCTTGCGATGCCAATGGAGTGATTTTTGGAGTAGACATAGAATCGTTCAAGGAGTGTTGGTGTCCGAGAATAACAATGCGTACCAAGCCTTGGTCGGAGTTGGAAGAACAATTAAGGGTTGCCGGAATGTTTACCGATCATATTACGAATTTCAGTTGGGCCACCTTTAAGCCGGGAACGGATACTTATGAAGGTTATAAGAAGTATATTGAAGGAAAATAACCTATTGCCGGCGCAATAAAACAACCCATTGGCGGAATTAGTAGTTCCTTTTGGGCGTCCAGAAGGAATCAAATCCGGGTTTGGTCAATATTTGGTTCGTATCAACTCCGTACCAAATTCGGTTAGAGGTACTCCTGTACGGGGATAATACGGAGCAAGTAAGGGGTTGCTCCCTTTGTGATACGTCTTTGACTATTTCAAAGAGTGAAACTAAGGGGAAGCAATGGTATGTTTAATCAATAAGAAAACAATTATTTTTTATGAATCAGTTTATCAAAGAAATACAAGAACAACCGGAAGCGTTGGAACGGACTCTTAGTTATTATCGTTCAAGAGAGGGAAAGGATCGTCTGGATGCTGTCTGTGCTCTATGGACAACCGGCGACTACGACAAAATTGTGTTTACCGGTATGGGGAGTTCTTATTTCATATCGCAAGCTGCCGCTACCATGATGACCGCTTATGATATACCCGCTTTTGCTGTCAATGCCGGAGAACTGTTGCATTTTCAGTCTTCGGTTCTGACAGAGCGCACTTTATTGGTTGCCATCTCACAGTCGGGCGAAAGCTATGAGGTGATTGAATTGCTTAAACAACTTGGCGAACGGCATCATTTACGATTGACAGTGGTTGGGGTCACAAATGAATCCGGAAGTTCTTTAGCTGCGATGGCCACTTGCAACCTGCTATGCAAAGCCGGAAAGGAAGAAATGACATCTACAAAGACATTTATTACTACCTATCTGGTGGTGTATCTGCTTGCAGAATCATTGAGCGGTCGCAGGGCGGATAATGATCTTTTAGACAGTGTCGTCCGGGAAGTCAGCCGTCAGCTTGAGAAGAGGGAGACTTATTTATCCCGTTCGGTTGCTTTTCTGAGTGGGCATCCGTTTGTTCAGGTGATAGGTAGGGGGACGGTTTTTGCAAGTGCTGCCCAAACTGCCCTGATGTTTATGGAGGCTACCAAGACTCCGGCTTCCGCTTTGTTGGGTGGTGAGTTCCGCCACGGTCCGCTGGAGATGGTAGGCCCGGACTTTATTTGCATCATTTACGCACATTCACAGTCCGGCGTTTATCAACAGAGCATTAGGCTTGTGACTGATGTCCTGGCTTTTAACGGCAAAGTGATTCTGATATCGGATACCGCTTCCGGCATTGAAAGTGCGGATTTGCTGGAAATCAACGTTCATTGCGAAGACCCGGATTTGTTTGCCATTCCATCCATCATTCCTGTCCAGCTGATGGTGAACGCTTGGGCAAAAGAGATGGAACTGGTGCCCGGCAGTTTTACGCATGGCGCAAAAGTAACTTCAATAGAATAATGATGGAACGGAAAAAAGTGGCCATAGGGGTTGATATCGGAGGCACAAAGATCAGTGCGGGGATTGTTGACGGAGAAGGATTGGTTTATGCCTCTCCCCGTACTATTGCAACTAATCCGAAAGAACCCGGCAAGGTGATTATTGCCAACTTGTTTTCTTTGTTGAAAAACATTTTGGCTGATGCCGTGGATTACGATGTGCAGGGCGTTGGTATCGGGTGTACCGGACCTCTCGATATAGAGAAAGGTGTGCTGTTGGATGTTGAGAATCTTCCCACTTTGAATTATTTCCCGTTGAAAGACACTGTCGAACAGGCATTTCCGTTGCAGGTGATCCTTGATAATGACGCTAATGCGCTGGTTTATGCCGAGGCATTATGGGGAGCAGGCCGGAATGCCGATTCGGTTCTGGGTTTCACTTTAGGAACGGGGATAGGATGTGCTTGGATCAATGCAGGAAAAATATGGCGTGGGCATTCCGGTTGCGCCGGAGAAATATGGACTTCACCTTATAAAGAAGGGATATTGGAGGACTATGTATCCGGTAATGCCGTCACCCGTCTTTATAAAGAATATACAAAGGAAGAACTGCCGGCTTATCGTATAGCCGAATTGGCACGGTCCGGTGATGGAATGGCTTTGCAGGTATGGGATGCTTTTGCTCAGGCATTAGCTTATGCTTTGTCATGGACAGTGAATATAACCGATCCCGAAACTGTCGTTATAGGTGGTTCTATTCTGAAATCCTCCGATTTGTATTGGGATAAGGCAGAACGGCTGTTTCGTAAATTTATTTGTCGTTCAGTGGCTCGATGCACCACTTTACAGCCCGCCGTTTTGGGAGATAATGCCGGATTTATCGGTGCGGCTGCACTAATTTTAAAATAACAAAAAACCATGAAAAACCTATTTTTTATACTACTGATATGTAACATATTGTCTATCAAAGCCCAATCTCTTGAGCTGGAGAACTGGAAGATTATTAACTCTTCCGAGCTAAACGCCGGAGATGCCGAAGTCTCGCAATTGGCTTATCCCACTGCCGGATGGTATCAGGCCACTGTGCCCACCACCGTACTGAACGCTTTGGTGAAAGAAAACGTGTATCCCGATCTGAGAATCGGTCTGAATAATTACCTGATTCCGGATGTGTCGGATGAGTTTAATAACCGGATGGACTTATCTAAATACAACTACCTGAAAAGTGGCCGTAATCCTTGGCAGGATCCATACTGGTATCGTACGGAAGTCATTCTTCCCCAATCATATAAAGGCAAGAAGATATGGCTGACTTTGAACGGCATCAACTACCGGGCAGATGTTTGGGTAAATGGCCGTCAGGTTGCCGATAAGAAAGACATTGTGGGCATGTTCCGTCGCTTTAAACTCGACATAACCGAGTATGCCCGTGCCGGAGCCAACAATTGCATTGCAGTAAAAATATATCAGGTGGATCATCCGGGTGTTCCGACTCCCGGCACCCAGTTGAAAGTATTCGGTTCTGTACGCGGACATTCCTACGACATCTTTAAAGACGAAACTTTGAAAATATCCGGTGGATGGGATTGCGCTCCGGTGGTTCGCGACCGGAATATGGGTATCTACCAGAAAGTGACGGTAGAAGCCACGGACGAAGTGCTGATTGAGAATCCTTTTGTCACCACCACCTTGCCTAAGACCGACACTATGCCTGTGAAGGTCGATACTGAACTTGCCAAGGTCAACATTAAACTTGAAGTGAAGAATACTTCCGCAAAACCTGTCGAAGGAAAGGTGAATGCTCGGATTACATTGGTCAACGAGGTCAAATTTCCCACTTATACCAAGTATATGGAGGGATACCTCAAACCAATTAAGCTGACGAAGAAAGTAGCTCTGCGTGCCGGTGAGACAAAAGTTGTGGAACTGACGCCTGAAGACTTTCCTTCCTTGCTGATAGAAAACCCGTATTTGTGGTATCCGAATGGATATGGCGAGCAATACTTGCATCACATGAAACTGTCTTTTTGCATCGGTGGAAAAGTGTCCGATATCAAAGAGTTTGACTTTGGAATCCGCGAGGTGACCAGTAGACTGAACCGGGTGGGAGATGAATATGGTCGTGTATATTATGTGAATGGCAAGCGGATATTCTGCAAGGGTGGTTGGATACAGCCGGACATCCTGCTGGAGGAATCCGAAAAACGCATTTATGATGAAGCCCGCCTGATGGCAGAGGCGAACATCAACCTGATTGGCAGCGAAGATATGCCGTCTCCTTCCGAAACCTGGTTTGAGAGTTTTGATAAATATGGCCTGATGTGGTGGCATGTTTTCTATCAATGTTTCCGCATGACTCCCGGAACTGAAACTGCTGACAATCCCCTGGATCATGGCTTGGCAGTGGCAGGAGTAGAAGATATGATGCTCCGCTATCGCAATCATCCTTCTATTATTTCATGGATAGGCGTCAATGAGGTCTTGATGAATGAAAGCTTGTACAGGCTGACCAAGGAGAAGGTGAGGAGTATCGATACTACGCGTATCTATCTTCCGACCACCAGTTTTCATTGGGATGTAGACGCCTTGACTCCTTATCTGAAAGAAGACCTGCCGACAGGTACGACGGATGACGGTGCACCCGACTATAATTGGGCGCCTTCTTCCTACTTCTTCGATAAAGTGCGTGAAGTTCATTTGCAGATGTTCCGTAATGAGTTGGGGATGCCTTCTATGCCGATGTACAATAGTCTCCGGAAATTTATTCCTACCGTGGAGAGTACGGCTAATGTAAACAGCCCTATCTTCCCGTTGGATAGCATTTGGGCTGAACATGGTGCTTGGGATGTGAGTAATTATTGCTACCGTTCTTATGACAATGCCATCCGTACGATGTTCGGTGATCCGAAGACGGCAAAAGAATATGCCGACAATGCCCAGTTTCTGAGTGCCGATGGTTATCGAGCTATGTTTGAAGCTGCCAATCACCGGATGTGGGATATTACTTCAGGTGTGATGATTTGGAAGATTAATTCCTGCTGGCCCGATGTGTGCTGGCAGATATACGACTGGTATCTGGCTCCCAATGCTTCTTATTATTTTGCAAAAAAAGCTATGGAACCGGTGCATGTGCAGTTGAACGCGAATGATTTCAGGGTTTCTGTGATTAATGCTTCCCATCAGGCATTGCAAGACGTGAAAGTGACGGCTAAAGTCATCAATAATGATATGAAAGTGGCTTGGGAAGACTCCCGGCAGATAACTGTTTCTCCCGATTGCTATCAGGAGATTGTTACGGTGCCCCAGCATGGGAAGTACTCTTATAATTACTTTGTGAAGCTTGAACTGCATGATAAAGGCGGGAAACTTCTGTCCGAGAACCTGTATTGGTTCTATTCGCAGCACATGGATTTCTTTTGGTTCACCTATATGGAGAAACCGGAACTGAAGGAAGAGGTTAAAGTTACCAAAGAGGAAGGGGAATATGTCTTTTCCATTTGTTTGAGGAATGAGTCGGACCGTTTGTCCCATTTCAATCATCTGACTTTGCGGGATGCCCGGGGTGAGGAGATTAATCCGGTGTTCTGGAGTGATAATTTTATTACGCTCTTTCCGGGGGACGAAAAGGTGATAACGGCTCGTGTGGCAGTATCCGATGCAGGTGATGTACCTCCTGTATTCGTCCGGTCACGATGATAAACAGATTGAATTTATTCATTTTAAATATAGTACCATGAAAAAAATTATAGTGATTGGCAGTTCCAATGTGGATATGGTGGTGAAGATCTCCCATCTGCCTGCTCCTGGTGAAACGATTTTGGGTGGCGAATTTTTAATGAATCAGGGTGGAAAAGGAGCCAATCAGGCAGTTGCAGTAGAACGTCTGGGGGGAAACCTGATATTTATGGCGAAATTGGGTGATGATATATTGGGGCGGCAGTCTGTCGCTTATTTCAAGAAGGAAGGCATTGATACGAGATACATTACCCTCAATGAGAATTCAGCCTCCGGAGTGGCTTTGATTAGCGTGGACGACCATGCGGAGAATAGTATTGTAGTGGCTTCCGGTACCAATATGCTGCTGAATGAGCAGGACGTGGACAAGGTGGTAGAGGAAATGTGCGAAGGAGATATCCTCCTGATGCAATTGGAAATTCCGCTTCAAACGGTGGAGTATGCTGCCAGAAAAGCTTTTGAGAAAGGAGTGAAGGTTGTTCTCAACCCGGCTCCCGCCCGTAATCTTCCGAAAGAACTGCTCCGCTATCTCTATATGATTACTCCCAACCGCATTGAAGCTGAAATGTTGACAGGCATCAAGATTACCCATGATGCCGATGCCGAAGGAGTGGCGGAGGAGATTCGTGCAATGGGAGTAAAGAATGTAATTATCACTTTAGGATCAAAAGGCTGTTTTATAAAAGAAGACGGTGTGTCTTATCGTGTAGATGCCTTTAAGGTGGAACCGGTCGATACCACGGCTGCCGGAGATACATTCAACGGTGCTCTGTGCGTAGGACTGGCGGAGGGGATGGATTTGAAGCAGGCTGCTTTGATGGCTTCCAAAGCTTCGGCCATAGCTGTGACCAGAATGGGAGCTCAGTCTTCTATTCCTTGCCGTGAAGAATTGTAATCAAAAAAAATAATCTTAAAAAATAACGATTATGTTTATAGTTGAAAGTTACGGATTGGCAGTAGCATTGTGTTGGGTCACGATGCTTTGTTGGGGATCATGGGGAAATACTCAAAAACTGGCTGCCAAAACATGGCGCTACGAGTTGTTCTATTGGGATTATGTGATCGGTATACTTCTTTTCTCTCTGGTTTGGGGGCTGACGCTGGGCAGTACCGGAGAAGCCGGGCGCGGATTTATACAGGATTTGTTGCAAGTCAGTCTGGAAAACTTTTGGAGTGCTTTTCTGGGTGGTGTCATTTTCAATGCTTCTAATATATTGTTGTCGGCTTCCATGTCATTGGCCGGCATGTCGGTTGCCTTCCCGATAGGAGTGGGGCTGGCATTGGTGTTAGGTGTATTTGTCAACTACTTCAGTGTGCCGAAGGGCGACCCGGTTATTCTTTTTCTAGGTGTATTCCTGATTGTATTGGCTATTATTTTTAATGGAATAGCTTCCGGCAAGGTTTCCAAAGCATCCGGTCAGGCTACCCGGAAGAAAGGTATTCTGATTGCTGTCTGTGCCGGCATTTTGATGGCGTTTTTCTATCGTTTCGTAGCTGCGGCTATGGATTTGGAAAACTTGGAATCACCTACTGGCGGTATGATGACTCCCTATTCTGCCTTGTTTGTGTTTGCAATAGGTATCTTTGTCAGTAACTTCCTCTTCAACACTTTGGTGATGAAGAAGCCTTTTACGGGGTCACCTGTGTCTTACAGCCAATACTTCAAAGGAGATTTCAATACTCATTTGGTTGGCGTTCTGGGTGGTGCTATTTGGGCATTGGGAACTGCGTGCAGTTATATTGCCGCCGGAAAAGCCGGAGCTGCCATTTCCTATGCATTGGGACAAGGGGCAACGATGGTTGCCGCATTATGGGGACTGTTTATCTGGAAAGAATTTAAAGGTGCTTCCAAAGCTACTAATTTGTTGCTTACTCTGATGCTCATTCTCTTTATTTCCGGTCTGGCGCTGATTATTGTGTCGGGGGGAAGCTGATAAATGATTTTTGATTATTACTAATCTATTTTATAAACACATGCTATGAAGAAGAATTTCCTAAGACTATTACTTAGTTTCTCAATTATGTTAGTAACTCTGCCTGCTGTCACTATCTGTGCCGGCAATGATGCTTCCGGCAAACAGAAAAAAGAAAAAACGGAGGCATCGGATTTAGGTGTAAAGCCCATTACCGGTACCTGGATAAATCTGGCATATAAGGATGTTCGTAATAAATATACGAATCCGCAAAGTTTCGATAATACAGATCCGGAATTGTGGAAAGCCAAAGTGCGCGAATTGTCGGCTATGGGCATTGAATATCTGGTATTTATGGAAGTAGCCAATGAAGGTAAAGCCTATTATCCTTCTAAACTTATGCCTTGGTGGTACGATAAGGACAAACAGAGTCCCGTAGAATCCATTCTTGACGAGGCTGCCCGGCATAATATGAGGATTTTTATGAGTACCGGATGGGCAAAGGATCAGGATGATAATTTGCTGGATCCTGCCATCAAGCAACGCCAACTGCAAATGATGGAGGAACTGGCTGCTCTTTATAAGAATCATAAAGCCTTTTACGGCTGGTATTTGCCGGTAGAAGATTGTCTTTGCCCTATTTTTGCAGAACATGCTGTACAATCGGCTAATGCACTGACCGAAAAGGCAAAAGCATTGACTCCGGGTAAGAAGACTTTGATTTCTCCCTATGGTATCGGGTTGTCTGAATTTGACAATCCGGAGTATGAGAAACAACTGGCAAAACTGAAAGTCGATATTATAGCCTATCAGGATGAAGTGGGCTGTGTGCGCGATAAATTTATGTTGCCTCGCTTAAAGAAAACTTGGCAACGGTTGAGGGACATCCATAACCGTCTGAACATCGAGATGTGGGCGAATTGTGAAACTTTCACTTGGGAACAAGGAACCAATGACCGTACTTCTGCTCTTATTCCGGCTGCTTATCCGCGTCTCTTGTCTCAACAGGTGGCTGCTTCTGCTGCGGGAGTTGATAAGATTATCTCATTTATGTTCTGTGGTATCATAGAAAATCCCGAATCAAACTATCAGTTGGGGCAGCCTGTATGGTCGAACAAGGTATATAATGACTATATGGACTGGAAGAGCCGGGCAGAATACTGGCAGTTGGCCGAAGCTGCCTTTATGGAAAGACTGGCTAATGGGGCCACTGCCGAAATGATGTCGGGCAGACCGGAATTGAAGGCATTGCTGGATGGCAGAGTTGCTGAGGAAGATAGTAAGGATACCCGCTGGGTGAAGTTCGGGAAGGGCTATCATGAATTTGTAGTAGACTTGCAGAAAAAGACAAAATTGCAGAAAGCCGTGCTTCGTATGCTGAACTACAATTTAGATGGAATAGGCATGCCGCTGAAAGTTTACCTGTTCACTTCATCGGATGGAAAAGAATATAAATTGGCTTCCATCAAGGATGCTCCTCATTTCCCGAACAACAAACATGATGCATGGATTGAAAGCCTTCTGTTTGACCGGTTGGATGAAAACGTTCGTTATGTGAAGGTGGCTTTCGAAGCTCCGCAACAAGTGTATATAGATGAATTTTTTGTTAATCCGGTAATCAGATAAAGTATCTGTTTTATGAAAACAGAAAAATATATAATTATTTTCCTTGTGGCAAGCATGTGGCTTGTCTGCTCTTGTGACAATAGACCGACACGGGAAGTTTGGCTGGAGGAAATCTATCGGGACTCTTGCTTTGTGCAAGACTGGGGAATTCCTCAGATAAACCAATCTGTGGTGTGGACTCCGCTAAAAGTGAATGGAGTTGCGTATGAACATGGGATTGGTGCCCATTCTATTAGTCGTATGTTGTATGATTTGGGTGGTAAGGCTGTTTCTGTCTCCGGATTAGTGGGAGCGGATGATAACAATATGTATGCTTGCAATTTGCAATTCAAGATTATCGGTGATGAAAAGGAATTGTGGAAAAGCGGTGTGATGCAGAAGGGAGATGCGGTGAAAGAATTCAATGTCAATCTGTCCGGCATTGACAAAGTGCTGCTGCTGGTAGAAGAATGTGGAGATGGCATCATGTATGATCATGCCGATTGGTTGAATGTGAAGTTCGTGACCCGCGGAGAGATAACTCCGATTCCTGCGTGGCCCAAACCGGTGACAAAGGAAAAGTATATTTTGACTCCGAAAGCTCCTGAAACTCCGCAGATCAATAATCCTATGGTTTATGGAGCCCGGCCGGGAAATCCGTTTCTGATGGCGATAATGGCAACCGGAAACCGTCCGATGATGTATGAAGCATCAGGACTTCCTGACGGCTTGAAACTGAATTCTGAAACCGGACTTATCACGGGTAAAGCAAATGCCGGAGGGGATTATAAAGTACTTCTGAAAGCTGTGAATGATAAGGGGACGGCAGAGAAAGAGATTACTCTTAAGATAGGAGAGCGGATTGCGCTGACTCCTCCTATGGGCTGGAATAGCTGGAATTGCTGGGGACTCTCCGTAGACGATAAAAAAGTGCGTGAAGCAGCCCGTATGATGAATGAAAAACTACAGGCATACGGATGGACCTATGTGAATATCGATGACGGATGGGAAGCTGCCGAGCGTACAGAGCAGGGAGAGTTGCTCGCTAACGAGAAATTTCCGGACTTTAAAGGATTGTCTGACTATATTCATTCCCTTGGGTTGAAGTTTGGTATCTATTCTTCACCGGGACCGACTACTTGTGGAGATTTTCTGGGAAGTTATCAACATGAAGAAATAGATGCCCGGACTTGGGGAGAATGGGGAGTCGATTATCTTAAATATGATCATTGTGGCTATCATGCAGTTCAGGAGAATTCGGAAGAAAAAACAATTCAGGAACCCTATATCGTAATGCGCAAGGCTTTGGATAAAGTGGACCGGGATATTGTGTACTGTGTGGGTTATGGTGCTCCTAATGTCTGGAACTGGGCAAAAGAAGCCGGCGGAGACTTATGGCGTACCACCCGTGACATCACGGATGAGTGGAATGTGGTGACGGCTATCGGATGTTTTCAGGATGTTTGTGCTCAGACCATTGCTCCGGGCAGCTATAATGATCCTGATATGCTGGTAGTAGGAAAATTAGGTAAGGCTTGGAGAGAGAAGGTGCATGAATCAGCTTTGACTCCTGATGAGCAGTACTCTCACATTTCCTTGTGGTGCATTCTTTCCGCTCCGCTATTGATAGGTTGTGATATGTCCGATATAGACGATTTTACTTTGAATTTGTTGACGAACAATGAAGTGATTGCCGTCAATCAGGACCCTTTGGTAGCCCCTGCCACGAAATTGCTGACAGATAATGGACAGATATGGTATAAGAGGCTATATGATGGTTCGTATGCTGTCGGATTTTTCCAGATTGATCCTTATTTTATCTTGTGGGATCAGGATGAGGCTGAAGCTGTTCAGATGAAGACTTATGATTTTGAATTGGCTTTGAAACAGTTGGGTATTACAGGTAAGGTATCTGTTCGTGATTTGTGGCGGCAAAAAGATTTAGGGGAATATGAAGGTGAATTCAGGACACAGGTTCCCTATCATGGAGTCTCTTTGGTAAAAATAACGCCTGCAGATTAACTCTTGAAAATAATAAGAATGAATTACAGTATGATTAAGAATATCGCGGTTTTTAGAAATAGCCTGTTGCTGCTCTTACTATTTGTAAATTTTGTTGCTCATGCAGCAAAAGTAGATACTGTCCTTGTCCATAGTGCTGCTATGAATAAAGATATAAAGGTGGTAGTGGTGGTGCCACAAATAGAAGGTCCTCATCCAGTGGCTTATTTATTACATGGATACGGAGGAAATGAGAAAACATGGTTTGCTATACGTCCGGATCTGGCTCAGTTGGCTGATCGGTATCAAATGATGTTTGTCTGTCCTAATTGTGAGAGTAGCTGGTATTGGGATAGTCCTAAGGTCCCGACAATCCGGTATGAAATGTTTACTTCTAAAGAGTTAATTGAATATATTGATAAGCATTACGATACACGCGCTCATAAACAAGGGCGTGCCATTACCGGGCTGAGCATGGGTGGGCATGGTTCCATGTGGCTGGCATTGCGGCACGCCGATGTTTATGGTGCTGCCGGAAGTACCAGTGGTGGGCTGGATATTCGCCCATTCCCTCATGATGGTGTGATGAGGGATTTATTGGGTGAGGAATCTGAGAATCAGGAAATTTGGAATAGATATGTGGCTATTAATCAGATTGAACGCATCAAAGACGGTGATTTGGCTTTGATTATTGATTGTGGATATGATGATTTCTTTTTTGAGGTGAACAATGATTTCCATAAGAAGCTGTTGAAGTATAATATCGGTCATGATTTTTTAGTAAGACCCGGTGCTCATACTGTAGATTACTGGTATAATGCCATTGTTTATCAGCTGCTCTTCTTTAAAAATTATTTTGATGACAATAATAATTAAGGATATGAGAAAATACTTTCGTTTGTATTTAGTGTTGTTTTCTTTACTGTTTGTATTTTCTGCTTTTGCTCAGAAGAGCGAGTTGAGGTTCAATAAGGCCGGAAAGTTCAAAATTGTACAATTTACGGATGTACATTTCAAATGTGCTAATTCGGCTTCGGATGTGGCATTGGAACGTATCAATGAAGTACTGGATGCAGAAAATCCCGATTTGGTGATCTTTACAGGAGATATTATTTATGCACCTCCGGCAGATTCGGCGATGCTGCAAGTGCTGGAACCGGTAATTAGACGCAAGATTCCTTTTGCAGTCACGTTTGGTAATCACGATGATGAACAAGGGATGAGCCGTTCGCAGCTTTATGATATTATTAGAAAACTTCCTGGCAATTTGTTGCCGGATCGGGGTGAGGTTTCTTCTCCCGATTATGTGCTGGCTATCAAATCTTCTTCTGACGCGAAAACGGACGTAGCTTTGGTTTATTGTCTGGATTCACATGCTTATTCTCCATTGAGTGATGTTGGAGGATATGCGTGGTTTACATTTGAGCAGATAAACTGGTATCGCCAACAAAGCACTGTCTATCGGATGAAGAATAATAATCGGCCTCTTCCTGCTTTAGCTTTTTTTCATATTCCGTTTCCGGAGTATAATATGGCGGCTTCCGATGAGAATGCTATTATGCGTGGTACCCGGATGGAACAGTCGTATGGGCCTAAACTGAATACAGGCATGTTTGCTGCCATGAAAGAGATGGGAGATGTGATGGGAACTTTTGTGGGACATGACCACGATAATGATTACTCTGTAATATGGAACAATATATTGTTGAGTCACGGACGTTTTACCGGTGGAAATACGGAATATAATCATTTACCGAATGGGGCACGTGTGATTGTATTGAATGAAGGGACACGTACATTTACGTCTTGGATACGACAAAAGGGTGGGATATTGAATCTAATATCTTATCCCTCTGATTTTGTTAAAGACGATTGGACGAAACGTTAAGTAGGCTTGAGCAAAAAAAATCTCCTTTCTCTATTAATGAGAAAGGAGATTTTTTTTGTTCAGTTTGACAACTCCGGATTAGCAGCTATCGCTTCTCTTGGAATTTGAATTGTATAACGCGAATCATCCTGTTCCAATACATAGGTTCCTCCCTTGAGCACTTTTTCAATACGAGGGCGGGTGGTACGGCGTAAGTCGAACCAGCGATGTCCTTCAAAAGCTAATTCACGCGCACGTTCATCCAGAATCTCCTGTATCAGGGCTTCTTTGGTCATTGCGTTCACGGCAGTTGTTTTTACTGTATATGCTTCCGGCGTATAGCGCTTCTGCATTAACTCCAGCAATCGGGTGCGTGCTTGGGGCAATTTATCCGATTGTGCGGCTGCTTCTGCCGAATTCAGGTACATTTCTCCCACCCGGAAAGAACAACGGAAATCATCTTTTCCGCTCTTTTGGCTGAAGCGATAACCATTCTTGTCGGCAGCTTTAAAATAAGCGTCCAGACGTAAATCGCCTTCTTTGTATAAAGAAGCTAAAGCTTCTGATAGAACAGCAGCCTGTGTGTAGTTAGAAGACATACCGCGTTCTAAGGCAGTAATATTTTCTACAGACTGATAGTTGTTGGGCAGGATATAAGTTTCTGCATTGAAATCTTCCAATGTATTCTTTTCAGCAAGTATCGCTTCGGCTGCCTGATATGCATTGTCCCATTGTCCCATATATAAATATACACGGGCACGGAGGGCTTTTACAGATAAGGTTGTGAAACGATAAGAAAATTTCTGTTCCCAAGATTCTTTATTAATCAGTTTTTCAGCCTCGTTGATATCTGCAATAACCGCTTCATAAATTTGTGCAACGGTATTCTTCTTCAGAATTTCATTGATATCGCTATTCAGCTTAAGCGGCACGGCTGTCGTCTCTAATGCTCCCGGACGGGTATAGGGCTGACCGTAAAGATTTACCAACAGGAAATGCATGTAAGCACGGAGCAGATAACATTCACCAATCAATTGGTCGATGTCCTCTTCGCTCCCTTCGTTGATGGATTCCCACTCTTCTATGGTATAGTTGACAGTGAACATGATGCTATAGAAGTTCTTCCACTCAAAAGCAGTGGTTTGTCCCGGTGCGCTGAAGTCATCCCAACACTCGATTTTTCCGTAACGATCCTGTTCCCAACTATCGTCTTTCACATACAGTTCATCCGAACGAAAACAGGCGAGTCCTCTGGCATCGGGAACGGTCTTATAAGCTGTGGCAATCAGCGCTCTGTACTCAGCTAAAGTCTGGGGGATCACCTTTCCCGTAGGTTGAATGTCAAGCATATCACAAGCAGTCAGTAATACTACGCTGCTCATCAATAACATTATATATATCTTTCTCATTGTTTTAACTCTCTATAAAATTAAAAATTCAGGTTCAGGCTTAGGGTAACAGACTTCGGAGCCGGGGTTGCATACGCGTTGGACATCGTTTCCGGATCAAGATAATTCTTGTAACTTGAACCGAATACTAATAAGTTACGTCCTTCGATGGCAATTGTAGCGGAAGTCATACCCAATTTGCGGCTAAAATTAGCGGGCAATGTATACCCTAAACGGATGTTTTGCAGTCGCACGTAGTTTAGGTCTCTGATCCAGATATCCAGGTTACGGTATATTTCATTCTGGTTTGAATACCACATGTATTCGTCCAGACGTTCATTCTGGCTCAGCAGAACAGGAAAGATTGTTTCCGTGTTTTCCGGAGTCCATCGGTTCAGGATATCGCGGTTCGTATTACGTCCTTTATCAAAGTCAACGATAGAGTAGGTGGGTTGGCTGCGCACCTTTCCACCGAAGTCGAAACTGAAGTTGACACCCAGTTCAAATGCCTTGTATGTGAAGGTATTATTGAAACCACCGGTATAAGGGCAGTCGGCTGTACCTACATAAGTGTAAAGTTCACGGCGTTCGCGGGCTGTCAGGTCAGTTGCTCCGAATCCCCATTCCTGCAATTTGAAGAATTCCATAGCCGATACGGCTTTTCCGTCTTTACCCTCAAACATCGGATAACCTTCTTCATCCAATCCGGCTGTTTTCAGGGCAAACAAGGCTCCTACAGGATATCCTTCGCGTCCCGGTTCCAAGGCATCTTCGCGCAGTGCTTCTTTCAGTATTTTATTGTTGTTGTATGCGAAGTTGAAGTTGGTGGTCCACATGAAATTCTTGGTGTGGATATTGCGTGTGCTAAGAGCAACCTCAACACCCTGGTTCTGCATACTGGCCCAGTTGACGGTCAACATTTCAAAACCTGTTTCCAGTGGGAGCATTTGGGTTCCAATTAAGTCTACGCCCTTACGATAGTAATAGTCTACGCTCAGATTGATAGCCTGATTCAATACTGCAAAGTCGAATCCGGCGTTTACTGAGTGGGTTTTCTCCCAACGCAGTTTCTTGTTTGGTGCACCGGAAACGTCAATCATATCTTCCGACCCTCCCGGCAGGATATTTTCAATTCTGTAGTTACCCAGCAGGAAAGGAGAGGTGTTTTTGTCAATGTTTCCCTGCAAACCGTAGGATGCACGGACTACCAGATTGTCTATCCATTTGGCATTTGCCATAAAAGGTTCTTGAGAGATACGCCACAAACCACTGACTGAATATAATGGCAGATAACGGTATTTCTTGTCTACACCGAACAGGTCGGAACCGTCAAAACGGATACTTCCGCCCAATGTATAGCGGTTTAGCAAAGAATAAGACAGGGTTGAGAAAGCGGATACGTATGCATTCTCCACATGAGCTTTCTCGTGTAACTTGAAAGCCTGGCTTTCTTCCGGGAAGATAATTGGCTTTGTAGTCAGTGTCTTCCGGTCAAATCCATAACCGGCGCTATACAGCTTTTCCTCCCATGTCTTGCGGATTTCTGTTCCCACCATTACTTCAAATTCATGGATGTCATTGTAGGTATCGCGATATTCTCCCATCGCTTTCCAGGTGAGCTGGGACAGTGAGTTTTCGTTAGCCTTATGGAATCCTCCTTCCGGCAGGTAAGTTACGCCATTATTACGATGATTCTTCTTCTCTGTACGCATCACATAACTTTCTTCTTCAGCGATTTTTTCGATAGAAGTTTTATCCAGTTGCAAACCGAGTTGAGTGGTAATCTTAAAACGGTCGTCAAATCGCAGTTCAGCGTCGAAGATGGATGAAAGGCCGTTAATGCTAGTTTCGTTACTCGTATTTTTCCGTTCTTCGAAGAGGTTAAGACCAAAATCCATATCCGTATCATCTTCTACATCCACATCGTAATTATAGTTGCCATTGGCGTCATAAGGAGTGAAATAAGGATTTGCCAGACGTGAATAATAGATCGGGTTCGTCAGTCCCCGGTCATCCGGCAAATAAGTAGAGTTCTTACGGCGGTTGGCAAACATGGAAGCACCGACTTTCAATATGCTGTTCACCTTATAGCTGGTCTTCATCACTAAATTCAAACGTTCGGCAGAGACATTGGGAATATTACCGTTTTCCTTCATATATCCGAAAGAAGTGTAATAAGTTGCCTTTTCGCTACCACCGGAAAGAGACAAGTTATACTCCTGTGTAAATGCATCACGGAAGAGGATATCACTCCAGTCTGTGTTAGTTGCCTTGAGTCTATTGATTGCACCTTGAGCATTGGAGGACAAAGCGTTCCAACCTCCGTCTTTGAAGTTCTGTAGTTCTCCCAATCCGGAGATAATGCGATATACCTCACCTTTGGTTTCTCTGTAAGGATAGCCGGATTCCAGCAAGTCAAGTTCCAGACCCACTTTTTCTTCCGAATTCAATAGATTCAAGCGGTCTATATTCAACTTAGGAGAATATGTCAGCTTGGAAGAGAAGTTAATAACCGGTTTTCCGACTTTACCTTTCTTTGTGGTAATCACAATCACACCGTTAGCTGCGCGGGCACCATAGATGGCAGTTGCGGCAGCATCTTTCAAAACGGTGATATTATCGATATCGGCAGGATTCAGACCGGCAATGGCGGTTTGTCCTACGTTATCGATATCTTTCAGTACTTCCATACTGGGGATGTTCGTTCCTTCCAATGGAATACCGTCCAATACCCACAAAGGGTCTTGGGTACCGTTCAGCGAAGAGGTACCGCGGATACGGATTTTAGCAGGAGCGCCCGGGGCACCGGATATATTGCTTACGGAAAGTCCGGCAATTTGTCCGGTCAATGCCTGGTCTATGCTCTTGGCTGCACCTACCATCTGGTCCGAGATATCGATTTTTGACACGGCAGCCGTCAGTTTACGGCGTTCCACAGTCTGGTATCCCGTTACAACTACCGCATCAAGCATATGAGCAGAAGGTTGAAGAGTGATATCATATTGTTTTTTGCCCGGAATGAGTTTTATTTCCACTACATCATAGCCAACGTAGCTACAATAAAACCGGGTAATGCCATCCGGAATTGAAATAGAGAATTTACCGTCGATATCCGTAATGACACCAATAGTCGATTGATTGTTCCCGTTTTTCTTCAGATCCTCAGCCGTCACATAGACAGAAGCACCTATGAGAGGCAATTTATCCTCAGAAGAAATTACTACACCCTCTACTTGTCGCTCTGCGGCAAGGGCGTAAGTGAGTGTTCCTATCAGGAATAGGAACACGACAGATAAGCGTCTTTTCATCCGTTAAAATAATAAAATTAATACTTAAATTGAAAACTGGTTTTAAAGTCCCAATGCTGTGTTGATACGAAGAATCATATCTTTATAATGATATTTGGTTGCCACATCCGATGTTCCTAAGCGACTCTGGAGTAAATCCTTGATACGAAGCAATTCTCCTCGTTTCACGGAGATGGCATCTGAGATGCGATTTAGCTGGGAACCGTAAAAATTCAATTCACGGCGGGCACCCATACGATCTGAATCCAGTGTACGATGAGCATGCTCGTCACAACTGCAAAGGGGGATTTGGTTATCCAGCAGGAAGTGGTTATCCATTAATTTTTTGTTGATTTTGACTCCTTCGCTTTCGGCAGCAGCTGTAATCAAGGCATCTACAAAGTTTTTCTGTAAGGCACGTGTCATGACATCAGGTAGTGCGCCTCGCTCCGTGGTTGCGAAGATACTGCGGTGTAAACCGTCCATCAACTCTACGGCTGTGAAAGCCTTTTTGCCATTCACTGCTTCGTTTTCGAGCATACGTACCAAGCGGTTATTGGATAAGAGGTCCCAAAGAATATAAGATTGGGCATTCTTCAATACTTGTGTCGGTGCATTTTCTACTATGCCCAGCGGAGTGTTGCGAAGCAAATAGGTATATTCACCCACTTCTGCGTCGAATAACCACTTCGGGTAAGTCAATACTTCATCAAGTAAGAATTTCAAAGCGGCCTGCTGCTTCTCCTTCTCTACAAAAGTGTAAGTTTTCTGACCGTCACCTACCACTGTATTTTCCATATATATACCCCCTATGTTGGCAAGTACATGGTACAGATAATTATTCCATTGGTTGATCACTGCATAATATAGACGTGAAGCTTCTTCATACGTTTGTCCCTTCTCCCCAGTAGTTGTCCATTTGATAATTTCGGGAACAATCCGTTTCAGGTTTGCAATGCCATATTGGGAAGAACGTACGGCATCATCGCCCAGGTCTTCATTCTGTGCACGGGGATCTACGGCATCACGTACATCCTGCGCCTCACTGTATTTATAAAGACGGTCTGTATGGCGGCTCAGGAAATCATAAAGCAAATCCTTTTCTTCCTCCGGAGTTTCCTTACCATACCAGCGATAACCGTATTCGATGGCAAAAAGATCGTAAGGACCGATATGCGGTGAGAGTGCAGTTATTCCGTCACCGGGTTGTGCCACATAGTTGAAACGGGCATAATCCATGATGGAAGAAGAGGTAGAGTTCATCCGGTCGGTAAATGACTTGGAACGGAGTGAATCCGTGGGAAATGCCCATGACCCCATCATGTTATGACGCAATCCTAAAGAGTGGCCTACTTCATGACAGGCTACAAAACGCATGGCGTCACCCATCAGTTCATCGGATAACTTAATGCCGCGTGCTTCCGGGCGTACAGTACCTGTCTGTACGGTAATCCATTCCTGAAGCATATTCAGTACATTGTGCCACCACATGATGTCCGCTTCCAGAATTTCTCCTGAACGGGGATCCAGAATAGAAGGACCCATAGCATTTGCCTTGGTTGAGGCTGCATAAGTCAGTACGGAATAGTTCACGTCGTCCATGTCTACCGTCATGCTGTCCGTAATATCTTTGGCGATGATGGCGTTCTTGAAACCAGCACGTTCAAAAGCAACCTGCCAGTCTTCGATACCTTGTTTGATATATTTGCGCCAACGATATGGGGTGGAATTCTCTATGTAGAATACAATCGGTTTAGCAGGTTCCACCAACTCACCACGCAGATAGCGCTCGCGATCTTCCGGTTTCGGTTCCAGGCGCCAGCGAGTGATGAACTGTTGTTTGCTAACCCGTTGTTGTCCGTCGCTATAACTAAGCAAAGGATTGGTGAAGTAGCCTACGCGGGCATTATCCAGGCGACCGGTCATCGGGGTTTCCGGCAGTAACATCAGTGACGAACTTACTTCGACAGTTACATAGATGGAAGTCGTTCCTTCAGTCACTTTCGTGGTCAGTTCGGACGTAGCCACCACATTATTCTCGAATGACTTGATTGAGAGGATGCGTGACAAATTCTTGATGGAAGAGGTTCCCAGATTTATATTGGTAAATACATTATTGATGCTTGTCTCTGTACCATCATAAATATCATTCACTTTGATAACCATGGTGGTAGAGTCATTGTTGAATGCCTCGATCTTGAAGCCGGCTATCAATGGAGAAATATAATTATCACGTACCGACTGGCTGATGGCATCTTCGGCAGGAGCGAGAGGAAGAGGGCGGCTTTGACGAATCAGCAATTTGTTTGTTGCCTTATCCAGTTCGAAGCGCACCATCTGGTTTTCATAATTGGTACCGCGGTTCACTCCGGCCTCATTCAGTTCGGAAGGGACACGTTGGAGCTTGTTCACTACCAGCATGTCTCTGCCCAGCAGATTCGTCGGTACCTCAAAATAGTAATCGTTCTTTTTCTGGTACACATTGAACATACCACGGCGAATGGTGCTACCGTCTCCGGTCAGTTTCTCGTACTCGTTTTTTGATTTAACACTGTCGTTAGGTTCACTTTTCTTTTTCTTTCGGAACCATCCCATAGAATTGGGCGTAGAATTTACAGCATGCACTATGACAGGCTCACACATGAAAGCGCCTGTAGCCACTGTAGTCAGCAAAATTGTTTTAAGTTTCATCAGTTATTATCAATTATCATCATGCTCCCCTTTCTACTCATAGAATAGGGGACGGCAAAGATAGTAAAACTATCTATATGAACAGATAGCTGCAATTAGTTTTGACGTTTTTTCTTTTATAACTCAAAGAGTCTTTCAATTATAAAAAAACAGTATCAGTTAGAGTTTATGCTCATTCTTTAACTGATACTGCTAAAAATCTATTTTCAGTTTAAAGTCGGCTTAGTCAAATAAACTCTTGAACTTCTTGAAAATCTTTTCTTTAATAGAAGTATTCGGTTTAAAATTGTCTGAGCCTTCCATTTCTTCAAGTGCTTTTTTCTCATCTTTGTTAAGAGCTTCCGGTACATATACGCTAACATTTACTAATAAATCTCCCGTACCGTATCCGTTCACACTTGGCAGTCCTTTTCCGCGAAGCCGGAGTACTTTACCCGGTTGGGTGCCCGACTCAATCTTTACTTTCACCTTGCCGTCGATGGTGGGTATTTCTACCGCGCCACCTAAAGCAGCTGTCGGGAAGCTGAGAAGCAGGTTGTAAATCAAGTCGTTTTCGTCGCGGATCAGTTCTTTATCCTGTTCTTCCTCTACAAGAATCAACAGGTCACCCGGAACACCATTATGCTTACCGGCATTTCCTTTACCGTTCATAGAAAGCTGCATACCCTCCATTACACCTTTAGGTATATTCACACTTACTACTTCTTCACCGTAAACGATACCTTCTCCGGCACATACCTTACATTTGTTCTTGATGATTTTTCCTTCGCCACCACAAGTAGGGCAGGTAGTACGAGTCTGCATCGTACCGAGGATTGTCTGCTGGTTGCGAATCACCGATCCGCTACCTTTACAGGTCGGACAAGTTTCCGAACCACCGTCACCTTCAGCACCCGAACCATGACAATGGTCGCATGGAACATATTTTTTCAGTTTGAATTTCTTTTCTACACCAGTGGAAATTTCTTTCAGATTCAGTTTCACCTTTACACGTAAGTCCGAACCGCGAAAACGCGCACGTTGCGAACTTCCTCCTCCGAATCCTCCTCCGAAACCGCTGAAACCTCCTCCGAAGCCACCGCTATGTCCACCAAAGATATCTCCGAACATAGAGAAGATATCATCCATAGACATGCCGCCACTGAAGCCACCGAACGGACCACCGTTTCCGGCAGCACCACTCATTCCTGCATGACCGAATTGATCATAACGGGCACGCTTGTCCGCATTGCTTAGTACGTCGTATGCTTCTGCCGCTTCTTTGAATTTTTCTTCCGCCACTTTGTCACCCGGATTCTTGTCAGGATGATATTGAATGGCTTTTTTGCGATAGGCTTTCTTTATTTCCTCTACCGTTGCTGTCTTTTCGACTTCCAGTACTTCGTAGTAATCTCTTTTTTCCATATATATTATGTTATTCTCCTACCACCACTTTGGCATGGCGGATTACTTTGTCGTTTAGCATGTATCCGGTCTGTACACAGTCTAGAATCTTGCCCTTCAAAGCTTTATCCGGTGCGGGAATGACGGCGACTGCTTCGTGGTAATCAGTGTCGAGAGGTTGTTCTTTAGTCTCGATTACTTTTACGCCGTCCTGTGCCAATACAGACATGAACTTGTTATAAATCAATTCCACTCCTTCCTTCACGGCTGCTACGTCTGTGGCAGTTTCCATGTTTTTCAGAGCGCGTTCAAAGTCATCCACGATTGGAAGTATACTGCTGATGGTCTTTTTGCCACCGTTCAGGATCAGCTCAGCTTTTTCTTTCATCGTGCGTTTACGGTAGTTGTCAAACTCGGCAGAAAGGCGCAGATACTTATCTTTCTGGTCCTCTATCACTTTGTTTGCTTCTTCCAGCTCTTTGGCAAGCTTTTCCTCTTCTGTCAGGACAGTTTCGTCCTGTACATCTTCCGTTTGGGATTCTTCATTTTCCGCAGCTTCCTTCTGGGCAGCTTCGGACATTAACTCTTCTTCGTTGATGTTTTCTTTTTCTTTCGGGTCCATATTTCTATTCTTATTATTCTTGTAAAAAGGATTTGTTTTCATTGCTGTCAAGGGTTTAAGTTAGTATATCGCTGTACCAACAAAAACTTTGCCAAATAGGCAGCTTTGGTCTAAAACGCCGCAAAGGTAATACTTTTATGTCAGATTGACAGCGCATTTCTACGAGTATTCATAGAAAAATGTCTATCTTTGCACCCGCAAAATACAGAGTAATAGGTATTAGGTAGTAAATTGTAAATCGATAAATAGTAAATAAATCAATGATTACAGTCTCGAACGTTTCCGTACAGTTTGGAAAAAGGGTGTTGTTTAATGATGTAAACCTGAAGTTTACAAGTGGTAACTGTTATGGTATTATCGGTGCTAACGGTGCCGGAAAATCTACTTTCCTGCGTGCCATATCCGGTGACTTGGATCCTACAACCGGTTCTATTATGTTGGGTCCGGGCGAACGCCTCTCCGTTTTAAGTCAGGACCACTTCAAGTGGGATGCGCTTACGGTAATGGATACCGTAATGATGGGGCATACCGTTTTGTGGGATATCATGAAGCAACGTGAAGTGCTTTATGCTAAAGAAGATTTCACGGATGAAGATGGCTTGAAAGTTTCTGAATTGGAAGAGAAATTTGCGGAACTGGATGGTTGGAATGCGGAAAGTGATGCTGCCGCTTTGCTGAGTGGGCTGGGCATTAAGGAAGATAAGCATTATTTGTTGATGGGTGATTTGAGTGGTAAGGAGAAAGTACGTGTCATGCTGGCACAGGCACTTTTCGGTAATCCGGATAACTTGTTGCTGGATGAGCCTACCAATGACCTCGATATGGAGACAGTGATGTGGCTGGAAGATTATTTGGCTAACTTTGAACATACGGTGTTGGTTGTAAGTCACGACCGTCACTTCCTCGATTCTGTTTGTACGCATACGGTCGATATCGATTATGGTAAGATCAATCTCTTTGCCGGTAACTATAGTTTCTGGTATGAATCAAGTCAGTTGGCTTTGCGTCAGCAACAGAACCAGAAGGCTAAGGCAGAGGAGAAGAAGAAAGAACTGGAAGAGTTTATCCGCCGCTTTAGTGCCAATGTGGCAAAGAGCAAGCAGACTACCAGCCGTAAGAAGATGTTGGAAAAACTGAATGTAGAAGAAATCAAACCTTCTTCACGTAAATATCCGGGTATTATCTTTACTCCCGAGCGTGAACCGGGTAATCAGATACTGGAGGTTTCCGGACTGACCAAGACACTGGAAGATGGTACAATACTTTTCCGTGATGTTAATTTCAACGTTGAGAAGGGAGACAAGATTGTATTCCTTTCCCGTGATCCCCGTGCCATGACTTCATTCTTCGAAATTATCAATGAAGAAGCGAAACCGGATGCCGGAACTTTCAACTGGGGCGTCACTATTACTACTGCATACCTGCCGTTGGATAATACTAAATATTTCAATACGGACCTGAACTTGGTGGACTGGTTGAGCCAGTTTGGCGAGGGTAATGAAGTGTATATGAAGAGCTTCCTGGGACGTATGCTGTTCTCCGGTGAAGAGGTGCTGAAAAAAGCAAGTGTATTATCGGGAGGTGAAAAGATGCGTTGTATGATTGCCCGTATGCAGTTGCGCAATGCCAACTGTCTGATTTTAGATACTCCTACCAATCATCTTGATTTGGAGTCCATCCAGGCATTCAATAATAACCTGAAGACGTATAGAGGGAATATCCTGTTCTCTTCTCATGACCACGAGTTCATACAGACCGTTGCCAACCGTATTATCGAGCTGACTCCGAACGGTATTATTGATAAGATGATGGAATATGATGAATACATCACTTCTGACCATATTAAGGAATTAAGAGCTAAGATGTACGCACAGTAAATGTCTGCTCTTTCAATAAAAAAATGTCGCCTTGCAATAACCGAATATTGCAAGGCGATGTTTTTAGGTGATTAAGCGTTCTTATGATCAGATAGTTCTTCTTTTTTGCTTTGCGAATAAAGGAGCTAAAGAAAATAGTGGTTGAAATCGAAGAAAAAGTCGGTTAAAGTTGTACTATATTGAAACATTTATTATTTTTGTACTATGAGAAGAAGAGTTGTAGCATACGGTCATTATTATAAAGAGTTCCTTGCTACCCTTACAGAGAAAGAAATTCAGAAAGTCAAATATGTGCTTTCGTTACTTGAAACTGACGACCGTGTACCGGTGAAATTTATAAAATCTATACGAGACGGATTATATGAGTTGCGTATAGAATACAATAGTAACATTTATCGTATCTTTTTCATTTTTGATGAAGGGCAAATAGTAGTTCTATTTAACGGTTTTCAAAAGAAGACACAAAAAACGCCGAAATCAGAAATAGAAAAAGCATTTAAATTGATGGAGGAATATTATGAGTACAAAAAACAGTATGATAACAGACATTAGTGCTGAACTTGAAAAAGAGTTCGGAGCACCGGGAACCCCCGAACGCGCTAAGTTCGATGAAGAAGCATACGCTTTTTATACCGGACAAATACTGCTTGATGCAAGAAAAGAGGCAAAGGTAACTCAATTAGAACTTGCAAAGCGAATTAATGCTACCAAATCTTACATTTCCCGTATTGAAAATGGTTCAATAAATCCGAGCGTAGGCACATTCTACCGAATAATGAATGCGCTGGGATTGAGAGTCGAAATCGTAAAAACAATAGGAAGTCTGTAAACAGAAAAGCCGGAGCACTAACCCCGGCTTTTTCATACTCCGATAGAAATATTTTCCCATTCACTCTCCCCATGTTTATTTATAAATCAGCTTATTCCTCCCGTCCTCTCCGAACAGGCTATCTCCCAAAGTCGTAATCTTGTTTCCTGTAGCTACAACATAACGCAGGTTGTCGCATCCCATAAACGCACCATATTCGATGGCAGTCACTCCGGCTGGCAATTCAAGCGTACCGCACAAGCGACCGCATCCACTGAATGCACGTTGTCCGATGCTTTTCAAACCTTTGGGAAGCTGGATGCGCAACAGATATTTTTTCTGGGTAAATGTATATTCGGGAATAACCGTAGTGTTACTTTTGCTCAGATCAACAGCCACAAGATTGGGCATATAATCACGTATTACGGTGAAGTCAGCTTCGTCCAGTTTCCCTTCTACGGTCAGGAAATTCACATCTTTCGGTTGCAAGCCCGCAGCCACTAATTCACTGGCAAGACTTCCCATTAAGCCTACTTGTACGAAAGCCTCTACAGGTTCTCCCTCTATCACGGCAAAGGTGTCCCAATGCTTCTTGCCACGGTAGGAGTCGCTGCTACCCAACGGAACGAAAATGGCCGTTATGCTATCCGCCAAAGCGGCCGGTAACAGGTTGGGAGCAGTCTTCTTTCTCAACTGGCATATTTTCAGATTTTCGCAACCCTTGAAGGCCGCGTCTTCTATGTTCTTGATTTTCTCTGAAAGAATTATTTTCTGGAGAGTTGCTTTTCCGGTGAAAGTACTGTCGCTGGTCTGCTGGCAGAATGCATAAGCCGGTACACAGTTGGGCGGATAAATATAGAAACGGTCGGGGTAAGTGCCGCTTTTACCTGCGTATGTACTGATAGATGCGTTGGAGATATCCAGCACTTTCAGATTCTTGAATTCATCGCGCAGATGTTTGAAGTCAATGGCATTTAGTTTTCCGGTCAATGTAAGATGGGTGACGCTGTTGGCTTCATCCTCAGTGAGCATGGATACCAGAGTGCCGGGCTTGGCTACAAAAAAAGTTTTATTATTAGCTGGTGTGCCTGCATTTTGTGCAACTGCTGCGTAAGTACATGCAGCCAGCATTATAGTGGCTAATGTTCGTTTTAGTTTCATGACAGTAATAGATATGTTTAGACAAATATACGCTTTTTGCAGGAATTTGCTTTCTATTTTTAATTTTATAGGTATTTTTGCTGGGGTATTAACATATAGAAACTAAGGATATGGAATCAATGAACGAAAATATAAATATTGCCCCGCAAGAGTCGAAACTTGTCATTTATCTGGTTGTTGCAGCAAAAGTTATCGTTTATATGCTTTTGATGCTGGGATTTGCCGGAGTATTGGGGGCTGTTTGCATCAAAGCGGTCTCTTTTTTTAAGATAGATGGAATTTTGAAAGAAGTTGTCATTCAAAGTAGTTTTCTGGCGGGAACTTTCCTGGCGGCCTGGGTTCTGCTGAAGAATTGGGACCACCTTCCGATTACAGACTTGGGTTTATCCCTGAAAGGACGGGCTAAAGACATCTTCTGGGGTACATTCGTTGCCTTGGCTATCTATACTGTCGGATTTGGAATATTATATGGGTTGGGAGAGGTTGAAATTACTGCCGTACACTTTAGCGCGTACGATTTTCTGCTGTCTTGGATATTAATGTTGCTGGTTGCCCTTGCAGAAGAGATTGCCTTTCGCGGTTTTGTCCTGGGGCATTTGCTGACCGCAGGTGTCAATCGTTTTGTGGCATTGTTTCTTTCGTCTGCATTGTTTTCCCTGATGCATATTTTTAATCCCAACTTTTCTCTGATTGCTTTTCTGAATATATTGTTGGCGGGAATTTTAATTGGTTCCACCTATATATATACGCGTAATTTATGGTTTGCCATCGCTCTTCATCTTTTCTGGAATTGGCTGCAAGGTCCGATTCTCGGTTTCGAAGTAAGTGGAGGAAGATTGGGCGGTACTTTATTGTCTTTAGAATTACCGGAAGAGAATATCATCAACGGCGGTGCATTCGGGTTCGAAGGTTCTGTCCTGTGCACCGCGTTGATGATTATTGCTATTGCGATTATTCTGAAATCAGCTTCAAAGCAATCCGCTTGCGGTCCATATCCACACTCAGCACCTTGACCCGGACATGCTGGTGAATAGAGACAATCTCATTCGGGTCTGAAACGAAACGGTCGGCCAGCTGCGAAAGATGGATCAGACCATTCTCTTTGATACCTATGTCGACAAATGCGCCAAAGTTGGTGATATTGCCTACGATACCGGGGAGTTCCATACCTTCGCGCAGGTCGTTGATGGTGCGTACATTCTTGTCGAACTCGAAAATCTTTATCGGACCTCTCGGGTCGCGTCCGGGTTTTTCCAATTCTTGCAGAATATCTTTTAATGTCGGCATACCCACGGTAGGAGTGAGGTATTTCTCCGGTTTTATTTTCAGGCGGAGCTCCTTGCTGGCGATAAGTTCTGCTACGCTGCATCCCAGGTCTTTTGCCATCTGCTCTACGATGCAATAACTCTCAGGGTGTACGGCCGTATTATCCAAGGGGTTTTCAGCCTGTGGAATACGAAGGAAACCGGCGCATTGCTCAAATGCTTTGGCTCCCATACGCGGTACTTTCATCAGTTGCTTGCGGGAGGTAAATGCACCGTTTTCCGCACGATAGTTCACGATGTTTTGTGCCAGCTGAGGGCCTAAACCGGAAATATACGTCAGCAGGTGGCTACTTGCCGTATTCAGATTTACACCAACCAGATTTACGCAGCTTTCTACGGTCAGATCCAGTGATTTTTTTAATTTCGTCTGATCCACATCATGCTGGTATTGTCCCACGCCAATGGACTTCGGATCTATTTTCACTAATTCCGCCAATGGGTCCATCAGGCGGCGGGCAATAGATACGGCTCCACGTACCGTGACGTCGTATTCAGGGAACTCATCCCGGGCAATTTTGGATGCGGAATAGATAGAGGCGCCCTGTTCGCTCACCACAAATACCTGAATGTCCTGTCTGAAAGTTTGATGTTTCAGAAAATCTTCGGTTTCACGACTTGCGGTTCCGTTGCCTACGGCGATGGCTTCTATCTGATAAGCTTCCACCATTTTTTGTATTTTGGATACAGCCTCTGCGGTTTTGTGCACCGGAGCATGCGGATAGATGTTCTCATTGTGGAGCAGATTGCCTTGTGCGTCCAGGCATATTACCTTACAGCCTGTACGGAAGCCCGGATCAATGCCCATTACCCGTTTTTGTCCCAGCGGAGAAGCGAGCAATAGCTGGCGCAGGTTCTGGACGAATACCCGGATAGCTTCTTCATCGGCCTGCTCCTTGCTTTGTGCGGCAAACTCAGTTTCGATGGACGACTTCAGCAGGCGTTTGTAGGCATCTTGTACGGCCTCCGCCACTTGTTCTCCGCAAGCGTTGTTGCTACGGACAAAGCGGCGTTCCAGACGCTCTACACATTCCTCGTCATCAGGACTTATGCTGACTTTCAGCAGACCTTCGGCTTCGGCACGACGGATGGCGAGCAACTGGTGCGAGGTACATTTCTTCAGTGGTTTACTGAATTCGAAATAATCCCGGTATTTATCTGCTTCAGTTTCTTTTCCTTTCACTACTTTGGCGGTGATGACGGCTTGCCGGGAGAAGGCAAAACGCACGGTGTTGCGTGCCTGTTCGTCTTCACTGACCTGTTCGGCAATGATGTCTCGTGCCCCTTTCAGTGCGTCTTCGGCATCTTTCACTTCTCCTTTGACGTATGCTTCCGCACGTTTCTCAGGGTTGGGTTCCCGTTGCAGCATCAGTAATGTCGCCAGTGGTTCCAGTCCTTTTTGGCGGGCTACTTCCGCACGTGTGCGGCGTTTGGGTTTATAGGGTAGGTAGATGTCTTCAAGAATGGTGCTGTCCCATGTTTCATCAATACGTTTTTGCAGTTCGGGAGTCATTTTCCCCTGCTCGCTGATGGTGTTGATGATGGTCTCTTTCCGTTTGGCTGTTTCGTTCAGCTTCTCATAGTGTGTTTTGATGGCTTCAATTTGCACTTCATCCAGTCCGCCGGTAGCTTCTTTGCGGTAGCGACTGATGAAGGGAATGGTAGCTCCGTCTTCCAATAAATCAAGTGTATGGCCGATTTGCTTCTCGGAAATGCCGAGGGCGGCGGAAATCATGCGATGGAATAACTGTATCATGTTGAGTCGTTTTTTTGAATAATGAGGGCCAAAGATACGAAAAAAGAATAAAAGATATCTCTGTAGCCGAAAAACATATTATTCAGCTTCAGCCTTTATACTATTAGTTTGTGGTCACTTTTACTTACACGCTTGCACTCATGCTCTGTATCGCTTTATTCATCGTGGTTTGAGCGGTGGTGGCAGCAAACTGAAATTGCGTGCAGGTAAATTTGCCTACATTAAGCTGAAATAGGTATATATTATTGTAAATCATTTAATTATATTTTATATAGTACATACACTGGCCGTTTTAGTCCCCCTCATTTTCGTGTTTTATTTATTGAAAAGGTGGCGAATATGTCGCCTTTTCGTCTTAGTAAATATCTTCAGTCGTTCGGTGTAGGTCGGTGGAACTATTCATTCTTGTGTTGATTGCCTGTGTTTCTTCCGTTAGCAATCTGTGTTTCTTTCATTTATATACGATGTATATGTGCGGTCTACAATTGTGGATTGCATGCTTCACATTAATGAAGCAGCATATTCACATCTGTGAAGCACATGAACCACAGCTGTGGACAATAGAAAATGAAGGATCTGAATCCAAAGAAAAGGCTATGTAATAACAAGTAAAAGAGCATGTAATTCATAAGGGAGTAGGCACAAAGCGTTCATCAACAGTCTATTGCAGCCATATATTTCAGCTGGTAAACGTTTATAAGGCTATTGAGGTGAATAATGATTTAACTACGCATTTTTTTTATAGACCTTTCTTACTTCTTTAATTTTAGTAATTGTATTCTTCGGTAATATCTATTAATGTCTGCATTAATAGCTTTATGTTTATTATTATTGTTTATGGATATTCCTTTTTTGCACAAGAAATGTGTAATCATAGTCAATCTGTTTTTCCATAGATGTACACAGGAGGTTTGTTGTGTATAGCTCTATTAAATTTGCCTTTTACCCATACTTATATGATTTTTTATGTCTGAATTAGTGATGGAAAAATATGTTTCAGGCTACGAAGATTATTGTAAAAAAGAAAGAGTAAGTAAGAATCTTAGAATAATATTGATTATATATACTGATTTACGACGATTAATAGGCTGATATATAATTTATTGGAGTAAAAACGGATAGGTGTTCAAAAAACGTTCGTTTAATGGACACCTATATTTGTAAAGAAAACGTCTCTTGCAAAAACATCAAGTTGAATAGATATTAATGATATTTTTTCAGAATATAAAATATTATATATGAGATACTTACATAAGAAAAAGAGGGCCTGAAGAAATATTTTTATCAAACATTTTGGTCATTCAAAAAATACCTTTTACCTTTGCGCCCATTAAACGAACGATTAAAAGACAACTAATCTTCCTTAATCACCCGTTTATAGCTTTTGGCTCCAAAAGCTCCACATAGATGTTTCACAGCTTCTTTTTCCGCGATGGTAGGAAGTTCTGAAATGAAATGAATGCAGCATAAGTTATTAAAAATAATCGCATTACATAATTTGACCGGTAGGTATTTCACTACTCCGGTGTCCCTAAAAAATGTCCTTACGCGAAGTTGCTTTGCGAAAATATCATGACTGAAAGTACTCACTCTCAGCTTTCAACTTTCAACTCTCAAAATCTCCATTGGTTTGCTGTTCGTGTCTCTTATAGTCGTGAACTGACTCTTAAGTCTATTCTTGATAAAGAGAACATAGAGAGCTTTATTCCTATGTGCTATGGAATGGTGATGAAAGGTGGTAAGCGTGTCCGTAGATTGGTGCCCGCCATACATAATCTTGTCTTCGTTCATTCTACGCGCAAACGTATTGATGCTTTGAAGGACGAACTTGAGGGAACGATGCCTATACGTTTCATTATGAATCGTGAACATTGCCGTCCGGTAGTTATTCCTGATGTGCAGATGCGCAGTTTTATTCTGGTAGCCGGTAGTCACGATGAGCCAATTCTTTATATGGAAGCAGCCGAACTGAATTTGGTAAAAGGTCAGAAGGTTCGTATCACTGATGGTGTTTTCAAGGGCGTAATCGGTGAGTTTGTCCGTATTCGCCATGATCGCCGTGTGGTAGTCAATATTGAAGGTGTCATGGCTGTAGCTACTACCTTTATCCCGCCTTCGCTTGTTGAGCCGTTAACTGTTGATTGACACTCTGTTGATTGACATTAATCATTGATTGGCATTGTTGTTGATAATAATCGTTAGTTGATACATAAATATTGTGTCCTCTTAAATCTTTCGAAGTATCTTCTCTTTTTGAAATAAAACATTTAATAATATGAATTCTAATTCTTCATCATTATTTTCCTTAGCCCATGATCTTCTAACCTACGGGCTTGATGGAAGTCCCATTTATGCGGACCAATTTACACGTTTGAACCGTGATGTTTACGAACGGGCTATCGAACTTTACAACATTCATGGAGCTACGGCCGAAGAGGAGGCTGAACTTTGCCTTGGTTTGTTAGTGGCTTTCGCTGCAACGATTTATGATAATGGCTGCAAGCAGGAATATATTCAGAATGTCCTGGATCGTAGCTGGGAGGTGCTTCCGAAGCTTTCTGCGTCATTGCTGAAGGTGCGTTTGTTAACTTATTGTTATGGGGAAATTTATGATGAGGAACTCATTCAAGAAGCTCATTGCATAATCAATTCTTGGGATAAGTCTTCTTTGACTTTGGATCAAATTGAGATAATGAAAGAGCTAAAAAATATAGAAGAAAATCCTTATCCTTGGGAAGAATTTACTGACGATTTTAAATAGAGTAATGTGTACCCTAAAATGAAGTAAGTAATGCTTATCTGGATAAAGATTATCTTATAATTGTGTGAAGAATGAATATACTGATAACAGGCGCTAAAGGTTTTATTGGAAAGAATCTCTGTGCGCAATTAAATAATATTGCTACTAATAGAGCTCGTTGGTATAAAGTAGATCCTAATATCACCATAATGGAGTATGATATTGATTCAGGATTTGAACAACTTGAAGCCTATTGCAAAAAAGCGGACTTTGTGTTTAATTTGGCCGGAACTAATAGACCGAAAGACGTTAGTGAGTTCATGAAAGGGAACTTTGATTTCACTTTCACGCTTCTTAATACCTTGAAAAAATATGGAAATAAATGCCCTGTTATGATTTCGTCGTCAAGTCAAGCTGCATTAGATAATCCGTATGGACAGTCGAAAAAAGCTGGAGAAGATTTGATGTTTCAATATGCAGAAGAGACAGGTGCAAAAGTGTTAATATATCGTTTCCCGAATCTTTTTGGTAAATGGTGCCGGCCTAATTATAATTCTGTTATAGCAACATTTTGTAATAACATAGCCAATGATTTGCCTATTCAGGTAAATGATCCTAATGTGATGCTGAATCTTGTTTATATAGATGATGTAGTGGATGAATTAATTAACGCGTTGACTGGTGACGAATATAGGGAAGGGCGATTCTGTTATGTGCCTAACGTGCATCGGGTGAGATTAGGAGACATTGTTGATTTATTGAATTCTTTTGAAAGAGGAAGAACTTCTCTTCAAGTGCCTTATGTAAGTGATTCTTTTAAGAAAGCTCTCTACTCAACATTTGTATCTTATCTACCGGAATCCAAAATATCTTTTGCTCTGAATATGAATATAGATACAAGGGGGAGTTTTACAGAGTTTATAAAAACAGAAAATCATGGGCAGATATCTATTAATATTTCAAAACCTGGCATAACTAAGGGACAACACTGGCATAATAATAGTGTTGAACGTTTTTTAGTAGTAAGTGGCTGCGGTCTTATTCAGTTGCGAAAAGTTGGTGTAGATGAGAACGGTAATAAATATCCAGTTATCAGTTATAGTGTGGATGGTAGTAATTTAAGAGTAATAGAGATGCTCCCGGGATACACTCACAACTTGATTAATCTTTCTGAAACAGAAGATATGGTTACTATTATTTGGAGTAATGATTGCTTTGATCCCAATCGTCCTGATACATATTTTGAACCTGTAGAATAAAATAAATATGCTGAATGGTAAATCTATACTTATAACTGGAGGTACAGGCTTTTTCGGACAAAAGTTTGTAGAAACGGTTTTTCGGGATTATCCCGGTGTAAAAAAGATTATTGTTTATTCTCGGGGAGAATCTGCTCAATATACTATGCAGCAGCAATATCCCCACAAACAATATCCTCAGTTGCGTTTCTTTATAGGAGATGTAAGAGATAAGGATCGTTTGTTAAGGGCGTGTGATGGGGTTGATATTTTAATTCATGCCGCATCTATATCTCAACCTGATACGGCAGAATATAATCCGGAAGAGTGTGTAAAGACGAATGTTATCGGAGCACAAAATGTGATAGATGTAGCTCTTATTTGTAATATAAAAAATATAATTTCATTATCATCAGATAAAGCATGTGCACCGATCAATTTATATGGAGCATCTCAGTTGTTAGCCGATAAGCTTTTTGTGGCTGCCAATAATATAAAAGGAAGAAAAGATGTTAAGTTCTCTGTGGTCCGCTATGGCAATGTAATGGGGGCAAGAGGTTCTGTTATTCCATATTTTATTGCACGTAGGGATATGGGGGCAAAGGAGCTTCCCATTACGGATAAACGTATGACCCGTTTTAATGTTACACAGCAATCTGCAGTAGATATGGTAATGTTCGCTATACAAAATCATTTAGGAGGAGAAATTTTTATTCCGAAGTGTCCGTCATATCGTATTACTGATGTGGCTATAGCAATAGCTCCTAATCTTTTGCAAAATGAAGTAGGTGTTCGTCCAAGCGAAAAGTTGCACGAACAGATGATAACGAAAGATGATGCAATAAATACGATTGATTTAGGTAATTCGTATGCAATCCTTCCTGCAATAGCATTTACCGATAACCGTAACAAGGAGACTTATCTTGCTCATTACAATGCTGAATTAGTTTCAGAAGATTTTGTTTATGGTTCAGATACGAATACAGAATGGGAGACTGTTGAATCATTGAGAGATAAGATACGTAAATATGTAAGTTCAAGTTTTAAAGTAAAATAATGATATGATAGACCATACTATTTCTTATGGTCGCCAGTATATTACTGACGAGGATATTCAGGCTGTTGTAGAGGCCCTTAAATCTGATTATCTTACTCAGGGGCCAAAAATTAATAAATTTGAGAGTGTATTTGCTCAATTCTGTAATAGTAAATATGCTTGTGTGGTGAGTAATGGTACCGCAGCTTTGCATTTGTGTGCTATGGCTTTGGGTATTAAGCCCGGTGATAAGATTATTACTACCCCAAATACTTTTGTAGCTAGTGCCAATGGTTTTCGCTATCAAGGAGCGGAAATTACTTTTTGTGATATCCATCCTCAAACTTTCTTGATGGATTTAGATAAATTGGAAACTATTCTGAAAACTTCGCCTAAAGGAACGTATAAAGCTGTAGTTCCTGTAGATTTTGCTGGATACCCGATTGATGGGGAGAGAATGAGGCAACTTGCAGACCAATATGGTTTTGCTATTGTGGAAGATGCTTGCCATGCTCCGGGAGCCACCTTTACTGATAGTAAAGGGATAATAAACCGAGTTGGTAATAGTTCATATGCGGATCTTACAGTCTTTTCTTTTCATCCGGTAAAGCATATTGCTACGGGTGAAGGGGGAGCTGTTACAACTAACAATAGAGAACTGTACGAAAAAGTATGTCTTTATAGAACTCATGGTATTACTCGTGATTCGGAAAAGTTAACAAGGCATGATGGCGGATGGTATTATGAAATGCAAGAGCTTGGTTATAACTACCGTTTTACCGAATTTCAAGCAGCATTGGGAATCTCCCAGTTAGGAAGGATGGACTGGAGTATTTCTCGTCGTGGGGAGATTGCAAAGAAGTATGATAAAGCTTTTGAAGGAACCGTTATTAAAACTCCTTTTAGAGCAGATAATGTCCTTCATGCGTTTCACTTATATATTATTCAGGTTGATAATAGAAAAGCCTTGTATGACTTTTTGCGTGAGAATAACATCTTTGCCCAAGTTCTTTATGCACCGGCACACTTGATGCCATATTATAAACAATTTGGATGGAAAGAAGGAGATTGTCCTGTTGCTGAGGAATACTACACTAAGTGTTTGGCATTACCAATGTTTCCTTCGCTTACTAATGAAGAACAGGACTGGGTTATTGAAAAGGTTTTAGAATTTGTAAGGTGATGAGGAACATAGCAATTATACCTGCTCGTGGTGGTAGCAAACGTATTCCTCATAAAAATATCAAGCCTTTTATGGGGAAACCTATCATTGCCTACTCCATTGAAACAGCTCTTTCAACGCATCTCTTTGATGAAGTAATGGTATCAACGGATGATTTAGAAATAGCAGAAGTGGCACGACAATATGGAGCTTCAGTTCCTTTCTTGAGAACAGAAGAAACGGCAAATGATTATGCTACATTAGCAGATGTTATTCGAGAAGTATTGGATAGATATAAAGAACAAGGAGATTTTTTTGATAATATGTGTTGTATTCTGGCAACTTCTCCATTACTTCTGAATGAGGATATTGTTGTTGGCTATGAAAGATTGATTCACTCGGATTTTTCGTCTATAGTACCTATTGTACAGTTCTCATATCCTATATTGCGTTCATATGGTATGAACAGTGAGGGGGAAATCTATTTCAATTGGCCGGAATATGCTAAAACTCGTAGTCAGGATTTGGAATCTGCCTATCATGATTCAGGCACATTCTATTGGCATAAGATTGACCGTTGGCTCTCTGGTGACATTAAAAGAGGAGGGATAGTGGTTGACGAAGATCGAGTGCAAGATATTGATACAGAACAAGATTGGAAGATGGCAGAAATTAAGTACAAAATGCTGTATGTTCGCGGGTAAATGCCTGAAATATTAATTCATATTACTGTTATATAATAAAAGATTGAAGAAAAGAATATTATTTAGAGCAGATGCTAATGTCCAAATAGGTTATGGTCATTTTGTTCGTACATTGGCTTTAGCAGATATGCTAAAAGATGATTTTGAGTGTGTATTTTATACTCAAGAACCGACAGAATATCAAAAGCGAGCAGTTGGTGAAGTTTGTGATCTTGTAGCTCTTCCGTCTGATGAAACTAAATTTGATGTATTTCTTTCTTGTCTTTCCGGTAATGAAATAGTTTTTTTGGATAATTATTTCTTTACATCTGAATATGAGAGACAAATAAAGAGAAAGGGATGTAAATTGGTTTGTTTGGCTCCATATAATATACATCACTATTCAGATGTTCTAATTAATTATGTAGAAGAGGATTTTTCAAAGTATTCTGTTGAACCATATACTAAAATATTATGTGGGTTTGAGTGGGTTATTCTTCGTGCACCATTTAGGAAATATAAATCAGAAAAAAAAATATCATCTAATATCATCACAATATGTTTTGGAGGTACAGATCAATATTTACTGACGGAAAAAACATTTAGGTATTTGAAAAATTGTAAACTTCAATATGAAATTCATCTCATAGCTTCTAGTGTTATTGGTACTGAAAGAATTCGTGAGTTTTTGTCAGAAGGATTAGCAGTCCACATAGATGCTTCCGCACAAGAAATAGCTAACCTTTTTGACGTATCAAAATTTGCTATATTATCAAGTAGTATGATCTGTTATGAGGCGTTATCAAGAGGGACAAAGGTTCTTTCTGGATATTATGTTGATAACCAGTTAGGTGTGTATAATGCTTTATTAAAGACTAATTCCATTATACCATTAGGAAATCTACTTGATGAAAATTATCTAAACTCGTTGGCTGAGGCTTTAACATGTGATAATTTGAACGTAGCATCTTTTATTGATTATTCAAAACAAAAAGAAAAATATATCTCAATCTTTCATTTGTTATGAATATAGATCGAAATAAAATTTATCAAATAAATGACTATACGTATAAAAACTTTGTAGGTCTTACTCTTGAAGAAGTGAAGTTAGTTTGGGAGTGGAGAAATCATGAGGATATACGTAAGTGGATGATAACAAAAGATATTATTCCGTTTGAAAATCATTGTGCTTTTGTACGTAATTTGTCAAAAAGGAATGATGCATATTATTGGCTATTTTATAGGGATAATATACCAATAGGGGTGTTGAGTATCATAAACGTAGATTATGAACATAAAGAAGGAGAACCTGGATACTACCTTTCACCGTATATGGCAAATTCTGGTATAGGCATAGAAATGCAGTATTACTATAAAAAATTGTTTTTTGACGAATTGGGATTTGAAAATCTTTTTGGGCATCTTTTGTGGGGTAATACTAATGCATATCAACTTTCCAGGTTCTTTGGAGCAATAGAGGATAAGATTATAGAAATTGATGGTCGGAAATATGTGAAAATGCATACGCCTGCAACTGAGTTTCGAAAACTATCAGGAGATAAATTAATAAATCAGTTTGTTAAATTCAACAAACAAAATCCCGTTAAATGGTGATTCTATGAAACTAAAAGAGAATAGAGTTTATATTATTGCTGAATTGTCAGCCAACCATAATCATAATTTTGATTTGGCTGTGAAAACGATTGAAGCGATGGCAGCTTCAGGTGCTGATGCAGTTAAAATACAAACATATAAGCCGGATTCGCTTGTTATGGATATAAATAACGAACATTTCGGTATGATAAAATCAGGTCTTTGGAAAGGAGTTACCCGTTATCAATTATATGCTGATGCTTATATGCCTTATGAATGGCAACCGGAATTAAAGAATATATCAGAACGGTTAGGTTTGGATTTCTTTTCTACACCATTTGATTTAGAAGGGGTGGCTTTTTTGCAAAAGATGGAAATTCCTATCTATAAGATTGCTTCTTTTGAGATAAATGATATACCTCTTATCAAGCAGGTGGCTAAAGTAGGCAAACCTATAATTATGTCTACAGGTGTTGCCGATTACAATGATATAAAGATCGCTCTTGATGCTTGTTATGAAATGGGGAATAAAGATGTTTCATTGTTGAAATGTACGTCTGAATATCCTGCGTCGTTAGAACAAGCCAATCTTCTGACAATTCCTGATATGATTGCTACTTTTAAGACTGTAGTTGGGGTTTCAGATCATACGATGGGGAGTGTGGTTCCAATGACTTCTGTTGCGTTAGGTGCAAGAATTGTAGAAAAGCATTTCATTTTAGATAGATCATTGGGTGGACCAGATTCTTCTTTTTCGATGGAACCTCAAGAATTTAAGAAAATGGTGGATGATGTAAGAGATGTGGAAAGTGCATTAGGAGGGATAAAAAGAGAAATCTCGGATAGAGAACGGGCTAAAAGAAGAGCCATTTATGCCATTGTGGATATTAATCCAGGTGATATTTTTACCGTTGAGAATACAAAATCATTTAGACCTGCTGATGGCTTATCGCCTGTTTATTATGAACAGATGTTAGGGCAAATAGCAAAGAGATACATTCCTATGGGAGAACCTTTGCAGTTAAGTGATATTGATATTAATAATAAAATAATTTAAGAATATGGAATTACAAAATTTTATTCAAAACATAGTAGATTTGTTTGATGACATTGACACTAGTAACTTTTCAGCATTGACTGATTTTAAAGATAATGATGAGTGGAATTCGTTATTAGTATTATCTGTTATTGCTATGGTGGATGAGGAATATGGCATCATTATTACAAGTGATGACATTAGACAGGCAAAAACTATTGAAGACTTATATAGCATCGTTAAATCTAAGCAATGAACTATAATCCATTTTCTTTAGAGTACAAACGGATTCTTATAACAGGAGCAGGTGGTGGAATAGGTCGTTCTATTGCCATTGAGGCTGCTAAAATGGGTGCAATACTACTGTTAGTCGATATTAATATAGATGCATTGAATGAAACGGTAGGTATGTTGGAGAGCGAAAAATGTAGTGTATATCAGATAAATCTTGCTAATTATAATGAGATTCTGGATTTTGTAGAGTTAATTGATCCAATTGATGGGCTGGTGAATAATGCAGGTATTTCGAATACGAAGCCGTTGCATTTTATCAGTGAAGAGGAATATGAGAAGGTATTAGCTGTTAATACTAAAGCACCTATCTTTTTAACTAATCTCTTGTACAAGAGGAAGAAAATAAAGAAAAATGCTTCAATTGTCTTCATGTCTTCACTGGCAGGGTTATATACTTTTACTCCTGCGAATGGATTATATTCTTTATCAAAGAGTGCTATTACGGCTTATTCAAAAAGTTGTGCAGTAGAATTTGCAGTGAGGGGGATTCGCTCTAATAGTGTACACCCTTCAATGGTTAATACTGATCTGAAAATGAAATTGAGTTTTTCTGAGGAAGATTATAAGAAGGATATGCAAAAATATCCGTTGAAAAGATATGCGGAACCTTTTGAAATAGCTTACGCCGTTATTTTTTTGCTTAGTGATGCTGCGTCTTATATTACGGGACATACTTTAATTATAGATGGTGGTAGATCGTTGAAATAGTGCATGAAAGGTAAGAATATTATAATAACAGGTGCGAACCGTGGCATAGGTAAGGTTCTTGTGGAAATGTTTGCGAAAGCCGGTACTAATATTTGGGCATGCATGCGTAAAGAAAGCGAAAGTTTCATCATGTGGAAAACAGAACTAGAGCGAGTACATAATGTTTGGATAAAACTTGTTTATTTTGATATGACTGATGATGAATCACTTAATATTGGAATAAAAAAAATTTTCGATGAAAACTTGAAAATAGATATTCTTATAAATAATGCAGGCATCTCTACTGTAAGATTGTTAAGTCAGACCAAAATAGAGGATGTAAAAGTGTTGTTTGATACCAATTATTTTTCTATGCTCAATATTATTCAGAAAATATCAAAAAAAATGGTCAGACAAAAGAGTGGGGTAATAATTAATATGGGCTCTATTGCAGGTATCGAACCACAGCCAGGTAAGATTGCGTATGGAAGTAGTAAGGCTGCTGTATTATTTATGACCCAATGTTTGGCGAAAGAATTGGGGCCTCTTGGAATTAGGGTAAATGCCATAGCTCCTGGACCGATAGAAACTGAAATGATTCAACAATATAATACTGAGCAATTAAAGCAGTTATCAGTAGAGTCGTCGTTAAGACGTCTGGGTAAAACAGAAGAAATTGCTCAAGTAGCTTTATTCTTGGCATCGGAACGAGCTTCATATATCAATGGTGCGATTATTAAAGTTGATGGAGGACGATAATTATGGAAAGTGGTAAGTTAGATTCTAAAGAACTCATAAATCTTTGTAGAAAAATGCGCCTTCATGCTTTAGATATGGCGTTGGCTGCTGGAAGACGAGGAGCCCATTTAAGTGGTAGCTTGTCCTGTATTGAAATCTATGCGGTACTTTATGGTTCTATTTTAAAGTATAATGTTTCAAATCCAAGATGGGAAGGACGTGATCGTTTTATTGCAGGTAAAGAGCATGCTCGATTGGCTGAATTTCCTGTAATGGCAGAAATGGGTTTTTTCCCAATTGAAGAGTTAAACTCATATGAAGAAGACAATGGTTTGTTAGTTGGTCATCAAAGGAATTTGGATTTAGGCTTAGAGTATGCTTCCTTAAGTCTGGGTATGGAGCTTTCCTTTGCGGTAGGTAAATCTATTTATGCTAAACAAAATAATCTTCCATATCATGTATATGTTCTTTTGGGAGATGCAGAATGTAATGAAGGTTCTATTTGGGAAGCTGTCCTTACAGCCGGACATTATAAATTGGATAATCTAACTGTGATTGTTGATAGGAACTATATGGCAGTAGATGGCAATACAGAAGATTGGATGGCACAAATGGATATGGAACTTAAGTTTAAATCTTTTGGTTGGGAATCTAAAACGGTGAATGGACATAGTGTTGAGCAGTTGATAGACTCATTACAATATAGACCAATTGATAAGCCTTATGCTTTGATAGCTGAAACGGTTAAAGGAAAAGGCGTTTCGTTTATGGAGAATAATAAATTATGGCATCAGGCTGTATTGTCAGAAGAGCAATATAAAACAGCTTACGCAGAAATTTTAAATTCATAGAGTATATGGTTATTAGTACTCCACTTATAAAAGCTTATGCAAGATTAGGGCAAAAAGGAGCAGCTGCCGGCATTGGTATGCTTGAAGTAGCTAAACGCGATCCTAATTTGAGAGTTGTAGTTGCAGATAGTATTGCTATTGCAAGCTTGGATAGATTTTATGCAAACTATCCGGATAAAGTCATTAATGTGGGCATTGCCGAGCAAAATATGATAGGTATTGCAGCTGGTATAGCATCTGAATCTGGTAGTAATGTGTTTGCTTGTACTTATGCTGAATTTATTATTGCAAGAACAGTTGAGATGATACGTCAAAATCTCTCTTATCATCAATTTAATGTTAAGTTAATAGGAAATTCTGCTGGTTTTGCAATGGAGACCTTAGCTGTGTCTCATTGGGCTACAGAAGATATTGCACTTGTAAGAGCTTTGCCTAATATAATTATTCTTTCAGCTTCTGACTGTTTGGCTGCAATTAAGTTAGTTATTGCTGCTTCTTTGATTAAAGGCCCGGTCTATGTACGGTTGTCTGGTGGATTAAATTGCCCTATTGTTTATGAAAAAGATTGTGATTTTACCATTGGTAAATCTAATATAATTAAAAAAGGTGAAGATGTTGCAATCCTTGCAACTGGTTTAATGGTTCGAGAGGCTATGGATGCCGCTGAAATGTTAAAAGAAAAGAATATTAATGCTACTGTGGTGGATATGTATACTATTAAACCTTTAGATACAGGACTTTTAGATACTATCTTCTCTACTCATCGTTTGGTTGTTACTGTTGAAGAGCATAATATTATTGGAGGATTGGGTAGTTCCATTGCCGAATATAAGTGTGATAATAATTTACATGCTAGATTAGTAAGAATAGGTGTAAATGATCGATTCGGGGAACTTGGTTCTTTGAGATATATTTGGAAACAGCATGGATTAACAGCTGAACAGATAGCTAGTAAAATTGAGTTTTTGTTAAAATAATCAGTTATGACAAATTTAGAGAAATATCAAAATGCGTTTGTGGAAGGTTTGGAACTTCCCTGTGAAAGTGTGGAAAGTGCAACGATGGATACTGTTGAACGTTGGGATTCTATTGGACAAATGAGTTTGATGGCAATTATTGAGGATGAGTTTCAAATTGAACTTGAACCTGATGAAATCATTGCTTTTACTTCTTATCAGGCAGGTTTGGACATTTTGAGGAAGCGTAATATCGAATTTTAGTTTATATGATTTTTGATATAGACAAAAAAAATAAGCTATCAACCGCTATTATTGATGATAGTGGGAATAGATTGACATATGGAGACTTAACAATCTTTTGTGATGCTTTGAAAAGGAAAATTCCTGAAAGAAAATTAGTGTTTTGTTTATGTAAAAACACTGCACCATCATTGGCGGGATTTTTGGCTTTGTATGACAATAAAGATGTTTCTTTACTACTTAATGCTAGTATAGAGAAAGGATTACTTGATAATCTTTATAATATCTATAAGCCTGAGTATATATGGTGTCCTTCAAATATGGAAGGGATTGGGGAAACGGAGATTATTGAAGAATATTTAGGCTATGTACTATATAGAACAACTAATGATACACCTGCTTTAAATCCTGATTTATCTTTGTTATTAACCACCTCAGGTACTACTGGAAGTCCTAAATTAGTACGTCATAAATATGGCAACATAGAAATTAATGCTCAAAATGTTGCAAATGTATTTGGATGGAATACTACTGAAAGGGGGATCTGTGATTTGCCAATGCAATATACTATGGGGCTGAATGTTATCAATAGTCATTTATATGCTGGCGCAACAGTTTTGCTTCTTTCTAATCATCTCTTAAGCCCGCTCTTTTGGAATTTTATTAAGGAACAAAGGGGAACTAATTTTACAGGAGTTCCATATAGCTATGAAATCCTGAAGAAAATGAAATTTACTCAAATGGATTTGCCATATCTCAAGACAATGGCTGAGGGCGGGGGGAAACTTTCAAATTCTCTATTTGAGTATTTTTCAAAATATGCCTCTGATAACGGTAAGCGGTTCATTGCAACTTTTGGCACTACAGAAACATCTGCTAGATTAGCTTATCTTCCAGCTGAGTTGGCAACTAAAAAATGTGCTAGTATAGGTTTCGCAATTCCAGGAGGAACTATTGTATTAAAAGATGACCAAGGTAAAGTTGTAGTCAATTCTAATGTAGAGGGAGAATTGTGTTATCAAGGTCCTAATGTGACAATGGGATATGCGGAGTCTGTAGAGGATCTGGTGAAAGGCGATGAGTTTAAAGGTGAATATTGTACTGGTGACATAGCCTTTAGGGATGAGGACGGCTGTTATTTTATTATTGGTAGGAAAAAACGTTTCTTAAAGTTATTCGGACTGCGAGTTAGTTTAGACCAATGTGAGAAAATAATAGCAGATGGATTATTTATTGATTGTGCATGTAGTGGAAATGATGATAGAATGTTTGTGTATGTAACAGAGGCAGGAAAAGAAGAACAAGTTAAAAAGCTCATTTCAATAAAAACAGGGCTCCCTTTAACATCCTTTACTGTAAAATGTGTAGATGAAATTTATCGAAATGAGTCTGGCAAGATCAATTATCGGAAATTAGATAACGAATATGGCATTTTTTAAGATAGATAATGTAAAAATAGCAGGAATCTCTGCTTGCGTGCCTCCGAAGCAAGTTGAGAATATAGATTCTATTCTCATAGAAGATAAAAAAGAATTAGAGAAATACATAGAAACCACCGGAGTCAAAAGAAGATATATTGCCGAAGAGGGAATTTGTTCTTCTGATTTGTGTTTAGAGGCAGCAGAAAGATTAATTGAGAAATTGGATTGGGAAAAGGAAGAAATTGAGTGCTTGATATTTGTCTCTCAAACTCCGGATTATATTTTTCCAGCTACAGCATGTGTCCTTCAAGATAGATTAAAGCTTTCTTCTAACTGTATGAGTTTTGATATCACGATGAGTTGTCCTGGTTGGATTTACGGACTTTCCGCAATTTCTGCAATTTTGAGTGCTGGGAAAATTAAGAAAGGGCTATTGCTTGTAGGGGAAACATCTACCAAAGCTAAATCTCCTTATGACAGAGTAAATTTGTTGGCTGGTGATGCTGGAACAGCTACGGCTCTTGAATTTAATACATCAGCTTCACCGATCATCTTTGATATGCATACTGATGGAAGTAATTTTAAATCATTGATTATTCCTGATGGTGGATATAGAAACCCTGTAACTAAAGAATCTTTTGAGTATGTAATGTGTAAGGATGATATTTTGAGAAATAGACTTCAAGCGAATATGGAAGGAGATAGTATTTTTTCTTTTGCAGTAAATACTGCTCCTAAAGAGATTAATGCACTTTTATCTAAACTAGCAGTAGATAAGGCTGATGTAGACTATTTCTTGATTCATCAGGCAAATCAAATGATTAATAAGTTTATTCAAAAGCGGCTGAAAGTTGATGATTCTAAGTGTATATATAATATCACAGATTTTGGTAATACATCATCTACATCCATACCATTAATGATCATTAGTAAACTTAGAGAAAAGTTTAATGGGAAGAAAATTGTGTGTAGTGCCTTTGGTACAGGTTTGGCATGGGGAACTATGGTTATGGATACATCTACGGACGGGGTTTTTCCTGAGTTGATAAGATATGCTGACGATAAAACAGATAATTAACTCTGTTTACAATTCCAATACATTCCTGCTTTATACGAAGAATAGTAGTGAATGCTGGCTTGTTGATGCGGGAGATGCGGATAAAGTGATAGACGCTATTCCCGAAGGAAAAAAGTTAGTTGGTGTATTGTTTACCCATACTCATTATGACCATATTTATGGTATTAATGAACTGTTGAGGAAATATCCTGAGTTGATTCTCTATACAAATGAATTTGGAAAAACAGCTTTATTGTCACCTAAATTGAATTGTTCACGTTATCACATGGAGGCAGAAGATATCATTTGCTGTAGGCCGGGGAATATTATTACTATTAATGAAGGAGAAAAATTGAGACTCTTTTCTGGCAATGATAGCTTTGTCTCGGTGTATGCGACTCCAGGGCATGACAAAAGTTGTTTATGCTATGCAATAAGTGGTTGTTTCTTTAGTGGTGATTCATATATACCAGGCTTGAAAGTGATAGCTTCTTTTCCTAATAGTAATCGAGTTGATGCAGAGATCTCTCAGCAGCGAATAATACAATTGTCTCGTAACTTAAGTTTATATCCTGGTCATGGATACATTGAATATGATAAAAAATAAATTTGTAATACTTGTAAATTTTCTCTTATTACTAATAATTGTTTTGAATCCTGTCGGAAGTATCAGTGCTAGGAAAGATTCTTCTCCATATATTATTTCTACAAGAAAGATATATACGGGAAAACCTTATGCTTCATTCACATCGTTGGTTAATCATGAGGGACGATTTTATTGTGCATTTAGAGAGGCAAAAAAACACTATGATCCTAGCGGAGAAGATGTTGGAGTTGTTAAAATTTTATATTCAAAGGATGGGAAACGTTGGCAGTCCTTCTTAACGTATAGTGTAGATGGTATAGATTTGCGGGATCCGAAACTTACAGTTACACCGGAAGGAAAGATTATGTTGCTGGTGGAGGAAGTTAAATATGAGAAGAAAGTAGCTGTTTTAAGAAAAACATGTGTTAGTTTTTTCTCTTCTAATAAATTGCATACAGAGCTATTACCTATAAGTTTTATGTCTGATATGAAATGGAATTGGTTGTGGGATATAACATGGATAGAGGGAACTGCTTATGGTTATATTTATGTTCCTTATTTTGCTTTTGTGAAATCTTCTGATGGAATTAATTATGAATTAGTAGACAAACCTACCATTGATAATTTTCCGACGGAAGCATCAGTGGTGAGGTGGGGAAATAAATTTGTGTCTGTTGTGAGACGAAAGCAGAATGCTTATGTGGGGATGAGTAATGATGGTAAACAATGGCAATGGAAAGATGGGGGAATGCAGATGGGGTGTCCAAAACTGTTTATTCATAAGGATAAAGTTTATGCAGTCGGCCGTGCTTATAATGGAAAAGCTAAAAGCACATCCTTGTTTCGTATTGACACAGATAATGGCAAGATAACAAAACTACTTGAACTGTCATCAGATAAAGATAGTGCGTATCCGGGTATTGTATTGGAAGGTGATATACTTTATATTTCGTATTATCTAGGGAATTTAACCGAAAGCTCAATTTATTTCTCGAAGATAAAATTGTGAGATAGTAAAAGGTTCTTTTGATTTAAACTTTATACTGATTAAAATAAATTAGATGACTTGTACTTTTTCGCTAAAACGATGTGAGGCTAAACGTTTATCGGTATGTTGAAATTGTACGTAATAGATTATTGTTTATGGATAAGCGTGTAAAATTGATGTTTAAGAACATGATATTCTTATACATAAGGATGTTTGTAATTATGTGCATCAATTTGCTGGCTGTTAGATTGTTGCTTCAAGTATTGGGGGAGACGGATTATGGTATTTTCAATGTAGTAGGTGGTATAGTTACAATGCTTTCGTTTCTTTCTTCTTCGATGTCTTCTGCAACAATGCGGTTTTTCTCATATAATATAGGTAAGGGAGATAATAAGAATTTACGTAAGTTATTCAGTGTAAGTTTGATGGTGTATATTGGAATTATTATTATTTCTGTGTTGTTGGCAGAAACAGGTGGTTTATGGTTTATTTACAACAAACTTCTCATACCTGATAGTAGGTTTCAAGCAGCATTTTGGGTTTATCAGTTCTCTGTTGTAACTTTCTCTTTAAATATGATGAGTGTTCCGTTTATGGCGCTTATCATATCAAGTGAGAAAATGAACTTTTATGTGTTGTTAAGTATATTTGATGCTGTGTTGAAGTTAGTAATAATTGGAATTGTCCATTATATGGATGGTGATAAATTGATATTATATGTTGCATTATTTACAAGCATATCGATAGCAAATATTGTTGCATATTTACTTTATGTAAAAGCATGTTATCGACAAGTTGAAATTATTCCTCGGTGGGATACTGTATGTTTCCGAGAACTTTTTTCTTATTGTAGTTGGTATATGTATGGCTCTGTGTCACAGTTAATAAAAAATCAGGGAATAAACGTGTTGTTGAATATGTTTTTTAATCCAGTCATTAATGCTGCTAGAGGGATAGCTTACCAAATAAGTTCAGTTATGACTACTTTTGTAAATAGTTTTTATCAGGCTGTCAGGCCGCAAATAACAAAAAGATATGCATCTGGTGAGATAGAATCGATGCGTTCGTTGGTCTATCAAACGACAAAAATGTCTTACTATCTTGTTCTGATTATTTCATTGCCTCTTTTAATCATTCTTCCTGAAATTTTGTCACTATGGCTTGTACAAGTTCCTGACCATACTGTTCTATTCACCCGTTTAGTTATTATTGCAACTATTATTGAGACGTTAGAACTTCCATTGAATACTGCCATATGTTCTAATGGAAATATTAAATGGTTTCAACTTGTGACAGGAACTATAGTGATAATGAATCTACCAATTTCATACATATTTCTGAAGCTCGGTTATTCACCGCAAATTACGATGATAGTTGCGATTGCTATTGCTGTTTTAGCTCAAATAGCAAGAATTTTATTTGCCAAACTGGTTTTTGGCTTAAATATAAAAGAATATCTGATTCTAATATCTAAATTAGGAATGACATCTCTTATTGCTATAATAGTTCCATTGTTGGTGAGATGGAAATTACAAGATATCTTTCGTCTTGATTTATTGATCGGGTATATAGCTATTTCTTTATTATATATTTTGATAGTTATTTATCTTGTTGGAATTAGTACTAAAGAAAGAGCGACTTTGAATTATTATGTGAATAGCTATATTGAAAAATATCGAAAAAAATGAAAAATATAGCACTTTTTCCATATTTTATTTCGGTTTTCTTTATGATGTGTGCTTCCTATTATTTGTCTTTTACTTGGAAGATAAATGCAATCGTATGGTTTCTCCTAGCAAGTATTATGAGTATTATTTTTTATTCACATAATAAGAAGGAATTTAGAATTACCAAGAAGGAACAGTCTATTTTAGTACTATGGTCTATATGCTCTTTGTATATAGCATTATCTCCTGGTTTTAATTTGGGAAATTTATTACGAAATTTGTTAATATGGCTATCTGGAGTTGTCTTGATTTGTATGTCTTTGAAACTTAAAATGAAATTCTTAGGATTTGTATCGAGAGGGACTTCCTTTATTTTATGTTTTTCTTTAATTGGATGGGGGATTTATCATATGGGCATTCCTTTACCTAATAAAATCGTTACGGATTATGATGATGGATACCATATTTTATCTGATTATTTTTTTTTCTTAATTAATGAAAACTCTCAATTTGATTTTTATCAACGTTTCACGAGTCTATTTATTGAACCGGGACAAATGGCTTCAATTTGTGTAATTCTTTTGTTCTCAAATATATTCTTAAAAGGAAAGATATTTGATATAATAATTCTAACAATTAGTCTGATTTGTTCTTTTTCATTGGCGGGTTGGATGGTTACAGCTATAGGTTTCTTTCTTATGTTAATTATGAAATCTCAAAGTAAAGTGATACTTCTGTTTTTTTTTATTTTTATATTGGGTTTATTTCTAACGATAAAATATGTAAGTGAAGATTCTCTTGTCGGGAAACTTATTATAGAAAGATTAGTTTTTGATGAAGAAAAGGGATTTGCTGGAAATAATAGAACAGGTGAAGATTTTGAATACAACTTTGAAAAGTATATTCAATCTAAAAAGTGTATATTAGGTCTTGATGGAGAACTTCATGAAGGTAATAATTGGACTACAGGGAATTCTGGATATAAGGTTACTATTGTTTATTTTGGATTTGTTGGCTTGTTGATTATGCTATTACTATTATTTAAAATATTTATAATAAATAGATCTTCTTACGGATTTGTTTTGTTTTGTTGCTATTTGTTGTTGGGGGCTATTCGGAATTTTTGGCTGAATCCATATTGGCTTTTTATTTTAATATGCGCTATTCCATTAATTCAACAACAAAATAAATTACAGTCTTCTAATCTTGTTAGGAAATAAAAAAGTTATTTTGGAGCAGTGAAGTTTAATGAAAAAAGGAATAGAATATATCAAAATAATACCTTAGATTAAATTTTTTACAGATTTTGCTATCATGAGGAACAAGAGCCTCAAATACTGGTTTTACCTAGAGGCTTTGGATCTTTTTATTTCTAAAGTTTTTCATTCCTTTTATATAAATAGTTGAATAAGATGTTCTGGTCAATGTTGTTTTGGCATCTTCTAATATTTAATACTATTACTGAATTTGAATAACTAAATTATAGAGAGTTATAATATGAAAACTACTTGTAAGAAAATTTATAAATTTGTTACTGTATTGCTGGAAATGTTTGTTTCTGTATTATCTGTTACATTATTTAGTTCTTTTGGCGTAGGAAGAAGTTTCAAAAATATTCAGAAAACATTGTTTTTTGATTATGATGTTCATATTCTATGTAATGGGCCTTCATTAAAAGATGTTATTTGTAAACAGGATTTTAAAGGATTGAATTTGTTGGCTGTAAATTATTTTGCACTAACTGATGCTTTTATTACATTAAAGCCAAATTATTATATTATTTTAGATCCAAATCTTTCACGAAGATCATCCAATCAATTAGAGCAAAGAAATAAGCTAATTGAAGCAATAGCTAAAGTCTCATGGAAAATGATACTGTTTGTGCCTCGTGATATTTCTAAAGATTGGTTGGAAAAAATGAAGCATAATGAGTGCGTCAAAATAATAAAATATAATCAGACACCTGTTTCTGGTTTTAGGGGTATATCGCATTACATTTATAAAAAATCGTTGGGTATGCCATTACCTCAAAATGTTCTTAATGCAGCAATCTTTTGTGCAATTAATGCAGGATTCAAACATATTTACCTATATGGAGCAGAACATTCATGGATGAAAAATTTTGATGTTGATGAATCTACTCATCGTGTATATTTGAACGATGGGCATTTTTATAAAAGTGAAAACATTCGATATATGCCCAAAGGTAGCTATAAGAAATGGTTGAGATGGATTTATTTAATGATGAATTCACATGATATGTTGAGGGAGTATGCAAATTATAGAGGTGTAACAATTCTTAATAGGACTCCGAATTCATTTATTGATGCTTATGATTTTGATTTGTGTTTATGATGGGATATTTGAAAGGTTATTTATTTAATGTATTTAATTCCGCGGTTTCACTATTGGCATTAGTTGATCATCTTTCTATTGTTGATAAAAAATCAAGAATAAAAAGGAATGTAAAGATTATAAATTCTAAAATAGAAGGTTATTCTTATGTTTCTCCAGGTACAGTGGTTGCTTATACAGATATAGGAAGATTTTGTTCGATAGGGTCAAATTGTAATATTGGCTTGGCATCCCATACGATAAATTATTTATCAACATCTCCTATTTTTACAGAACATATAAATTCAACAGGTTCATCATGGCGAACAGATACAATTTTAACTCCATACAAAAGGATAGAGATTAAAAATGATGTATGGATTGGAAATAATGTTTGTGTTATGGGAGGAGTCAAGATTGGAAATGGAGCTGTTATTGGTGCTGGTGCAGTAGTAACGAAAGATGTGCCAGATTATGCAGTAGTAGGTGGGGTACCAGCGAAAATTATAAAATATCGATTTACTAAAGACATTATTGAAACATTAATAAAAATTGAATGGTGGAATTTCTCAGATTGTGTATTAAAAAGTAGAATTGCTTGTTTTACTAATACATTGACTGTGGAACTGCTAAATGAATTCAAAAATGATACCGCCTCACGGGATAATGTAGAGTTATTAATAGAGGATTGAAGTGTAATTATAAATATAAATAGTAAAATGTCTATTTTTAAAGGTAAAGTTCTTTTGATTACTGGAGGTACAGGTTCTTTCGGTAATGCAGTTTTACGTCGTTTTCTTGATTCAGATATTAAGGAGATACGTATATTTTCACGAGATGAAAAGAAACAGGATGATATGCGTCATGCTTTACAAAATCCTAAAGTGAAATTTTATATTGGTAATGTACGTGATAAGGCTTCTGTTGATGTGGCTATGCGTGGTGTAGATTATGTGTTTGCTGCTGCAGCTTTAAAACAAGTGCCAAGTTGTGAATTTTTTCCAATGGAGGCAACAATGACCAATGTGATAGGTACTGGTAATGTGCTTGCATCAGCAATTGAACATGGTGTGAAGAATGTGGTTGTGCTTTCGACAGATAAGGCTGCATATCCTATTAATGCTATGGGCATCAGCAAGGCACTGATGGAGAAAATTGCGATGGCCAAAGGACGTGAATTGGGGGAAAATGCGCAAACGACTATTTGCTGTACGCGTTATGGAAATGTAATGGCAAGTCGTGGTTCGGTGATTCCATTGTGGGTAGAGCAAATAGAACAGGGAAACCCTATAACTATAACCGATCCCAATATGACACGTTTCATGATGACATTGGATGATGCAGTTGATTTAGTTATTTATGCATTTATGCATGGGAAGAATGGAGATCTTTTTGTCCAAAAAGCTCCAGCAGCTACTCTTGAAACGCTTGCAGAAGCTTTAAAGCAGGTTTATGCAGAAATTAATCCTAAGTATGGTGACACCGAAGTGAAAGTTATTGGTACTCGTCATGGAGAAAAACTTTATGAGACACTTGTTACTCGTGAAGAAATGGCTAAGGCTATAGATATGGGGGATTATTATCGTATTCCCTGTGATAATCGTGATTTGAACTATGATAAATTTTTTAATGAAGGAAATAAAGAAATTGCTAAAATAGAAGATTATCATAGTCATAACACTCGTCGTCTTGATATAGGGGGTATGAAAGAATTACTTCTAAAGCTTCGATTTATTCGTGAAGATTTAGGTCTTCAACAACGTTCTAAAGCGAAAGAAATACGTTCAGAGTGAAGTTTATATATTCTCAGTAGAGATCATTTTCTCATGTCAGATTTTAGTTGTTTTTTATCTACCTCTCGCCTATCTGACATCTTCAGTTATAATTTGTTTTAATAGATTAACTAGAATAACTACCTAATTTAAATTTAGGTAGATGATGGTTATTTGTACTAATTTATACTTAATAAATTGAACATAAAATTAGATTATTCAGATATTGAGTTTCAGGAGAATGGTAAACTGAAACTCTTGATTATTGTGGGTACACGTCCAGAGATTATTCGTTTGGCGGCTGTCATAAATAAATGCCGTAAATATTTTGATTGTATACTGGCTCATACAGGACAGAATTATGATTATAACTTGAATGGGATTTTTTTTCGTGACTTGAAATTGAAAGCACCAGAAGTGTATATGGATGCTGTGGGAGATGACTTGGGTGCCACAATGGGAAATATTATTAATGCCAGTTATAAACTGATGTTTCAAGTGAAGCCTGATGCCGTATTAGTACTGGGAGATACAAATTCTTGTCTCAGTGTAATAAGCGCTAAACGATTGCATATTCCTATTTTTCACATGGAGGCTGGTAACCGTTGTTTTGACGAATGTTTGCCAGAAGAAACTAACCGTCGTATTGTAGACATTATCTCCGATATGAATCTTTGTTATTCGGAACATGCTCGCAGATATTTGAATGTTTCAGGAGTCGCAAAAGAGCGTACTTATGTGACTGGTTCGCCTATGGCAGAAGTACTCCATGAGAATCTACAGGAAATAGAGTCTTCAGATATCCACAGAAGATTGAATTTGCAAAAAGGGAAATATATTTTGCTGTCAGCTCATAGAGAAGAGAATATTGATACAGAAAGGAATTTTTGTTCTTTGTTTAATGCCATTAATGCTATGGCAGGAAAGTATGACATGCCGATTCTTTATAGTTGCCATCCTCGTAGTCGTAATCGGTTGACTACAAGTGGATTCAAACTTGATTCTCGTGTAATACAGCACGAACCTCTTGGATTTCATGATTACAATTGTCTACAGATGAATGCATATGCTGTAGTGAGTGATAGTGGGACTTTGCCGGAGGAAAGCAGTTTCTTTACTTCGGTGGGTTATCCTTTTCCTGCTATTTGTATTCGTACAAGTACGGAACGTCCGGAGGCGTTGGATAAAGGCGGATTTGTATTGGCTGGCATTGATGAAAAGTCATTATTGCAGGCAGTAGATACGGCTGTTGAAATGAATAATAATGGAGATAATGGCGTTCCTGTTTCTGATTATATGGATGAGAATGTATCGACTAAAGTTGTGAAACTTATTCAGAGTTATACTGGAGTAGTAAACAAGATGGTTTGGAGAAAGTAGAGAAGGATTATGACAATTCTTGAGAAGTTTAAAGGTATAAAAGTTCTGGAAGTAACTGATGATTATTTCTTAGGTTCTAAAGGTTACCAAATTTTTAAATATGATTTTTCTTTAAAAAAATATGTTTTTTTTGCTAGTGTCATAGATAAATATAGTTTTTTTTCTAAATATTCTTTACTTCGGAGATTTTTACGTGCTGAGATAAATGGATTATATTCACTAAAAAATGGAGGCTATTTGGTAATTGCAAAGAAAGGTATATTCTATAAAAATAATCATTCTTCTGTTTTTAGAAAGGTGTTTTCTATACCAAGAGGATCTAGACCTTTAAATTTGTGTGAGTTGCCTAATGGGCATATTTATTGGGGTGAATACTTTGCCAATATTGGAAAAGAAGCTGTTCATGTATATGTATCTATTGATGGTGGCTTGACTTGGAAAATAGCCTACACTTTTTCTGAAGGCAATATAAATCATATTCATGGCTTATTTTGGGATGAATTTACAAACCGGTTATGGTTTTGCACAGGAGATAGAGAGAATGAATGTATTATTGGCTATACTGAGGATGAATTTAAGACAATAGTTGAGGTATTTAGAGGAAACCAAGAATATCGTTCGTGTCAGTTGTTCTTTTATGAACATTTTGTTGTTTTTGCTACAGATTCTCAATATGTGCAGAATGAAATCAAAATGTTTGCTAGAGATTCTATGCAAATTAATTCATTGGTAAAAATACAGGGAACTGCCATAAAGGGAGGACAGTTAGGGAATATATCTTTTCTTTCGACGACAGTAGAACCATCTGAAATGAATAAAGATAGATACTCACATTTGTGGATTACGGATGATGGCATAAGTTGGCGTGAAATCTTCAAAGAGAAGAAAGATATATGGCCGTTTATATTTCAATTTGGTAGTATAGAATTTCCCAGATATAAATGTAGTAGAGTATTGCAAAGAATATTCTTTAATGGGAGAGCATTGAAGAATATAGATGGATGTTCGCTCTCAATATCTATTGAATAGAAATGAAGATTTTACTAATAACACAGTATTTTTATCCTGAAAATTTTAAAAGTAATGATATTGCTTTTGAGCTGGTGAAGAGAGGACATGAAGTAGATGCATTAGTAGGTATCCCTAATTATCCAGAAGGTAAAATTTATAGTGGATATGGTCTCTTTAAAAAACGTCGGGAGAGTATAAAAGGAGTGAATGTATACCGTTCCTTTCAAATACCACGGGGTACAGGAGGTGGGTTAAAGTTAATGATAAACTATCTGAGCTTTGTTCTTTCTTCGTGTTTTAATGTACTTTTTTATTTTGCTTGGAGAAATTATGATGCAATAATTGTACATGAAGTCTCTCCAATATTTCAAGCATATCCTGCTATTCTTCTGCGGAAACTAAGAAAAGTTCCGGTATATTTATGGGTATTAGATATATGGCCTGATGCCATGATGTCTGGTGGCGGAATTAAAAATAAGAAAATCTTATCGTTTGTAAATAGATTGGTGGTAAATATCTATAGTCAATGTGACAGAATCTTAATTAGTAGTAAGCGTTTTACTGAATCTATTTTATCTAAAGGAGATTTTATTGATAAAATAAAGTATTTTCCGAATTGGAGTGATGATTTATTGAAAGCGGACTCGGAATATCCTATCCCTCAATTACCAGATGGTTTTAAAATAATACTTGCTGGAAATTTAGGGCACTCCCAAAATTTAGATGCAGTTGTTCAGTTGATTCTATCTTTAAGAGATATAAAGGACTTGAAATGGATATTTATAGGTAATGGAAGTGAAAAGGAATGGCTTGATCATTTTATAGAAGCTAATAAGTTGAGTGATACAGCATTTACATTAGGGCGTTTTCCACTTGAAGCAATGCCGGGATTCTTTAAAAAGGCTGATGCTTTGCTTGTTACTTTACGATCAGGATTTCCTCATTTGGGAATGGTAGTTCCTGCACGTTTACAGGCATATATGTCTGCTGGAAGACCTGTTTTAGCAATGATTGGTAATGGTGGAGCAGACGTGATAAAAGAAGCTAATTGTGGTTATGCTGTTCCTGCGGGAGATTATGAGGCTTTGGCTACTATAATTCGAAATAATGTACTGGTGAATAAGGAGGCTTTTGAAACTTTGGGACATAATGGTCGTTGCTACTTTGAAAGAGAATTCCAAAAAGATATCTGTATAGATAATCTGTGTCGAATACTCAAAGAGGATTTTTAATTAACTATGATGAAAAAACTAAGTTTAACATATCGTTTCCTTCGTTTTATAGGTTTAAATTATTCAGAGGAGGAATATGGCGATGTCAGTCTATTTAAAGTTATTGGAAAATTTTTTGGAAACATGTATCATGCTTTTTTATTGAGTATGATGAATTGGGTTATTTTTGAACCAATAAATCCGAGAATGTTACGTCCTTTTCTATTGAGGAGACTTGGCTGTAAGGTAGGTAAGGGAGTATTTATTGGAGATCATGTTGTTGTAGATGAGAATCATGCAGATCATATAATATTAGAAGATCATGTGCATATAGCTAGTGGTACTCGTTTGTTATGCCATCAAAGAGATTTGTCTAATTATTGTGTTGGAGATGATTATGCAAAGCTTGGTTATAAACTAGGTATAATCCATATGAAAAAGGGTAGTTTAGTTGGTATGGAATCATTTATTATGCCTGGTGTTACTATTGGTGAGGGGGCAATAGTTGGTGCTGGTTCTTTGGTTACAAAAGATATTCCAGCATGGACAGTTGCTGCAGGTAGACCTGCTAAGGTCGTGAAAGAAATTCCTCAGAGAATTTCTGTAAAATAATCTAGTAAATATTATTGTTTTGAATATACTAACCTTCGACATTGAAGACTGGTATAATTGCGACTTTATCTCAGGTGATTTCAATTGGGATAAACATGAAGTGCGTATATATCAGGGAGTGAACCGTATTCTCACAGAATTGGAGAAACGGAATCAAAAAGGAACATTTTTTTGCCTTGGCTGGATTGCGGAAAGACATCCAGATGTGATTCGTTCTATTCAAAAGCAAGGGCATCATATAGGTTGTCATTCCTACCAGCATGAGTTGTCTTTCCGTTTTGATGAGAAGACATTTAAAGCTGATACATTGAAGGCAAAACGCCTGATAGAAGATGTAACGGGAGAGGAAGTGAATGCATTTCGTGCCCCGGGATTTTCTATCACTAAGAATAATACTTGGGCGCTTTATTGTTTGGCAGAGATGGGATTCAGATATGACTGTTCGATGTTTCCTGCTCCTCATGATTATGGTGGTATGCCAAGTTATGGAGAAGGTGTTCCGAAACGCATTGATATTGGTGATGGAAGGATTATCAAAGAGTTTCCTATAAACATCCATCGGATAATGGGCAAACATATTGTTTTTTCCGGTGGTGGTTTCTTCCGTTTGTTTCCTTACTGGCTAATTAATCATTGGGGAAGACATAGTGATTACATGATGACTTATTTTCATCCGAGAGATTTTGATGAAGGACAACCTGTCATGAAGAACTTACCTGCTGTACGTCGTTTTAAAAGTTATGTGGGTATAAAAGGTGCGTTTACTAAGTTTCAACGACTATTGGATCACTATGAATTCTATAATGTGGAACAGGCGGATGAACTGATAAATTGGGATACTATTCCTATAATACAATTAGATAGTTTAAAATAAGAGAATCATGAATATATTAATTACAGGTATTCACGGTTTTGTGGGCTCTAATCTTGTTATTGCCTTAAAAAGACACCATTCCCTTTATGGTCTTGATATTGTCGCCCCTGAAAAGGAGGGGGTGGTAAAGACTTTTTCTTGGAAAGATATTGAAACAACTTCTTTTCCCATGCAACAATTACCAAAGTTTGATGCTATCATCCATTTGGCAGGCAAAGCGCATGATACAAAGAATCGGTCTGCTTCTCAGGTATATTTTGATATCAATACAGGGCTGACACAGAAGATATTTGATTTCTTTTTAGAATCATCTGCGAAGAAGTTTATCTTTTTCAGTTCTGTGAAAGCTGCCGCAGACAGTGTAGTGGGGGATATGCTAACAGAAGATGTGATACCGACTCCGGTTGGTCCTTATGGAGAAAGTAAGATTGCAGCTGAAAGTTATATAAAGGAGCATTTTATTTTACCTACCACCTCCTCCGGGTACTTATCCCCTCTTAACTCCCCCGTTAATCGGGGAAAAACAACCTCTCCGGAGGAGGAGAATGTAAGATACTCTGATAAGCGAGTGTATATCTTGCGTCCTTGTATGATCCACGGTCCTGGTAATAAGGGTAATCTGAACTTGCTTTATAATGTGGTAAAGAAAGGTATCCCCTGGCCTTTAGGCGATTTTGAGAACAAGCGTTCTTTTACTTCTATAGATAATCTTTGCTATGTTGTGGAAGGTTTGTTGACAAAAGACGTAGCGAGCGGTATTTATCACATGGGTGATGATGAAGCTTTGTCTACGAATGAACTGATAGCCCTTATGTGTGAAGCTATGGGTAAGGAGCCTCACATCTGGAAAATGAACAGAAAAATGATGGAAGGTTGCGCAGGCTTGGGTACGCTGCTTCATTTGCCTTTGAATACAGAACGGCTGAGAAAACTGACTGAGAATTACGTAGTAAGTAATGAGAAGATAAAATCAGCTCTTGGCATTGACCGGATGCCTGTCCGTGCGGCGGATGGAATAATGAAAACAATACGGAGTTTCTAACCTATTTATAAATTGTAAATCGTGTATTATATCATTATATTAGTTCTGCTCTTTGTAGCAGAACTTTTTTATTTTAGAGTAGCTGATAAGTTTAATATCATTGATAAGCCCAATGAGCGTAGTTCTCATTCACGGATAACTTTGCGTGGTGGCGGTATAATCTTCTATTTTGGAGCTTTAGCCTATTTCCTGAGTAATCATTGGGAGTATCCATGGTTTATGTTGGCATTGACTCTGATCACTTTTATCAGTTTTGTAGATGATATCCGTTCTACTTCCCAAGGTCTGAGGTTGGTGTTTCACTTTACTGCTATGGCTCTAATGTTTTACCAATGGGGCTTGTTTTCGCTTTCCTGGTGGTGGATCATTATAGCTTTGATTATTTGTACGGGTATCATCAATGCTTATAATTTTATGGATGGCATCAATGGCATCACAGGTGGTTATTCATTGGTTATCCTTGGTGCATTAGCTTATATCAATTCTGAGATCACTACGTTTGTTGAACCGGCTTTGATTAATACCGTTCTTTGTTCAGTCCTGGTCTTTTGTTTCTTCAATTTCCGTAAGAAGGCGAAGTGTTTTGCGGGTGATGTCGGTTCTGTGAGTATCGCTTTTATTCTCCTTTTTCTGATAGGGAAGCTCATCATTAAAACAGAAGATTTCAGTTGGATAATTCTGTTATCCGTTTATGGTGTCGATAGTGTTCTGACTATCATTCATCGCCTGATGCTTCATGAGAACATCGGTTTGCCCCACCGAAAACACATGTATCAATTGATGGCAAACGAGTTGAAAATACCTCATGTTGGGGTATCATTAATTTATATGGGGGCACAGGCTTTGGTCATATTAGGTTATTTCTGTTTCGTGAGATATGGTTATTGGTATTTGTTGGGAATAATTGTATTGTTGAGTGGCATTTATGTGTTGTTTATGAGAAGGTATTTTCATTTGCATATTCAAAAGGGAAAATAAAAATGAGTCTCCGGTTTTAGGAAACAATGCGATGAATATCTAAATAAAAATATCCTGTTTTTTTATAATAACGGGCGGTAAGACGGTAGCTTGATAAACTATCTCTTACCGCCCGTTTCTTTTTTTATAGTTTAAAATTCTACAACTTTTTTTCTATCCTTATAACTTTATTGTATATTTGCCGAAACAATTCTATATTCACTGAATGGGCTTATTTAGGAAAATAATATATAGTTTTTTTCTTTTCTTACTGATATCCATTTGGGGGCTTTCATCAGCCTTTGCGGTGACTGGAGAACACCCAGTACTGATTATCAGTTCGTATAATCCGGATGCTCGTCAGACTTCCGGAAATATATACGATTTCATGGAAGAGTTTGAGCGTCTGGGTGGAAAAGCTCCGATAGCCTTGGAAAACATGAACTGCAAAAGCTTCTCCGAGTCGCCACAGTGGAAATCGAAAATGGCGGAGATACTGGATAAGTATGAGGGAAAGCGCGCGCCTGTATTACTTGTTTTAATTGGTCAGGAGGCATGGGCTGCCTATCTGTCGCAAGCAGATTCTATACGTGGAAAGTTCCCGGTACTGACTTCGTTGGCAAGCCGCAATGCCATTATTCTTCCGGATGATTCTGTAAATCTGAAAACATGGATGCCTGGTGCAGTGGATTTCTTTAATGACTTTACTGATTCTTCAGTCAAAGCCGGTTTTGTTTATGAATATGATGTGGAAGCCAATATCAATCTGATAAAACACTTATATCCGAATACTAAGAATATAGCTTTTGTTTCTGATAACAGTTATGGGGGCGTTTCCTTGCAAGCCCATGTAGTAGCGGAGATGAAGAAACATCCGGAGTTAAATCTGATTCTACTGGATGGACGTACCAATACGATTTATACCATCAGTGATAAGCTTCATGAATTGCCTCCGAATACAGCTTTGTTGATGGGTACTTGGCGTGTGGATATGTACGACGGATATTTTATGCGTAATGCAACTTATACCATGATGGAAGCTGCGGGTGATGTACCTACATTTTCCATTAGTTCTGTCGGTATCGGTTATTGGGCTATAGGTGGGGTGACACCCTCTTATCGGCCATTGGGCAAGGATATGGCGTATCAGGCAGTCCGTCTGCTGCAAGGAGCTGACAGTGATCGTATAGAAGTAGAAGTCATCTCTAATAAAGTGATGATGGATAGTAAGATTGTGAAGGAAAAGCGTCTGGATCTGTCTTTTATTCATCAGCCGATAGAAATGGTGAATGAAAATCCATCGTTCTACGAACAATATAAATATCATATCTGGACTGTTGCAACCATTTTAGTCGTGTTATCTGCGGGGTTGTTTGTTTCATTGTACTTCTATTACCATACCAAAAAGCTGAAAGATGAACTGCAAGAGTCGGAGAGTGCTTTGAGAGATGCGAAAGATCGTGCAGAAGAGTCCAGCCGTTTGAAGAGTGCCTTCCTCGCAAATATGAGTCATGAAATCCGTACTCCGCTGAATGCAATTGTGGGATTCTCGGATGTGTTGGCTTCCGGGGGAAGTTCGGAAGATGAACAGCAGGGGTACGTTGATATCATCAAAACCAATTCTGATTTACTGCTCCGCTTGATAAATGATATTTTGGATGTTTCCCGTCTGGAGGCGGACCGGGTTACGTTTACATTTGAGGAATGTGATGTAGTGCCGTTGTGCCAACGCGTTTTGGCTTCCGTCAGTCAGGCTCGCAAGTCAGAAAATGAATTTATCTTTGAGTGCGACCGTGAAAGCATGGATATGCGTACTGACACTCAGCGTCTGCAACAGGTTATCATAAATCTGCTTTCCAATGCCGATAAGTTTACCCGGAACGGTAAGATTACTTTAGGACTGAAAGTGGATGAGAAGCAAAGAGAAGTCCTGTTTTCTGTCTCGGATACGGGTACAGGTATTCCTTTGGAGAAACAGAAGCTTGTATTTGAGCGATTTGAAAAACTGAACGAGTACGTACAGGGCACAGGATTGGGACTTTCCATCTGTAAGTTGACCGTAGAGAAGTGGGGAGGAGAGATCTGGGTGGATCCGGGATACACGGATGGGGCAAGATTTGTGTTTACACATCCATTAGACATCGAACAACCAAAGAAATAACTAATAACTATGAAGAGAGTTTCCTTTTTTTTAGGGTGGATATTCCTCCTGATAGTAGCTGTATCAGCTCAGGATAAGATCGTAAAGCTGAAAATAGTAGAGACCAGTGATATACATGGGAACTATTATCCTTATGATTTCATACTCCGCCATGAGGCTGGAGGAAGTTTGGCGCGCATACATGCTTTTGTGCAGAAAGAGCGCGAAGTCTATAAAGATAACCTGCTTCTATTAGATAACGGGGATATTCTGCAAGGCCAGCCTTGTGCCTATTATTACAATTATATTGACACTATTTCTCCGCATCTGGCAGCTGAAGTGTTGAACTATATGCAGTATAATACCGGCAATATGGGTAATCATGATGTGGAGACCGGACGTGCCGTGTTCGACCGTTGGGCAGACGACTGCAAGTTTCCCATTTTAGGCGCTAATATTATTGATACGGCTACGGGAAAGACTCATTTCAAACCTTATGAAGTATTGGAGCGAGATGGCGTGAAGATCGTAGTGTTGGGTATGATTACTCCTGCTATTCCTGTATGGTTGTCGGAGAACTTATGGAAAGGACTGCGCTTTGATGATATGGAAGAAACGGCTCGCAAATGGATGAAGATTATCCGGGAAAAAGAGAAGCCAGATCTGGTGATCGGTATTTTCCATGCCGGACAGGATGCATTGCTGATGGGCGGTAAGTATCGTGAAAATGCTTCTGTAGAAGTAGCTCGTAACGTTCCCGGATTCGATATCGTCCTGATGGGACACGATCATGCCCGTGAATTGAAGAAGATTAAAAATATAGCCGGAGATTCTGTCTTGATTATGGATCCCGCAAGCAAGGGAATTGTTGTGGCAAACGCAGATGTTACTTTGAAACTTCGAAAAGGAAAAGTCATAGAGAAGTATATTGACGGTGCTTTGACGGATATGAAAGATTATGCTGCAAGTGAGGATTTCATGGAGCATTTTGCTCCCCAGTTTAATGCGGTGCAGGATTTTGTATCCAAGAAAATAGGCAGCTTCACAGAGACCATTTCCACGCGTCCTGCCTATTTCGGTTCTTCTGCCTTTATTGACCTGATTCATTTGTTGCAGCTTGAAATAACCAATGCTGATATATCGCTTGCTGCGCCCCTGTCGTATGATACGGAAATTAACAAGGGGGATGTGTTTGTGAGCGATATGTTCAACTTATATAAGTATGAGAACATGCTCTATACCATGAAACTGTCCGGTAAGGAGGTGAAGGATGCGCTGGAAATGTCATATAACTTGTGGACGAATCAGATGAAATCAGCTGATGACCATCTGTTATTGTTCCGCAAACAGCGTCGTGAAGGTGCAACGGATCGTGCTTCTTTCCAGAATTTTAGTTTTAACTTCGATTCGGCAGCCGGCATCATATATACGGTAGATGTAACAAAACCGAAAGGGGAGAAGATTACTATTATCAGTATGGCTGATGGCACTCCTTTTTCTATGGACAAGATGTATAAAGTAGCACTGAATTCATACCGTGGTAATGGTGGTGGAGAATTGTTGACTAAGGGAGCCGGGATTCCTCAAGATGAATTGAAAGGGCGTATCTTGTTCTCTACAGATAAAGATCTGCGTTATTACTTGATGCAGTATATAGAGAAAAAGGGTGTGATTGAGCCACATGCATTAGGGCAATGGAAATTTATTCCCGAAGAATGGGTAGAGCCTGCCGCCAAAAGGGATTATGAATACTTGTTTGGAAAAGTGGAAAAATAATCGCTATCTTTGCAGTCGCAAATTTTAAAAGGGTGGTAGGAACGTGAACAAAGAGATGAAAAGAATTATAGGAGCTGTATGCTTGTTGGTGCTGTTTGTGGCATATCAGACAAGTATTACAGCTTTTACTCATGTTCACTATGTCAATGGAGTGATCATTACGCACTCCCATCCGTTTCACGGTAAACATACACACTCCAAATCCGAACTTCTCGTTATTGGTCGTTTGTCAACTTTCCAGGCTCCGGAGGTTGATGTATATGAAGATCTGCACCCCATGCGAATACTTCTGGCAGTGCTGGAAGCAGAACAGGTGTCGCCTTTGATAAAAGGAGGGGGAAAACAGACTATTTCTCTTCGTGCTCCGCCGGCGCTCGCGGCGTAAATGATAATTTATCAGCTTACTCTCAGAACTTGCTTATGCACCAAGTTCTTTTTTAAGCGTTACTTAATTTTTATCAATACATACATTTTTTGAGCGCAAATTAATGAAAAAACATATACTTGTGCTGGTGCTTACGGTGGTTTGCATCAGCCTCTATGCTGTAAATCCTATAAAGGAAGGCAACATGATTTCCGGTCACGTGATTGTGAAAGGAACAGAAGAAAATATACCTTATGCAACTATATTGATTAAAGAAAACGGCCAGGGAACAGTCTCAAATGAAGAAGGCCAGTTCGAATTTCGCAAGCTTCCTGCCGGAAAATATACACTTCGTGTATCAGCTGTAGGTTATAAGACACAGGAAAGAGAAGTAACTGTCAGTAAGGATTTTACCGCAGTTGTGCACTTTCCGATGGCGGAGGAAAGCTTCATGACTGATGAAGTGGTTGTATCTGCCAATCGCAATGAAGTGAGCCGGAAGAATGCCCCGGTTGTGGTGAATGTGATGAGTACCAAACTTTTTGAGATGGTGAACTCCACCGACTTGGCAAAGACTCTGAATTACCAGTCCGGCTTGCGTGTAGAGAACAATTGTCAGAATTGTGGTTTTCCCCAGGTGCGTATCAATGGTCTGGAAGGCCCGTATTCTCAGATTTTGATTAATAGTCGTCCGATCATTAGTGCCCTTAGCGGCGTGTATGGACTGGAGCAAATTCCTGTAAATATGATAGAGCGGGTAGAAGTTGTACGTGGTGGTGGCTCTGCCCTGTTCGGAGCGAATGCAGTGGGAGGTACTATCAATATTATCACCAAAGACCCTATTAGTAATTCCTTCCAAGTTTCCAGTATGTTTTCGTGCATGGACGGACAGTCGTGGGAGCAATATATGGGCGGTAATGTCTCCTTGGTTGCTAAAGATAATTCCTATGGTATTGCCTTGTATGAAAGCTATCGCAACCGTAATCCCTATGACCGTGACGATGACGGCTTCTCCGAACTTGGTAAGCTGAACATGAATACCTTTGGTTTCCGTGCTTACTATCGTCCTACACACTTCAGTCGCATCAATTTGGAATATCATACAACCAACGAGTTCCGACGCGGTGGCAATAAGTTTGATTTGCAGCCCCATGAGTCCGACATCACAGAACAGACCAAGCACATCATCAATAGTGGAGGTGCCAGCTACGATCTGTTCTGGCGTGAATATAAGCATAAAATATCTCTTTACGGCTCTGTGCAGCATACAGACAGAAACAGTTACTATGGGGCTCAGCAAGACCTGAATGCTTATGGTAAGACTGATGATCTGACCTGGGTTGCCGGTGGTATGTATGTTGGTAATATGAATAACTGTTTCTTTGCTCCGGCCACTTTTACCGGTGGATTGGAATATCAGAATAACTCCCTGCATGATGTCATGACCGGTTATCACCGTGATATGAAGCAGGATGTACGTATTGCCAGTGCTTTTGTTCAGAATGAATGGAAGATGAGTCAGCTTACCATGTTGGTAGGTGCCCGCCTTGACAAGCATAATCTGATAGACAAACTAATTTTCAGTCCGCGCGTCAATTTCCTCTATAAGCCGACTGAAGATTTTCAGGCTCGTCTGACGTATTCTACCGGTTTCCGTGCACCACAGGCTTATGATGAAGACTTGCATGTGACCGCTGTAGGCGGTGAGGGCGTTCAGATTAAGCTGGCTGACAATCTGCGTGAAGAGCGCTCTAATAGTTACAGCGGTTCTATAGATTGGAGTACATACCTCGGACACTGGCAGGCAAACGTTCTGTTGGAAGGTTTCTACACAGATCTGCGCCATGTATTCGTGTTGGAAGATATCGGTAAAGATGAGAACGGTGACAAGATAAAAGAACGTCGCAATGGTAGTGGAGCACGTGTATACGGTGTCAATCTGGATGCAAAGCTGGCTCATGGCAAAGAAGCGCAGTTCCAGTTAGGTTTTACGGCACAGCGTAGCCGCTATACGAAAGCTGAAGTTTGGACCGAAGTAGATGATGAAGAGTTGACCACCAAACGTATGATGCGTACACCGGATTACTACGGTTATTTTACTTTCTCTTCTGCGCCGTTGAAGAACTTTGATTTCTCTTTGTCGGGTATCTACACCGGTAAGATGATCGTTCCTCACTATGCACCGGTAGATGCTCCTGAAGGAGCTTTCTGTAATATCGAGAAAGACCGTATGGAGAATACTCCCGATTTCTTCGATCTCAATCTGAAGTTGAATTACACTTTTGTTTTGCATGACCATATCAAGTTGCAACTCAATGCCGGTGTACAAAATATCTTTAATAGTTTCCAAAAAGACCTGGATAAAGGGGAGTTCCGCGACTCCGGTTACTTCTATGGACCTACACAGCCGAGAACGTTCTTTATTGGTTTTAAGATTATGAATTAGATTAAGGTCTAAATTTAATATTGCGGGGGCTTCCGAAATTATTGCAAGGGCTTATGAATTTATTGTAAGAGCATAATTTCAGAAGCCCTTTCTTATACAAATGTTCCTTTTTTCTTTTTTTTAGGAGATTTCGGACGGTTTTCAGCGAAATATTGCTTATGTTTGCCGCGTAATTAAGAAAGGGAGATGAAAAATATAAAGAACGTAGACATAGCAACTATTCGCCGTTTTCCGGCAATGGATTTTATCGGGAATGATTTTGCCATATTCGACAATATAGGAGATATTCCCTTGTTTGGTTACCCTACGCGTCTGAATGCGTCTTGCCTGACACTTTGCCTGAAAGGGCATTGCCGGATACGCATCAATCTGAAAGAGCATGAACTAACCGCTGGTGTCCTGGTGGTCACGCTGCCTGAGCAGATATTGCAGCAAGTGGAGCGCTCGGATGATTTTACCGGAGTTTTCATTGTAGTATCCGGACAGTTCATTGATGATGTACTTCCTACGGTGCAGCAGTTGTTCCCTTTGTTTTTCATGATTAAGGAACAGCCCTGTGTACACCTTAAACCGGAAGAGATGGATGCCATTCAGGAATATTATTCTTTCCTTCAGAAGAAAGTAAAACTGAAGGACAACCCTTTCCGTAAAGAGATTACACAAGGATTGATTCTTTCTTTGTTTTATGAGATATATAGTATCTATCAAGGCAATGAGCCTGCGGTCAGAAAAACGAAAACTCGGAAAGAAGATCTCTTTGAACGTTTTATTCGTTCGATTTCCGAATCATATAAGGTAGAACGAAGTGTGGCTTATTATGCCGACAAGATGTTCCTCACAGCCAAGCATCTTTCTACAGCTGTAAAAGAAGTGAGCGGAAAGACAGCCGGTGAATGGATTGACAGTCTTGTTATTTTGGAAGCCAAAGCTCTGTTGAAATCTTCTGAAATGAGTATTCAGGAGATCTCGGACGAGCTTCATTTTGCCAATCAGTCTTTCTTTGGCAAATACTTCAAGCATCACACAGGTATGTCTCCGAAAGAATATCGTAAGCAATAGTACACAGTGTCGGAATATTCTTTATTTTTGCAGCTATCAAATACTCTCAAAAATAAGAAAGCATGGAAAAAAGAGAAATTGATCTTACTGTATCCTGCTATGGAAAAGTAAAGGATGTGAAGTATGATGTTGTCATACTCCCCTGGGGCGCTACGGAACCCCATAATCTGCATCTTCCGTATCTTACTGATTGTATTCTGCCCCATGATATAGCCGTAGATGCCGCTGCTTTGGCACTGGAGCATTCAGGTGTGCGCTGTATGGTGATGCCTCCCGTACCTTTTGGTGCTCATAATCCCGGACAGCGTGAACTTCCTTTCTGCATACACACCCGCTACTCTACCCAGCAGGCCATTCTGGAAGATATTGTAGCTTCCCTGCATGCTCAGGGGATGCGTAAATTGATTATTATCAGCGGGCATGGAGGCAATAACTTCAAAGGCATGATACGTGACCTTGCTTTTGTCTATCCGGATTTCCTGATTATAGCCACTGACTGGTTCAGTATTGTTTCTCCCAAAGGCTACTTTGAAGCTGAAATAGACGATCATGCCGGTGAATCGGAAACTTCTGTGATGATGCATTACCATCCGGAATTAGTGAATCTGGATGAAGCAGGCGATGGAGAATCCAAGCCGTTTGCCATTCCTTCGCTGAATGAGAAGGTGGGCTGGGCACCTCGTCATTGGGATAAAGCTACGATAGATAGTGGGGTAGGGAATCCCAGGAAAGCTTCAGCAGAAAAAGGAGCACATTATGTAAAACCAGTAATAGAAAAGCTCGCCCAACTCTTTACGGAAGTTGGGCAAGGTGAGCTCTACTAAGCAAAAAGAAAAGCTTACTTATCTACTGACATTAGCCATTTGCCATCTCTTTTTACCATTGATTGTGTACCATCCTGCGTTTCTCCGTTTCCGTAGGTTTGCTTAATCTTTACTGTTGCGGTGTTTCCATCTTCCGATATTTCTTCTGATATGATCTCTATACTTTTCAGTCCGTCCTTTTTTTCATATTCTTTGGAAACTTTCTCTTTCAGCATGGACACAAGCCCGTCCTTTTGCTCTTTCATTTTCTCCGCACCTACGCTCTCATCGAATGCAAGTCCGTCTACAAATTTCTCATAGTCACCTTTGATGAGGTAATTACCATACTTTTTCATAGCATCTCCCGGGCCACTTGAAGAGCAAGCTGTCATTAAAAACATAGTCATAACCATCAGACTAAAATAAAATACCTTTTTCATACGCTTTTTTTTAAAGTGATTAATGTGTATTTAAAAATAGTATATCAAACAGAGACGCTTGCTCTGCGCAATATCGTTGGGCAGGAGATAATCTCCTCTGAATCCGGGAATATTTACGTGGCTGACACGCCCTTCGGGTAAATCTATTCCCTCTTTTCTGTATACAAAGTCTATCAACTCCGTGCAATACATCTTGGTGGTGTCTGCCAAATCATAATCATGATCGAATAACACATGGCTCTCATAAAGATGTTCCGCGTGAGTTGCTGCCCGGTATCTGGCTACCGAATCTCCTGATACACGCATGATAGCTCCGTTAACAGCTTTTCTTTTCTCAAAGAACACTTCTACGGTTTCCATTTTTACACGATCAGGGTCGTCCTTAAAATCCGGTTCACCAGGTACGGCATGTATCACATACCATTGTCCGGCTTTCTTTTTCAGGATGCCGGTATGCGAATAAGCACCTTCCCGGTCTGCAGCCAACACTACTCTACTGGTAATCCCTGTTCCTCTTCTGAAAGCGATATCCCCATCCCGGAATAGTTCTTGTGGTAGCTCTACCGGAGGTGTCTCTTTATCTGAACTTCCCTGGCATCCGACCAGTACAAGGGTAAGAAACAATATTGTTTTCAGTAGTGATACGTGTGTCTTCATTTCCATCCGTACAAATATATAAATTAATTTGCATCATTACATGTTTTTTAAATGATTTTTGTAGTGTAAACGAAAAAAGAGGCAACAACCTTATTCAGTTGTTACCTCTTTTTTAATTTATACCCTAAAAACTAATCTCTTTTACCTATAAAAACTAATTCTATTTCTTTTCTGATGGCGCAAAGGTAGAGAGTTTCAGGGAAAAATGATTTGATATAAATCAAAAACTGAATATTCTTATCGTATTTCTTACAATATCCCCGAACGTACACGGCTGAGAGTTTCGGGTGTCATTAGCAAATAAGATGCGATATGTGACAATGGCGCCCGCTTGATAACTTCCGGATGGGTGTGCATCAGCATATTGTAGCGTTCACGGGCTGTCTCGAAACGCCATGAATCGGCTTTCACCTGGGATACGATGAGTGAGTATTCCAATATCTTGCGATAGAACATATTTATTTCCCAGGAGATTTCGGTCAATCTCATGAATTTGTCGTAGGGGAGAAGGTAGACTGTACAAGGCTCCAGGGCCTCTGCCATCAGGCGGGTCGGTTCTTGTTTCAGCGTGCTTTCGATGCAGATGATGACACAACCCTCGTAGGAAAAGTGTTCGGTGACGTCCTTACCGTTTTTATAATAGAATTGACGCATCATGCCTTTTCCGACAAATACCATGTGGTGGCAGACTTGTCCCTCCTTGAATAAGAGTTCACCCTTTTCCAGCTCTTTGCGGATCAGAATATCTTCTATCAGTTTTCTACCTTCAGGTGCCATGCCCGGATAACGGGAGTTCACAGTGGCATCAACTGTTTCTTTTAATAGTGTATCCATAATTGTTCGCTGGTTTCTGTAACTGTTTCCGGGGACAAAGGTATAAAAGATTTGATTTATATCAAATCTTATTAAGTGATTAGTGGTTAGTGATAAGTGATTAGCATTGTTCAGGCTACTAATCACTTAACAAACCCTTTTGTCGTCCATTTCATACTGTACCAGCGTTTTACGAAGATGGCTCCACGGATGTTCTCGTCCAGCAAGAAAGCGACCCACATACCGCAGATTCCCCACTCCAGAGGGATACCGATGATGTAGCCCAAGCCGACGGCAACGCTCCACTGAACAACCAGACCGACATAGAAGGGGTAGGTGACATCCCCGGCGGCACGCAAGGCATTTGTTGCGAAAATATTGATGGGACGTCCGATTTCAAGAATGACGTCGATGATGAGGATGGTGGTTCCGAGCCGGATGATTTCTTCATTCGTGGTAAGCCAATGGAAGATCGTGTTTCCGAATATAGCAAGGATGGTGGAGAGTATAACGGTGATCATGACGGATTTCTTCATAACATATTTACCCATGAGGAAAGCGGCATGAGGTTTCTTTTCTCCGATGAGATGCCCGATGCAAATGGCACCACCCTGCGCCATGGAGATGCTGAACAGATAGGCAAACATGATGATATTGACACAATAGGTGCGTGTGGCAAGAGCTTCGACTCCCAGCATATTGATGAAGAAGGTAATCACTACTTGCGAAGAACTGTAGGAAAGTTGTTCGCCGGCGGAGGGAAGGCCGATTTTCATCAGGTTCTTTAGCTCTATCCATGGGAACGGGCGGAAATAGGCAACGGGGAAGCGATGGATATGTTTGCGAAACAGGATAATGAATAAAAGTATCATAGATACACCCCGGCTGAAAGCAGTAGAGATGGCAGCTCCTTCTACGCCGAGCTCGGGAAAACCAAAGCGACCGAAGATGAGTGAGTAATTACCTATTATATTTAGGATATTGACAACAACGGTTACTAACATCGGATAAATGGCCTTGTTGGCACTGCGCAGGGAGGCGGAAAGCGTTAATGAAATGGCTTGGAAGAAGGCAAACGCGCCTACAATACGCATATAGTCCATGCCGTCAGTCATCAGTTCGGAAGTCAGTCCCATCAGGCGCAGGATAGGTCCGGCACCAAAGAAAAGGAGCAGGCTGACGGATACGCCTACCACTATGTTCACAAGGATTGAAACACCGACCACTTGCACTACTTTCTTTTGCAGGCGAGCACCGAGATATTGGGAGCAAAGGACGGAAGTTCCGAGATTGATGACCTCGAAAACGAGAAAAGTGAGCATGATAATCTGGTTGACCACCCCTACAGCCGCAACACTACTATCGGAGTGGCGACTCAGCATAATGGTATCTACAGCACCCAGCATCATAATGAGCAGAGTTTCTATAAAAATAGGGGCGGCAAGTTTGGCAAGCCTCTTTTTTAAACTTTCCTGATGTATCATTTCGTATGTGTTTGAGACACGGTGATGAAAAATCGCGCAAAGGTACGCAAAGGGAAGGATAGGGGAATTGATATGAGTCAATTTTCAGGGGCACCGCATCAAACTTAATTCGTTTCGGTATAGTAATGAATAAGACTCACCACAGATTACACAGATTCACACAGATTTAT
>OGMF01000060.1_pt1 | contig 117355 bp, 146 predicted proteins | sample 1572921 | NCBI WGS metagenome assembly OGMF01 (sample SAMEA2581919, study PRJEB24529) | metagenome | biome: Human gut stool | place: China | collected 2011 | reverse complement strand
CCGGTCATCTATGAAGACCGGGGCGGGGCTTAAATGATGGCAGGCGCCGGTCATCAATGAAGACCCAGAATCGGTCATGGTTATTCCCGGTTATTTTCATTGTATATTACTTTTTTTTTCGTATCTTTGCAACAAATTTCGTAAAAATGAGTTATTATATAATAAATAGCTAGTTATAGGATCATAAATGAATAGGAAAATCATGAAGTTGAAGATAAATAAAATGAGGAAACAGTTCATCCTCTTCCTTTTGCTTGTGACGGCAGCAGGTTCGGCCTTCGCACAGACTTCCACCATGACTGACGATCAGGTGATGAGCTTGGTAGTGAGAGAGCATGAAAAAGGGTCATCAAATGCTCAGATTGTTACCAAACTGATGCAGCAGGGTGTAGATATCTCGCAGATTCGACGGGTAAGAGACAAGTATCAGCGCCAGTTGAAACAGGGCGGGGTAACTGGCACTTCGGCACAACTGCAAGGGAAGGAAACCTCCCGCCTTCGCACCAACAATGGTAAACCCCGTGAAGATTACGGTAAGGGAATCAGCGAGGAATCGAAGAACTACAGTAACTATCGCATCTCTGCACAGAAGGATGATCAGTACAAACATACTTTCGACGAGGATGACGAGGAGTATATGGATTTCCAGAACGAGATGGATGGGATTATTCCAGATACTGCGATGATGATTAAACGTCTCCTTGCTGAACGGGAAGCGAAAATCAAGAAGGTTTTCGGAAGAGACATCTTCAATAACAAAGAGCTGAGTTTCGAGCCAAATATGAATATAGCCACTCCACAGAACTATCGCTTAGGACCTGGAGATGCGGTTATCATTGACATCTATGGTGCATCACAGAAAACCATAGAAAGCACCGTTTCTCCTGATGGCGAAGTTACCATCGAAGGCTTTGGGCCTGTATCGGTGGCTGGCTTGACCGTAGCTCAGGCAAATGCCCGACTTCGCAATACACTGGGTAGCAGATACCGTTCGAGCAAGATTAAACTCACTGTAGGACAAACCAAGACCATTATGGTGAATGTGATGGGCGAAGTGAAAACTCCAGGCACCTATACCCTATCTGCCTTTGCCACCGTTTTCCACGCACTCTATATGGCAGGTGGCACCAACGACTTGGGTACATTGCGAAACATCAAGGTTTATCGCCATAACAAACTGGTTACCGTGGTAGATATCTATGATTACATTCTCAATGGCAAACTGACCGGCAATGTACGCCTGGCAGATAATGATGTCATCGTTGTGGGAGCCTACGATTGTCTGGTTACGATTACCGGAAAGGTAAAGCGCCCGATGATTTATGAAATGAAGAAAAATGAGAGCGTGAACTCTCTTCTTAAATATGCTGGCGGATTTACAGGAGATGCTTACAAGAAATCTGTTCGCATCCATCGCAAGACTGGCAGAGACTATTCTGTATATAACGTAGAGGAATTCGATTTCTCCAGTTTCCATATCGACGATGGCGATTCCGTAAGCGTAGATTCCATCCTCCCCCGCTACAGCAACACCGTAGAAATCAAGGGAGCCGTCTTCCGGCCAGGTATGTACAATTTAGGAGATCAGATCAACAGTGTCCGCACATTGGTAGAACACGCAGAGGGATTAACAGAGGATGCCTTTACGGCACGTGCCGTCATGCACCGAATGAAATCGGACAGATCGCTGGAAGTAATAGCTGTGGATATTGCAGGCGTGATGAATGGTACTGTGGCTGACATTCCACTCAAGGAAAATGATGTCCTATTCATTCCGACAAGACAAGAAAAGATTTCGGAAAGAACTCTCACCATCCGCGGAGAAGTACAATATCCGGGAATCTATCAATATGCAGAAAATGAAACGATTGAGGATTTCGTGCTGCAGGCTGGTGGATTGACCGACAAGGCTTCAACGATTAATGTTTTGGTAAGCCGAAGAGTAAATGACGCTAAAGCCACAAGACCAGACAGCATTATAGCCAAGACCTACACGCTCGCCCTGAAAGATGGTTTTGTGGTGGACGGAACACCAGGGTTCAAGCTGATGCCTTTTGATGAAGTGAGCATCCGCAAGAGCCCAGCCTATACGGAACAGCAGAACGTGATGATTGAAGGTGAAGTGATGTTTGGAGGCACCTATACCCTTGATCGCCGCAATGCCAGATTAAGCGATCTCTTCAAGAAGGCTGGAGGAAGCACAGACCAGGCATATATCAAGGGCGCCCGTCTGATGCGTAAGGCAAATGAAGCTGAAAAAACACGCATGGAGGCTGTTCTGAAAATGCAGAGAGAACAACAGCAGAAAAATCTTCTGCAGTTGGCTGCAAGCAGTAATAATGCCAGTGCCATTACCCAGACTGCAAAAGATGCGCAGAATGCTGATCTGTTGAAGTTCAGCGTTCCTGAAGAATATCCTGTAGGCATCGACTTAGCCGAAGCGCTCAAGCATCCGGGCAGTGATGCAGATATGATTTTGCGCGAGGGTGACCGGTTGATTGTTCCACAATACAATGGAACCGTGAAAATCAATGGTTCTGTGATGTACGCCAATACGGTAGCCTATGAAAAGGGGAAGAGCATTGCCAGTTACATCGATGAAGCGGGTGGATTTGCATCTGATGCCAACAAGAGCAAGGCTTATATCATCTATATGAATGGCAAGGTAGCTAAGGTGGGGCATGGTGCCAAGGCTCAACCTGGTTGCGAGATTGTTGTTCCATCCAAAATGAAACGCAAGATGACAGTAGCAGAAACCATGAGCATGGGTAGCAGCCTTTCCAGCATCGCTGCCATGATTGCAACAATTGCTAATCTCAGCAAATAATGATAATGAAAATCCAAAGAACACAAAAAAGCAGGTAACGGAAGATCGTTACCTGCTTTTTTCTTATACTTTTTATACTTTTTCCTTGTTCTTTGATTATTATATGGACATTTTATTGTTGCTTCAGATACTCTGCACACATTTCTGCGCATCTTTCGCCATCCACACCTGCAGAAACAATACCGCCTGCGTATCCGGCACCCTCACCACATGGGAAGAGACCTTGGATACGGACATGCATCAACGTTTCTCTGTCACGTACGATGCGGACAGGTGAAGAGGTGCGAGTCTCCATCGCAATCAGAGTTGCCTCATTGGTGAGAAAACCATGCGCATTCTTTCCAAAAGTCTTAAAGCCTTCCTGCAGACGCTTGGAAATAAAAGATGGCATCCAGAAATGAAGCGGACTGCTGATCAAACCAGGAGCATAACTGCTTTTTGGCAAATCATAGCTCAAACGGTTGTTTACAAAATCAGCCATACGCTGTGCTGGAGCAGTCTGCTTCATATTAGCCTGCTGCCAACACTGCTTCTCTACCCTTTCCTGGAAATGCATCATAGCCAGAGGATCCTTCAATTCCTCTTCCGACTGTACAACATCTTCGGGATGTGTCTCTACCACCATACCGGAATTGCTCCAGGCAGTACCACGGTTGCTAGGACTCATACCATTCACCACCAGCTGCTCAGGACCTGTAGCTGCAGGAATCACAAAACCACCCGGGCACATACAGAAGCTATATACACCCCGTCCATCTACCTGAGTTACAAAACTATACTCGGCTGCAGGAAGATACTTTCCTCTGCCGTTCCTGTTGTGGTACTGTATCTGGTCGATGAGCTGGGAAGGATGCTCCAATCGAACACCGACGGCAATACCCTTGGCTTCGATTTCAATCTTCGAAGAAGCCAGATAGCGATAGACATCCCGGGCACTATGACCTGTAGCAAGAATCACCGGTCCGCGATAATTCTCCTCTGCACCTGTTGCCAGGTTAACAGCTTCAACCCCAATCACACGGTCACCTTCCAGGATAAAACGAGTCATCTTGGTCTGGAAATGCACCTCACCGCCACAATTGATGATTGTATTGCGCATATTCTCTATCACGCGAGGCAACTTATCTGTACCAATATGAGGATGTGCATCTGCCAGGATGTTCGTATTGGCACCATGCTGGCAGAAAACATTCAGAATCTTATCCACGCTGCCCCGCTTCTTGCTTCGGGTATAAAGCTTACCGTCACTATACGCTCCGGCTCCACCTTCACCAAAACAATAGTTGCTCTCACTATCCACCTTCTGGGTCTTGGTGATGTTGGAAAGGTCCTTTTTACGCTCTCGCACGTCCTTGCCACGCTCCAGAACAACAGGGCGATATCCAAGCTCTATCAAACGCAAGGAAGCAAAGAGACCGCCGGGGCCCTCTCCTACCACAATGACTCTCGGACGCGAACTGACATCTGGATATTCCGTATGGACATACTGATCGTCCTGAGGCATCTCATTGATATAGGCACGTACCTTCAGATTCACAAAAATGGTACGCTGGCGGGCATCAATACTGCGTTTCAATACCCGCACCTTATTCAAGGTTCTTACATCCAACCCTTTTTCCTTAGCCAGATAACGCTTGATGCCTTCCTCATTGGCTGCCTGTTCTGGCAGAATTCTAATCTGATATTCCTGAATCATTTACTTTGAACTTTATGATTAGCTTTATGAAAGTGAAGAGTGACAAATTTATACTTCCATTGTTGCCAGCACTTCAAATGTATCTAACTGATACATTGTAAATTTACCATTCTCCAGTGTAGCAAACGTTGGCACATTACCACCCTTAGGGAAGGTGATGCTACCCGTGTTGACAATGGCTTTTCCTTCATCATTGTGAGACAGTTCCCAAAGATGCGAATGGCCATAAATCATCGCATCGTAAGGACCCTTTGGCATATTATCCTTATTGTAAATATGTCCATGGGTCAAGAGATAGCGCTTACCGTCATCTACCAGCAGAGCATAGGTTTCCATCATTGGGAAATCAAGGAGCATCTGATCTACTTCTGCATCACAATTACCTCTAACAGCTACTATCTTGTCTGCCTGGGCATTCAGACGTTCAACAATCCCCTTAGGATCAATACCTTCTGGGATTCTGTTACGCGGACCATAGTTGATGATGTCACCCATGATACACATCATATCACACTTTTCCTTCTCGAAGAAACCGAGAACTTTTTCCAAGGCTGGCAAGCAGCCGTGAATATCTGAGAATAATAAATACTTCATTGTGTTTATTTATATCTATATCTGTTTCTATTTCTTTTTCTGTTTCAATTTAACATCCGCAAAAGTACGCAAATTATCCGAAACCTCCAAACTTTTCGAGAAGATTTAACGCTTTTATTATATATAATAATGTATAGAGAGCATTTTAAGCTATAAAAAACAACAAAATAGGGAAAAACACCTACAAAATGCCACTTTTTCAAAGATTTCTTTGGCAGTTTGATATAAATTTAGTACTTTTGCCCATAAGTTCTGCTTCGGCCCCGGTCGTTTCGGGGGGAGCATTACAATACCAACGCAAAATTCAATAACGTATGAAAGTATTAAAATTCGGCGGAACATCAGTTGGTTCCGTAAAAAGCATCCTCAGCTTAAAACGTATCGTTGAAAATGAGGCAAAGAAACAGAGTGTAGTGGTTGTCGTGAGCGCGCTTGGCGGAATCACCGACAAACTCTTGCAAACCTCTCAGTTTGCCCTCAAGGGTGATGAGTCATGGAGAGTCGAATTCGATGCCATGGTTGATCGCCACCATAAGATGATAGATACTATCATCACCGACACAGCGGATAGAGAAAATCTTTTCAAATCAGTTGATGCCCTCTTCGAACAGTTGAAGAGCATCTACTTCGGTGTGTATCTGATTCACGATCTCAGCGAGAAGACTCAGGATGCTATCGTGAGCTATGGAGAAAGACTCAGCTCGAAGATTGTTGCCACACTCATTCGTGGCGCCAAGTGGTTTGACTCACGTAACTTCATCAAGACTGCTCGCCTCAATGGTAAGGGTAAGCATACCCTCGACAGCGAGCTGACTACCAAATTGGTGAAGGATACTTTCGCTGACCTTCCTCGCATTTCTCTCGTTCCGGGTTTCATCAGCCGTGACAAAGATACAGAACGTACCACAAACCTCGGCCGTGGTGGTAGTGACTATACTGCAGCTATCATTGCAGCAGCATTGAATGCGGAGGTCCTTGAAATCTGGACTGATGTAGATGGATTCATGACTGCCGATCCACGTGTCATCAAATCTGCTTATACGATCAACGAACTGAGTTATATTGAGGCAATGGAGCTTTGCAACTTCGGTGCAAAGGTTATCTACCCTCCTACTATCTACCCGGTTTGTGTCAACAATATCCCAATCAAGGTAAAGAATACCTTCAATCCAGATGCTCCTGGTACCATCATCAAGAATAAGATAGACAGTGACCAGAAACCTATCAAGGGTATCTCTTCTATCAACGGTACTGCGCTCATCACTGTAACCGGTCTTTCCATGGTGGGTGTCATCGGTGTAAACCGCCGTATCTTTACTGCCCTGGCTAACGAGGGAATCTCTGTATTTATGGTTTCACAGGCTTCTTCAGAGAATTCAACCTCTATCGGTGTACGTGAGCAGGATGTAGAAGAAGCAGTAAACGTATTGAACAACGAGTTCCACAACGAGATTGCCGATGGAGCCATGTATCCAATGCATGCAGAAACAGGACTGGCTACCATCGCCATCGTGGGTGAGAACATGAAGCATGCTGCCGGTATTGCCGGTAAGCTCTTTGGTACACTTGGCAGAAGCGGTATTTCTGTCATCGCCTGTGCTCAGGGTGCTTCTGAGACCAACATCTCATTCGTTGTAAAGAGCGATTACCTCCGCAAGTCTCTCAACGTATTGCACGACAGTTTCTTCCTTTCAGAATATAAGGTTCTCAACCTCTTTATCTGCGGTGTAGGTACCGTAGGCGGAAAATTGATTGAACAAATCAAAAAGCAGTCAGCAGACTTGATGGAACGCAGCAAGTTAAAGCTGAATGTTGTGGGTATTGCTTCTTCCAAGAACGCCATCTTCAATCGTGAGGGACTCAACCTGGAGAACTATCAGACAGAACTGAAGAATTCCTTGCCTAGTACCCCAGAACTCCTTCGCGATACTATCCTCGCAATGAATATCTTTAATAGCGTATTCGTAGATTGTACGGCAAGCAAGGATGTTGCAACCTTATACCAGAGTCTTCTGGAGCATAACGTAAGTGTGATTGCTGCCAACAAGATTGCAGCTTCAAGCGAATATGAGAACTACGAGAAGTTGAAGAAGACAGCCATTCAGCGTGGTGTATTCTTCCGTTTCGAGACCAACGTGGGCGCAGGTCTTCCTATCATCGGAACCATCAACGACCTCCGAAATTCCGGAGATAAAATCCTTAAGATTGAGGCAGTTCTCTCAGGAACGCTCAACTATATCTTTAATGCCATCTCTGGAGTCGTTCCATTCTCAGAGACTGTGAAACTGGCAAAGGAGAAGGGTTACAGTGAGCCTGATCCACGTATCGACCTCAGTGGCATGGATGTCATCAGAAAGCTTGTCATCCTCTCCCGTGAGGCTGGATATCGTGTAGAGCAGGAAGATGTAGAAAAGAATCTCTTTGTTCCTGACTCATTCTTCAAGGGCAGCATCGATGAGTTCTGGAAGAAACTGCCACAGCTCGATGCCGACTTTGAGGCTAAGCGCAAGACACTGGATCTGGAACACAAACGCTGGCGTTTTGTTGCCACCCTCGATAAGGGAAAGACCAGTGTAGGTCTGCAGGCTGTAGGTCCAGAGCACCCATTCTACAATCTGGAAGGTTCCAACAATATCGTATTGCTCACCACAGAGCGCTACAAGGAATACCCAATGATGATTCAGGGATATGGTGCCGGAGCCAGCGTAACTGCGGCCGGTGTCTTTGCCAACATCATGAGTATTGCCAACGTTTAATTTCACCGTATCAATCAATAAAGGATAACAATTATGAAGCATATTATTATTTTAGGCGATGGCATGGCCGACCACCCAGTAGAAAGACTGGGTGGCAAGACCTTGCTTCAATACGCCCATACACCATATATGGATATGCTTGCCAAGAAAGGCAAGACTGGAAGACTCATTACCGTACCCGATGGCTTCCTGCCTGGTTCAGAGGTTGCCAACAGCTCTATCATGGGCTACGACCAGAATGAGGTTTACGAAGGACGTGGTCCACTGGAGGCTGCCAGCATCGCCTACGAGATGAGTCCGAACGATTTCGCCCTGCGCTGCAACATCATCAATGTAAACGACGGAATCATCGTAACCCACAACGGTGGCAACCTGGAGACGGAAGACGCTGATGTGCTCATCAAGTATCTGAACGAGAAGCTTGCCAGCCAATATCCGGGCATCGTGAAGTTTATCACGGGCATCCAGTATCGCCATCTGCTTATCATCAAGGGCGGTAACAAGTATGTGGATTGCGCGCCTCCTCACGATCATCCGAACGAGGAATGGAAACCGCTGCTCGTGAAGCCGATGGAAGGCGTTGATGCAGCTCTGCTTGCCGGCAACAGCGACAAGACTCCTGCCGAGGATGTGGCTGAGAATGGCGGCACGTTGAGCGATGACTATCGCATGAGTGCGCAGCAGACAGCCGACCTTCTGAACGAACTGATTATCAAGAGTAAGGAGATTCTGGAGAATCATCCTTTCAATGTGTCACGCAAGGAACGTGGCGAGCGCATGGCTAACATCATCTGGCCTTGGGGCGGTGGTTATCGACCTCACATGCTGACCCTTTCGCAGATGTATCCTCAAATCAAGAAGGGCTCTGTGATTTCTGCCGTTGATCTGATTCGCGGTATCGGTCATTACGCCGGTCTTCGCAACATCATCGTAGAGGGCGCTACAGGTCTTTCTGATACGAATTACGAAGGCAAAGCTGCTGCAGCTATCCAGGCACTGAAGGATGGAGACGACTTTGTCTATGTCCATGTAGAAGCAAGTGATGAGGCTGGTCATGACGGCAATCTGGAATTAAAGCTCAAGACGATTGAATACCTCGACCAGCGCCTGATCAAACCTATCGTTGATGAGGTGAGCACATGGACAGAACCTGTCTGCATTTCGGTTTTGCCGGATCACCCTACTCCAGTGGAGGTTCGCACCCACGTTAAGGAACCCGTTCCTTTCATCATCTACTATCCAGGTATCGAACCTGACCAGGTAGAGGAATACGATGAGGTAAGTTGTGTAAGCGGAAGCTATGGATTGCTCCAGCTGCAGGACTTCATGAAAGCCTTCATGGCAATCAATTAAAAAATGTTCAAAGTTCAAAGTAAAATGAAATATTATTCAACAAATAAAAAAGCACCAATCGCCGATTTACATAAGGCGGTAGTTAAAGGTTTGGCAGAAGACCGTGGTCTCTATATGCCAGAAATCATCAAGAAGTTGCCACAGGACTTCTTCGACAATATCGAGAAGCTGAGCTTCCAGGAGATTGCTTACCAGGTAGCTGATGCCTTCTTCGGCGAGGATGTAGATGCAGACTCTTTGAAGAAGATAGTATATGACACCTTGGCATTCGACTGCCCTGTTGTAGAGGTGGAGCCAAATATCTACTCTTTGGAGTTGTTCCATGGTCCTACTCTCGCCTTCAAGGATGTAGGTGCCCGTTTCATGGCTCGCCTGCTCCAGTACTTCGTTCGTCAGGAAGGTAAAGAGGAAGTCAACGTTCTCGTAGCAACATCGGGTGATACGGGTTCTGCCGTTGCCAATGGTTTCCTCGGTGTAGAGGGAATCCACGTTTACGTGCTTTATCCAAAGGGCAAGGTGAGCAAGATTCAGGAGAGCCAGTTCACTACTCTCGGTCAGAACATCACAGCCCTCGAGGTGGATGGTGTGTTCGACGACTGCCAGGCGCTGGTTAAATCTGCGTTCATGGACGAGGAGCTGAACAAGCACATGAAGTTGACTTCTGCCAACTCTATCAATGTAGCCCGCTTCCTGCCTCAGGCATTCTACTATTTCAACGCATACGCCCGCATGAAGGAGAAGGGCTTGGCAGACAAGTTGGTCATCTGCGTACCTAGCGGTAACTTCGGTAACATCACAGCAGGACTCTTCGGACATGAGATGGGCTTGCCAATCCATCGTTTCATCGCTGCCAACAATGCCAATGACATCTTCTACGAGTATCTCCAGACCGGCAAGTATAATCCGCAGCCTAGCAAGCAGACCATCGCCAATGCTATGGACGTGGGTGATCCTTCAAACTTTGCACGTATCTATGACCTCTACAAGGGCAATCACGATGCCATCGCTGCCTATATCGGCGGTGCCACATACAAGGACGAGCAGATTGCCGAGACCATGAAGCAGTGCTACAACGAGACCAAGTATGTGCTTGATCCTCACGGAGCTTGTGGCTATCAGGCATTGAAAGAGCAGTTGAAGCCAGGTGAGGTCGGTGTGTTCCTGGAAACAGCTCATCCAGCCAAGTTCAAGGAGAAGGTGGATAGCATCCTCGGAACCGACATCGAGATTCCAGCCCGTCTTGCTGAATTCATGAAGGGTGAGAAGAAGAGCATCCAGATGACCAAGGACTTTGCATCATTCAAGAATTATTTGATGAACGAATAATAACGAATAAAAATGAAAATTGTTATCTTAGACGGCTATGCCGCTAATCCGGGCGATCTGGATTATCATCTGTTGGAAGAATTGGGAGAGGTAGTGGTTTATCCCCGCACTTCTGATGAAGAAAAAGTGGAACGTGCCAAGGATGCAGACATCATCTTGCTAAACAAGGTACAGATGGATGCAGAAACATTGGCGCAGCTTCCCAACTTGAAGTACATCGGAATCCAGGCTACAGGTTTCAATGTTGTGGATATAGCTGCTGCCAAGAAACAAGGCATCGTTGTTACCAACATCCCTGCCTACAGTACGGATAGTGTGGCACAGATGACCTTTGCCCTCATCCTCGCCGTTACCAACCGTGTAGAACATTACACTCAGGAAAATAGAAACGAGCGATGGGCAAGCAACAAGGATTTCTGTTATTGGGATACCCATTTAATGGAACTTGCAGGCAAAAAGCTTGGCATTATGGGATTGGGCAATATCGGTATGAAGGTTGCAAATATCGCCCGTCAGTTCGGAATGGACGTTTGCGCCTGCACCAGCAAGAACTCTTGCGACCTTCCTGAATGGATTCAAAAGGTCAGCAAGGAGGGGCTGCTTGCCACAAGTGATATTCTATCCCTGCATTGTCCTCTCTCGGATAGCACCTATCATCTTATCAATGAAGAGAGTATCGAAAAGATGAAGGATACAGCCATTCTGGTGAATACCGGTCGCGGACCATTGGTAGATGAAGAGGCTGTTGCAAAGGCTTTGCACAACCAGAAACTCGGTGCTTATTGTGCGGACGTGATGACTCAGGAACCACCTTCTAAAGAGAATCCTCTTTTTAAGGAGCCTAATGCCTATCTCACTCCTCACATTGCCTGGGCTACCTTTGAAGCTCGCAAGCGCTTGAATAAACAGGTAGCTGCTAACGTAAAGGCTTTTCTTGAGGGGAAACCTATCAATGTGGTGAACCCATAAAGAGTATATAATTTTCAATAAGACAAGAAAACCGCTTATTCCCTAGTATTTTGGGGGGATAAGCGGTTTTATATTTACCCTTAAGGGAAAATACATTTATCCTTAAGGAAAAATATTTTTTTCTTTAAGGGAAAAAGATTATTCCCTTAAGGGCATCTTTTCAACAGAACAACACTGTATATTTATTTCTTAGATACATACACCAGCTGTCTCTCTGGAACCTATCGTCTTCTTACCAGAATATAGATAATAACAGGTGCACCAAAAAGTGGAGTCACGGCATTGAGCGGAATGATTCCCCCATCTGATGGTAGAGAACAGAGAAGATTACATAGAAGGGCAATAGCCGCCCCCATCAGCATTGTAACTGGCAGAAGCGGTCGATGATTTTCTGTACCAACCAGCAGACGTGCTATATGAGGAGTGGCAAGCCCAATGAAAGCTATAGGACCACAAAATGCAGTAACTACTGCAGCGAGCATTCCCGTTATAACGAGCAAAGCGATTCGTAGTTTCCTGATAGGAAAGCCAAGATTCTCTGCATATTGCTCACCCAACAGCAGGGCGTTAAGCGGCTTAATCAACAGAAGGGAAGCCAATAGACCGAGGATGGTAAATGGTACAAACCATCTCACCTCGCCCATGGAAACATTGCCGAAACTTCCCATTCCCCATATCAGATAGGATTTCACACCCTCTGCCGTACTGAAGAAATTCAATAACGAGATGGCGCTGCCGGCAAGATAACCTACCATCAAACCGATAATCAGAAGGACAGTATAACTTCTGACAATGGCAGAGAAAGCTGTGATGATTCCCATCACCAGCATGGCTCCTGCAAAGGCAGACACCAGAATAGCCATGAATCCACCAATAGCATAACCACATTCTCCATCCAGAAAACCCAGACTAAGATGATCCAGACTTATGTTGCCTCCAAAGGCTAACATAACGATGGCAACTGCCAATCCTGCTCCACTGCTGATTCCAAAAACATCCGGTCCTGCCAGAGGATTACGGAAAGCTGTCTGGAGCAGCAAACCGCTTGTGGCAAGAGCAGCACCGGAAAGCAAAGCTGTGATGGCTTGCGGAAGACGTGATTCGAGGATAATATAGCCATAAGTATCAGAGACTGTCTGATTCCCCGTCAATACACCTATCACCTCCCTGTATGGGATGTTGACGCTACCCCATATCAAATTACCGAAGAACAGCATAGCGATGGCAACCACCAGGACAATAGAGATAATGACCTTGTTCATGGTTTCTATTGTAATTGACGATGATAGAATCTCAAAGTTCCCAACGTTCTGATATCCTTTGCATACTTCGAGAACTTAGCGTGATCAGCAGGATGTGAAAGGAGGATAAACTCACGAAGCAGGATTTCAGGATGAAAACCGGTGAGTTCAAAATAAGGTTCAGTACTGGTGTCCACTTCGTAAATCTGCGGATTGGCAAAGCAATGAAGAGCCTTGTAGCCATCATACTCCTGAAGCAATTGGGCACGTGTTAATGGCGCACCACCGAAATACTTAAATGCCCAGACATCAATATCTTTTCCTTTTGAAAGAATCTGCTCCGGACTCATCGCAAGACTTCCACTATGCGAATCGTCTTCAAAAATATAACGGGCGTTGGCATCCTTTAACAAAATACCTATAGTACTCTGTCCTCCAGGTACATACCATACGCTTCCCGTTTTTCTTTCGGTCAACACCGACAGACCTTGTGGCAACTTCTTGGCTATAGACTTCAGATGCAGATAATCCTGTTCTATCTGCTTAAAAATCGAGTCAGCATTCTTGTCAAAAAGCATCCCATAAAACTTCATCCATTCAGCTCTCCCCAAAGGCGAAGTCTCCATATAATCAGCAGCTTCAATCATAGGAATATGAAGCTTATCCAGCTTACCATATCCTCCACTGTTCTCGAAAGGAGAAACCAGGAGAGCCTCCGGCTTCAAGGAGATGATACGTTCAATATCCGGTTGCATACTGGAACCACAATCCACCACTCTCTTCTTGATATCTGGAATATTGATATAATTCATATCACATACGCCACTGATGGCATTCTTGCAACCCAGTTCATACATCAGCTGACAATGAGGTCCCATGAAGACCACGCTGCTCGTTACCGGCGTACGGACCGTATCAGTAGCGCATCTTGCAGCAGAAGCACGTCGCAGGGCAAGTCGTGTTACAGTTTCATTTCCCTCCTTCCCTTTAGGCACCAGAATGTAGCGATGCAGAAGAGTTCCCTCTTTCCAGGGATTGGCAAGAATCACCTCAGTATATTCTTCTCCGTGCTTCACCATAGTGAGATGCTGCGCATATTTTAACGGGATAGTATCCCCTGCATCCATATTATCTCCAGCCTGCGTCTTACCCATCTGGCAAGATACAAGAAGAGAAGCAATCCCCAGGAACAAAGCTGCCATAAAATTTCTATGATTGATAAATATCTGTTTCATCATTAAACGTAATTACATAATCTGTCTGCAAAAGTACAAAGAAAAAATAAGCCAGACAAGTTTTCTGCAAAAAAAATGCTCCGGGAAAAGTCTTGGAACCTTTCCCGGAGCAATAATCATTATTTCTAAAAGAGTTCAGGCAATATTACTTGCTCTCTGCCTCAGCCTTCTTGGTCTCAGCTGCTGTTGGACCATAGTAGCCATAGTAAGCCTGGTAGCGAGTGTAACCCCAATTAGCCTGAGCCTTCTCTGGGTCGAGCTCCTTAGCCTTGTCGAGAACCTTGATTGCCTCCTGGTAAACTACCTTGCGACCATTAGGATCCTGCAAGTTACCAGCCTTGCTGTTGTAGCAAGCACCGAGGTAAACCAAAACAACAACGTTGTCTGGTTTTGCATCAAGAGCCTGCTTGAGGCAGTTGATAGCATTGTCAGCATCATTCTTCTGGATATACATCATACCCTTGTTAGCAAGAGCAACGAAGTTCTTAGGATTCTTAGCGATAGCACCATCCAAAAGCTCCATCTGCTCCTTCTCCATCTTCAAAGAAGAATACATAGAGTTCAAACCATCGAGGATAACCTCATTAGTCTGGTCCTTATCAAAGAGAGTCTTCAACTTGTTAACGTAAGCCAGAGAATCTTCCTTAGTCTTCAAACCATCCTTCATTACATAGAGCTTGAGGTTGAGGGCATCCTTAGCCTCCTTCTCGCTTGTCATAGCAATGTCGCAATACTTCTCACAACGAGCAGCATCCTTAGCCTGATAAGCATAACGAGCAGCGAAGAGAGCTACCTGACCGATATAATCCTTCTCAGCATCCTTCTGCTTAGCATCAATGCCAGCGAAGAGAGGATCAGAATCAGTATCGAGGAATGCACCCCAGTACTTCAATACCTCATCAGCCTTATTGTTCTGAGCAGCAGTCTGACCTGCGTTTACGAGCTGCTGGCGAGCAGCCCAAACACGTGATGCATTGCCATTGAACTTAGGGGCAACCTTACCCTTAGCATTAGGAAGCTGATCGTACTTATAGCACTCAATAGCATTCATCAATGCATTGTAAGCACCCTCGTTCATAGCATTCTCATCCACAGGATCATTCTTCTTCATGATCTGGTTGGTCTGCTGGATACTCTGCTGGTCGTTGAATGCCTTCATGCTGAGATCAACAAGCTTGTTGTAAGCCTTTGCCTTCTCTGCATCGCCAGCCAACTGACCCAAATTCTGCTTAACCAAAGCCTCAGCCTCAGCATAAGTCTTAGCCTTCAGCACTGCCTTGAGGGCATCGCTGTCTCCTGCGAATGCTGATGTGGTACCTAGTACCATCATTGCAGCAACGATTAACTTTTTCATTTTGTTTAAAGTTTAAAAAGTTGAAATTTATAATTCTTTACGCGTCTTCAATATGATGTGAACGAGCGTTCAGGATGTTACTCCTGAACGTTCTCGTCTTCTTGATTCTCTAATTCAGTTTCAGCCTCGGCTACTTCTTCTGCTGTCTTGGCACCCACTGTGTCATTCTCAATCTCCTCGCTCTTCTTGGCCCAGGCAGAACGGCTTTCCTCCTCTACCGAAGCTTCGAGCTCTGAACTCATCACCTTACATACGCTGGCGATGACATCATTTTTCTTTGTCAGATTGATGAGGCGAACACCCTGAGTTGCACGACCCATCACGCGGCAGTCTGCCACTGCAAGACGAATCACGATACCACTCTGATTAATGATCATCAGGTCGTTATCATCGGTTACGTTCTTGATAGCTACCAGGCGACCGGTCTTCTCGGTGATATTGAGAGTCTTCACACCCTTACCACCACGGTTGGTTACACGGTAATCAACTACGTCTGAACGCTTACCATAACCCTGCTCGCTCACTACCATCACCGTCTCCTTCTCAGGATCATTGACAACAATCATACCAATCAAGGCATCATCTCCATCATCGAGACGCATACCACGAACACCGGTAGAAGTACGACCCATAGTGCGGATCTGATTCTCATCGAAGCGAACAGCACGACCGTTGCGGTTAGCGAGGATCAACTCATTATGACCATTGGTCAAGCGAACATCTACTACTTCGTCACCTTCAACGATATTGATGGCAATCACACCGTTGGCACGAGGACGAGAGTATGCTTCAAGACAAGTCTTCTTGACTGTACCATTCTTGGTAGCGAAGACTACATAATGACTGTTGATGAACTCTGCATCGTTCAAACCTTTCAAACGAAGGAATGCATTCACCTGATCATCGCTCTCGATGTTGAGAAGATTCTGGATTGCACGACCCTTTGAATTGCGGTCACCCTCTGGAATCTCGTAACACTTCAACCAGTAGCAGCGGCCCTTCTTGGTGAAGAACAGCATGGTCTGGTGCATAGTTGCAGGATAGATATACTCGGTGAAGTCCTTATCACGGGTGCGGGCACCCTTGGCACCAACACCACCGCGAGCCTGCTCACGGAACTCTGACAATGGAGTACGCTTGATGTATCCGAGATGACTGACCGTGATAACCACAGGATCGTTTGGATAGAAGTCCTCTGGATTGAACTCATGATCGTCTGGCTTGATCATCGTACGACGTGCATCGCCATACTTCTCCTTCACCTCATTGAGTTCATCCTTCATCACCTTCTTGCAAAGCTCTGGATCGTTCAAGATTTGGTTCAAGTAGTCGATGGTCTTCATCAACTCATTGAATTCATTGTGCAACTGCTCCAGGCGCAAGCCAGTCAACTGGCTGAGGCGCATGTCAACAATAGCCTTACTCTGCAGTTCGTCGAGTTCAAAACGCTTCTCCAAATTGCGCTGGGCATCAGAAGGAGTCTTGCTGGCACGAATGATATGAACCACCTCATCAATATTGTCACAGGCGATAATCAATCCCTCGAGGATATGAGCACGCTCCTGTGCTTTCTTCAGTTCAAACTGAGTACGGCGGATTGTAACATCATGACGATGATCAACGAAGTACTTCACGCATTCCTTCAAACTCAGGAGACGTGGACGACCATTAACAAGAGCGATGCAATTTACTGAGAATGAACTCTGAAGAGCTGTCAACTTGAAGAGTTTGTTCAAGAGAACGTTAGCATTCGCATCACGCTTTACATCAACCACGATACGCATACCCTGACGGCCAGACTCATCGTTAACATTAGCAATACCATCTACTCTGCCTTCCTTGGCAAGATCAGCAATAGCCATCACGAGCTGCTCCTTGTTGACACCATAAGGAATCTCGGTGATGACAATCTTATCGTGATTTTCGCCAGTCTCGATCTCTGCAGTAGCACGTACTACGATTCTACCCTTACCGGTCTCATAGGCATCCTTTACTCCCTGGATACCATAGATTGTAGCACCAGTAGGGAAATCAGGAGCAGGGATATACTGCATCAAGCCATCTGTATCAATATCATTATTGTCGATGTAAGCACAGCAGCCATCAATTACCTCACCCAGATTGTGGGTAGGAATATTGGTAGCCATACCTACAGCAATACCGTTACCACCATTCACCAGCAGATTAGGAATCTTGGTAGGCATTACGGAAGGTTCCTGGAGGGTGTCGTCGAAGTTGTTCATCATATCAACGGTCTCCTTGTCGAGGTCGTCCATGATGTGCTCACCCATCTTAGAGAGTCGGCACTCTGTATAACGCATCGCAGCAGGAGAGTCGCCGTCCACAGAACCGAAGTTACCCTGTCCATCAATCAAAGTGTAACGCATGTTCCACTCCTGACCCATACGAACCAAGGCACCATACACAGAAGCGTCACCATGTGGGTGGTACTTACCAAGTACCTCACCAACTACGCGGGCACACTTCTTGTAAGGTTTATCACTGGTGTTTCCAATACCCAGCATACCATAGAGAATACGGCGGTGCACAGGCTTGAAACCATCGCGTACATCAGGGAGGGCACGAGCCACAATCACTGACATCGAATAGTCGATGTAGCTAGACTTCATCTCCTCCTCAATGTTGATTTTCATGATTCTATCATGATCCATTGTCTGATTTTCGTCCATATTTAAATACTAATTGTTTATACCTTATTATATATATACCTATTTACCTTCTATTTTCAGGCGTTGACAGGTATTTGCCACCATCCAAGGGAGAAGCATCAGCGACAGCTTCCAACCAACCTTGCAAAAATGGCTCGAAATTGCGTTTAAGGGCATTTTTTTGCGTTTTAAGCCGTTTTAGCCTCTGCAAAATCACGACAAAGGTACAAAAATAAAATGAAATAAAAGGCACTGAATCGAAAAAAAACGATAATTTAGCATTAATTGTGTTTTAAATAAGTAAAAAAGTTGCCTAAACTCTTGTTTTTTACCAAAATAATGTGTACTTTTGCATTTGAATTTAATGAGTAAGACATGCAAAATCCATTTCAACATATCAACGACGTACTCAACTACAGTGGCAAGGAAGCCTACCGTATGTTGGGAAATCAGGTGAACACTGAGCACTTGATGTTGGGAATCCTGCATTGTGGCAACAAGCAGGTAAACGATATTTTCGAGCATTTTGGCATCAACACCGACGTACTCCGCTCTACGCTTTACGATTCGCAAGAACAGGCGATAGACAAAATCTCTGCTGAAGAAATTGCGGAAACAAAAGAAGGAAGAGCCTTGAAGTACGGCAAGGAGACCAGCGAAGTGATCAGCGAAGCCATTATTGAAGCCCGCCTCTGTGAGGGGAAGGCTGCATTGGTTCAACCGGAGCACCTCCTGCTCGCCATCCTGAAGAAGGATAAGTGCGACCCAGCCAAACTGCTCATCACACAAGGTCTGACCTATAAGAAGCTGTTCGACTACATCAATGGCATCAATCTGGATATTGACAACAAACTCAACAAGCTGAACCAAGAAGTAGAGAACTATAAGCGCAACCAGATTGAAGGAGATTCAGAACAGGAACCTGTAGATGAAATGCCAGAAACAAAGACTGCGCCAGAGCAGGAACAGGAACAAGAATCTGCCGAAGACGGCTTCAATATGATTGACCTGCGAGACAAGCAACAGCTTCCCGAAAGTCTGGAAGAAGCCGATACTTCTACCCTTCCTGACGGTGCAGCTTCAACCCAGGACAACCAGGGAGATCTGCTGGATCCGGAGGAGGAACCACTCGACTTCAGTGAAAATCAAAATTCCGCCAACGGAAAACTGGGAGGCAACAACGGCAAGCATGCACGCAATGTAGTGGGCGCCAAGCCAACCAAGTCGAATACTCCATATCTGGACAAGTTCAGCTACGATCTGACCAAGGCTGCCAAGAACGGAAGCCTGGATCCTGTAGTAGGAAGAGATAAGGAGATTACCCGTCTGATGGAGATTCTGGGAAGAAGAAAGAAAAACAACCCAGTATTAATAGGCGAACCTGGTGTGGGCAAAAGTGCCATCGTAGAAGGACTGGCACAGATGATAGCCAAAGGCGACCAGAGTTCCCTCTTCTTCAACAAGCGAGTATTGAGCCTCGATATAACAGGCATTGTTGCAGGCACCAAGTATAGAGGTCAGTTTGAGGAGCGCATCAAGGGCGTTATCAAGGAACTGGAAAGAAACCCGAACATCATCGTTTTCATCGATGAAATCCACACGCTTATTGGTGCAGGCGGCGCAGAAGGAAGCATGGACGCTGCCAACATCATGAAACCTGCCCTGGCACGTGGCTTCATCCAGTGCATCGGAGCCACCACCCTCAACGAATATCGCAAGAGTATAGAAAAGGATGGGGCTTTGGAACGTAGATTCCAGAAGATCATCGTAGAGCCTACAACCGCCGAAGAGACACTGGAGATCCTGCATAACATCAAGGAGAAATACGAAGAGCATCATAATGTGAGCTACACTGACGAAGCACTGAAAGCCTGTGTAAAGCTTGCAGACAGATACATGCACGAACGCTCCTTCCCAGACAAGGCCATTGACGTGATGGACGAGGCTGGCGCTCACATTCACATTAACAGTGCCACCATCCCTGACGAACTCATAGAGGCAGAAAAGAAACTCAATGAAACCATCGCCAAGAAACAGGCTGCCGTGGCAAGCCAGAACTTCGAGATGGCTGCGACATTGAGAGACTATCAGACAAAGCAGGAATGCGACATAGAGATGATGCGCAAGCAATGGGAACAGGGCGATCCGAACCACCGTGTCACCCTCGACGAAACGGAAATCGCCAAGGTAGTAAGCAACATGACGGGCATCCCTGTCCAGCAAATGGCAGAGAGCGAGAATATCCGTCTCAGAAATATGGGCAAGGTACTCAAGGAAAAAGTTATTGCACAGGACGCAGCCATCGACAAGGTTGTAAAATCCATCCAGCGCAACCGCATGGGACTGAAAGACCCTAACCACCCTATAGGCGTATTTATGTTCCTTGGTCCTACCGGTGTAGGAAAGACCTACCTCGCCAAGAAACTGGCAGAAGAAATGTTCGGTTCGGCAGATGCACTCTTCCGCATCGACATGAGTGAGTATGCAGAAGGATTCAACACTTCACGACTCATCGGTTCGCCTCCAGGATATGTAGGCTACGATGAAGGTGGACAATTGACAGAGAAAGTACGCCGCAAACCTTACAGCATCGTTTTGCTGGATGAGATAGAGAAGGCAAACAGCCAGGTGTTCAATCTCCTGCTGCAGGTAATGGATGAAGGAAGACTGACTGATGGAAATGGTCGCCTGATTGACTTCCGTAACACCATCATCATTATGACCTCCAACGCAGGTACCCGCCAGCTCAAGGAGTTCGGCAGAGGCGTAGGTTTCAATGCTGGCGGAATCGGCAGCAACGGAATGCCTATCGACGAAAAGGATAAGGAGTATGCTCGTAGTGTCATTCAGAAGCATCTGTCCAAGCAGTTTGCTCCGGAGTTCCTCAACCGTCTCGATGAGATTATCACCTTCGACCAGCTCGATTTGTCTGCCATCACCAGCATCGTAGATCTGGAGCTGAAATCTCTTGTAAAGCGAGTTGAAAATCTGGGTTACCATTTCCAGATGACCGACAAGGCCAAGGAATTCGTAGCCAGCAAGGGATACGACGTGCAGTTTGGAGCCCGCCCACTGAAGCGAGCTATCCAAAACTACGTAGAAGACGGACTCTGCGAGCTGCTGATGGAAGGTAACCTGAAGCCAGGAGCCACCATCAGCATCGGAAAGAATCCGAAGAAAGACGAATTGACTTTCAAAAATTTGACAAAAGATCATTTTGGTATATAAAATCTCACATCAGGGAGCTTGCCTGTGAAGGTAGGCTCCCTCCCATTTTGTTAATGATAGTTAACGCAAAGAAAACTCTTCACAAATTATTTTCTCAATTAGAAAATTTTGGTTACCTTTGCATTCACGTAAAGAGAAAAGCCATGATGGCTCAGTTGGTAGAGCAACGCATTCGTAATGCGTGGGTCGCGGGTTCGAGTCCCGCTCGTGGCTCTCTTTTCTTTCGCAAGCCGTGCTTGCATCTCCCTCCAAAAGTTTTTTGTCTGCGAGATTAGCACATCGGTAGTGCACGGGCTTCCCAAGCCTGTGAGGCGGGTTCGACTCCCGTATCTCGCTCAAATACTGATAATCAGCCACTTACATCATTTTTCGTCATTAAAAACATAGTAAAATCCATCATTTTCACCCACAAAATAGGTACAAAATCGTGCATAATGTACGCCAATGTGAGTAGTTTTGTGAGTAATATGTGAGTAAAATTGAGTTGTGAGTAAAATCTGTGAGTAAGTATGAATAGCATCAAGACATACGTTGAAGGAAAGTCACTGAAGGTTTTCTTCATCATAAGTTACAACGGAAAGAGATTCCAGGTCTATACCGGAATCACGAGTACGGTCAAGTTCAGTGGGATGATCTTCCCGAAGAGTGTTCCGAATGCAAGAGCCAAGACGGCAATGCTGGCAAGGCTGTTTGCGTCCGTGGAGGAATATATCTATATGAATGGCGAACTTCCGGCAGCAAGAATGAAGGATGAAATCAAGGCTATCATCAGCGGAAGGACCGCATCCGTTGAGAAGAACATCCTCTACTACATCGATGAGTTCATCAAGACCAAGGCTAAGGATAGCACCAAAGAGATATTTCTAAGAACAAGGAAGAGGATTGAATCCTTCGATGAGCATGCCGACTTCGACAATATAGACAGAGACTGGCTCGAAAGATTCCAGGCACATGAGCTCCTGAAAGGGCGTATGATCGGTGGAATAGCCATCGACCTAAGAAACATACGTACGGTGTTCAACTGGGCCATAGATAACGAGATTACGACCAAATATCCTTTCCGTAAGTTTTCCATCAAGACGGAGCGTCAGCAGTACCTGTATCTGAACGCCGAGGAGATGAGGGAGTATCGTGACTTTCCGGTTGAGCCTTTTATGGAGAAGTATCGTGACTTGTTTATGCTCGGGTTCTATCTGATAGGCATCAACCTCTCCGACCTGCTCGAACTTCCTGCTGACTGCATCAAGAGAGGGCGCATCCAGTACAAGCGCAACAAGACCGGCAGGCTCTACGACATCAAGGTTGAGCCGGAAGCAATGGAAATTATCAAGAAGTATAAGGGAAAGGACCATCTTCTGTGCATCCTGGATGACGGAACAAAGGAATCAAGCTTCAGGAGAACGCTAGGAGATTACCTGAAGAGAATCGGACCTACCGAGATGAAGAAGAATAAGCGTGGAGCCTTGATCAAGAAGGAGATCAAGCCACTTCACAAGGATATAATATGGTACACTGCCAGAAGAAGCTGGGCCACCATAGCGGCGAGCATTGATATTCCGAAGGAAGTTATCGGCAAGGCTCTGGGCCATAGTGAGTGGGATAGCGACACGACTTCGCTCTATATTCAGTTCGACAATAAGAAGATAGACGAGGCGAACCGAAAAGTCATCGACTATCTGAACGGTTAACAAAGAAAATCCCCACGTCATTTGCCGATGGCGTGGGGAAAGTTGTTTTATGACAAGTATCTATTTATCGAGTTCGTTCAAATCCTTGGTAAGCTCAGAAATTTTATTTGAAATCTTATCACACATCTTATCGGAATGATTCATCACATCGATAAGTTGTCTCAATGTTATCCTGTGCTTGCAGTAATTGACCTTAGCGTGTTCGCATGACCATCTCTTCCTCCACAATATTCCTAGTAAGACGTAGAAGCGGATAGTCCTGTCCTTCTCGACGATCTGATGGATTACAGTATCCGACTCTTTCTCAGCCTCCTTCAGCTTCTCCTTTGTCTCTATCAGATCTATTTGAAGCTTCTCGTTGCAGCGGGAGATATAGCAGACTTCAGAAATGAGAATAGTTACGATGACGAAATCAGCAAGCGCATCCCGGTTCCCAATGAAGCCTCCCGCAATACAGAGGCAAAAGCAGACGGCAATACAAACGACAAAGATGTCGATGCGGTCGAAAATCATTTTTAATCTTTCTTTCATACGCTACAAATCGTTTTTATAATTATTGGTTACAATCCAGAAGCTCATTACAATATTGAATATCAGCAAGATAATAATGATGGCCCAGTACTGTACGTCGGTAAGCTCGATGGTAAGGTAATCAAAATCCTCGAAGTTCTTTCTATGCCATTCCTTTTCTACAATCGGACCGATATACTCGGCGTACTTTTCGAGATTTACAGGATTGCTCATAAACCAGTCTCTACTCTTAACGCCTACGACCGGGCTATCACACCATGAAAATGCGTTGCACCACTTGACATTCTTGTTTTTGTCAATACCGACGCACACGACAAGCTCATTCTTGTTGCCGCCCTGCCAGTATGAGCGCTGCTTTTCAACGATTTCTTCCGGCTTGTTCGTAAAGAACAGGACGAACACCCTAAACTGCTTCCGCTCGCCATAGTATCCGTTCAGCCATCTCATCGCCTTCTCCTGGTTCTTCGGAATCTTCAGTCCAAGCACAGGGTTCTGGTCATAAAGAACAATATCCGGATACTCGAACAGTCCAAGCTTTCGCGCCTGCTGATAATCAATATCCTCAAACTTGAAAATAGAACGTGAGGCTTTGACTTTGTTCTTGTACTCGTGTTCCGAGGATAGCGTGTATGAGTTTTCGATGGAGCCATCCCACGTCCATTCCTGAGCATCACCATCCTTGGTGTAGTAATGCCTGTGCATATCAATGAACACGCTATGGGTTCCGAGAATCTTTCTGACTACATTAAACTCGTTGTCGGTCATAAAGTATTCCTCTTTATTTCTAGCATCGAAATAAGTCCAACGTTCAGGGTGATTGTCAACATACGAGCAATCATACGTTTCCGTACGTTGATGCTTTCCACTTCCAACGGTCCTTGTACACGTGCGGTGTATGTACTCATTCCAGGCATCGTAATGACGGATTCTTGTCACGTAGCTTCCGAGATACTCCGTGTCGGCAGCATTGGACTGCTTGAACACGAACTCCATGAGGATGCCTATGAGGATGGAAGGAACAATGAGTACTGCGTATTCCCACCAGGTGGTCTGCTTCCTGAAGAAAATCAACAGGAAAGCAGCAACCACGAATGGGATTAGGAATATGAATATTTCCATAAGCTGTTACTTCTTGAACAGGTCTACGTCGTTATCCTCTCCAAGCTGCATGATCATCTTTGTCTTGGATGAGGAGATAACCTTGTATTCGATAGGCTTGGTCTCAGATACGAACCACTTCGCCGGATATGTCTTCACGAGCGTTTCGTGCTCACGGATGATATCGAGCATTCTCTCCTGTGATGTCTGAAACTCGGAGCGCTGAATCTCTATGGACTGCATGAGGTCCTTGTATAGCGAAACGTCGAAGTTAGGATTACTTTCCTTGATCCACTTCATAAGCGAGCCGTCTCCCTTTGAGTATCTGCCCTCGATAAGTTTCGGATAGATGGACTCGAATGCGGACTTGTACTCATCCGTAACCTGTGCCTTCTGCTGAAGAACCTTCCACATCTTGTCGTGAACACCCTCAATCTTGCCACGCTGAGCCTCTGACTGCTGACGAAGTGAGATTTCCTGGTTGTTGTAATGGAAATAACAACCGATAACTGAACCTGCGGCGAGTACTACTATTGCGAGTACTGATGCCAAAATAATGTTTTTTACACTCATATTATTTAAATATTAAAAATTATCCACTAGAACAGCTCCTTGATTCTTCGGAAGTCCTCTCCATCCGGAACCGGGCAATCCTTCACCCACTCCATGTCCTTCACCTTCCACATAGACAGGTCGATGTCTCTTAGGGAGAAGAGCCTTCATGTCTGCGAAGAGGTTGAGACGGAGGGAGTAGTCAGGATTGAAACCATTGTCCTGCCATCTATTTCTCTTGTGTCTAAGCATCACATCGTTCATTTCAACGAACTTTACCACATCGAGTTTGCTGTGGAGCGTGAGACAGATTCCGTCGAAGTCATAGCTGCGATTGCGGAGTGTTCTGTAATCAACCCATGCCGTATAGAGGAAAAGTCTTGGTGCAGGGATTCCGAGCGTACGGAATACGTTTCTGATTCCGTGAGCAAGCCACATTGTCTTTCCGTTGCAATCCGGCAGAAGAGGTTCTCCACCAGTGATACTAATCTCATCATAGTCCAATCTGTCAACTACCGGAATCTTCTCGAAGTCGAACTGGTTGTTGCAGCACATAGGGCACTTGTTGTGACACTTTGCAGTCACCAGCAATCTTAGTTTCTTGTTCATAATCTCAATATTTTATTTGTTATACCATATGTTATTTGCCTTAAGAGTCTTCATGCTTGCCATGAACTCTTGCGTGACAATTACGGCAAAGAACCTTAACGTCGTTGCAGGTATATTCCCATGGCAGCAATCCTTTCTTGTAGCCTACATGGTGTACCTGTAAACGTTCTTTAGAACCACAAACCTCACACTTATGTCCACGAACGGCAAATACGAACTGTCTGAATGCGAACCAGCGAGGATCCTGCAAGAACTCGTCGTAGTTCATTTTTACGGCTTTAGTTCTAGCATTATCTACCCTTCTTTGGTACTTCTGCTTACTTTCGTGCTTTCTTGGCTTTGGGATACCAAGAAGCACCGCCTGGTCGTTCCTTCGTCTTTGACTCACGACACTATTTCTAGCATCAACCAATGCTGGCCACGACTTAGTACGAACGCCTTTCGCGGTGGTCCAGTCTCTAGTCTCGAACTCTTTATAGAGAGCAAACGGGTCGATATCATAGCCCTTTCTCTCTATGTAGTCACAAAACTCCTCCAATGATGGAGTATCTCTAACAATATCTTTTCTCATAATCTCTACAATTTATGACGTTAATATTCTTTCTAAAAAGGCTCAGGCTCACTCCCTCGAAGTCTCCCTCTGCCACTACTATTATTATATGTTACTTTTTACCCACTACCATTTTTCTCTCAATTTTCTTCTGATTAGAACCACTTTTTGCCTTCGAAATCTGACTTTTGAGAGTCTTGTATTTGTTGGCACATCTGAGTTGTCCTTTTCTGTATTTTGCAGAGATGATAATGAGTGTTCCGTCTGCTGTTCGGAAACTCTGATTGTTTGTGCATAAGCACGCATCAACGTCTGCCTCAGTGCATTGGATAATTTTTTGTACTGCTCCAGACTTAACGAGAGACTTGACGGCTTTTCTCGCCTGATACAACGTACCATTAATGTCTTGTGCTATCTTGGCGTTTGAGTAACTTCCGGTGTACTTCTCATCGAATGGTTTCTTCAACATACGAGCTTCCATCTTGCGGGCGTTGCGTACACTTTTAATCGAGTGCCCGTTAATGGCTCTACCATGCGTATTGATGACTTCTTCGATAATATTAATCTTGTTACTCACAACAACCTTGCGCACAAGCCCCTTAAGGTTCGGTAGGCTGAGTTTGCTTATTTCCCCTCTTCTTGCCTTGTAGCTGTAATTGTAACTCTCGTGAATCTTGTTCGCTATGATTCTTCTCACACCGAACTTGTTCGTATCTATACGACAATAACCGAACTCAATAGCTGAATCCAGGTATCTCTTGAAATCCTTCTTGTTGAAACCAAGAGTATTCGCTGCCTGGTTTGTTGTTCCAAAATGAAGGTCTGAAGAATGGAACAGGAACTTTATCTTAAGGGCAAAGCAAAACGCCACCAAACGATTTTCGTCGCTCAGTGCAATCTGTGCCTGCTGAATTCCTATTCTGATATTTTTCATTACCTCATTTAAAATTAAAAACTCCAATGGACCAGAGGTAGAGGTTAGTCCATCGGAGTTATATTTTGGCATATGTAATCGCTCATACGGTTGCCAATCCGAATAGCGTTTGTGAATCCTTTCGTGCTTACTACTCAGCCTCTACACCTTTCACTTGCATTGCAAAAGTACAATATCTTTCTGTACCTTCCAAATGCCTGTTTTGTGTCAAAAATCCGCTCATTCAAGTAAAAAGTAAAAACAAAGCTCTCGAAAGTGCTGATTTGGCTAGATGTTTCGATTGAAGTAAAAACAGGAATTCGTATCATTCATTAAAGTATCAAATATTTACATTCACATATTTTAAGAGAAGATTGTGTTTTTCTGTGTGTTTTTAGTGGTGACTTTTAATAAAATAGCCGCCTATCTGTTAAGTGATAAGCGGCTATAGTGTACGAGAAACTCCGATTACAGATGCCCTATATCCTCCTTGGATATCCAGGTTCCGTGACTCGGCTGTTTGTCAAGGGTACAACCGGTAAGGTCCTTCACCCCAAGCTCCTTGCACAGGTCCTCGTCATGAAAGTCAGCGTAGCACCACCACTTTGTCTCTTTGGTGGCGGTATCCTGCAATTCTAGCACGACATGAGGATAAAAATGATATTCTGTACTTATGACTTTGTACATATAAGTTAAATTCGTTAATTGTTGTTGAAGAAATATTGTTTTCTGAAATAAATCCACTATCTTTGCACCTGTCTTCGGAAGACTTCAATCGTACCTTTATGGAATCGGAATAAAAATAAACTTCCGTTGACGGTCAGGCTTCTTGAAGTCTGCGGATTTAAACGCTCATAAAGAGCAAATTTCTACTATCGTAGATGTCAGACTGTAATGGTCTGTGGTAGCCCCGGCTTAGGTCGGGGCTTTTTCGTTCTACTGCATCCGTAGAGATTCACTTTAATTGCTTTTTGAGCAAATTAAATATCATATTTTCCTCTGCTTCATCGAGGTTGTAACAGGCGTGAGGGAGGATGGTAGTTTTCTGATTATCTCGATGCAAATAGATAATATTCGCATTCTCGTGCCATGGACGTGATTTATAGCAACGCTTCACCATTTCAGAGAACGATACGTTCTCCTTCTTTGCATAGTCAGTGTCCCAGATATTGATGAGGGCAACGAGCTGCTTCCAACTTAATTCGTTTAAGTCGATATTTCCATTTTCCTTCACCGTCTTTTCTAATATATTCTCCATATTCTTTTCGCTTCACCGTGGTGCGATAGGGCTTAATTGGTTAGTCAACGAGGTCAAACCCGTTGATGTTTATGTATTCGTCATTGTCTTCGTGTTCCATGTTCCACTTTTCAACTTCAAGTATCGTGACAGAATCACGACCGAGCAGTTTTGCTGCATACTTTAGAGCCTCATTTTTATTCTTAAACTCTTCTCTGTGATATTCTCCATCTACATACGAAGTCAATACAGAGCGACAGTTGAAGTATTTGCCTTCTGCGTCGTTTGTAGCATAGACCTCACACATTTCCTCTTCCACTATAAAGTACACTTTCATACCGTCATAGTGTTTTTCGAGGAGCTTATTGAAGTCCGTTGCTCCCCATGCCTCCTCTGCCTCGATGCTCAAGAGACCATCTGACAGCTTACACTCCTGGATGAAGCCGCGAATGTAGCTACCATCAATTTCCTCACCAAGAGCCAGGATAATGTTTCCTTCCCAGTTCTCAGACGCTCCTTCCTCCATTACAGGACGCTCTTTGTCCATAAACGCCTTGCAAAGGTTGTATAACTCCTGAAGGTCCTTCTGGTTGCCTTCAATACGATAGCTTGTTGATGCCCAATTTGCCATAATTCATTAATTTTAAAAGTTAATAATTGCAGGAGACAAAGCTCCATGGTTTGACTAATCGGGGCCGTATTCTAAATATTTAATTGGTTAAACTATGGCAGAGGAAGAAAATTCTTCCTCCTTTTTAGGCTACTTGTTACTAAAGATAACCTGGAATGGAATCGCAAGCTTGTCGGGATCAATCGGAACCTCGCATTTGATTCCATAGATAGAATCAAGGTGGCCTAGGGCATATACCTGTAAACTCATCTTCTCCTTGAACTTTGCGATGCTATCATACTCGCAATCCAAAACGATACCTGAAGGAGAGTCCTCGAAGTCTTTCATCTCGTCAATGTAACGATCGTTGAGTCTTCTCAGTTCACGAGTAAAATCATCGTACGTCTTGATTCTGTACTCTGCTGCATCCTTCCAGGCATCCAGAAGTTCCTGCTTGAATTTCTCCTCACACTGCTTCTTTCCTTCTTCCATCAAATTCTCTGAAATTCCTGCTAACATAATTCTATAATTTATTGGTTAATACTATCTATCAGTAAATTTGTGAGCTGGGTAGCCGAAAACCAAGGCTCGAAGCGCACCTTTCTTCTAATGAGCTCCTTCTTGATGATTTCAGATACGCAAGAAACTTCCTTTTCAAGTTTTTCTGCCTTGCGCTCTGCCTGCCCCTGCTCTATCATCGCTCTGTACGTATCTTCTACGTCGCAGATGCCAGAGAGCTTGTCGAGTCGCTTTTTAAGTTTAACGTTCTCTCCAACAAGCTGACCTCTGCTCATATTTTCGAGTCTTTCTCTGTATGCTCGTTCTTCTTCTCTTTTCATTATTCCTCATATTAGTTAATAATAGCAGGAGATGGCTATTGGCCACCTCCAGTTTGGCTTAGTTCCTCATCGGGCTCGTCGTCTTTGTCATAGACCCCAAAGAGCCTGAGGGTGTTGCTGTCGATTTCCGTCTTTCCGACGATGTAGCGCATCGTCATCTGAATGTTAGGTTTGCCGTTTGATAGATGACCCATCATGACGGCAATCTGTTCCAATGGTACGCCTTTCTTGGAGAGATTCGTGGCGAACGAACGTCTTCCGGTGTGTGAAGAGATAAAGAGGTACTTCTTTCCGGTCTCTTCTTTACCTGCATGGAACACCTTCGTGTTCTCATCTATTCCGCATTCACGGCAGATGTCACGAAGAGTTCGGTTGAAGGTCATCTCGCTGATTTCTCCAGGAAGGGGCTCAACGCCAGTGCCGCATACCAGGAACGGACGGAGCTTCTTGTGAAGCGGAACCCTTACCTCTGTCTTGGTCTTCTGTGCTACATACACGAGGAAGTGTCCGGTATCATCGATGTTCTCGGGGGTTATCCTCTGGCAGTCGCTGTAGCGCGCTCCACAGAGGCATTCCATGAGGAACATACGCTGAACATATCTCTTCGTCTGTCCCCTTGGATTGTAATTGATGATTCTGTTTATCTCCTCATCCGAGAGATAGACGGACTGTACGGGCACAGCCTTTGTTCTGAGTATCTTTCCGAACGTCGGGCTGTTTATCTCCTTCGTAGTATCGTTCTCACGTATGACCGCCTTGATGGTGGCGCATACGGTCTTTGCAGAATTAGGAGCGTAGTTCTCCTTGATCTTCTCAAAGAGGTCGCGGAGGTTGTCGTCGGTGATGTCTTCCCACAATGGCTTGTGGCCCAACAGCTCATCGAACATTCTCACGACCTTGATGAACTTCGGATATTTCCAGATGTATGCGCCATAGAACGTGTCATGCCTCCATGCGTTGCTGTGATAGTTGGCGAACCAGCCCTGCTTGATAGCGAGCTTGTACTTCTCCTGCTGAACAGGGCTTAACAGTCGTTCCCAGTCTCTTGTCTTGATTCTTAATTCTTCTGTCATAATTCTAATATTTTGGTTACTAGTGGCAAAGATACTAAAAGTTTATAATATAAACCATCATCTTTGCCGTTTTTAACGCTAAATTAACTTTCGAGCTCATCGTTTAGCTCGTAGGCAATGCTGGCGAGCGACTCGAAATCCATCTCAAAATCCATAGGGGATACTCTCTTCACCACTCTTTTGTAGCTCATCATACGTAGCGTGATAGTCGGGATAGCGGTATCCTTGCCGTTAGTTTCAATGAGGACAGCTTCGAAAAGCCCGTCGCTGCACTTAACCGGACGTTTCAGCTCTTTGCGGATGATTCCGTGCTCATACATTATCTCGCGGATGGTGCATGCTAGCTCCATCTTAACACCTGAACGCAACTCGTCAATCTCGTCTTTCAATTCTTTTCTATCCATAATCTTAATATTTTGGTTTAACTTGATGCCCACCGTTCCCGGCAGGCTTGTTTGGCTTAGTCTTTTCTTTCGATATCAAGGCCCGTAAGCACGCCTTTCATATAGGCTAATGTCTCTTCCTTGCATTCCGATAGAAACTTCTGGCAGCCATCAATGATAACGCCGTACTTACCGCTCGGATAATTCTGTAGAGAGCACGAGTGGTAATGCTTTCCGGATTTCTCCTCGATTTCTCCTGCGAGTCGCTTCCCCTCGTCGGTCTCATTAGGACGATTTTCTGGGTACTCATCGTAAAAATACTCGTGCCATAAATCTAGTAGCATATCCTTGCAATCCTCCATATCTTGCAAAATATCCGATAATTTGTATGGCGCGCCGTTAGCACCATGTCCATCCTCGCCAATCCATTTACTGGCTTCCTCGTCAGGATCGAAGTCGCTATAATATTGATACAACTTATCCATGAAGTCAGACTTATTGCCATTCTCGAACCAAATTGTGGCGATGAAGTCTTGGTCTTGTAGGGAATACTTCTCTAACTCGACGCAAACCTCACCTCTTTCGTTAGGTGTATCGTCAACATTATAACTCCATCCTAAATCCTCTGCTAATTTAAAAAAATCATTCATATTTTTAATTTTAATTGGTTAATACTAGTGCCCTCCAAAGAGGGCTTTTAGTCTACAATTCCGAAGTGGGTCGCAAGCGTGCTTTCTATCAATTCAATGATGTCTTTATCTTCTCCGATACCTTCGTAAACAAACATTGTGACATCAACACCATATAGCTCTTCCCCACAAGAAACCGCATCGGATGCTTGCCTTGGAAGGTCTTCGATAACGAAGCATAAATCGCTCATCGTCTCACAATAATCAACTATACTATCTGGTATATTCAGGAGGATTCTTCCATCCTCTCCCACCAAATGCCACTCATAGTAGCTAGGTTCAAATCTGATATTCTTCATAATTCCATTTAATTGGTTAATACTGGGAGCGTGAAACAATAATGTTCCACGCATTTTTCGGCTTTACACCGGCAGAGACACGATGTATTCTTTCTTTTTCTTTCGTGTTCTGCCCGTGACGGAATATCCGCAGATGTTTCTCAGAGAGAGTGCGGCTTCCGTAAGAAAAGGCTCGTTGACAAAGATTATCGGTCTCATCATCTTGTTCCGTACCATCAACTGATAGTCGATGAAGTCGAATGGGTCGTCGGGGTCTTCCGCCTTCTTCTCCCAGATGCTTACGTCCAGCATTTCAATGAAGTCTCCCTCTGGTGGATTCTCCATGTCGAGAAATCTCTTCGGAACAAGCAAAATTGTTTCCTTTGGTTCATGTGTCATAAAGAAATCTGATACAGCACTACAGAATATGTTCAGATTGAACACCTTTGGCTTCAAGCCCTTTGCTTTTAAGATATCATTAACGTTAACGATTCTTGCTACTGCCATAATTCACAAAATTTTAATTGGTTAGACATAAGTACCCCGTCATTTCGACGAGGTTTTTTTGGCTAGTGTGCAAGGAATCCTACCGCTTGACCCTTGCCGATGGACCAGCACAGCCTATCTTCCTTCAGGCACTCTGTGCAGTTCCCGGTACACAGCATCGTTCCTTCTGGAGCAGACGTTCCGCTCTCGAAGATAGGATGCGCTTCCGGAAATCCGTGACGGTTGTCCATCTTGAGACCAAGCCATCCGCTGAAAAGGATATGCATGTTCTCTGGGATTACGTTGCCCTCATCAAGGTACTCGTTACACACATCGAACATCTTCGTGAACGCCAGGAACTTGGTATCCTTATGCTTGCGAGCAATCTCGCACATCTTGTCAAGATACCATTTGTCCTGTATGTCGCCGCCGATGTGGAATCGGAATGCTCTAGGGAATCTGTAGTCGAGATACCCGTCAATCTCCGTGAAGTATCTCTCAGGGTCCTCGTGGTAGATTGCAGAGTTGATGGCTCTCGTATTGATAACCTCTTTATAGATGAAGTCGTTGCGAAGGTCGTAGCAGCTCTTGGCGCAGATAGCGCAGTTTCCACAGTCCATGACTGGAATGAGCGATACGGACGGGATAGCTCCCAACTTGTTATTACCCTCACTGATCTTGACGTGCAGGTTCTCTACATTCTCCAATGCGTCCTCGTAAGCTGCCTGTGCCTTAGACAGGCGATTCTTCATACCTTCCTTGTTTAATGTCCAGTAATTTCTACTCATAATTCTAATTTAATTGGTTAATATTTGGGGAACAAAAAACCGGCGTGTCTCACGACAGACCGGCTTGAACCATTTAAACAAAATCTAGTTATGATAAGGAGTCAGCCGCTGCTAACGACTGACCTGTTTGGCTTTACTTCTTTTCGAAATAAAAGATTCTGATAAACTGATAAAGTAGTTTCTTGTCACAAAGGTGATAGAGGTCTTCTATAATGTATTCTTTACATTCTTTCGTTCCTTCCCTGAATGTCTTGTGTATTGCTGCGATTTGGATATTATCACATCTAAGCCAGCAGATAAACATCTCACCCAAACTCTCGTAACGACCATCCTTGTTATAGAATTTCGTTTGCTGCTCATAAGTTTTATTCTTTCTCATAATCCTTACTTTTTTGGTTTTACTTTGAATCGGTTACCGAATCAGTAACCGACTTTTGGCTAGAATGGCTCCCGGCTGGCGCCTTACTATAAAAGTTCGATCGGAGAGCTTTAGCTCGAAGGATTACCTCCAGTGAATGCACTGGAGGAGATCCTTCGTTGCAGAAGCTATCGTAAAACATCTTTGCCGGGCCACCATACTACAGGTGGCGAACCTTACTACTTACTGGCGATTACCTTCTCGACCTTATCCTTATGCCACTCGTTAATCTTGCCCTGGATGTCAATATCGTTATTTAAAATGAGATGCTTGAGGACACCGAGCATTCTCCAGCCCTGCTCATCATAGAGCTTTGCTTTAGACTCAAGCTCCTTCAACGAGTTGGCTTCTGACATCTTTCGTCCGTTTTTCCTGAATCTGGCTCCGTGGAACATAATGAGGTTTCTCATTGTGTAGTAGGAACCAGAACCTTTGTAGGCATTGATGAAAGCATCTGATTGCTTGGTTTCCCATGCGAGATGCTTGCGCTTCTTGTTGAACTCGCGAACTGCATCGTAGACTTCCTTGTAGGTATTGCTGTCATACATCTTGCGCGCGAGGCTGCTAAGAGGGGCATATACCTTCTTCTCCAGGTCTGCGACGAAGATGTCCTTGTTCTGAAGACGTACATAAGGGTTACCTTTGCAGGTATGCTTGAATGTCTTCTTGACGTTTCCGTGCGCGTCTTTCTTGACTTTGTAGATGAGGTTGCCATCCACGTACTTACGGAGCTTATCGATGTAGTCATAAGCCATATCGGCAGCAACGAACCCTCCGAACCATCTGTTTCTCGCGCCGGCATTCTCATGATCTCCGTGGGCTGCCATCTTCATCTGAGCATAGAGCTCATTTTCAAGCATGCGCCACTGGTACTCGTAGCCCTTGCGCTGCAAGACCTGGTTGAATGACATATCACCTGTGTCCATAAGTCTGAGCATGTGGAACATCTGACTCATCACCCAACGGCGGAATAGCTTCCAGTTGCTTACGTATCCACCATCGATAATCTGCTTGCCTACCGCATCGATGGTCGCATCGTCCATATCAACAGGAACAGCTGCACCATTCTCGATCTTGATAAGCTGGTCGTCACCGAGAGGGAAGTACTTACTTACGTCAACGCCTGCTGCCTTAAGAGCTTCGAGACGCATCTGCGCCTTGGTCTTCTTACCTGCACCAGCTGCATTAACCTCTACATTGTTAGCTACTACCTTAAGATTCTCACCAGTGATTGTTACAATCTGCTTCATAATTCTAATTATTTTAATTGGTTATTAAAAATTTATTTAACTCTAGCGGATGAGGCTTACGCCCCACCCTTGTTTGGCTCAATCCAGTCTCTGAGGATAATCAGGTCCTTGTCGTTCTTGGAACACCAGAACCAAGTTCCCCATCTGCCGTCCCAGTAGAGGTTTCCTCTGAGCAGCTGGATCAGTACGTACAGCTCCAGCTTGCATCTCGCTATCTCACGTCGTTCTCCGTACATCATATCTTCGTCTGAGAGCTCTTTCTCAGGCAAGGCCTTGAAGTAGTATCGACGATGTGATTCGGAGCGTTCTGACGGCACAGAATGCTTGTACGCTGCATGTCTCTGTTCGATGCCAACAAACACTACCTCAGGTGTAAGGTAAGGCGTGTCCTTCGGCTTGTCTTTCTCGGACATTACTATCTTTCCGTTCACTCTACATGTTCTCTTCTGGAAGTTGATGGTGAACTTAGCACCATTCTCAACTTCATTGATAATTTCGTCGTATGTCATATTCTCAAAATATTTGGTTAATAGGGATAGTGCTTATTCTAGCACTATCAAATTGGCTTCTTCGAGTTCATCCTTACTCAGTACATCTTCGTCTTCTCCGATGTGGATATAGAATTTATCTCCGTTCGCCCACTCCATTGCACGCATATACAACCAGTGAGCCTCCTCGATAGAGAATCCGTCTGCGCTCACAGAGTCAAGCATCTCGCCCATGCAAACTTCGGATTCCCAGTACTCTTTCTTGATTTCCTCAAGCTTCTTTAGTAATCTGCTGTTCATAATTCTCAATATATTGGTTAATAGGAGTGCGCTCAGAGAATCTGTTGCGTAACTATATGCTTTTGATATATACAGTATTATAGTCCTGAGACTCCTGGATATAATCCAGTGATTCTCAGGATGCTGAATACTGTATTTACAATCGATTCTCCTTGCGCACCATTCGGCTCGCAATAGCTATAGCATAGTCTCAGTAGAGTGTTGCATTCCTGTATCGTCTTGATTATTGCATGTATAAGAACGGGACGCGTACCGGGCAACCGCCAGGTTGTGTCCCGTTGTCACATTACATGCAACTGAATCTGTTCTACTCTTGACTATGCGGACTGCAATGTCCGTGACTTATCTCTAGTACTTCGTTGCATGGATATATGTTCACGATTAGACCCCGTGTTTGGATACGGTCGTCGATATCGATAGACATCGACGACGGTATTCCACTCACGTGGTATTAAACCTCATACCCTTGATAAGTCGTGATGCTATTCACATGGTTGTTTGCAGGTACACTCATAGGTCTGTTGCCTACCTCTATCTTGACGATTGAGGGGTCTTGCAATACGCGAGATTGCTGGTATTACCAGCCTTATCGCGTTGATACAGAGATCGCGACATAAAGAATTCCTCCTCGTGTACCTCGTTGGCAATAACGTTGTCTTCATCTGAGAGTGTGGCACGTAGCTGTAGCATCTTGATCTGAGGGATGTTTACCCGCCGGATGAGGCTGTGGATTCACAGCATTAGCCGGCGGGTACAACATCACTCGCAAATTCACTCTCCTTTAAAGCCTATCCTCGTGCTCGGGTAATTCCCTGACCGATGGCTCGGCACAATACTTTATGATTCTGATTTCAGCACAGGATTCGCCAGAATAGTTAATCCAGGACTCACTGGATTAACTACTCTGGTTAAGAGAACCTGTGGTATTAAACATTGCCATCCATCAGGGAGTGGTGGTGTGCGCCACCGGTGGAAGTCATACGGACTGGCACATTTCTGTACTTCATTGATGAGCTACGCCTTGTGCGTCATACGAAGGGCCCGAGGTGTCTCAAGTTGTAAACTTGGATAACTTGGTCCCTTCAGATGATGTTATAGAGGCGCTAGCCTAAATCTGTCCGTCCTTCTCTCACGTCCGTGTGCTCGGTTACAGAGCCTGCCGGTCAGAAGATACTGCGCATAGCTATATCAGCATGATAATATCCTGGTGGAGAGGATCGCAGGACCATCTCTGATTCGGAGATAGGCCCGCGATCTTCGAGACCGGATGTTTAAAACATTCTTCTTCATCCCGGCAGTTCCTTGCGCTAGGTGCTCATCTACAGTGTATTCACCAAAGTGTTGTACGCTGCCCTGCTCGTTCGCAAGGCATTCTGAGCACAACCTATCGATAGATACCCCTTGATTTCGCTCTCTGTCTTACTCCTGTTGGCTTTCACGTTTCTTCCGCGGCCTCGGTCTATACAACCGACAGCCTGAGTCTTCACGTATCCGAGTCCACCAACTTTACTCTTGCCTGTCTTGACCGCACGGATGCAGTCCATGACGAAGGTGTTGAGCTTATTGATGTCCTCTTTCACGTTTATGACCGGAAGAACCTGAGTGGCCCAGGAGAAATCCTCGTATCCCTTGTAGAGATACCTGTTTACGGCATTGATGGCTTTCGTTATCGTGGTGTCACGCTTCTTTATCGTCCTCTTCTCAATTTCCTTCTGAAAGGTCTTGATACGTGTTGACGACAGAGATATGTCGTGACCCTTGATGGAATATCCGAGGAACTTGAACCAATGATTTTCATCCAAATACTCAACTTTCTTCGGGTTGAGCTTCATCTGCATCTTCATCAGTTCATCCTGCATGATAGTCATTGCCTTCTCGTAGTCCTTACCGATAAACAGCGTGTCGTCAGAGTAACGGATGTAATATCCGTCAAGACCAGACAACTGCTCATCTATATGGTACAGGACTACATCGGCAAGCCACGCTGCAACAGAGCATCCCTGCTTAAGAGACTGGTAGCAACTGGTAAGATTGCCATCGGTGTCGAAATACAGGTCTGTGTGATAGTAGTCACGGATGACATCTATCAGCGCAGACTTTCCGTGCTTTTCCTCAACCTTGTCGAACGCCCAGTCGATGAACTCGATGGGTACTGAATCAAAATACTTGGACAAGTCGGATTTCCAACCGATGACATTCCCGTTTGCAGAGCATATCTTCCGAGACACTTCCTGCACCACACGACCGCAGCCGATACCTTTCTGGTATGACGTACAGCGCGGATGCACCATCTCTGGCATCAGCTCGAACAGGAGGTCGTTTGCTATGCTCAGGAGGATTCTGTCTACAGGTTCATTCACGTAGACTGTACGGAAATCTCCGTTGTCTTTCGGAATCTTTGCTGTGTGCGGCGGCATTATCTTGTAATTACCGCTCTTGATCCTCTGATACATAGCCAGACGAGCCTCCGGCGTTGTAAGCTGATACATTACTGCTTTGTTCATGTCCTTGAATAAGCCTTTTTCTATGGCATACTGCCATCTGGCTTTTTCAAAGAACATTTCTAGGATTCTGTCTTCATTCATAATTCTTATGTTTTGGTTATTGTGCGCAGTCCTTAGCTGCGCTTTTTAGCTAGATAAACTCGTAATCGCCATATACTCCGTTATAGCACTTATCGGCAGAACGGTTTCGCCTGCAAGTAATAACGTCGTACTCTTGACTGACAGGACTTTTTCTATAAATTCCGTACTTGCATTTGGAGCAAATTTTCTCTTGTATGTCTGTAATCATATCCATAATGTTTTGGTTACTAGCACGTGGGCGAACCCACGCTTTTGGCTTAGTCGATGTGCTCGTAAGAATCATCATAGTCAGAGCAGAACTCCTGGTCTGGTTCAATCTCGATAACGTTTCCTGTGTAATTTTCTGCATCAAGAACAATGTCGCTATTATCATAGGCATCCTGTACTTTCTGAACTGCCTCATTCTCACTTTCAGCATCAACGCTGACAATTTTGTTTAAAGTCTCTGTGACTGATACGTAATATCTCTTCATAATTCTTGTAATTTTGGTTAATATTGTTCCGTGTCGGGTCTCGAACCCGATGTGCGCCTGTCGCTCACGGATGATAGATGTTAGAGTCTCTTGAGAGCAGCTTCGATGTCTGCGACTTTTTTGTCCTCAATCTTCGATATTTCTTGTAATATCTCGTCCAAGTGAGTAACAAAACTAAGTGCATCTACTACGCGACCAACCTTCACATTAAGGTCACCAGCATGTATGTCGCATATACCAAACTCTTGCAACAAATAGTAAATGGTGCCACTCTTTAGCGCAAGAAGAATGCGTTTAACACAACTTATTTGCACGGTAATAACTCTGAAGGTAATACCACAGCGAGGGATGAAGATTTCTGTCATGTCAAGCTCAATGAGCTTATCGCATATAGCTTTCGCCAGTTCCTCGCACTTTTTTTTCAGTTCTTGAGACTTGTGTGCGTAATCGTCACGTCCAAGTACTTTCCACATTTCTTTTTTCTTCATAATTCTTAATAATTTATTGGTTAATAATGTCAGAGGGATTTCTCCCTCCGTTTTTAGGCTAATGCGTTCAATGCTCTGTGGGCGTTGTAAGCGACAGGGTTCTGATACATCATATCAGCATAGATTCTGCGCTCACAAGTCTCAATGCACATCTCGTGCGCTATGTTCTCGGACAGCGCATCGAACGTATTATGCGTTGTGTCAGAGGGCTTGCCGATGTAAACTCTGTAGCCCACTCTGTAGCATACGATACGCCTGCCCAGTCTGTAGATAACTTTGTTACCCCTCTCTGAAATTGTTATACCCTTTTTCATAATTCTATTTATTTAGTTAATGGCAGGTAGCCAAATGGCTACCAATTTTAGGCTCTGTTCCATGCTTCCCACGCCTCATCTGTATTCTTGGTGATTGCCTCGTTCCAAAGTTTCTCCAATTTATAGAAAATCTTCTGGAAAGCCTTCGATGTTGCCTTTGGGTCAATGCGCTTGCCGAGATAAGGTCGATTACGTGTAATCGTAATTTCGTCCTCGCACCAGCAACACCTGATCATCCCATACTCCGTAGGAGAACAACCTAGGTAAATTCCTTTCGCGTCATAACGCTCTTTACGTAACCACTTCGGGTAAGGAACGTAAATGGTCCATGCGTCCACACAGAAACGGAACTCCTTTCTTGTGTCGTGATAAAGTCTCAATTTCATAATTCTTCAATTTTGGTTCATAGAAGAGGAGCATGCAAGCTCCCCTTGTTAGGTATGTTTTAAAGTCTTGCCCATGAGTATATCTTCGCTCTTCTTTTCTCTTCTTTCAGCTGAGAGAGGAGATATTTTTTCTCTTCTCCCGAGAAATTCTTGCGGATATACTGCTCACACTGCTTCTTCTTCCAGAAATGAACCGAATCAGAAGCGTCTGGCGTTATTGAAACCCACATCATGCCGCCTACTACAGGAACAAGTCCTGCGTAGATAATTCCTTTTCTAAATTCCATAATCTAATCATTTAAATGGTTTAACATTGAATATCCCCATGCTAGGGGATATTGTTAGGCTAATGTTTCCTCAAGAAGAATATCGTACTCTTCCTCCGTAACACCGAACTCGTCAGCACTCATTACCTGCTTGAGCATCCAGGGATAAACTTTCTGTTTTCCCTCACGTTCGGCGATGTACTCATCTATTGCGCACACGATGTCAAGGTCTGATGATATGGCGACATCGCATCTGTCTGGCATATCAGAGAATCCTCTCGTAACAGGGAACTCAAATGAGAATGCCTCTGCAATATCAGGCATAGGAATATAGGAATCAGGATCCTGTTTCCACGTATTGTAAACTGAGGCACATTCTTTCTGCCACTTGCAGTACTCTTCGTAATCGTATGCGTGAGCCGTCACGTGACCATTATCCTCGTTGATTGTCAATTCTACGGCATAAGGAAAATCGGTTGAATAATACGGCTTATCGAAAGCGTGGCTTGAATACATACACTTGAATGTGTCAATCCAATCACACACTTTGCAATCTATATCGGTCTTGTCCTCTATAGAATCTGCATACTCATTAATCTCCTTGACTGTAAGCTTGTACTGCGTCTTGTAAAATAGCTTTTCCATAATTCATCTGTTTAATGGTTCATAATGGTTCCCTCCGAAGAGGGATTTTAGCTGATTAAACTCTCATTGAGCGTGTACGTATCAATGTCGTACTCGTAATCGGTTCCGTTGGTACACTGGGATTGATGGCGGTAACCACGCAAATCCTCAATCTGCTCTTTTGTTGCTCCATCGTCCTTGGCTACCTTACAACATCTTCTGATACTACCCGCTACAACAAGTAATTCGCGGCTATCGTATGTATGCCAGTTGTCTGTGCGATAGAGAGCATAAACTTTCTTTGCCATAATTCTGTAATTTAATTGGTTTGTAATGGTTCCCCACATAATCGTGGGGAGTTTTAGCTAATTATGGCGATTTCGCCATATTTTCTGTAAAACTGTCTGTACGCTTCAAGCTCATCTGTCCCAGGAATATCTGTAACCTCTAGTTTGCCGGTATCCTTGTTCACCTCAGCTACTGAGAATGTATTGTCGTGTGTCCACTTGATAAGGTCCGCACGTCTTACTGCATTCTCTACTGACTTAACGATTTCACACTTCAGTAAATCGTCATTCAGGATTTTCTCTAATTCACTCATAATTATAGATTAATTATAGTTACACATTATTTCTGTCTCACTGATCATTTCAGCACAATGCTTGCAGCGATGGCACATTATGTAGCCTTTTGCCAGTAATTTGCTGAACCTCGGGTATGGGCATTTCTCACCCATGCCAGCTCTCGTAATCTCAATTTTCTTCATATTTCAATCTGTTTGGTTAATAGAAATCCCCACCCGTGAGAGTGAGGATTGGCTTGGCTTAATACAGACAAGCTCTGAAACAAAGCTTGTCGCTTATCACACCATCTTTCTGCAATCCGTCCTTCCAATCGTTGAACATTATATTCAAGTCTAGGTTGAACTTTGTCTTCTTGCCAGTGTAGTCGATACCACACTCGTCGCAAAACTGCCAGAATGCTTCACGAAGCTGCTTCTGGTTTGTGATCTGATATTTATTCGCCATAATTCAAATAATTTAAAGGGTTAATCAATAGAAGGCACGCTCAGACATGGGCGCACCTTTTTAGGCAAATACTACTCTTCTTCATCTTCATCCTCTTCCTCTTCTTCATTGTCTTCTTCTTCGTCTTCGTCAAGACAATAATAGCTGTCAAGCTCATTTGTGCCGGAGTAGCCTTCATCTTTACACTGCTCGTAACTGCGTAGTCCTGTCTTGGCATAAATAATGTCTGTCATCGTTTCCTCGTTCAAGCCATTTATAGCCGAGACAAGTCTAACCTCGTCCTCTGTGGCGATATTGTTATCAACAATGAAATCCCACAGCATAGCCTCAATACTTTCTTTCATATCCTTTGAATATTTAGTTAATAATAGATCCTACGTGTCTCCACGCAGGATTTTTTGGCTTAACGCTCCTCTACTTTCACGCTCACGGCATAAGGCAAGTCATCTCTGTCAACCTCCTTCCATTCATACTCAACGATAGTGCTCATGTATCTGTTCTCCATCTTATAGATGACGCCATCTATAGTTCTCTTACTGATGGTGCATCTCGTTTTCTCGACCTTGAACTTGACGTGAGCCATGTATCCGTCATTAGTGAACTCAACGAGTCCTTCTCTTCTCGCAACTGCCACACATCCGTGGAATGCGTTGATGAATACATACTTTTCTCCATCGAAATACACGTCAACGCGCGTATTGTTCTCTGTCCTCTTGATATACTCCATATCTATTGTATTTTTTGGTTAAACATGGTTTCTGTGCAGATAGACTGCACAGAATGTTTGGCTAAATCTTTCTAGGACGCATGTATGCACGCTCAATCTCCTGAGCTTTCTTGTCCACACGAGAGGCACGTCTGTAATACTCGCTCTTGTCGAGCTTCTTTTTCGCACACTCCTCGCTGATAACTGCCTTGTGGCTCGCTACGAGCCTTGCAAGGAACCTTCTGTCTCCGTCTGTCATAATTCTAATTTTAATTTGGTTAATAATTGGAGGCGTAGCAAATAACTACGCCGGGTCTGGTCTAAAGCTGTACGTTTGAAGCCACTCACAATTTAAGGCACTGTGGAAATCCCTTGCGGCTTTCTCTCCCCATTCTCGTGGTTTGTACGCGTCTTCTTTCAAATATTTCTCTACAAGCTTCATTAGCTGAGTCTTTTCTTCTGCTGTCATAATATATTCTGTTTTGGTTAATAGCAGGCAGCACATTATCGTACTGCCCAGTTCTGGCTAGAGATTGTACACCGGACTTTCTGAAGCATTCAGGATAGAACTGCCGGTGAGAATGGAGAATGCACAGGGATCAAAATCATCGAAATTCTTCATCCTCTCGATTTTCTTCTGTATCGCAGCACGTATGGATGGCATATTCCATCTTCCGTCGATACGCATGACAGAATCCATTCCCACCATCTCTACGGTTTCTTCTTCATCCGTAAATCTCATGTTCACAAGGTCAAACTTGTTAATCTTGTGATAAAATTGTACCCATTTACTCATAATTCTAATATTTGGTTTGTAGGAGAGCGTGACAATCGCCACGCACATTTTTTAGCTCATGCACAATATAGCAATCTCAGAGAAACTATTGGAGATAGCCTCCTTGCTACGATAATCTCTGTAGCCTCTGGTATTGTTGTTGTGCCACTGTCGTGCAGCAATTTTAATTTTCTCCATCTCGTGGAGCAATGCACGTTCGAAGTTCTTTTGTGATTTTCTGTCTTGCATAATTCAATTTGTTTAATGGTTCTACATAGTATGCCCAGGAAAATGCCTGAGCACATTTTTGGCTACAATAAATCCAAGCAGATGAGGATAATACAGCCGCCGTTATCTCCGAATAAGTACTCAAAGTTCTCTTCTGTAAGAGTGTTATCTATCCAGTATGAGATGAGAGGTTCGTCTGTGCAGTCTGCTTCATCAAACCACAGAGCACAATATGTGCCTGGCTGTATTTTCGTACGCCCGGTGGTTTTTCCGTACCATTTCTCTGCTATTACAGGAGATTTGAATTCGTCTACGCTGTACCTAGAATTATCTAATCCGGTCACCTGAATTTTGTTCAGCAGTTCTATTACATGCTGTTTACTAATTGCTTTCATATTTCTCTATTTTTTGGTTAATAGAAGAGAGGAGCGGAATCTCCTCTCAGATTTGGCTACTTTCCGAGACCTACGAACATTGTAGGTCCCTCTGCTGTGTAACTGGCGTTAAGCTCTGAAATCTCGTTCGCCTGGCTGATAACTGTCTTTCTCAGCATCACGTTCGCTTTGTGGCAGTTCACGCTGTCAATGGATACGGCTACAAGTGCAAGACACACGATAACAAACACTGCGATAAAAATTCTCTGTTTCATAATTTTGTAATTTAATTGGTTATATTATCGTACTGCCCAAATTGAATGAGCAGTTTTTAGGCTGAAACTTTCCAAGCACAATTTTCGTACTTTCTAGATTTACGAAACTCCAGGCAGTATGAAATTCTCCAAGCGGAGTGTAGATCTCCACAGCTCACGGAAATACCACTTGCCCTTTTTCGTACTGCTCCAAATATGCACAAGCAGAATTCCGTAAAGAATTCCAAGCACATTCAGGAGAATTATCGTACTTGCCAAGCAGATGAATATTGGCGATGTCTGAATAAATCCAAGCACAATTATAGTGCTTGAATAAATAATCTGTCTTGCTTTCATAATTCTAATTTTATTGGTAATTGTTCCGTAGCCACACACGACAATTATCGTACTGGCTACGGATTTTTAGGCTAGAAACAGAGCTAGAGTATTATTGTGCCACGAGATAAACTCTACACGATTGTATATGGTCTGTCTGTCTGCAATAATTCTCTCCATCATTCTCTGTCCTCTGCAATCAAAATTCTGTATCATAATTCTAAATTTGTTGGTTTGTAATTGTAGAGCGGAGATTTCTCCCCGCCCCGTTAGCCAGGATGTGCATCTTTGCACCACGTTTTATCTTTATCGTCTTAACTACGTGGCTCACACCCTACAGATTTTATGCTTCTGCCAGCAGCTTGTTTATTTCTGAGGAGATAAATCTCGCACGGATGACAAGCAACCGCTTTCAGAAAGTGTGTTTTATATTCGCCAGCCCACACTTTTAAAACTCTGGGCGAATATGATGTGCAGGAAAATCCCTGCAACGGAAACCACTCCACGTGCCATCCAACACGCAGCCTTTCAGGATATCTCGTATCCCTTAACCCGCAGCCAACGGGATAGAATATGAATTATGATTTTTCATAGTTTCTCCCGGTACGCCTTATAATCACACTGCGCCCGTATCGCACAACTTTCGTTCTGTCTCCATCCGTACCCTTGCAGTCGGTTAGCCTTCAATCCTCGCAAAGTCGTTTAACCGCCTCGCTCCTGTGCCTGTGCTCCCTGTGTCCGCTCCGGTGATACGCTCCACAGAAATCTCAGTCTCTTATATTCTGTTTCACGTATCACGGAGAGACACCGCTCGCCGCCGGTAGTTGGTACGTCTGAGGATGACCGCCCCAGTTGTGCCGCCTAAAAAATATTTCGTATGTTTCGTTAGATTTTCCGCTTGAAAATCTAGCTTACAAGTTACGTTTTCAATTTTAGCCACAATTAAAAATTGTGTTTATCCTACATACCACGAAAAGGTATTGAAAAATAATGTAGGGAAAATTTATATTGAAACAATTCTGAAAAATAAATCTAAAAAAAATATTCTAGAAAAATCTTTCTAGAATATAGGTACGAAAAAATAAGGTAGTGGAAAAATCCCACTACCTTATTTATTGTTACTTTGTTGCTGCCTTCTTTGCTTTTTCACGGTCTGCTCTCATTTTTGCGACCATTTTTTCAAACTCGCTATCAGAAAGTACACTGGTATCAGCGTTTTCGAGTCTCGCTTTTGCTGCTGCTTTTGCTGCTTTTTTCTCGCTAGCTGCTTTTCTAGCAGCATTTTTCCCGCTGATATATACGGCATACGTATTATTTAGGAAACTCATTAAACGAGTTTCCGTGTCGGTGCAAATATCAGAAACTGATTGGAGCTTATGATTTTTTGCGACCCATACGAGGAAATCGAAATCCTCTTTAAGCTCTGCAAACTCCTTAATCGCTCTTTGAAGAATATTTGTCTGTATATCTCCTAAATTTGTGCGCAAAAGGTAGCCGTTTTCTACTGATTTATAAGCTGCTGCTGCTGCTGCTTTCTTAGCTGCTGCAATTGCCAACTCGCTATCAGAAACCGCTAGCTGATTGTTAATGTGTTCCTCTTTAATTGCCGAAACACCTAAAACATCATTTGCGAACTTAGAAATGATTGCACTCTCAATCTGCTCATTAGTCTTCATAATAATTCCTAGCACTTATTTAACCCCCTTGCAATCGGGCATTAATTATATGAATTGTTTCAATATGTCGTGTGGAGTCACACCACGGCACACCCACTAGTGCGCCCTATTAGGTTAGCCCCCTTTCGGAAAGCTGCTGCAAAGGTACAAACAATCTTTTAAATACTTGTAAATAATTCCGAAAATCTTTGTTAGTTTATGCTTTTTTAACTCTTTTGTAACTTACTTATATTTAGGTACGTTTGCGTTTTATAGTCTTCTAATATGGAATAAGGCAAAATGCCCTTTATTTGCCGTTTAAGGGCTTTTTAATAGTGTTCCTTACTAGTAATAAGGTATGCAGATTAAGCCCTCTCAAAAAGCAAATTTGGCTATATATCATCAAAAACAAAAAATGTAATACGTATTACAAAATATAGTCTTCTATCTTTGTACTCTTTTCCCAGATTGTGCGTATAATATCGGTGCACTAACCAGTTTAATATTATATAATATTGTTTTTTATCTTATCTTTGTATTTATCTTTCTTTGGATTGTTTTCGGTTTTACTATTACAGAAACGTATTGCAAAAATAATATATAACAAAATATATGTTTTATAACATATTAAAAATGATAAATACATACAACAAATAATATGTTATATAACATTTATAAGGTAATAACATATAACAAAATAGGAGTAAATTCTAGAAAATAGGCATAATTACATAACTACCTGATAACTAGATAGTTAGTTAGTGTATATTGTACACCGTAGCATTTTTATGTTGGTTTATGCTAGTAAAATAAGGGTGAAATAATATGTAAAGGTATGAAAATAAAATACAGGGTAAATAGCTGATTATTAGTGGGTTACAAGAATTTTAGGATAATATAAACCAACAATTTTGAATTGTCAAAAAAAAAGCGATACTTTGATGTTTTATATAGTGTAAACTAACATTATTTGTCCTATCTTTTCAAAACAGACCCCCACACCCCCTATGTAGCCATAAATCCAGCGGGTAGTCACCTCATCTAAAAATTTTTTCTTCCGATTTTTCAGCCTTCTTGTAAAGTAAACTTACTTAGCCTTCAGAAAGTATATTTATGCATATTCATTCATCTACCTATTTTTAACATTTGGCAACATTAACTTCTATATTGGTGAGCAAAACCATAAATGTATATCTATTATTCATTAAATGTACTACTATAATGTATATTTATATCCTTTATTTACTATGGTTATAGGATATATTCATTTTATTTTTCGTATCTTTGTATTGTCGTATTATTATAGAGTCGACTTGTTGTAAGGGTGATCAGAGACGTGTATATCTTTCTGAAAGCCCCTGTTTATCGGGGTTAACCCTACACAATAACGGAAAATTAATGTTATTATTGTGCATAAATGGAAAATGGTATAGCTATAGACACGTTGCATGCCCAGCTCCTGGAGCTTTCGAGGCGTGAAGAGTACGGTTTCGATATGCTGAGGGGTCAGGACTGGGGCAAGGCGAATTCGGAAAAGTACAATAAGATGAAGTCCTCCTTCATTAGGTCGATGAGGATGCTTGCGAAGAAGGCTCCGGTGAAGTACTACGGAGGTGCTTACTACATGTTTAACGGAAAGATATACGAGGCGGTTCCGAAGATAGTCCTGGAACAGGCCTACCAGCTGCTGCTCCTCGACCTGACAATGGCTCCTATGCTCGGCATCAGTACGGTGATGAACAAGTCGTTCATTGACGTGATAGAGTGCTATAATATCCTGAGACCGACCTTTGATATCGTCGCATTCGCCAACGGAGTGGTTGACTTCGGAAGCGGATTGCAGTATCCGAGGGTAATGCCATTCTCTCCCGAGTACCACGTCACGTACTATCATCCCTACGACTACAATCCGAAGGCGAGGTGTGACAGGTGGCTGAACTTCATTCACGAGGTTCTTCCTGACAGGACATCGAGGATGATCCTACAGATGTTCCTAGGACTGGGACTGATACAGAGAGGTACGGCGTACAATCCGTACGAGGGAAAGGAGTCGTCGAAGGTTGAACTCTGCCTTCTCCTTATAGGTACGGGAGCCAACGGAAAGAGTGTCATTTTCGACGTTGCCTGCAACATATTCGGAAAGGACAGGATAAGCAAGATGGACTACGCCGACCTAACTGCCGACGGTGACGAGGGAATGAGGGGAAGGTATCCCATCAGGAATGCCATCTTCAACTGGTCTTCCGATTCTGATCCGAAGAAGTTCGGAAAGAAGAACACCGGAATGTTCAAGAGACTCGTGAGCGGCGAGCCTGTCCCGATGAGAAAGCTCGGAAAGGATATCCTTGAGGGAAACTCAATCCCCTACCTCATCTTCAACCTCAACGAGCTTCCGTTCCCCGATGATGCGTCGCTCGGATTCATCAGGCGCTTGCAGTACGTGAGCTTCGACGTGACAATCTCCAAGGAGAGGCAGGACCCGGAGCTTGCCAGCAAGATCATCCGTGAGGAGCTGAGCGGAGTGTTCAACTGGATATTCCGTGGCGCGATGGAGCTGAGGAAGAGGAAGTACAGGTTCCCGGCGGCGGAGGGAAGCAGGAGACAGCTGCTCATCTCCCTTCTCGGAAGCAATCCTGTCTATGCCTGGATAAGGGCGTACGGAATGAGGTACAGCCCCGAGGCGAGGGGCGAGATTTCGGAGTGGCTTCTTGCGAAAGACCTTTATGAGAGGTTCGTGGAGTTCTGCAAGGCCAACGATGTCGAGGATAGGGAAATCCCTACCATCCAGAAGTTCGGAAGGGACATGAGCGAGAAGTACCGGTTCTTCAAGAAGAGGTCACAGGGCGGAATGACGTATCAGGTGTACGGCGCGCAGATGATTGACCTGAAGCAGGAGCTTCTCATCAATGACGTGAAGAATAATAAATTACGCGGTGAGGAGGATATCAAGCAGCCTGAGAGCTTCATTCAGCCTGATGATTAACGATACCGGTGGCCGCAGGGCGGTGGGACATGCCTTCGGGCATAAGTCCCGGGCAGACGGGAGGGAGATCCCGGAGAACAGGACGTTAAACAGTGTTTCATTCAAATGTTTGTAGATTATGGGAGAAGAACGTAATTTTGAGTTTTTTATAGGCGACTGTCAGCTTCCTGCTGTTGTTTCGCCAGAGTCAACAATATGGCTGCTACCTGCGGACTCCAACGAAGAGGAGGTATCTGGCTCTATTAAGAAGTATGTAGATAAGGATGCTGAATCCGGCGATAGAATGTCTTCTTGCAGGTATGGAAATATCAGTGGTGAGTTCACCATTGATTTTGAACGCAGTGAAGGCTTAGACGAACTATTTCTCGAAATCCTCTACGGCGACAGAATCAGGAAAACCATTGAACGCCTCAATTACGAGTGGCTGAAGAAGATGTGGAAGGCTTCTGAGGACGATTTTCGAGTATTCTGGTTTGGACAGATACGCAAAAAGTTTGAGGAGCACGAGGATCAAAATGGATTTAGATGGCAGATATGAGAAGACATAACAATCCCAATAAAGTGCCGCCGTTCAAGCCGGATCCAGAGCATTGGACCAGGAAGGTTCATTCCTGGAAGGCGAAGGTCGCCTATGAGACTGAGGATGAAGCTTGGGAGTTCTTGAAGACTCACCCGAAGCTCATCGAGCAGGGAATGACGGTCTACAGGTGCAATCTGTGCAATATGTTCCACTGCGGGCACAAGTATAACAAGAAATAGTTGATAATATGAAGAAGAAAGGATATTACGAATACGACCCTGTTATCTATCCGAGATTGTTATGTGTCGCTATTGGCATGAGCCAAGAAGACGCTAATAAGTGTTTTGAAGGTAGAGATGGCGAGGTTTTGAAGGTTGATTTCTCTAATTCTGACGCAATAACCTACGATACAGTTAGAGAAAAGGAGAATAAGAGGCTTTGTTCATTTATTAATTTTGCAAGCAAGGATTCTATGAAGATGGGGGTTTGTTGCCATGAAGCTTCTCATGCTTGCGATAACATCGAGGATGATATTGGTATGGAACACGGCGGCGAGCCTTCTGCCTACTTGATTGGCTGGATTGCGTCTTGCATCAACAAGGCTCGTCTGGGTATTGGTGATTTTATTGAGATTGAGAATGATGAAACTAATTAGCAAAGAAGAAGTGAAGAAAAACCATAAGGACATTCTTGGTTTGGATTTGTTGTTTGCGGAGAATTTTCCTCCATATAGTAGTTTTTTGGAAAAATGTTTAAATACTTAAAATACATCATATACGTCGGCATCTGTGGCTACGTGCATACAAAAGGAGAATAGCTTATGGATAAAAACGAGAAATTAAAACTTGGTGACATTTACTTTGCGCCTAAAGAGTTTTTCCTAAATAATTCCGTCGGAAAGCTAAAGCAGCAAATAGAAAGTAATGCGGATGTCCGAGAGAACGGAATGGTTATGTGTGCGGTTATTGAGGATATGAATTCTGTTTTTCCACACAAATCGGAATATACAATAGCAGTTAAGCAAAAAGAGTTTGCACCTCCAATTAGGGCTTATGTAAATAAGGACTATGACTTTGAGTGCTTTAAGCAACTTTCGAAAGCAGAAATGAAAGTTTATGGTCTGCTTTGGTTTTGTTTTGGGGTTTAATATAGAAGGAAATAGCTTATGATTAAGATTGAAGATATTAAGGTTGGGCTGCGATTTACATCCAGGACGAAATAAAATTGCTGGAGCATGGAACAGATTGAGTACACTTGCAAGGATTGTTTCTTCTTCAAGAATGGAATTTGTCATCACCCTACCGTGAATATGTTTACTTCGGAAGAAGATTCTTCTTGTGAGCATTTCGAGTATAAGGAAATAAAAGTTTAACTTTAAAATATTGTTATCATGGCATTACCATTTGGAAAGACTATCAAGACAAGGCACTTCACCGTGCTGAAGTTCAGCAAGAGCTTGTCTAAGAAAGAAGTTGCTTCACTCAGAGAGGATATCCCTGCTGAGATCAAGAAGCATTTACAGAGAGGCTCGCTGCCTTTCATCAAGATTGCTAACATTGCCGGCACATGGGGAATCGAGTACTCTATCGGTACATCTATGTACGCTGCACTCGATGAGTGTGTTCCTGTTGCTGTAGGAGACCATTACGAGTTCTCCAAGGATGATGGAAACATCATCGAGGCATTTGCCCAGCTTATGTATGCGGATACATCGTTGCCTGGCGATGCAGAATATACGGCAGGTAAGTTGAAGCTCCGTGACGAATACCTTGCCCGTGAGTCTGCGAGACTGAACGCTGCTGCTGACAAGGGCAAGACTGAAGAGCAGCTTCGCAAGGAAAGCGATGAGGCCGTGCAGGAAGTCATCGACCGAGACAAGCACGCCGAGACTATTCTTGAGATGGCAGAGCAGATTAAGAAGGAAGGAGGCAAGGATGAGCGATAAGTTGCTTGAGGTCGTTCAAGACCATACTTCCCTGGTACAGGCACTCCAATTTATTTTGGAGGCCGCAGAGACGAAGAAACTGCCATCATACGGCGTTCTTCCTACGTTTAATGACGATATGCTTGAAGATCAGGTGCGAATTGCGCTTGAACTCATCACCGGAGAGAAGTATCCCTGATTGAGTTTATATTTTTCTTCTACTTTCATAATATAAAAGTGAGGGGTGGTATCTGTGAAGACACCACCCCTCGTAACCAATTAAACAGAATTACGAACAGCAGAACGAATCTGTGAACGTATATCTGCCTGCAAAGGTACTTGGTTTTGCCGAAATTCTAGCAAAACAAAGTTGCTTTAACACGAATTTAACTATTTCTTCTTCTTTTGGAATGTCGCCTGGCCATTTTTAAAGATAATGCAGTCCTCGCAGCATCGAGGCATTGATAAAGGAATGTAGTAGTGGACCACATTATTTTCTGTATCAATCTCGTCCTGCTTAATCTTAGAGTAGTCGGCTATCATGGCTGTCGTCTTTTGCCACTCTGGAGAGCCAAATTTCTGCTTTCGCTGAGCGATAACGAGGTTTCTCAGAATCTCTTCCTTCGAGGTAGCCTTAATAAGTTCCTCCTGGGTGAGCTCATCGGCGTTCTCGTTCTTCACTTTCTTTCCCTGCACCTCTGCGATTCTCTTCTGAACGGACTCCTGGGCTTCTAGCTTATTCATCTCGTTTTCGAGGAAAGATTTCTCCCACACACCTATTCCTTCTCCCTGAAATGCGATGGCCCAGCTGTCACGAACAGACATACCTGAGCCACGGAGGCTGGCATAGATGTAATAGCGAGGATCTTTCATCTTAAGAGCCTTCGCCTTCTTGTACGTATCGACGGATAACGTGTATCCTTTTGTTTCTTCAATCATAATCTTATTTCTTTTTATTATCCTTGAATGCAAATACTGTGTAGCAACAACACGAAACGTGAAATGGAGGATATGGATCTTTGAAAGAATGGATGCCAGCATCGGCTTCATTTTGGCAGATTTCGCATGGATAACTACTTCCTCTCTTGACGTAGAACCCGATAGCCTTGTTCTCCTGCCCATACTCCTGCTCTGCCTGTCCCCACGCTAAAGCAATCACCTGAGAGGCGTTTCTTACGATATTCTGATAGGCGTTTCTGTAATAGCCTTTTCCGTAAGAAGAAACATCGATGTTGATATCCTTTCTCTTCGCCTTGGTGATGACTGATGTGTGATATGGGTCTTTATAGCCTGTGCGGATGGAAGACAGGAGCTGCTGGTCTGAATATCCCATCAAGGTTCCTGCCTTGATCATCCTTACAATATCTTCAGCAAAGTTACCGAGATAGACGGCGTTTCTTTCGGATGTCGTCTTTCCGTAGATGTCGCTGACGAGAAACGATTCTATATTTTCGCTGTCAATCCCGAGAATCTTGCATGAAGCCTTAGAATAAGCAGAGATGTAGCTGTTGATACTCTCCTCTGCCTCAGCAGTAACATTCTTGGCGTAAGAGAGCAGGGCTGACTCGTTTGTGAGCCTGCCCGCACCTCTGTATCGCTTACTTGCGGTAATTATTTTCTGTGTCGATTTCCAGAGAATATCTGCAACATGGTCCTCGCAGTTTCGGATTGCCTGTAAGCGCTTCCTGCTGTAATCGACAGAACGTTTTAACTCATCCATAGGCTATTAATGGGTTTGGTTGTAGTGTTGCCAGTTGTTTTCATTCGGGGCGTTCCGATTCTCGTCCCATTTGGTTCCTGACTTATTTGGGCGTCCAGCTCCGCGACCCGTACGTACGTTTCCACTACCTCCATTCTGAATATTCGCAGTAGCTTTCTGCTCCTCGATTGCATTTTGAGTTTCGTTATCCGCACGTTGCATATCCATGAGGAGGTCCTGCTGGTCTTCCTCCTTCTTCTCTCGCATAATGCGGTCGTATTCGTCGTTGACAGGGAAATCTGGACAACGCTCAGATGCGGTCTGCTTAGATAGGAAGCCGTTTTGAACAGCCGTTGCCAAGTTTGTGATAATCTCAGATTTGTTCTGATGCACATAGATTTCCACCCAAGCGTGAATAGGAAGACCGGTCATAGTGGCCATGCAGTTTTCTTCAACTCCGATACCATACTTTGAGATACGAACAAGTTGATCCAGGAACGGATGCATCTTCTTAGCATCGTTCTCAGCAACCTCGATAGCAGGAGAATAGAGCAGCTTGATGGCAACGCCCGGAAGGTCACCCGACTTCAGCTCCGGTGGCTTTACTGTGAACGAAAGCTCATAGATGAGGTCATACGACTTGTTGAGCTGTGTCGCAAATGCATTGGAAGCGTCTGTTCCGTTAATAAAGTCAGCATCACCATTCGTATCGGTAATCTGAATCATCTTAGCCGCTCCGTCTGTATCTCCAACAACGGTAATGTCGTCACCATCGCCCTTCAACTTCATTATAGGGAAGGCGTAAGCCTTGTTGTTCTCGCAGAGATAAGAGAAAGCTTCCTCGTAGTCCTCGATGTTCTTCTGTACAACAGACCAGCATGGTCCGTCATCGTTTCTTACGTATGCAACAGGGAGAAATGGGAAGCCGTGAGCTTTCTCTTCAACGCAAGTGTAGTCGTCGATTCCGAATATCTTGGCAATTCTCTTGATAGTCTCCTTAACCCTGCCTTCGTTAACTTGCTTCTTGAAGCGGTAGAATGTCTTGTCATCCCACACCTCTACCCATTCAATCTTTTCATTACCTTCCTCGTCGAAGTCGTAATACTTGCGAGCAAACACAACGAGTTCACCAGTAAGAGGGTCGAACTGAGGATACAATGTGTCTCCTCTATCGAAAGCCAATGTGCGAGTACCGAATTTCTTGTTTTTATCGAAGAATCCGACTACAGCAGCCTCAGCAACCTTCATGTACGAACTTACAGCCTCATAGTGACGAATCTCCATATCGTGCATATACCATCCCTTCTTGAACTTGGCAAGGAGATTAATATACGCTTCCTGTTTCTTCATCTCAGGATCACCGGCAAGCTCAAACTGAATATCGTTACCTGTCATGTGGAGAACGTGCTTCGTATGAATAACCTGCTGGAAAGCAAATGCCGTTCTTTGAATCTCCTGAACATACCATTTCTCGTCTTCCGGGTTCTTTCTCCAGATTTCAGGGTAGAGATCCTTGTCGAAGATTTTGTGGGACGTAGGATAGAACTCACGAAGGAAGTCCTTCTGAGTCTTAATCACTCTGTACAATGTATCTTGTGGCATCTGAGGGTCTTCATTATCGGACACCTCGTTCCTGCAATAGCCATCGTGGGTCATGTACCCCTTTGGCGTGAGTTCAAAGAAAGGCTTCTTTACGAGAATCTTTCTGAAATTTGTTACCTTGATAGCATCCATAATCCTTTTACCTTTTTATTTTTCTTTTTTGTTAAACTGAATATCATTACGTAGAACCAAGATTCGAAGAAGTCAGGTGAGTGTCCGACATATTTCTTGGCAATCTTCTTAGGTAATAGCTTGAATCCCCTATCATCGCTATTCTCGTCACGTCTGAGCATCTTACGCTCCTTCTGAAGAATCTGTCTGAGAGGAACCTTGTCAAATCCGTTTCCTGAATACTTTCTTTCAAGCAGGGCCGAGTCGATGGAAATCTGCTTCTCTTTTATCATCTTATAGAATAACCATGCGCACTGAGACTTCAAATCCTTATAGAGGTATTTGATTCCTTCTTCTTCCTGATGATTCCTAGCGATAGGTGCTGCCTGGTTGTTGAATGGGACGGCATCCTTGAAAAATCCCTTGAAATACTGACCGATACCCTGCATATCGTAAGTGAAGTTGCATTCCTCAACGCCCCACTCTCTCAGCTTAGCCTCAACTACCGAAACAAGTGTCTTAGGGTCCAGCCTCAGCACAACCAAGTCTTTACAATGCCATCCTTCCCAAAGCCACATTACGAAGTTATCGCCTCCGGTGAATGCGATATCGGCAGAGGCTCTACGTTTTCCGTCTCCGATTTGTTCCGCATTGTCGTAGATTTCATCAAGGTCTTCCATCTTGATCATGTCATCTCCGGCAGCTTTCCAGTTCCAGTTGGCTTCCAAGTCTCGCATACGCTGTTCCTCATCCTGTTGGGCAAGGTTGGCGAGATATGAGACATCGGTAGAGATAAGCTTAATGTTCTCTGATACGTCAGCGCGAACGAATGTTGCCGACTTGATGAACATTTCGAGCTTTGTATAACCAAGTTCCTCATAGCTATCCTTCCAAAGGCTATCGATAATGCCCTTGCACTGCTCGTACACCTCTTCTCTCGTGTTACCCCAGTAGATTGAGTCAGGCGTATCGCCGTCCATGAAACAGTATCGTATAACTCCGTCCCGTTCCGGTATGATGTAGCCGTTCTCGTCAACCCACCAGTCAATGAACTTTCTTACCCAAGATTCCGGGTCTGGGTTACAGGTAATCCAGAAGCGATTTCGGATATGCGCTGCGTTTCGATTGTTGGTCAAGAGGTACTTGAACTTCTTGTATGGGCACTGAGTACCCTCATCGATGCAGACATAGGCATACTGGCGACCCTGGAATCGTGTCTTGAAGTCCTGATAGGCTCCAGCATAGTACGAGAATTTGAGCCATCCTCCGTTATCGAAGTTCCAGGTCATGTCATTTTGTGACTTATTGTAAGTTCCAAATTGGGAGAACAATTTATAAGAGTCTGTAACTAAGGACTGTAAGTCGTCTTTTTCGTTACGAAGAATTGTTGCATGAAAATCTGGATTTTTAATATCCTTCAGAACTTCCATTAGGGATGAGAACGATTTGGAGCCGCCTCGCGAACCGCCAACTATCTTAATATCAGCGTCTATAGACAGCATGCGTTCCTGACCGCCACGCTGAGCTATAATCTTCAGCTTGTCGGGATGCTTCTTGTCGGCGTCTCTTAATGATTGGATATACTCTTGAGTGTAAATAGGCTCTCCGTTATCCAATTTTAATCCTGAAAATACATCTTTCTGCATAAATATACATTCAATACTGCAAAAATATACAATTTTTCTTGATAATTGCATATTTATTCGTATATTTGCAAAATAAAAGGTATATTTATACGTTTTCGAGGTGGAGGGACCACTTTCGGGATAACATTTTAAATCAACAAACAACATGACAAGAGAGGAACTCTTAGCATTAGTGAACAAGGAGGTTGATACCACCAAGTTCAAAGAACTTAGCCAAAAGACCATCGATGAGGAACTTGATGATGTTTTGGAAGATTTCGGTGATGACGAGGAAGCAAATTCCAAGTTGGTTACCAAGTTAGCAAACCGTCTGAAGCGTATCAACGGCAACTTGCACAAGAATATCTCTGACGAGGTAAAGAAGAGCAAGGAGGAAGCTGAACGCAAGAAGAAGGAAGAGGAAGAGGAGCGTAAGCGCAAGGAGGCTAAAAAGGGTGACGATCCTGACGACAAATACTCCAAGCTGCTTGAGAAACTCGAAGCTCTCGAAAAGGCTAACGCAGAAAGAGACAAGAAGGCTGCAAGGAAGGCGACCATCGAGTCTGTAAAGGCAGGTTTGAAGGATAAGTTCGACAAGGCAAACCTTGAAATGAAGAACTACTTCCTCAATGCTGCAATCGCAAAGCTGGAGATTCCGGACGAAGATGTCGACATCGACGACCTGGTTTCTAAGGCTGAGAAAATCTACACCGCAGAGTACAAGGAGGCTACCGGTGAAAACGGTATTCCTGCAAAAGGCAGTCGCACGTCTAGCGGAGGCACGTCCACAGATGATGACAAGTTTATGGAAGAAGTGGCCGAGCGTCGAAAGAAGAGATTCGGCGGTGGAGACAAGAAGTAATTTTAGGATAACAATTTTAAAAAGGTAAAAAGATTATGGACAACACTTCTATTTCCTACATGGAACAGATGGGTACTCGTGGTATGCTGAACCACGGTGCGACCATCGTTCAGACAGAAGGTAAGGTCGGCGGAACCCGATACGTGTTTGCCGGTCTTGAGGCTCTCATTAAGAATGCCTTCGTTCACCCACCTATTGGTGGTAAGCTCGTCAATCCGTTCAAGGGTCAAGCTAAGATTTACGCCGGCGACTTGATCGAGCACGACCTTGGCTTTACAGCAGGCAACGAAGGCCCTGGCGCTACCATCAAGATTCTGAAGGCTTACGGCGTGGCAAAGGCTACTACTGCGGCTACAGACACAGACATCTACATCGTTCGTAACGGATTCGTTCACATCCCGTTCCCTGGCGATACCATCATGGTCGGTCAGAAGGACTTCAAGACAAAGGCAAAGGGTGTGACTGTGACCGCCGTGGAGGCAACCACCGACACATCGGTAGGCGACGTATGGAAGCTGACCATCTCGGAGACGCTTGGAACATTGAGCGCTGGCGACGTGCTGGTGGAGGCAGAGAAGGCAGGCGCGAGCGTGCTGCCTATGGTAACCAACCCTAACTGCTTTGCTCCGAACGACAACGACTTCCCTTATTTTGATGCCGGCGGCGACAAGTACCACAAGCCTCGTACAAACGTCAACTTCTGTATGTTGAATCCAGACTGCGTTATGTGGCTTGACCGTATGGGTCCTGTTCCTCCTGCTGTCAAGGCGATGAACAAGTCACTCTACCCAGAGTTCTGGCATATTTAACCTATTGTCTAACGTAAAAAGATTGATTCAGGATTATGGCAAAAATTGATATTGGTGTCGAGCAGCTTGCGAAGTTCTTCACTGGTAAGGGTAACAACACTTACCTTCAGAAGTTCGTCAATCGTGACGGCGTACTTCGCTGTAACAACGGCTGGTATCTGACACAGGGTGACATTGATCCAAATCTCACCCCTACATCTAACAATGGTGATGCAACCTTCAAGGTTCGCACACGTACATTGAACCCTGCAACCTTGATGAACCTCCGTGCTCCTCTCGGCGATGGCTATCAGAACGACCATGAGGGTATTGAGTGGTACACCGCTTCAATTCCAGACTTCGCTGCTGACAGCTTCCATGAGACTGCGACAGAGCGTTACCACAAGATGAAGCTTCTCCAGGATGAGTTCGGCAACGACGCTGACCTGGTTGATGCTTACCTCGACAAGGTACAGGTATTGTACGACTCACTCGACATGACTATGACCTACATGTCAGCCCAGTTGAGTTCGACCGGTTTCATCGACTACGACAAGATTGGTCGTGGTATCCAGGAGCCTCTGTATGACGCAAAGGTTCCAAAGAAGAACTTCAAAAAGGCGGGTACACTTGCCTGGAACGATCCAAACTGCGACTTGCTTGAGCAGATGCGCAAGTTTGAGGAGGATTGGCGCAAGGAGAACATCGAGTACCGCAGTGTACCTCTCGTATGGCAGATGACTAAGAACGACTACAATAACGTATTCTTGAAGAACAAGCAGATTGCTGAGTTGTACAAGAGCTGGGCGAACGCTAACTTTGTGGCAGTTTTGCAGAACTACGGTCCAAACAACGCAATGTTCTTGAAGTCTGTTGTTGACCTCAACGGTCTTTCTCCTATCGAGATTGTCGATGAGGTTGAGCACAACAAGCGCTTCGATGGCACAGTTACAGAGATTCGTGGTTGGGCAGACGGAACAGTCGTTCTTCGCCCTGCTGGCAAGCCTTTGCGTTTCATGCGCAAGGAAATTCTCGATAAGCGAATTTTCGACACTCTCGGTAACAAGCTCGTGGATGTTGCTTGGGCACAGACCAACAACCGCCTCGGTTTGCTTCGTAACATGGTCACAGCGAACGGTATGTTCCAGGAGTTCAAGACAGACTTGTTCCTCGCTTCTGTTCCTGCCATGCTCGATTCTCCTTACCGTTGGATTATCGACATTACCAAGAAGGGTTAATTCTTTAACGTAACAAGATTGTATGACTATGGATTCGGAGATGAACATTTACACTGTGAACGACTACCTTATTAATAAGGTGAAGTTCGAGATGCCGATGAAGGCTCTGTTGGGCATCATGCACGACAGGGAGCTTGAAAATGGCATCGACCTCGAAGCCTGCGACAAGGACAAGGTAAGACTTGCCTATGCCGACATGCTGAAATGGTTTGTTCTTGGTCCGAGTAAGGTGAACAACACCTCCGATTCCGATAACGGATGGACTCATTCGGGAGGTGGATATGATATGTCGAACAACGACAGGAGCGAGATGAAGGCAGAGGCTAACGCTATATATGCGGAGCTGGAGCCTGATTCGATGCTCAAGAAGAAGTCCACCTTCCGGGTGACCTCCCACGGAGTAAAGAGGGCGAATTATTCTCCTTGGGGAGAACCTCTCCCTCACATCATCAAATAAGGCGTATGGAAAAGGAAAACATCAGAAACCCAAGATACCCTCACATCATCAAGATCGTGAGGAAGGTCGTCGGAAAAACCGACCCTGATGACCCGTTCGCCGATGATGATGCTCCAGTTGGTGAGGACAAGGAAATCATTCTCTACTATGGCGAAGGTCGCAGCTACACCGATACTACTACAGAGGGAGACAAGAACGTCGACCAGAACAAGAGGAAGGCATCGATTCCTGTCAGATATGACGAATGGGATGCTGACAGATGTCCTCTTGACGGAGACACCATCTACTCCACTGTCGGCAACAATACCGAGGTAGGTATGGTAAAGGACTGCGAGCCGGATAACAACAGAACCGTCGTATATTGGAACTTAACAAGGGTTTAGATTATGGCGAAATACTTTAGCGGAAAGCGTCTGTCTCTTGGAGCGCAGTTCGAGCATCAGATTAAGCCAAGGGTCGAAAAGCTGGCGTATGACAAGATGCTTGCGATTATGCAGGAACTTGCTCACAGAACCGTCAACTATTTCAAGGAGAACAGGACGTTTTACAACATCACCGGTAACGCATATACTTCGTTCTATGCAGCAGTGTATTACAAAGGCAAGCTCATTTACATGGTGCGTGCCTCGAAGGGTGAAAAAGCACCAACGCGAGTAACCCTGGCGGAGGGAGAAAAATATAATCTCCCGTTCTACTACGACGGAGGTGAAAACAAAGGCTATACCGGTAAAGTCGGTGGTGGTCACCAATGGGGTCCTAACCTTATCTACGGACGTATCGGAAAAGTCAAATCATCAGGAAAGGACTGGGCACTCGTTGCGATATGTCCTGTTGAATATGCAGTATTCGATAAGGAGAACCGCATTTTCGAGACAGTTTACAACACATACGAGTCTCTTCCAGATATGTTCGATGCCTGCGTAGTGTACGCCAATAGTTCAACTTTTAACAAACTGTAAGCTATGGTAGATATCAAGCAGATATATTTCGACTTAGGAAACGCCGTAAAGGGTATATGCGACAAGGTGTACCCCAGAAATCGTCCTAAGGCCGTGGATACCAAAATAGGTAGCTACATCGTCGTAAGTGCTCCGTACACAATCAGGAACAACGAGATGAACTATGATGGCTCCTACAACGACTATACTACCACTATCCAGATAGAGGTGTATGTAAGAGATAAGGCCTCCTCGGCGAATCCTAATGGTTTCAGTCCTGCGGAAATGGATAAGAAAGTCAAGGCGGTCCTCGAAAGATTCCCGATTTCTACAGACAACATCATCGTTACCAGGCCGAACGTTGCTATCCAGGCTGACGACGGAGCTGGTTTTTCCGTGACGATCATACAGGGAAGGTTACGTACGAAATAAGTATTCAGGTATAACAATTTAAAATATTTTAGATTATGGCTATGACAACTATTGACAAGATGAAGGACATTTTCAATGGTCCTAAGACTCTGCTCTACTCAAAGGCTATCACAGACTTGAGTAAGGCTTCAGTTGACATCACACCAGAGATTGAGCTTCCTGTTGAGGTTGATTCTCTTAAGGCAACCATGGAGGATCCGACCATCAATCACTACAAGGTTATCGGTCTTGCCGGTGACTGGGCAACTACCGCAGAGCTCGGCGACTTCAACGTAGAGTTCGTTGTTCCTTCAAAGGCAAAGGACCTACTGAAAATCATGTTCGGCGATGATGCAATCACAGAGTTGACCAAGGTTACCTTGAAGGGTACTGGTGACGCGACTCTCGATGCTACTACCGGTTTTACCGGCGTTGCAGTTGAGCCTAAGAAGTTCAAGATTAAGGGTACTATCGTCATCGTTGACGATGAGAAGGAGAACCTTATGATTGTGACAAACATTGCCCTCTATGCAACGTTGCAGTGGGATGACACTGGTTCAAAGCCAGTTGCATTCAAGTTCGCCGGTTCTATCGAGGGCGCAGGCATGCGCAGCATCGCTTGGCTTACTAAGGGCACAACAACTGGCGACGTGTAAGGCTTCTTTAGGTAATTAGATTCAGGATAACAAACCGTAGGGCGGCAGGCTAGTCAACAGCCGTGCCGCCCTTCTTCATTTAATAGCATACAATCATGGCAGAAGAAAAGAAAATTGAGCAGCCTTCGGTGGACTTGCAGAAGTTGCTTGACAGCGTGCTGCACGACGAGCCTACCGAGTTCGTGTTCCGTGGAAAGAAGCACAAGCTCGGCTGGCTTCGCAAGGGAACCATGAGCAGGTGTTCTCATATCAGGACTAAGGAGAAGAACGAATGGAAGCGCAACGTCAAGATTTGTGTCTGCATTCTCCTCAACAACATCTGGAAGATACGATTTCTGTATTGGATCTACTGGCGCTGGCTCTACTACATCAAGGATGTGGACGTGGCCGAGGTTCTGAGAGTCCTCGATGTTTCTAAAAAAAAAATTCCATCGAACGCATTCTCACTGGCTACCATATTAGCGACCGGGATGACGGACGTGATGATGACGATGACGAGGAGCGAAGCAAAAGCTATCCAAGCAGAACAAGCTGGGGAGCAGCCTTCTCACTAGCTGAGAAGTTCGGTTTCCTCTTTCAGCGTAAGTACTTCATCGCAGCCTACGACTACTGGTGGGGCTATTCATCGGCACAGATTGACCTAATGGTTGCAGACCAGCCTCTTGTCGTCTATCCAAAGACCAAGAAGGAAGGTGGTCCGAAGAAGCACACAAAGAAGGAGATGGATGACCTCTACGATAGGTGGATGGAGAAAAAGAAGAATGAGGGAAGCCTCATCGGCAAGAAGATTAGTCTTGCTGATTACTTAAACAATAAACTCTAATTTTAAAATATTCAGGATATGGCAGGTGGAAATTTAGGTGACTTGTGGTTTGACTTAAACATTAAAGACAGCAATGTTAGGTCAAAACTGAAAGAAATTTCAGAAGCACTTTCGGAGTTGGATCTAAAAACTGAGTCCGGAAGAAAGTCTGCTGAGAAGTTATTTAAGAACTTTAATAGAGAGAATAGCAAAGAAATCGCTGAGGATTTTAAAAATATAGCGGCCCAAATGGGCATTCAGGCTCAGGAAACTGCAAATCTCAGCAAAAGACTGAAGGAGTTATCGGAACTAAAAGCAGACATTCTTCGTAGAGACAAGGAACAATCCGAGCACGGTAACTTTGTTGCGATGAAAAATGAAGCACAGGCTGCACTTGATTTAACAAATAGATACAATGAACTTGCCAAGTTAAAAGAAGATATCTTAAGACGCGACAAGGAAATGGAAGCTCAAGGGGCTTTCGTGACGCTTGTTAACGAATCGAAACAGGCGCAAGAACTTAATGAGCGTTACAGGGAAATGCAGCAACTGAAATCCGCGATTTTAGAGCGAGACAGACAGTCAACCGAGCACGGTAACTTTGTTGCGATGAAAAATGAAGCACAGGCTGCACAGGAGTTAGCTGTCAGGGAAAGAGAACTCGCTGAGTTGCGAAATGCTATCGTACGCCGTAATGAAGAAATGATTGCTGCCGAAAATAGGCTAAGAGAAGCGACGGAGCGAACTAACCAGGCTAGAAGAGAAGCAATTTCTGTATCTAGGAAACAGGCAGAATCCCTTGTACGTGATAGAGTTAAGGAACTTGAAGCACAAAGACAACAGATCCAAGGTTTATTTGGAAGTGGAAAGAATGTATTAAGTAAGCAAGAGTTAATGCAACTTCAACAGGCATTCTCGCAAATTACGAAAGAGCTTAATACATTGCGCAGTGCGATGAATAATCTTGGTAGTTATTCTATCAAAGATTTATTCTCTATAGGCAGAGGAACAAGCGAATATACTCCACTGATAAACAGTATGCGAACTGTAATTGATCAAAAACAGGAAGCGATAAACCTTGAGCGAAAACATCAAGAAGAGATAACGAGAACGGCTGCAAAGGCACGAAACGACCTTGCAGCAGCATTCGCCGGAGCAAACGCTGAAGCGAAGAAGATGCAGTCTATTGTCGGTGACATCAAATCTCTCTTCTTACAGGGAGGTATTGTCTTTGGAGCGCAGCAATTCTTTAATTCAATCGTACAGACCGGTGGTGAGATTGTTCAGCAGCATGTTGCGTTACGCTCCATCCTTGGTGATGTACAGAAGGCTGACGAGCTGTTCGCTCAGACACAGCAGCTTGCGTTGCAGTCTCCATTCAAGTTTGGAGAGCTGAACCGAGATGTAAAGCAGCTGGCTGCATTCGGAGTCGAAGCAAATGACTTGTATGATACCACAAAACGACTTGCTGATATCGCATCTGGTCTTGGTGTGTCTTTCGAGCGACTTGGCTTGGCTTATGGTCAGGTTAAGGCCCGTTCTTGGCTTGACGGTAAGGAGTTGCGCCAGTTTGCTTATGCTGGACTTCCACTCTTACAAAGAATTACGGAGCTTTACAATTCAGAAGGAAAGAACGGAAGGAACAATTATACCCAGGCAGATGTCAAGAAGATGATTACTGCTAGACAGGTAAGCTTTGAGGATGTCCAGAAAGTGCTTTGGAAGATGACAGATGAAGGCGGTCAGTTCTACAATATGCAGCTCGTGTTGTCCGAAACACTGCTTGGTCGCTGGAATAAGCTTATCGACGCGTGGGATATTATGCTAGGAAAGTTCGCAGAAGGCAAGAATATCGTCGGAGGAACTTTCTCGTTCATCATAAATAGAGTAACCGACCTTGTGTTAGCTTTGGACAAGCTGTCTCCTGCCCTTCTTTCATTCGGAGCGGTGTTTGCTGCAAGGAAGCTCGGCGGTATGGCTTATTCTAAGATGGGTATTGGATCACTTGCTAAGAGTTATACTCAGCAGATGAATGCCCAGTTAAAGTCTTATGCTATCGAACAGCAGCAACTTGTTGTGGAAGGAGAGATTACGCAGAAGATTGCCCAGCAAAATGTATTCAAGAAAGCTGCTATTCTGTCGGAAAAGCAATCGCTTGTCGCGAGCTACAATAGGGCTGCACTCGAAGGAAGAATGTCCGTATTGCAGATGCAACGAGCAGTCAAGGAAGGCTTGGTTTCTAAGGAGATAATTAGTCAGCTCGCATTAATGGGACAAATAACCGCCAAACAAGAGCAAATCATCTTGAATGGAGGCAGAATGTCTGCCGTATGGAGCATGACAACTTCAAAGATCGGAGGATTTATCAACGCCATCGGTGGTTGGTGGGGGATCGGCATTACGGCTATCACTTCATTGTTGATGGGGTACAATCAATGGTCAAGTCGAGTAAAGGAAGAAGAAAAGACGTTGATTGATGGAGCTAAGCAGAAATCCAAAAGTTACGGAGATTTTCTGTCTGGATTAGGCCCAAAAGACGCGTCCAACCTTTCTTCGCAAGTTGACTCGATGAAGGAGATTCTGAAAAGTTCAGATGACTACACGGATTCTATCAAGCAGCAGGTTGAAAGCGCAGGAAGCCTGTCAAAACAATACGACATACTCAAAGAAAAAATTGAGGATGCGAAAAAAGCAAATGATGGCTTAGCTGATAAATATGGAGTTATAACGAATAACGCAACTTCAGCAACAGGTCTTGTTAGCGACAACCTATTCGATATGATCGGAGCTGATACTCCACAATGGTTACAGTGGTTGAATGGACTCACGAACGATGATATTGCAAAGAATGTGGAGCAAGCACAAGAATCTCTGTCTAAGTTCCAGGTGATGTTCGACGAGCTCGACTCTAGTACAAAGGCAAAAATGGAGGATTTTATCCGATCTTTGATGGAAAACAACGAAGAGCTAGCAAACCAAATCAATGGTCTGCCCCTTACTGAGCAGATTAGGATGCTTGCGGCTATTGGCGGAGATGATTGGGAAAAATTTGTCGACAAGTTTGCAAATGGAAGCAAGGAGACAGAAAACTGGTTAAAGGAACTTGCGGAAAGAGCGAAGGATTCTAGCGATGATGTGTCTGAAATAATGTATGACGACGTGCCTAGAGGACTTGAGTCTGTCAGAAAACAGCTCGGATTGTCTCAAGATCAATTCCGCACGTGGGCAAAACGAAACCCTGAGATATTCGCCAGTATGATGGATAAGATGGCACAGAAGGCAAATATTACAAGCAAAACCATCTTGTATTATTTTCATTCGGCTATCAGTAAGCTCATGGATATGGACTTTTGGCCAGGCGACAGTGGTAACGGAAAGCAGGGAAAGCCTTCGTACAACTCTGGCGTGAACACTCCTTTCTCTGAGATTATAAGACAAAGACTTCACAAGAACGGAATTTTCACTGGAAACAAAAAGAAAGGTAAGTTTTGGACGAGAGAGGTTGATAATGCGTTAAGACAAGTGCAAGACCAGTCTTTCGAGACCACAGGTGAGAATATTCGTAAGGAGCTCAAGGCTGCGAGAAACGAACTTGATACGATAGTCAATGGAAAAGTAAGCAAGAATTCTTCTGAGTACAAGAATGCTAAACACAAGTACGATTTGTGGAAAGCTATCGCTGACGCAGGTTACATATCTGACGATCTTGGAAAGAACAAGGTTACGGGTAACTTTGGGAAAGGCAAAAACAAGAATGGTCGCGAAGAAGATAAACAGCTGAAGAATCTCCGTGAACGCATCGACTTATATAAGAAGATGTATGCCGAAATCAAAAAGTTCAAGGAACTCTACGGCGAGGGTGCTCTCGGTCAACTAGCTAATGACGGAGAGTTTGAGGCTATCTTTGGTGACAAGAAGAGGTTCCCTATCTCTGACTACACCAACTACGAGACTTCTATCAAGGAGCTCTTGCGGACTCTCCCTGCATCAACAAAGGACAGATTGGACTATGCTGCAAACGAGAAGGCTGGCATTCAAACTGAAAACCGAAAACTTCTCGAAGACCAGCGCAGAGACGAGCTGAATGTGCTTAACAAGCAACTTGATACTATCTCCGAACAGTACGAGACGTATAAGAAAATATACGAGCTGACCGGAAACAAGAAAGGTGCTCAGAATATAGCTTTCGGTGGAATTGTTCAGTTTGACACTTACAAAAAGTTCCTGGAGGAGCAGCTCGATATTGCGGTAAGGCACGATAACATTCAGTCCGGTCTTAACTTGACTACGGATGAGGTTAAGGATATGAGTCTTGAAAATGTCAAGGATAAGTATGGTGAAGAGACCCGTGTTTATGATATCCGCAAGAAGCTGGAAGATGAGAACAACAAGATCAAGAAGGAGACCATCGATTTGATGGCTAACCTGATTGAGAAGAATGCCACCATCTCACAGCAGATTGAGGACGAGAACAGAAAATACGAGAGACAGCTTGAACTCATCAAGGGCATCGAAGACCCACAGATGAGAGACAGAGCCAAGGCAGGAGCCACAAAGACTCATAACGAGAACGTTGCGAAGCTTCAGTTCGAGCAGTTCAAGCAGGAGTCGGACTGGGTTGCCATCTTCGATGATCTTGACAGGGTATCTTCGGCAACAATCAACTCTATGATCGAGAAGATAGACCAGTTTTCTATGACTACCGGGTTATCTGTAGAATCCATCAAACAACTCAGAGATGCCCTAGATAAGCTCAGAAATGAGCAGATTAGCAGAAATCCGTTCGGCTTCATCTTCGGAGGAGTGAATCGCGGTAAGGCTATCGGAAAGTTCGTAAATGAGCGTCTTGGCGGTATGGATGATACTGCGAAGATATTCGTTAGTAAGGAGGAGGCTTCGAGACTTGGTATCGCAGGCGGCGTAAGAACAAAGGCGAGTCTGAAGAATGATCAGCAGTCAGCGTACGCCGACTCGTCTAAAGCAATCTCTGAACTTGCGACGAAGATGCAGGCGCTCAACACGGTTCTTGACCCGGTAATCAATCTGTTTAAGGCTATGGGTGAAGAAGATTCCATTCTCGGCCAGATTACAGGTGGTGCTTCAGGCGCATTATCTTCGGCAGCAAGTACAGCCGGAGCTTTTGATACCCTCGGTAAAATGAAGGGTCTCGGGTTTCTTAAAGGTGCTGGTCCATACGCAGCAGCCGCTTCCGCAGCGTTGAGTATTGGCGGTTCACTCATCAAAGCATTCGGCGCAGACTACAGCAGTTACGAAAAGGCGAAGGCTGAGTACGATAACCTTACCTCAATTTGGGATTCTCTCATCTCCAAGAAGACTGAGTACATGAATATCCATTGGGGTACTGAGGCTACAGAGGCATCCAAGGAGGCTCAGGAAATGCTTAAAGCCGAAATCGAGCAGACTAAGGTAATTGCGCAGAATAGGCTTAATTCAGGTGCGTCAGTCGGCTCCCACTCTATCAAATATAGAATGTGGAAGGGTTCATATAAGTACAATGGCCAGAATTGGCGTGACGTAGCGGGCGAAATCTCTTCGAAGTACGGGGTTCAGTTCAATGGTATGGAAGACATGCTCAATATGGATGCTGATACTCTTTCAAAGATAAAGAAGGATTATACCGGCCTTTGGGCTAGCATGGACTCAGATTTCAGAGATTACCTGGAAAAGCTCATTCAGTACGGAGAGAAGGCTGATGATATGATCGAGGCTTTGACCGAAAAGCTTACCGGCAATAAGTTCTCTGACCTGGTATCTTCCTGGGGTGATGCAATGTCAACTATGGCTAACACGTCAGACAGTCTCGTTGATCATTTCGAGGAGAATCTGAAGAAGACCATCTTGAACTCCATGATTGAGAATATATATGGAGACAAGATTAAGGCTCTTTTGAAGAAGGCTCAGGGGTACGCAGAGAATGGTGACAAGATTAAGAATTCCAACGGAAATGTCATTTCAGAATACACAGGAGCCGAGTATGCCGACGTAAAGAACAGCACAGATGAGCTCTCAAAGCAGATAGAAGCTACTCGTGACTATCTTAAGAAAGTATATGGATGGTCCGACAACAGCAGTTCTTCTTCTAGGAATTCCATTAAGAGCATTACTGAGGAAACAGGAGACTTGATTGCCTCCTACCTCAACGCAATTAGGCTCGATTGCTCAGTTATCCGCGCAGAGCAGGCTAAGTACTATCCAGAGATGAGCGAGATTGCAAAATCTCAGCTGACGCAGCTTAATGCGATTGCTCGAAATACGTTACGCAATGCGGATGCTGCCGAGAGAATCGAAAGTATCTTTACGGAGTACAATGACAACTTCAACAGAGTTCTCAACGGAACGAAGTCTTTGAAGATGAAATAACGACTAAGGGTATGGGGTAACTCTCATACCCTTTTTATTCTAGCCTATGAAAGTACGTGTTAATTTATGTATTTTTATACATACTTACTTGCATATTTATGTATTATTTTGTATATTTGCATTTATAAATAGTTGATTTAGGTATGAAAGATTATTTCAGGATATACATGCAGAAGGAAGGCGATGGGAACGAGGTGAAGGACTCCATCGCCGACTTCGGTATGTATGTTAGCGAGAGTCCGTTCAAGCCTTGCGATTCAGTCAAGGAACCTGTGAAAAGGGAATGGCACGACGAGCATGGTGACGACGAGTATATTGGCAAGGATGGTCTCTATATGGCGGCATACGAGAACAAGGTCAAGTTTCTGTTCAAGGGTAATGCCTTCGGCGCAAACGAGAAGTGTAAGGCTTTCATCGACTATCTCCGCAAGTCTGGCATGATGAAGATGTACTGCGACTTCAACAAGATAGGAAGGCAGCATGTGAGACTGAAGAGCATTGATCCGGACCTGTACAGATACCCGGGCAACGAGGACTTGCTAGTCCTCTCTATTACTTTCAAAATTAACGACCCTGTTACTGACATCAAGCCAATTATGGATGCGCAGGGCAGGATTTCAAATTTAGGATAACACAGACACATGAGTACTTGGAATATTTATCATAAGGATGGCTCGAAGCTGACAGACGTTAACGGAGAGCAGATAACCGTTCATGGATTGGAATACTCCGATTCTTGGATGGGTGAGTGCTTCGTGACTATCAATTTCAAGCATGAAGTGCCTATCAACTTTCAGATAGGCGACTATATTGTCTATCGTGGCGAGCGTTTTGAGCTCAACTACGAGCCGGGCAAGGATAAGCAGGCCAGACCCGACACATACGGAGAGGGCTTCGTATATGACAGCGTGAAGTTCAACGCATTGCAGGATGAGCTTGCTAGAGCTGAATTCCTCGATGTGGTATTGAACGACAACGAACTCCACTACACTTCCCTACCGAAATTTCCATTCTTCGTACAGACTCTGGATGATTTGCTCGACAGGATTCAGGCGAACCTCGACGAGCAGATTGGTAAGGGCCTTTGGAAGATTTACTCCAGGAACATGGAGCGTTCCGTGCAGCGTGGATGCCTTGCGAGCGACTGGCTGTCAATGTACGGCGAAGGAACAAAAGATAACGTCATCGAATCGATGTCTATTACAGTGGACTCACAGACCTGTTGGCAGGCCCTTGCGCTTGTGAACGAGAAGTGGGACATAAACTTCATAGTCAGAGGAAGAAACATCTATGTCGGTACTACCGGAATAGAAGCCGGACACATCTTCTCCTATGGTCTCGGCAAGGGACTCTATGAGATTGTTCAGAACGCTGATTCCGACCAGAGTGTCGTTACGAGACTGAGAGCTTATGGTTCGGAGAAGAATCTCCCTTCTCATTACTATGCGGACCTCGGTGTCAAGTACGTGGCGAATATCACGAAAGTGGTTACAGCTAGCACGAATGTTGAACTTGAACTGGACCTCGATTATATAGAGACATATTTCAAGAATAAGAGAAAATACGTCGTTTCCGGTGAATCTCAGGAGCAGTCTAACGGATGGGTCCTTCAGGTAACGTTCGATTTTCAGACTACAATTACCGGTTATATAACACAGTCTGGCAGCTCTGGCAAATGCAGGTTCTACTCCGAGTTAAAGGGAGGACAGGTAGATAGCGGAGACGAGGAATCAAAGGAGAAACTCGACGCATTCATTTCGCAGGTTAAGGCAGGGAACACCAAGATGTACATTACGTCCGGTCTCAATAAGAAGGTCGTTCCTTCATCCATGAAGGAGTACGCAAAGAATCTTCCGAATAATATGTCCATCAACAGGCTTATGCTGCCTGGATTCCCTCACGTATCGCTGAGTGATTTCTACGACTCGCTTACTGAACAGGAAAAGAAGTATGTGAATCCAACCGGGAAACTGCATAGATTCTCTACTGATCCATATAGACCATACATCGATTCTCTCAATATAGAGGAGATTGGGCTCCGTTCGGCATCGCAGTTCTTTGACACAGACGATAAGACGAATGGAGTTATTGAAATCTACCCTACTATCGAGGAAATGGAAATCGGTGGCGTGCGTGTGGATGAGATTGATGAGGGTGTTGCTCCTGATGATGACGGAAGGTTTGGCGACAACGAAACAGTAAAGAATGTTGATATATACCTCAATAAGGCTATCGATTTCGACATAAACGACCTTAAGGATGATGACTTCTCTATCTCTATGAAGGATGGTATGTGCGGCGGACGAACATTCAAAGTGGCATCCTCAACCAAGGTTGATGGTAGATGGAGACTTACTATTGAGAGGAGCAAGGATGATGCTCTTGAGCTGTGGTTCCCATACAAGGACTACCCGATCAAGAATGGCGACCATTTTGTTCTTACCGGAATCACTCTTCCTGATTCGTATGTGAATGCCGCATCATTGAAGCTCCTTAAGTATGCTATTGCGCTCCTTGACAAGAATGACTACACAAGATATGTCTATCAGCCGAAGGTAGATGAGATTTTCATGGCAAGGCAGCACGATCTGGCGCAGGCAGACGAAACCGGAACTATCAAGAGTCTGCACGATACACTGAAGGCCGGCGACCTAATGAACTTCAATGATACAGACCTCAATATCGAAGGAATCATCTCTATCGACCAGCTCACGATCAAGGAAGAAGATGGCAAGATTCCGACATACGACATAACACTTCGCGAGGACAAGGAGGTTGGAACCATCCAGAAGATTCAGCAGCAGATCTCGTCTCTTCAAAACGGAAATGGTGGAACAGGTGCAGGATTAACAACTACACAGGTTAAGAATCAGGTCGCAACAGAGGGAAGCAAGCACTTCATCTCAAAGATAAACGATGACACCGCCAAGGGTACTATCACCTGGGGAAAGGTGCAGAAGCTTTTAAGTGGTTTGGTTGTCGGTAACTCCAACAATGAGAACGGCGGTTCGTGGACTCCCGATACAGAAGGTCGCTCGCATCTCATCACCGATTACCTGGAGGTGAGAATGAAGGCTATCTTCGAGGAGCTTGTCGTCAAGAAGACATCTACCATTGGCGGTAAGGAGATTATCTCTCCTGCTGGTGGCGTGGTGGCTCATAAGGTAGAAGAGGTTACTGTGACATATAATAATGTGTCACAGAAGGTTTATCGTTGCTATTTCTTAGCAGAGCAGGAAGGCGATGCAGTGGATAATGATTTCGCTATTGGCGACCAAGTGCGCTCGGAATCATTCAACGTCCGAAAGGGCACTTATCACAAGGTGGGTAATCACTTCTATTGGCGATTGGTAATCGGTCGTGACGAGGAACCTGTGGAACTGGAAGGAAAGAAGTACCATTATATCGACCTCTCCGATACCGATTGCGCTACTGCAAGCGATGTTCCTGCTAAAGGTGATGTACTCAATCAGTGCGGTAACAGAACCGATGTAGAACGTCAGAACTGCCTTATCTTCTCTGCGGTAGATACCTATTCGCCATCCGTCAGCTTGTACCACGGCATAAATAGCTATTCCTTTGCCAATAGGGAGTACGTGGAATATGGCGTAAACAAGCAGACCAACAAGGCGTTCTTCAATGTTTATGGCGATATGTATGTGGGCGACCGACCTACTAAGGAGAATGGCTATGAGGGTAGTAGCTACATCAAGTATGACAGCGCAGCCAAGCAGGTATCTGTTAAAGGCAAAATTTCTGCCAAATCAACCGTGGATGGCAAGGAATTGTCGCAGTATATAAAAGAGAACTCAGCAAAGGGCTTGACCGAGGAGCAGGTGAACAATCTCATCAAGAACTCGCAGGTCATTACTGACTTGCAGAATCAGGTGGATGGTGCTATCGAAACATGGTTCTATGAGGGCGTGCCTACCTTGAAGAATGCGCCAGCAAGCAGTTGGACGACCGACAAGGAAAAAGATACCCATTTGGGCGACCTTTATTATGACAACAAGACGGGCAAGGCATACCGCTTTGCCAAGGATGGCAACACCTATAAGTGGACAGTCATCACAGATACCGACATCGCTAAAGCCCTTTCCGATGCAAGCAAGGCACAGGAAACGGCAGATGGCAAGATGAAGGTATTCAGCACTCAGCCTACGCCACCTTATCAGTTGGGCGACATTTGGGTAAACGCTACCTATCCTACAGATGGCAGTACCTACAAGAATGAGGTATTGCGCTGCCAGACTGCAAAAGGTGCTGGTTCTCAGTTCGCCATCGGTGATTGGATAAAAGCATCTAAATACACCGATGATACCGTTGCTAACGCAGCCAAGGCAGCGGCGGAGAAAGCGCAGAAGGCGGCAGAAAAGGCGCAGGGTGACATCAGCAAATTAGGAACTACCGTCACCACCAACAAAAAGGCATTCGACAACTACGTTAAGGATGGCTACCTAGAGCCATCGGAGATTGCGGCTATGGCGCAGGACTCGAAGCGACTCGAAGATGATTTTGCGGCAGCGCAGAAGTCTTACAATGAGGTGAAGGATGCAGAGGTGCTGAAGGGCACCAAGGAACTCACCGACCTCAATACCGCTTTTGCTACTCTCACGACTGCCAAGAAAGAACTCATCAAGTATCTTTCAGATATTTCGACAAGATACAATGCGGCTGATACCAGCGGCAAGGCTACCATCGTCTCAGCAGTGGGAACGAAATTTACCAACTTTCAGTCTGCATACAGCGCATTTTACGACAAGCTCGGTTTGGCAAACGCCTATATTACCAGTAAGATTTATAGCAACCTCGGTGTAGTAATCGGTGACGTAACCAGCCTTGCTTACCTAAAGAAGGCTCTGATGGATGCTCCCGATACTGAGATTAACGGAGGTCTGATTCTTACATCACTCATCGGTTTGCGAGACACGGACGGAAACACTACGGCAGGTATCAATGGTATCACGGAGAAGTCTGCAAAGGGAGGCGGCATCGCTGCTTGGTTCGGTGGCGAAATGGTAGATAAGGAATACAACGATGGCTCTAAGACTCCTGCCAACACCATCTTCCGCTTCGATGGTTCTGGCTATGTGGCAGGTGGTGCAATCTGGTGGGGAACTGATGGCAGGGTTCACGCAGACCCTACCTCTTTCATCATCAGCGAGAAGAATCTTGGCGCATACCTCACCTTCTTCGAGCCGACTTGGAAGGCAGGAAGTGCAGGAACGAGCGTTGCTGACCTTGTGTCTTTGAAGCCAAACGCTCCATTCACCAAATTGGGTGTTTCGGGCGATGCTACATTCGAGGGCGCAATCACCTTTCATGGCATTAAGCTCACATATGATGCAACCAATAAGGCTATCAAGATTGATGGTAATCTCTATGCCACAGGCGGTATCACAGCATACGGAGCAAGTAGTGTTTCAGGCGGTGGCGGATTGAATGCAAGCGTAATCAGCTATGCGAGAATCATAGAGGGGAATTATACGGATGCAGACTTGACTAGCATTCCGAATGCCTATGCTATCAAGGCTATCAGCAGCCGTATTGACAATATAGCCACAGAGCTTGGCGGTCTGAGCCTATCTTGGAATAACATCACGGGTAAACCATCAACGTTCGCACCTAGTGCGCATACCCACAAGTGGGCGGAAATCACTGACCGCATCACGAAGGTAAGCCAGCTTACCAACGATGCTGGGTATCTGACTACCCATCAGTCTCTCGCAAGCTATTATACCAAAGCGGAGATTGACGCAAAGGGCTATACCACCAACAAGGGTACTGTTACATCTGTAGGACTTACACTTCCTACAGGTTTGACTTGTGCAACAAAGACTATCACAACAAGCGGTACGTTTGCTATCAGCCTTGCCTCGGGTTACTCCATTCCTACTACTGCAAAGCAGACGGCTTGGGATGGTGCGGTATCGGCAAAGCATACTCATAGCAATAAGTCTGTATTGGACGGTATTTCATCGACAAAAGTAAGTCATTGGGATAGCGCCTATGGCTGGGATGCTCTTTTGACTACTGCGGACGGCATTATCAATAAGTGGAACGAGGTAGTGAGCTTCCTCGCAAATATTGCACAGACTGACACTTTGAGCGGTATTGTTGACGGAATCAATAAGTCTATATCTGACGAGGTAACAAGAGCGAAAAAGGCAGAAGGTGTGAACGCTTCGGGCATATCCACCAACAAGACGAGTATCACCACCTTGCAGGGCTACTTTACAAGCGGTTCAGCGAAAAAGGCTCTCCAGCTCACGAATGCTCGCAAGCTTTGGGGTAACTCGTTTAACGGTACTGCCGATATTAACGGAAGTATCATCGTGCCTGACGGAAAGTATATCTCCATCGGCAACATAAAGATGGAGTATGACGCAACCAATAAGGCGCTGAAGATTACGAACACTACGACCGAAGAGGTGGCAAACCTCTATACTAGTGGTGGTGTTTCTGCCTATGGTGTGGGAACATCATCCAGTGGTGGTGGTCTCAACGGCTCTGTAAAGGCTTATGCAGATGCTATCAGGCTTACTACGGAAAACCTTTCAGAGGTTGCTTCTGCATACTCAGTAGCAAAGCTCTATTCGGAGATTCAGAATGTGGCAAGTGCTGTTCCTAGTATCAGCGTGTCTGTGCCAACTGGCGGCAATGCCCTCACTGGTGCAACCTATGACGCAAGCACTGGTGTGATTACTTTCGCGAAGGGTACGTTCCTCACGGCTCATCAGTCTCTTGATGGTTACGTGAATGCGATAGCAGTTAGCGGAAGTGGAAATGCCGTTACTGCCGTTACAAAGAGCGGCAAGACCATCACCTTCACGAAGGGTGCTACATATCTCACCGCACATCAAAGTCTCGCAGCTTATGCAACTCAGAATTGGGTTAAAAATGAAGCTACTGCTCATAACGCAGATATGGTAGATAATTATCACGCTAGTGGTTTGTTTACTGGTTTCAGTATTTCTGATGTTGCAAACAAGGTTACTATTAGTATTGGTGGAACTTCTAAAGCACTGAATTTAGTAAGAGCTTTTCCTAGTGGTGCTGGAAACAATTTTAACGATATTGCAACACACGGGAATAGTATGGGTATGTCTAATATTGCAGCACCTTATGCTAGTTCTACTGCTAACTATCAAACGTTGAATGGTTATGTTAATCCTAATGGACAAACTGGTTGGCATCATTATATTAATCTGTCTTATACTGACAGTAATAATACGGCAACTTCTCCTAATATGTGGCAAACTCAGTTTGCTATAAAAGCTGGCACTACTGAAGTTTATGTTCGTTCTAGAGCTGGAGGCAAGATAAGCAATAGTGCTGCTTGGGATGCTCCTTGGGTAAGACTTGCTAGAGTTACTGACAATGTAGCATCTGCATCAAAAGTTGCTAATGCTCTTTCTTGGAGCGGTTACAGTAGTGGTTCTTATAATGGTTCTGCTGCAAAGTCTATTAGTATTCCAAACAATACTAATCAGCTTACTAATGGAGCAGGGTTCATTACAGCTTCTGCTAGTATTAGCGGTAATGCTGGAAGTGCTACTAAGTTACAGAACTCTAGAACTATAAACGGAACATCGTTTAATGGTACTGCCAACATAGTAACTTCTTATTGGGGAACAACAAGAAAGCTTTGGGGCAATAGCGTGAATGGTAATGCTGATGTAAATGGCAGTATAACTATTGCTAATACTGATGGTGTTTATGTGCAAATTGGTGATGTCAGATTAGTTTATGATAAAGCTAATACTGCCATTAAAGTAGTTAAGTCTGATGGTACAACCGCAGCTAACTTCTATGCTACTGGTGGCATTACCGCCTATGGTGAAGGTAGTGGCTCGTCAGGTGGTGGTGGATTGAATGGTAGTGTGAAGAGCTATGCAGATGCCTTGAAACTTACTAGCGAATCCCTGTCTGAGATAGCTTCTGCCTACTCTATCAAGGCTCTTGATAGTCGTATCTCCAGCTTGGAAGGTGGTAGTGCTACTACCATCTCTGTCAGTGGCACTGGTAATGCTATTACAAGTGTTACAAAGAGCGGTAAAACTGTTACATTTACTAAAGGTGCAACGTTCCTGACTAGTCATCAAAGTCTTAGTGCTTATTTGAAGTCTGCGGATGCAGCTAATACTTACCTTAAACTTAGCGGTGGTGCTATGACTGGTAATATTAGCTATAAAGGGTCTAAGAATACCTATGACATGATAAGGTTTGTGGACAACAATGTCGATATTTATGGCAATGGTATATGTATCGGTGGTGGCGGACTTACTATTATTGGTGGAGGAGAATCAGCAAGTGAGGTGCTAAAACAACACACAAATGGTGGAGATGAAAATATGATTGTAGCTAATGATGCTGCAATAGACTTCTTCTCTAATATGAATAGTGGATGGGATTCACGCAAAGCTGGTTCTTTTGATACATCTGGATATTGGAACGGAGTTGGATTTAAGAAGAATAATTCTAATGATAATTATGTTCTTACTGGAGGTGGTGGTCATAAAGCAATATCTACTCTATCTGTTAGTTATGCAAGTAGTGCTGGAAGTGCTAATTCTGTTGCTTGGAGCAATGTGAGCGGAAGACCTACGAAAGTAAGTCAGTTTACAAATGATAGTAATTATGCTACTCAATCTTGGGTTACTGGAAAAGGATATTTAACTTCTCATCAAGATATTAGTGGAAAAGTAAATAGAACTGGTGATTATCTAGATACTGATAGTGATAGATGGTGGATTTCAAACTCTGAGTTTGGCATAAATTTACATAATTCTGATATTGTTGGTGTAAATAGTATATATACTTCTGATGTTTCAAATGGACCAGAAGAAAGTATATCCTTTAAGAGAAGTAATGGTAATTATGATACTCTAAGAATGGCTGATGGAGTAATATGGTTTGGTACTGATTATGCACTCAATAAGACAATTAATGAATATCAAATATTACATACTAATAATATAAGGATAACTGGAAAGAGTAACGGTTTTATTGATATGTCAGCAGGTGGTGTTATAAAACAAGCATATATTTATGCTATAGGTAGCATAGATGGATATGAGAGTTATCCTGATGGTAGAACTACATCTATTAATGATTATGATAAAGGTTTAAATAGATTATTCTTAACTCATTCTACAAGCTCTCTTCCTGCGTCACAACGTCCATTAGGAAAAGATGGTCACATTTTACACTTTGGCTGGGATAATTCTTCTGGTTGGGATGCTCAATTAGCCATATCAGCTAATGGTGATAACCCTTATATCGCAATTCGAGCACAATATAGTGGAACTTGGAGAAATTGGTATGGTGCTGCGTTACTTAAATGTACTAATTATATTAGTGGTAATGGTGGATTAATTGTAGAACGAACTGATAAAAATTTAGATACTTATATAGGAGTTAGTAATGGAACTTATGATATAAGATTAATGATTGGTTCTGGAAATGTAAATAGAGGTATTTATGATGTTGTACGTGATAATTGGATGCTATATCGTGATAGCTCTACGAACATATATATGAATGGAAGCGTTCTAGCTACTGGTGGTATCACCGCCTACTCATCCTCAGACATCCGCTTGAAGCAGGATTTGCGGAAGCTGGACTACTTTGGCATCATCAAGGCAATGGGTGGCACGTTCGGCTTTGCTTGGAAGAAGGACAACACAAGGTCTATCGGTTGGATTGCACAACACGTCTTGTGCAACCCTCACTTAAAGGACATCGTTGAGACAGACGAGAATGGCTACTACAAAATCAACTATTGGTCTCCGAAGCTGATTGCAACGGCATTCGGTGCTATCGAGCAGGTGGGCGATGAGGTCAGCAGGTTGAAGGCTCGTGTGGTCTTCCTCGAATCAGAGGTTCAGCGATTGAGTGGAAAGCAGGACGGCAATAACAAGAAGAGATTAGATAACAAGAATATTAATTTATTAAATTAGTTAAGAAAATGGAGAATCTAAAGATTAACAAGAAGAGTGAACAGACAACCGCCACTTACACAAAGGGTGGCTATCGAGTAGAAATTACCTACAATGTTGACAAGACGGGTGGCAACATCGACAGCATCAATATGAGTATCTACGCAGATACCAATGGTAACTATCTCGGAAACGCGAACGCAAGCTCCAACGGCAGCGAGCTGACCTACAACATCAGCGGCATCCCTCAGAGCAAGCTCAGTGAGGTGTCAGCATTGATAGCGGAGGTTGATACCGCTATCGCTGCCAACATGGCTAGCGAGGCAGCAGAGTAAGTATCGTGAGTATTAACGCAGGGTGGCTCTTATAGAGCTGCCTTGCCTAGTGTTTTAAGTTTTAAAGATTAAGCGTATGTCTCTTTCAAACAACAAAATCACTGCTCCAGTGAGCGTGGATGATGTTGCGGATTGTCTCGGAATGAACCGCAGCAGTACCTTGGCAGACCTATGCACATCATCCAAAATTAACGTGTGGGCGAAGTACAAGCCTACAGTATTCCCCTCTCCCTTTCCCGATGACTGGTATAAGGCAAAAGATGGGAACTTCGGCTTGAATATCACGGTGGATAATGCAAAGAGCAACTGGAAAGACCTTGTAGCGGAATACTCGAAGGTTAATAATGGGTATATCACCTTATATAATAAGCCTATAGGCGGCGCATCTTCTCCGTACCGCCTTGGAGATTTCAGAGGGTACTTCCATAATGCAAATCCCGAAGTCAGAGACTATCTTGGCAAGAACGTGTTCATCCGTGAGAGTGATAACAATCAGATTCTCACGGAATACAATGCCATATCGGCAGATGGAGACCAGGTTAGCTACTTCGATTTTGCAGCATTCAAGGACAAGTACTTCGGCTACATCATCACCGATAAGAGCAAGTCCACTCTACAGCTCATCACCACGGCATCCAGCGTAGGCACATTCACCGTGCCGCTGCCTAAGAATGCCCTTCAGGTAGGCGATTACCTTGCATTCCCGATGTTTTGCTCGCACAATTATTCCAGCGACCACACCCTTCATCAGATGACCTGCTATGCCATTCCAAACCTAGCAGGAGGTAAGTCGCTATCAATTATCAGTCAGTCGCAATCCGTAGCTGCTAACTTCGCACAGATTAATGCAGAGGAGCGGCTTGGCAGAATCATCGTAACGCTGAAGATGAAAGATAATGCCACAACAGTAAAAAATGTTGCTGTATATTGCGTTTATCAGACGGACCCATCCAAGGGACAGAGTATGGTCGCAGGAGAGTATGTGAATACGGTAGGAACGATGAATGCAGGTGAAACCAAGACTGTCAGATTCACAAATCTTACCAGCGGCAAGTCATATAAGATATACGTGATAGCAAATGGTACTTGGGTTGTAAAGGGTCTTATCCCATTTAGTAGTATTATGCCCGATATGTAGTAGATATAAAGAAAGTATAACGATAAAAAAGAAAGAAATATGAGTGTAAATAACGGAAAGATCACCCCCCCATATCCATCGATGATGTTAAGTCGGTGCTGGGAGAACCGAGTAATGATATTGCCACATTGTGCAAGTCCGCCAATATCAATAAATGGGCAAAATACAAGCCAATGAGCATAGCCAAGCCGTTTAATATTACAGAACGAGACAGAGCCAACTGCCGTTATGGTCTGGATTTCACCACCAATTCATTACTTACCAATGAGTTTCGGAGAGGTTCATCTTTTAGCCTGAGTACATATTCCTTGACAAATGTACTGGATGCTGCCAGTGAATGGACATATTCCAGACCTAGAGGAGGTAGCAGTTCGCCCTATCGTTTAGGCGATTTCGTTAACAATGAAACATTAACAGATGGGTATAGTGCAAAGACCTCTGCCCCTTTAGGAGGATTCTACAATGGTGTAATCGGATTGGATAGCTACAAGACTAGAACCATCAGCACGTCACCAGGTAAGACAGATTCCTCTGCCCTCAATGTAAGCCTTGAAGGTACAAGTCTCTTATATACCAGCTTCAAGTGTAGATGGGCTGGCTCAGATTTATATAGCCAGTCGTGGCAAGCACTCGGAATGGTAGGTTCAGATGTAATACCTATTAATAATATCCTCGATATTAATAATGGATATTATCGTTTGGGACTTGTTGTAAGGGGAGTAAGTAATTGGTATCTCTGTGTATCCAGTTCCACATTCAAAGAGGTAAATGCCAATACAGAAAGGCAGACTTCAGCACCGAGATGGATATGCCCGAATCTGATGAGCAATACAAGACTTATTGATGAAGTTTTAGAGCACATGAATAGCCACGAAGAGTATTATGCTACAGCAGTACCTTGTATAGTCAAGAATGCTATTATATCTGTAAGTGGCTTGATTTGTACCACTAAGCTTCAGAGTGATGGAGAGATATATTGCGTGCCGGAGGGTAAGGTGTTTTTTGCGTTGCAAATCAAGAAGACGGCAGCTTACACCGTTCACTTCACTGTAGCAGTCTATGTAACCAAACAAATGATAAACGTGGGAAATGGAGAAAGCTGGAACAATTATCCTGTAGAAGGATTTGATATTGTTTTTGATGGAAATGGAGTTCTTACTCAAGATTATACCATAGAAGCTTTCATCTCCTTTACATATCAGTCGGGCGTGAAGGAAAGAAAACAGGTAAGTAATTATAAAGTTACTGGTTCTATGAAGAAAGGTAGTGCCGCAGGAACGAGAGTACATTCAGACAATCCACCTAGCTACCCAGCAGTAGGTAGTATTGTTGTTCAAAGAATAACATGGAAATAAAATATAAGTAATTTAAGTATTATAATAATTTCTCTTATATCCTTGCATATACAGAATATTTTCCGTATCTTTGCGGAGGATATAGAATATTATTTTAAGTTTAACATAAAGAGCTGAACAAAATGAAGAAGATTAAGACAATCGAGGCTGTCGCAGCCTACAGAACATTGAAGGCATTGAAGACATCATCTATGGGCGATGATGCCGCTATGCGAGTTTGGAAGAATATGAAGGCTCTGCGCCACGTAGCCGATACCTACGACAAGGATGTGGAGGAAGCGCAGGAGAGCCTGAAGGACGATAAGTTCGAGGTAATGCAGCGAAAGCTCCAGGAGTGCCAGCAGTTGGAGCAGAAGCACGCTGATGAGGGCTACGAATACACCAAAGACGATTCAGCCAAGTTTGCGGAGGTCAATGAGTATTTCTTCAATCAGAAGCAGAAGACCGAGAAGTACTTCTCAGACCTTGCCAATGCCGAGGTAGAGGTAGCCATCGAGGCAGTTGACGAGAAGGAGCTTTTTAAAGCAGCTAAGGATTGCGGCTTGAAGTTCGCTGATATGGAGAGCCTTGAAGTGGTGATAAGATAAACACTGATAAGTAGATATAGAAATAGCGTTAGAATGGCATTCTTGTTCAGTTCTAACGCTATTTTTGTGACCTATTACTTTCAGATTGTTACTTTTTATAAAGTTTAACACAAAAATCAACTGAAAATCAACCACTTCTGTTAGAAAAATGCATATCTTTGCGGAAGAAACTTAAAAAATCAACGAACAATAGTCTAAAAAAAATAAGCTTATGAACAAAGAAGATGAGAGCGACCTATTAAAGTGGTTGCAAGACAAAGATGTTAGCGAGGTGATGTCCTTGCTGATGAAGCACGGAAATCGGTATAGCAGAAGGATTCTGAAATTCTTTCGCTGGTTCTGTAAGTATGTTCCAATTATAATTATGTGCTTTCACGCCTATGGAATGTGGGATTTTTCACAGCATCCAAGGGAAATGTTCATAACAAACAATGAGAATTTTCCCTGCTATTTATTTATCTACTTTATGGTGTACATCTTGCCGATGGTTTTGATATTAGCAAGCCGATTCTTCTACCTATGTTGGAGATATAGAATACCCTTCTTTTATTTCTTTGGTGTGAATGCGGCTCATATCGTACACTGGAGTTGGTACACAACTCAAGATATGATAGATTCCTGCTTCACTGTAATGATAGTAACAGCAATGTTTTATATATACGGATTTGCAGATATGTTTATTAGCAGAACTAGATTAGGACGTAAAATTTGTGCGTGATATGGGAAAGATATTGAATTATAAGATACTCGGTACAGCTTTGAAGTCATTGAGTGATGCTTGCTTTAAAGCTGACGAGCAGCAGAAAAATGGTGAGAAGGTCACCGCTTGCGGAATGAGCGATGATGACCTGGATAGATTGTGTGACATCATCCCCGATATGCTTAACCCGATGCTATCTACCGAGGAGGTAAAGGAGAAACTGCACGTTTCTGATGCTACACTTAATCGTATGGTTGCTAGAGGTGACATTCCGAATGGCGAGTGCAAGAAGCGTGGGCACACCCGATATTGGAAGAAGTGGGATATTCTTCACTTCATTAAGAGTAAGAGAGGTAAGTGATTGCCTCTCTTTTTTTGTTTCAGTTTGCGTGAGTGACTGTTGCAATTTTTGCAACAGTCACTCTGATTGCCTCTCTTTTTTATTTGGTACAATATAATAGACACAAACACACATATTTCCCCGAAAAATATACGCACTTTTTGCCTTAAATTATACGTAACAATATATGATGCTACCTTCTATCACCTTAAATCACTGATTATCAAGCACTAAAAGAAAGTGTGATAGAGTTATATTTGCTCTCCACTATTCTTCGTACCTTTGCATCCGTAATCGATTACATAGTGTTAGTTAATATTAAGGATAACTTAAAAAGATTGTATCATGGAAATGACAGATGCAAAAGTAGTAGAGAAGAAAATCTACGAAGAGGGAAAGAAGCACGATGATTATGCTTCTAAGGCAACAGGTAATGCTGGCTTGACACTGGGTAAACAAAAATAATGCTCAGTATAAACTCTCTTAATTGCTGGGAACTCCTTGAAAAACAGGACAATCAGCAGCCAAGATTGTGCGTTCTTTGAAATATTTTTTGTAACTTTGCAGTATGGTAAAAGGTATAATTTATAGGTACGAATCCCCATCGGGAAAGTCCTATGTAGGTCAGACAACAGATGAGAAACATAGAAGAAGATGTTTTTTCAATAACTGTTGCTACAGCGGAACTCGCTTTGATAATGCTATACGCAAATATGGAGTACATAATTTTAAGTACGAAGTGCTTTTCTCGGATGATTTTGATTCTAAAGAGGATGCTATTCCCGTTCTTAATGAAAAAGAATCGTATTTCATAAAGAAGTATGATTCTTACAGAAATGGGTATAATATGACTTTAGGAGGAGAAGGTGTTAGGGGTCATACATTAGAAGGAAAATCTAAAGAAAATATGATAAATCACCTCAAAGATTACTATAAAAGTCATAGCAATCCTTTTAAAGGAAAAAAGCATTCAGAAGACATGAGGGCTTACCTTAGTGAGTTAGCCAAGAATAGAACTGGAGAGAGAGCACCTATGTATGGTAAACATCTATCCGATAAGCAAAAAGCTATACTGAGTAAGTGTGCCAAAGAAAGAAAAGGAAGCAAAAATCCTTTTTTCAACAAAAAGCATACGAATAAAGCTAAAAATGCTATATCTACAGCAAATAGTAAGCCTGTTTTGCAGATAGATGCGGCAAGTGGAGAAGTTTTGAAAAGGTTTAATTCCGCTTTAGAAGCTGGAGAAAGTCTAGGTAATTCAAAATTAAACTCCGAAATTGTAAAGGTATGTAGAGGTTATGTATCTCCATCTGGTAGGCATTACATTACATGCAAAGGTTACAAATGGAAATATGCACAATAAGGTTCAACGACTATCCCGAAAGGGAGTACACTCAAGCGAGTGGAAATGGAGAGTATCTCGTGAGAGATAAAGATATAGTCTTATCTGTATGGTAACATACAGCAGTTCATTAGAGAACGGGTAAGGTGGTTGCGTACCTTATCGAAAGTTAGTGATTATTGGCACAGCACTCGGTGCTGGTGCTTGGTTATTTGGCGGTAATCGCAGTGTGTTTGGTTCACTCGGTGGCAATATGCCTGAGAACGTGAATATCAACGCATACGGCTATGGCGCAAATGCGAATGCTAATCAGCCAACAGCCTTGCAGGTAATGGAGAAGGAATGCGCTGATGAGGTGAAGCTGCTTACCGACATGTTCGGTTTGAAGCTCGACACAGCTAACAAGTTCTACGCTATGCGTGAGACTGACATCGCAGAGAAGTTCTCTATGTACAAGGGTGCAACAGATGCTATTAATGCAGAGAATCGCCGTGCAATGGAGGCTGAGTTTGGTCTGTACAAGTCTCAGGTTGATGCGGACTTCGGTCTGTACAAGAATCAGAGAGACCAGTACGATGCGTTGCAAGCAAAGTATAGCGACCTTGACAAGAAGGTAGCCATTATGGAAGCCCTCACTCCTTACAAGGAGAAGCTGATGATGGCTTACGTGAACGAGAAGTGTTGCCGCAAGATTGATGGTGTCCTCGGACTCCAGAGCACTCCTACTGTTACAGTTCTCCCATCTGCAAGCATTTGCGGATGTGCAGTAGCTTCTACTCCCACTACAGGAGCGTAACAGAGCAAAAAAGTCTGTAAAACGGACTAAGAAGAAATGAGTTGGTGAGGGGTGTTTGCCCTCGTGGTGGATGCCCTCTCACCTCTCTATAATATATCACCAACTTTAAAGATATTGATTGTTATGATGAATTTCGGAAACAGCCCATTATTGGATATGGGCACAAGTCAGCAACAGCCGCCAACGATGGATGCCGAACTACAAAAGGTGTATGAGGCAATACAGCAGAAGCGAGCATCTATCAATATGCAAGCGCAGCAATCCGCCACCCCTTTATGGGATGAAATTGACAAGATTGAGGACAATCTGACAGGCGCACAACGTCAGTACTTGATGCAGAATCAGGAATACGTTAATAGCTTGCAATATGTGTCTAAGCTAGTGCAAGATGAGGAATTGCGTATCATACGCCCTCGTATTGAAAGTACTCAGCAAGGACAGGAAGCATTGAAGAAACATCTGTCTTTGATGCAACGACTGAGAAAAGAAGTAGCGCAAGCAGAGGAACAGAAATCTGCTATGCTCAACGATTATATGACTAACCACAGCGACAAAACTTGGCAAGAATATCTCGTTTGGTACAACAAAACAAAGAAAGGAGAAACTAAGAAATGAACGTAACAGAACTGAAAGAGAAACTGCTTACATCGCTTGATTTGTGGGCAGACGCAAGAATTAGCGATATGGTGAAGGAGAACCCTGCATTGGCTATTCCTTCCGTGTATATGAAGCGAGCTTCACATAACATCATCGCCAAACACAAGGATAGTTGGGGCAAGAGCATTGACAACGCTACCCTATTCATCGCAGATGAAGACGGCAACATAGATGCCAACACGATATTTGAAGATATGATGCAGATGCTAAAATCCGTGGAAGATTACAAATTCGATGTAGGTTTTATTCACGGACATATCGATAAAGGCGTTGTGTCTATTGACCTGCCAGATGGAATTGCCACCGCTATCCTCTTTGGAAGCAAGCGAAGCATCAACTTCACAGAGGAGGACTTTGTAGAGTTGAAAGATTTGATAATAGGTTAAAATATATAAGATATGGAAACAAAAGACATTATGAGCAAGTTTGATGAGCTGTATGGGATGATGACATCATCAGCCAACGTGAAGTATATGCGCACATTTGGAGACACAATGCGCTGCATGATGAAGGATATGGCAGCAAAACACCCAGAGTTGGCACAAGAGTATCTTGATAAGCTGTGCGCTATCAAGTGGAAGAACTATCTCACCAAGAAGGAGGCATCTGAGATTGTAAACGGCATGAATCCGCCTGCAACCTGGGATATGCAGACATGGATCAATGCTATGACCGGTCTCGGACTTGCAACAGAGGAGAAGCCTTACTACAATGATTATGCTTTGTACGTTGCAATGAATCAGGTCGTAAGTGACCACGGATGTACCATTGCTAAGATACTCGGCAAGGAAGATGTTAAGGATATTGGTACAGAGCATTTGGTCAAATATGCACACAGCCTTGCTCTTGACTTGTTAAAAGACAAGGATGGCGTGTACGACATCAGAGAGTATTTTCTGAAGTAACATCAAAAATATACGGTTATGAAAAAGGTATTCGAAGACATTATAGCTAGCAATGACATGCAGGCTATAAAGAACTGTGTTACGATAATGACTGATTGTTGTGAAGTCGGAATGAACGACAGCGTAATGCTTGATATGATGAAGCAGGTCAAGGGAGAGATTGGCGCATGTCATTATGACGAAGAAATGGCAGATATGCATCTTTGTCTCATAGGCCAGCTTCACACTAAAGATGTAGCCAAGGACTATTGGCATGAGGTCAAGAATGACAACATCAATCTCGAAGACTGGTGCGTTCTCTGGGGAGAAATGGTAAAGCGTAACGACGCAAAGATAAAGAAATGGTTCCCGAAGATCAACACGCTTGATTTCGAGCGAAAGATTTTCGACGAATGCGTTTCTTTCCTGGAAAACGGCGGAATGCCATATTATGATCTGAATATCTGATTTTTTCGTTATTCTGAATGAAGTTTCGGTTTTTTTTTGCTATCTTTGCATCAAAAGACCGAAACTTTATTTTTATTAATTATTCAGGATAACAGATTATGACAGATTTATTAGATTCATCACAGATTCGGCAGATAGGTGTAACTATATTTTCAGCTATACTTGCCTTTGCAACGCCAACAGAAGGCTTCGTTTTGGCGCTGGTTATCGCCTTTGGCTTCAATATCTTCTGCGGTATGCGAGCTGACGGTGTGAGTGTTGTACGATGCAAGAACTTTTCTGCATCAAAGTTCAAGAACGCAATTTTGGAAATGCTGCTTTACGTATCTATCGTATATGTGATATACGGCATCATGTTAGGTTGCAACGATGGTACGGAAGCTTTATTTGTGATCAAGATGCTTACGTATATATTCTGCTATGTGTATATATGCAACGCATTCAAGAACCTCATTAAAGCATACCCTAAGAACATCTCATTCCGGGTTATTTACTATATTCTGAGATTCGAGTTCGCAAAGGCGCTGCCTAGCTACTGGAAGCCGATTATTGACAGACTCAACAATGAGTTTGATAAAAAAGAGGAGGAAAACAAAAATGGCAAACAGTAAGATTTTGGAGCCTTTCATTCTCAAGTGGGAAGGTGGCTTCGTTTATGATAAGGATGATTTGGGTGGATCTACCAATATGGGTGTGACTCTCGCTACGTACCGCTCAGTATTCGGCAGCAAGAAGACGGTTAACGATTTAAAGCGTATGACCAGGGTGCAATGGGGTGTAATATTCAAGAAGTTCTACTGGGATAAGTGGGAGGCTGACAACATCAAGGATCAGAATGTTGCAAACATCCTCGTGGATTGGCTTTGGTGCAGTGGTTCTTATGGTATCAAGATTCCACAGAGAGTGCTTGGCGTTTCTGTCGATGGTATTGTCGGCTCGAAGACAATCGCCGCCATTAACGCAAGAGATGGTAGAGAACTGTTCGACACCATCAAGCAGGAAAGAAAAGATTATATTGACCGTATCTGTCAGACCAGGCCACAGAACAAAAAGTTCAAGAAGGGATGGCTGAACAGAATTAATTCGCTTGCTTATGAAACTGATTGATAAGATAACAAGAGTTGTAATTGCTATTGCAGTAACAATGCTGATTCTATCAATGTTCTGTAGATGTAAGGCGAAAGAACGTGTGATAGAAAAACAGACATACATCACTGACAAGCGCAATGATGCAAAGTGGGATTCACTCTTTAACGCAAGGCTTATTAAGGAGCTGGAATCATATAAAGTATCTCACAAGGAATCGGTGAAGTCTACCACGAAAGAGAAGACTCATATAAAGGACAGCACAGCTTCGAAGTACGATGTGAACGGAAACAAAGTCGGCGAAGACAGATTCCACTACGAATATCACGAGATATCACAGGAAGATGTACAGATACTGAGAGATAGTATTTCTAGTCTTAAGGAATACAAGGATAGTGCTGCGATATATCATAGCAAGTGCGACTCCTTAATCTCAGTGATAAATAAAATATCGGAAGATAAAGTATATGTCGAGAAGCAACTATCAAGGACTGACAGGGCATTTTTGAATATAGGTAAGATAGCTTCAGTTTGTCTTTTTATAGGCATTCTCACATTTTTAGGTTGGATATACTGGAAATCAAAGCTGCACAAACGTTCTTAGTTTTTTCTAATGTTTTTATTTGGTTATTAGTTGATTTACAAACAAAAAGGGGTGACCGCACGCGATGTGTAGCCACCCCTAAACATATAGATAATGCACAGAAATTCAATCTTCTTCAGCTTGCAGGAACTTAATACTATACTCCGTTTCGTAGTATTTCTTCTGTTCGTCGGTCAGCATTCTTGTTTTGCTGTCAAAGAACAGGGTAAGCAACTCTCCATAATCCTTGTCGTAAAAGTAGTTATACTTTCGGCAAAGATAATTTCTGGCATTCATACACTTGCCGGGAACTGTCTTAAACTTACGCTTTGTCTTCTGTGGCAAACCGCTGGCAGCTCTCAGCTTCTCAACGGCAAGAACCTTTCTCAGTGTTTCCTGTCTCTTTCTGTTAGCCTCATCGGTACGTGTACGAGCAGCACTCTCCTTCTGTATTCGTTTTGTGGTCTCATCTGTATGCTTTACCCCAAGCCTCCTCGCCAGGTTGTTGACCGATGCCTTTGTTATACCGAGAATCTTCCCTATCTCTGTGGCAGAAAGATCTGGATAGAGATTACGAATAGCCTGATCCCTCACCTCCTTCGCTTCCTTCTTCCTTTGAATAAAGGAGTCACCATGCAGCTTATGTAGCCACCAGTAGATGGTCTGTACGGTGCATCCGAATGACTTCGCCAATTTGCTTGGCGACTCACACGGATGTTCCTTTATGTAATTTTTCTGTTCGTCTGTAAGTACGTTCATAGGCTATCGATTATCACCACTTCCATGTAATTTTCCCCTCAACAGGCGAGAATGGAGTTTGTCATAGTTCATTTTTCCTATATCACTAAGTTTGAATCCAATATCGTGAGAAAGTGTTGCGCAATACCATAGTACATCACCAATCTCTTTGGCAATTTCCAACTTCTTTTCATCTGTAAAAACAGAATCGTCATCACGCAACACTTTCTTAACCTTATCGGAGACTTCACCAGCTTCACCTATCAATCCCAATGTAGGATAAATGATAGGGTTAGGATAAATAGCAGTCTCTAGAGCTAACTGCTGATACTCATCTAATGTTAAATTCTTATTTTCCATTTTAATATTTAAAGTTTAAAATTCATGTTCATCACATACTTGGTCGCAAGATGATTCGTGCTCGTTATTGCTGCACCATCCTACGCCGTAAACGTCTTCGTTGTCAAACCAATGACAGTTGCCGTAACATCTTTTGTTTTCCATATTACTGATGTTTTACTACTTCCAAATACTTCAACTTTGCGAATCGGTATGAGTGATATATGTCACAAAGATTTTTCACTTTTGAAGTGAAGCACAGAATGCAGCCTGTATAATCATCAAATCCTAAGATAATATACTTTTCCTCTACATAACCTGCTACGTATGCCCCGATGTCCTTACCTTTATAAAGAACTCGCTCACCCATATTAGCATTGAAAAATTCCTCGTTTGTCATGCGCTACTTGAATTTAATGATAAAAAACTCAGTATCAAGCCACTTGTCGGGGCATAAGCCTTTCTTTGGCTTGCCGATGGTGATACTCTCAATCTCCTTCTCAATTCGTGGACTATCCTTGCGGTAGCCGTTGATAAAGAGGACGTGGGTATAAGGTTTATATTCCGGCTTGCCTATCACGCGACAATAGCCGCCGAACTCATCGAAAAGCACCTCACCGCTTTCGGCTTGTTGATTTACCAGTCGGGAACCCCAATACTTCTTGATTTCCCGATACTCTTCCGTCTTTTCGCCTGCCACAATCATATCGAACCATTGCTTGCTGACGGTGAGGGTCAAAATTTTCTTATTCATCCTTCCACCTCCTCCCAGTCGGTTGCCAGAATATATTCTGTAGGTATAGCTGCAACACCTAAAGAGAGCATATTAGACATACACGTTCTGTATGATATTGTTTGAGGGAAACAGCCGCCTCCGCATATAGTAAATATGTATTCGCTATTTTTACGTCTAACATTCTTTCCTTCCTTCATTCTTCTTAGAGCCTCCGAGAAGTCAAATGTTTCTTTCTTCATAGTTACTTCTTTTTGTGACAAGGACAACTTTCAGCGTGGATAACACAAACTCCGTGTTTCGTATCTACTAGCAGATAGTCGTGCCCTTTCTTGGTGAATATAGATGTACCAAAATCCCTTGCAGGTTCATCGCTATTAGCCAAAGAGCGGATGCCCTCAAATATCAATGCTCCTACAAGCAAACACAAGACGAACCAAACGGCTGACTTGGCTAAGTTTAAAATCTTATTCTTCATACGCTCCATTTAATATATTTATACACTCGACGAACTCCTCGACTTCTTCAATACTATTCAGTATAATAGTAATGCTTCCATCTTCGTTCCAGTGCTGATTACTTACATCTACCATAGCTTTATCTTACTTCTTCTTATCGAATTTATTACCAACAACTTTTGCATAAGTTATTACATCATTACCCAAACTACCTACACATTCGTGAAGAGGAATACCTGTATATAGACCTACCTTTCGCGCAAAGAATGCGCCTTCACCAAAAGTAACAACATACTTAATATTGTCATCATCAACATCCTGTAGAATATCTCCTTCCCAAACTTCTCTTCCCTTGCAGTCTGTCAGTCCTGTGAACATACAGACCGTTAAAGGGTCAACCTGATGTGCCTCGTTTCTATTAAGCATTGATTCACTCTGCCTATCCTCGATGATGTAAGTGTTACCACATTCGGCATAAAAGTAACCTTCTACCCATCCTTTACCATCAAGACGTTTAGCCTTGAACTTTATATTTTCTGCTTTCATAATCAACTATAAATTTATATATTATTTTAGAGTAGTCTAAATTAGAACATATTTAAAACACATTAACATTGTTATTGTTTATATAATCATATAAATGATTACCTTTGCACTCGGATTCTAGGACATCATAGTCCCCCATCGGCGACACTACACGCCGTTCTTCCTCTGTTCAAGGAGATTACAAAGCCCCTTAGTTGCCGCTTAGGGGCTTTTTTCTTGTACTGCTTTGTAGTGGGCAGTATTCCCCCAGATAGAGAAGTCTGGATAAACGATGGAGGGACTTTTGATGGAAAAGAATCCAAATGACAACAAGGTTCGTGTTTTCTGCAAGTACATCATTAGGAACGGAAAGCGCATCTATCCCAAAAATGGGACTTGCTTTTCTTTCTTAGTATAAGCAGAATGAATCTTTTTCGGGGTAGCGGCAACTACCCCTTTTTACTTTGGTTCATACAACTCACAAGACTTGCGATTTATTCCTCCAACTTTTCAATAGGTTTCCAATGAGTGATAGAAGCCATTCTTCCTTTCCATAAGATAATGAAGCCATTACTATCTTTTGGGACAGTTGCGCATTCTACTCTTTTGTTTTTAAAAACATTATCAGGCGACATCTTACTTGTCACCCAAACTACTTTATCATAAGGAGGCAACTCATCCTCAACAGATACCCAGTCTGACTTATTGAGTTCTTTCAAAGCTTCTTCTAAGTTAGAGATAACGCTATATTGGTTAGCTTGCCTACTCCAAATGATAGCTTGTTCTATCAACTCTATTACTTTCTTCTTATCCATAGTTATAAATTAAAATATTCACGTATCTGTTCACCTGTCATGCGATATACCTCAGATATTCGGCAGTCTCTAATTGGGCTATCCCATGCACCTGTATGTTCATCATTACAACTACCATCAGCAACACGCTCTACGGCTTCTTCTGGTCCTGTTGCAAAGTCAACGCTTAGAAGTTCCTTTTCCTCGTTACTAAGCCCTTTTCCTTCCAAAGCTATATTCAGAGCAATTTGCAACTCGTCATGAGCCTTGTCTGAATAGCCTATAGCCTTATCTAGATGACGTTTGATTGATTTTTCTTTCTTATCCATAGTTCTATTTTCTCTTCTTTTTCCCCTCTCCCTGTTGCCAAGGAGAGGGTGGTTAGTTAATCTTTTTTTTGCTTAATACCCCATGCAAGGCATCCAAATCTAATGTCTGTATCAATGTTTGAGCCATCAAAAACTCTCTCTTCTCCACAAATAGACGTTAGGGTGATACCTATAGGCAATGAAGGATAGAGATATAGCGGAATCAAACGAAGTCCAAGAGTATTTTTCTCGTTGGCAACCTTCTTATCAAATTCCTCCTTTGTAAGGTGTCCCTTGTCTAATGCAGATTGTAAACAAGAAATTTCTTCCTCAACATCTTCTTCGGATTGCCAACTTCCAAAATGTAAAGCCTTACACTGGCTTTCCGTAAGAGCATTCCAATCAATATCTTTCTTAAACTGTTCTTGAACTTTTTGCCAAGCATCATCGAGACTTTCCTTTTTAAATTCTTCGTCCCACTTTTTATATACTTGGGTACACGCAATTCGATTTGCGAGCCAACCCAAAGTTTCACTAACTTTGTCTTCTAATGAAATTTGTTCCATATTACTTATATTTTATCCCATAAGGGCTGGTTAGTTACTAAAGCTCGTCAAACTCTTTCTGAATGCTATTTAAAGCCTTTTTTATAGCATTCTTTATGTCGGCAGATTCTTTTGGCGCATACTTGTTTATATCTATTAGAGCACACCCCAGTATGTCTTCATTAGCACTCATGTCATTACAATATCTACCGATAACTTCTTTATAAGCATTAACAAAGTTGCTTAATTTGTTAGCTCTAGATAATATTTCTTCTGTCATATCTTTATATTTTATGCCCGAAGGCGGTTAATAATTGCGTCTTATCTCAACTTTCCACTCCTTAGAAGAGAACTTCTTTTTGAGGTTTTTAATTAAACTCTCTATCTCTTCAAGAGATTCAAAGGCATTAACTAAATCCCCTACTTGATACCAATAGTCCCATCTGTCTGGTTGCTCATCTTTCTCCTTTTGAGTGAGTGGTCTAACAAACTCCCCTTTGATGGTTTGATATTCATTTGGAATTTCAATTCCTCCCAAATATCCACTTACCGAGCTGTTATCACACACATTGCTTACTTTAATATACAATGTTGCGTAATAATGTATTGCACCACCACAAAGACCACAAAAAGAACTAATTTCGATATTCATAAGTCTTTTTTTGTCTTTAGTATAGCTACCCATAGTTGTATATGTTTTACCAGAGAGATTAAACTGAAATCCTTCTCCAATATTCTGAGGAATAACCCCAGTTATCTTAGATATATCAAATCCCTTTTCTATTCGTAAATAGCTGTTTGTATTCATACGCTTTGCTTCTTATGCCCGAAGGCGTTAAACACTATTTTCCTTGATATATAAACTGACTTAAATCCACCTCATTGTGAATAAGGGTATTTGCAGCCATTAAACCATTTATGAGAAGTTCCAACTCATCTTTGTTGATAAAGAACAATTTTCTTGCTATCTTCCCATCTTCGTAAGCACCAAGGAGAACTCTATCGTCTTCAACTTCTATGTTTATAAAGGGCTTATCCTTTAATGTTATATCCAAACTATATTTGCCCATACCTACACCTCTATTTCTAAGTTCTTTCTAGCCCAAGCTTCTGCCTTTGGCTTAGTCTTGAACTGCTTGTTTTTTACTTCACGCCAAACTCCATAAGGTGCATTTTTGTACTCAATTAAGAAAAGACCCTTCTCTATCTTGACTATTCTATATTCATATACTTTCATACGCTTTATTCCTTAACTTCTTTAAAGATTACATTCTGATTATCTGAGCGACTTGTACGACCGCATTTAAATTTATAGGGTGCAATACACCCAGGGGTCTCAAAGAAACAACCTCTGCAACCTGATTGTTTAACAACTTCAAGAGTAACAGTAATTCTTTCTCCTACTTTAAACTCATTAAACTCTTTCATTTTCTACCCTGCTTTCTATTTTAAAATTTTTGACAGCTTTCTTCTTTTGGCAGTAAATCATCAACATACCACCAACGCCTTAATCTTTTTTCACAAGAAAACCCTCTAACCCATTGAATATCATCAGGTATTTTTATAGACCGATAATATATGCCACCTTTATAAGTATATTCAACTATAACCATTTTGTCACAAGGAATCCTCTCTTTAAAGACATCGTGACATAAGTCCTTCAAGAACTCTTCTTGCATCCACTTAGCACCTAGTCCAATAGCTTCTTTGGTGTCCTTTTTGTCGAACATTTCCATCGCATCTTCATCTTTGAAGGCTTCTACCATTTCACCGCAGCCAAGGAATTTATCCTCGTAGATTTCTTCCTTTGCAGTTTCTATTTTCTTATCGTCTATCATAACTTACTTCTCCTTTAAACGTTCTATTAATTTATCTGCGATTTTGATGGCAGAATTAACAACACTGTCATACGTAGAGTTAGGACGTTGTACAAGACCTGCTGCAACATCTTTTGCTATCTCATATCTTCTCTGCTCCCAAATGGTTTCTTCGTTATCATTATTCTGGGTAAAGCTTGAACAAAGTTTAACATTCTCCTCACTTGGTTTGGGTCTTTTGCTACAAAAAAAATATCTGGAGCAGTAACTACATAATCCTTTCATCCCTCACCTCCTTTCCACTCATCAGTCGTTCCTAGTAGATGTGCTGTCTCTTCGTTGTAAGGGATGCAATATAAGTTTGAACTTCCATCAATGCATATATGATAACCTGTCTTATGTGACTTATGTGAATAGAAGTTCAATACCCAATAATCTTCAGAACATCTTCTTGAAAGTACCTTATCAAATGGTTTCAGCTCAATCTTTGGCTTCAAATCAACAATCTGTTTCTTCTCAGCATCCCAGCGTTTGTTTTTCTTTGCGAGAGCTTCAAAGAGTTGCTGCTTCTCGGAGTCAGTAGCCAGGCGGAGGCTATAATGAACTTTTGTATTACCATATTCATCTAAAGTATATTTATCGTCAGCATTATAGAAAGCATAGTAAAAAGCTCTTTCGTCTCCATCTTTATATTCACTTCTTAAGATGAAAATACAATTTGCAAAACATCTACCTTTAATTCCTTTCATAAACACAATATCCCCATCCTTGAACTCTGGTTGATTATTCTCAATCTCCAAAGTGGTGAGGTTTAGCTTACCACCATTATCCTCCTCAATATCGCGGATATATTGCCTGATGCACGCCTCATTTGTAATCTTGCACCAATCCTCTACTTCGAAGGTAGTACCTCTACTCTTAGGGGTTACAAACTTTGCATCAAATCTAGTATAATCGTCATTTGCCCACTTATCGAAGATGCATGATGCGCCAAAAGCACCAGCTAGCACATCGCCTTTCTTCCAAGCAAACTTCTCCCAATCACGCATTGATTTGCCAGGGTAGATACACAAAACTCCTTCCTTGTACAATTTACCGTCTTTATCGAACCATTGTTCTTTATTATGATGCTTAACTTGAAAAGCACCACATGTATTAGTAACGACATATAGCGTAACTTCCCCAAACATATCAGTCCAGAGTTTCGTACCATTTGGCTTATTCTTTAGGATTTTCGCTATGTTAAGTTCTTTTTCCATATCACTTCACTCTTTTAAATTGAACATTCTTTCCGTCTTTTCTTGTGCTTGCGCTACAGTTAAAATCACCGCAAACATTCTCATAGATATTGCTACTTATCTCATCGAAAAAACAGCCATTGCATTCTTCCTTCTCGGTCTCAACCACTTTTAAGATGATTTCTGACCAATAGGTAAATCTTCCATAGTTACACCTCCTCGTTGTATTTATTTTTCTTACGTTTTAAATTAGCAATTCTAGTCTCTCTAAGATACTCCTTAGATTTCTTCAATCCGAGTTTCTTAGCTTGCTTTGTAACCTCGTAAACGCTTCTGCCGATGATCCTGGCAATCTGTTTATTCGAGGTGTTCGAATAAGCGACAGTCAAAGCCCTCGTCTGAGTCTCGTTCCAAGGTGTACCGGTATTATCCTGTTCATTCTCCAGGAACTCACCATCAGCATTAAGGTTGAAGCCGTTGAGGATACAGGCATTTGCTAGGGCGTTCTCGGCTCGTTTCCAGTCGAGTACCTTCTGACCGATAATCTCGAAGCCGAGGTTGAACTTATCCGGGCATTCAGAGAAGACTTCCTTGTCAACCTTGACCGGGTAGAGAATCTCCATAGCATTGCGCATGCGAGCATAAACTCCTCGAATAGGGTTCGTGAAGCGTTCTGCGATGTTGACGGCGTGGATACCGTTGTACTTATCCATCATCTCGGAAAAGCGTTCTACTGAGCTTACAAGCATACTGCTCATCAGTTCAGACATCATGAGCATTGTGTACATCTTATGCTCTTTTACGTGATGCTTGAGGAACTGGTTATCGATGGCATAGAAGCATTTCTGTACGTCCAGCTTCAAGTCCTCCTCGATATTGTCCGTCATATCCATCCAGAGTTGGGACATACCGCATTCCTTCATGTAGTGCATGAAGGCATCGATGAGTTCGTCAGAGCATTCCTTTGCCTCTGCGATTCTCTTCTTAGCCTCGAAGCGGAAGATTTTCTTGTTCTCCTTGATAAGGTTGTACGTATCGGTGATCTGTGTCTGAACGATTGAGGCGAAACCGCCGACCATAGAATAGAAGAGCATATAGAAGCGATTCACCTGCTCTTCGGTTGGTACTTTGACCGGAATTCTAGCCAACACCGGTCTGGAGAAGTTTGGATTCCATCCTGTCTGCATACTATACCTCCCTCTCTACGGCCAATGCACAGCTGATGCAGAAGACCATCAGGAGTGAAAGGAAAATGTGTTCAACCATAAAACAGATGAAACCGTAACCTGCGATGAGTGCTGCTATTACAAGCAGAATCATAACTATTGTATGTTTATGCTTTTTCATTGTATATTACTTTAAGTTTCCGTATGCAGCATAGAAGCTATCAAGCTGCTGCGTAGCGTGAACTAGTTTCTTGTTGTAACTATCTCGCTCTGCTCTAGCCTTAGAGATAAAGACGAAGCTAACGATGATTGATATTACTACCGTTACCGCTATGAACAACCAAGGCAGCTTGTGAACTGCCTTATTGATTACTCTTCCTAGGTTTCTTACAATAACCCAGGAGTAGATCCAGATGAACACTACCGCTTGCTTTGTGGTAGCGTTCTCGATACGTTCTTTCTGTGTCATAATTCTAAAATTCATTTGGTTCGGTTGCACCAGTTATCGGTAGATTTCCAATAACCAGCCATCCATATTTCTTTCTTTGTTGCATCAGGATGCTCGTTAAGCCAATCCTCTGCCATTTTACTTACGTCCGCCATCTTTGTCACGTTTTGATTCTCTTTCAAGCTTTCTGTTTAAAACCTCAAGAGGTGATTTCTTAATATCAATACCTTTCAGCCGGCAGTACTCTTCATAAGATACGGCGTTTCTCCTAGCTTCTTCGTCCGCTTTCTTCTGACGTAATACATTCTTTTGACTCTCAATCTCGACTCTCTTCTCGTACACCTTACACATGTACTTGTCGAGAGCGATGAATAACTTCTGTGGATTTAAAGTCCTGCCGACATAAATCTCACCGTACTCACCAATGGAGAATTCATAGAAGAATCGTGTAAGCTCTCCTGGAGATACATGGTAATATTCCTGCCTGATACGCTGTGCAATCGCCTTGAACTGATAAGGAGTAGTAGCATCGAATGCACCTATAACCATAAACAGGTCAATAACCATTGTTTTGATCCACCATTCGCTTGCTCCTTCCTTGAAATACTTGTCGATTTCCACGAACGAAAGTCCGCCGTTCTTTACAGAGTCATACACCGTAGGAACGCTGCTGATTCTCTTTTGAAGAGTCGGGTATTTATTCAAGAACAAAGCGTATTGCGCGCCAAATTCCTCGATTGCCTTTTTGTACTCATCCGGCAAGGATTGAGTTGATCTTATTGAAAGTTCGTTGCTGCTGTTCATAACTATTTATGCTATTATTTTTCGGAGCGTACAACCCGGAATAGTTGTTTCCCATAGAATGCTCAACGATAACCTTTGCGTATTCTGGATTTCCATTTGACAACTGTAGAAGTTTCTTTTTAAGAGCTTCTAACCCACGAGGCTTGTAAGTCTGATGCTTTTCTTTCTTGTATGCAAGCCACATTTCAAGAGCTTCCTGGCAAGGATAAAACTCCTCTTGCTGCCCTTCTTCCTCAAAGTCAGATAAATCTTTTCCTAACGAGAATGCAGCACCCAGACAAAAGATTTTCTGCTTTTCCAAGTCATTCGGGAATAACTCGCCTGACTTCTGTCTAATTTCTTTAGGTAACATCATTATTTATAAATATTGTTTGGAATTCTGAATATCATGTTCGATGTGCAGAAGCGCTATATACTCTTCAGAAGAGGGAATATAAATGCCGGCTACGTTACTAGCCCAGTTTCTGAAACGTTCGATAGCCACAGACAGCTCTTCTTTCGTAAGCTTTGCGGTTGATATTACGTATTCCCTATCTGTTCCGAGCAGATCATCGCGCTTCTGCCGCACGAACAAGTCTCTATTGACGATCCTCTTGAAGTAACAGGTCTTGACTTCATCTAGAGTGTTGCCGGTCTGCAAGCCGAAGTAAGCGAGGATTGTATGAAGGTACTTCAACTGCTGAAGTGTCTTTGCCTTCTTTTCCACGACCTCTACCATACTCTGCTTTTCAATCAGCTTCTCTATCCTCAGTCTGAGATTCTGCACTTCAAGAGGATTCTTGGTGTTATACATCATACACTATTTCTGCGTTGAATGTATCTTTAATCAGTTTCAGCTTGACCGCCAGATCAGAAGGGTAAATTATCAGCTTGCCCTGCCGGTGCTCCTGGCTGCTGTGCCGGTGGAAACGGATTGTTTGGATTCATCGGGTTTGGTGCTCCGACCATAGCTGCCTGTTGCGCTGCTTGTGCCGCCTGTGCGCCTACCTGAGGATTCATATTGTAGCCACCCTGCATAGGAGGCTGCTGATTTGGACGAACAACGTTCCACCCACGAATTTGGTTAAACCATCTATCTTGCCATTGTCTAGCATCAATATCGAAAGATACGGTGATCATCTCACCTGCTTGTATGGCGAATTGTGCGATTCTGTCTGCACCGAACACATCGAAACAAAGATGCTTTGGATATTGTTCTTGTGTCTCAATAACGTATGATTGCGAATGCCACTCTCCTCTTGCGGAGGTTCCGCTTTTTTCTGGTAGGATGGCTATCACACGGCCTGTCATTTCCATAACTTAATCAATCTTTGTATTATATAAATATTGCGTTAATCCTCTGTACTCACACCAATCAAGGAATTGGTCTAAGAGGTTCAGAATGTAATTCTCCATACCATCGTAGCGATAAACTCTGATGGAAGGTGTGTGAGGGGTGAGCTTCAATCCACGAACATCATATCCGTGCTTATCCACGTTGTACCCCTCGAACGTGAAGAGGTCGAAGTCGAAGATGTCTGCCCCGAACATATCAAGATAGAACTTCCACTGACAAGAGTCATAGTATTGCTTGTCAGATGGTGTTGAGTACTTTGTCTTGATGTCTCTGAGCTGAACTCCGTTGATCATATCAGCACACCCAGTTACTACAGCCCTACCATAGTCCTTATACCTTCGTATTTCGTGAAATGCGTTGATATGTTGGTATCGGTAGTCAAGAGCCACCTTGATTTGCGCAAGGTCGAGAGTTACTGGATGACCTTCAATGTCGAATGTCCTTCCCTCTGGTACTGGCTCTTGTTTCTCCTTTCCATAGTAAGTGAATGTACGATAACCAGCAGGAGCGAGAGTACAAGGCTGGCAACCAGTCTCGACGATGGCGTGGAACGCTGTTCCGACCCAGGTGTACTGGTTTCCTTGAAACTCGCCAACGATGTTATCAATGACACTCTGCTCGGTTATCTCGAAGTTATCGTAATCTGACTGTTCGATGTATCTTCTGAAAGCCTCTATCGTAGTGACCCTAACTAGCGGCTTTTTCTTTTCCATCGGCAGGCTTCTTTTCTGACTCCTTCTTAGCTTCCTTCTTTTCCTCGGCAGGCTTCTTTTCTGCCGATGGCTTTGTGAATTTCTTTCCGTCCCAGACGAAACCTTTGGCTGCGAGAGCTACGGTAATCTCATTGAAGAAAGGTTGCTTCATTATCTGAGGAAGCTCCTTGCAATCAACGAGCAGCTTTGCTGCGCCTTCCTCGTCCTCGATGTCGGAGAGTTCCTTGCGAAGCTTAGTGATTTGCTCGTTTGCCTTGCGCTGCGCCTCTGACTTAGACTGAATGGACTTTTTGACCTTGGCGATAATGCCTGCCATAAATCCATTGAAATCTGGAGACGTTGCGTCTGGGATAACCTCTGCACCAATCTGAGCTACGTTCTTACCGACGTAGTTGTCTGTTGGCTCGAATGTGATTGTGCGCTGCTTGTTCACCATTGAGACGTAACCTACTTGGTCTGCGATACGAAGAAGCAAATCCTTGGACTGACCTGTACAGTCTGGTGTGTGCTTGACGACATCACCATCCGTTACCTCCTTGTCGTGGCAGATGAAGATAATGTCCTTCTCTCCCTGACGCAGGAAGTTCACGAAATCCTTGAAGTCGTCAGCCATCTGACCGAAGCGTTTCAGTGTATTGTTCTTCAACTTGTAGTTCTTATCGACTGCGTAAGACGACAAATAGTCGTCAAGCATGGCCTTGGCGGTATCAACGATGATGGTTCCATAACCAGCCATGTCGTTCTTGGCATTCTCGATGTCATACCAGTTGTTGGCAGCGAGGGTATCTACAATCTGAACCGAGCGGTCAGACCCTCTGTCCGTATCAATGAGAAGCGGATTCTTTGCCGTGGTTGCAACAGATGTCTTGCCACAGCCTGGCGTACCGTAAATTACGATGATAACTGGACGCTCTGGACGAACGTCATCTTTTTTAATAATCGGCATTTTATTTTATGTTTTAAAATTAATCACTCGTACCTCCAATCCCAATGCCTGCAAACGTAGTCCCCCGAGTTACTTGCCTTTGGGTCGTCGCACAAACCTAGTAGGATGCAATCGTGGCAGCTTCTCTTATAGAATGGAGCGATTTTACTGTTTGCCATAGCTTTGAGATTTAATGTACTCTATTAATGTAACAGAAGTAAGTTTCCACGTTAACCTTTTCTCCCTTAGGAGTAACCCTTTCGTAGTATCGTGGAATCTTACCGAGCTTTCTTCCCGTACCCTCTATATAGTCCAGGAAGACAGCTCTAGCCGCCAAAGCTCTAGCGTGATTTGTGTCGAGTTCCATCAGGCAGGAATGAACCTCTCTCAGATGAACCACGGCAGCAGCTTCGCCCGGCGGCATAGATGCGATGATTTCGTTGATTCTACTCATTATACCTCCATAATAGGAATCTCAGGACAGAGCTTACGAATCTTGCCAAGCTCCGTATTGATGATCTTGTCGCGGGATTCTTCGATGATACATTCTGCATCAGCAGAGATAAGCGTCAGCAATGCCGTATTGCCTTCAACGTGAGCGATAGTCTCGATTGAAAGCTTCTCAGGCTCGGCGCCCTTGAAGATTGGCACGTTGATAACGAACGATGGAGGAAGGTTAGAGTCTACAGCCTTCTCGTAGTTGTCAGTTACAGATCCATTATCGCTGAATTCCTTCTTGATTGTTGTCTGAACCTTTGCTGAAAAGCTCTTGAGGAGATTGACGAGCTCCATGTTCTTCTCCTTCGTCTCGAAGTAAGAACGGTTGAGACGGAAGAAGTCACCAAGCTGTACTGGTGTCCATAACTGACCGTCGTTGATATGGAATCCCGTAAACTGACGAGACAGCTGAATGGAGCCAACGATAGTCTGCATCTTGCGCATATCATTCTCGTTTGTTACAAGGGTAACGGTAAGTTCCTCTCGATTGACCTGGATATGTGTATGCTCCTTGTCAATCTGTTCTGTACCCCAACGCTTTTCAAGGAAAGCATAGATACAAGTAATAACACCATGCACACTAAGATTCAGCGGTTCCTTGACAGGAAGCTTGTAAGGGTTCTCGTTGCCGACCTCACGGATAACAAGCTCCGCAGAAGTCTGTCCCGGAGCAAAATTTACTTGCATTTTTTCATTGTCCATTTTATAAAATGTCTAAAAGTTAAAACAAAGTGAAAGCAGACTACATAGCCTGCTTGTCACGGATAATCGAATACATATTCTTCGGGAGTTCGTCACGTGTTGCCGGACGGGAAGAAACAAGATTGCCCTCCTTGTCATAGAAGGCTGTCATCTTAGAATCACGGTCAACGAACTTGTAAACCTTCTCGTTAACCATACTGCCCTTCTGCTTGATTTCCTTAAGGAGAGAAGAAATCTCTTCCTTGATAGGCTTCAGCTCTGCCTTTTTCTGCTCGCGGAAATCCTTGATTTCCTCCTCGATGTCAGATGCACGTGCAGACTGAAGAGCGAACAGATCCTTCTTCTTCATCAGCTCATCAGAGTTGAATCGCTTGACGAACTCCATCTTCTCAACAGAGTCCGCGTTGTTGGCGAGGAAGTCCTCACGCTCCTCCAGGTCCTCGTACTCGTGACCGAGGGTTGCAGCAATAGTTGCTTTTTCTTTTGCCATTGTTATATGAATTAATGTGTTAATACTCGACGCCAGCGTCCACGCTTAAATTTCTTGTCCGCGTGGATTCCGAACAACTTTGGTGTTGTTACGCCATTCATCATAGGAAGCAAATTGTCCTTCTTCAAAATACTTTCGAAATGTGAAGAAGTGACAGGAGCGTGGCAGATGATGTTCTTCTTGACATCATACAAGTTGCAATACTTTGATACTACACCCATTACTCGCCCTCCTCTATTACTTTCAATAACTCACGGAGACCTTCAACGCCGGGCATCTCTCCGTTTTTTACTTTCTCCTGGAGCTCATCGAGCTTCTTAAGCTTATCGAGGTAAGCGTTCTTCTTGTCATCAAGCGCTTTTAAACGCTTGGTGATTCCCAGTTCCTGGTTGTCACAGAGAATGGTATCCAATGCGATGCCGGCGAATAGGTTCGTATTATTCTCCTTCTTGCCTTCATCATCAATCTCGTCGATATCACGAGTAAACTGGTTCTTGCCGTCGATAACCTTCTTGATTTCGTCAAACTCAGAAGGAGTCTTCGAGATGTCGAATGCTCTGTCAATAAGAGCCTGCTTGTCAATTACTACACTGACGATAATCTTGTCTTTGTCCATAATTTAAAATATTTATAATTAAACTACTAGTCTTCCTTATCCCAACCAAGGGATTTTGTGATAAACGCACCTGCTGCGAACATAAGTACCGTCAGCAGGAAACTATTGATAATGATACTCATAGCTGAAACTTTTTGATTGGTTTCTTGCCGAACAACAAGTGGCAGCAGAGATTGATAAACTCCGCCACCACTACAATGATCAGCATTAAGAATAGATATACAACAACAGAATATTTTTTCATTTTTACACCTTATTATAAAATAGTACAGTCAGAAGGTGGATAATCAACGATTTTCCACTCATTCTTCTTTATCTTGATAGCCTTGCGGAATATCACGACAGGCTCGCCGTTGTGACGCTTCCTGTTGTGGGCAATAAGTCTTGCGACAACAGCCTTAGTCGTTATCGAGAACTCTCTGAGCTTTGAGGTATAGAGGCTCTTGACATCGCATATCACAATCTTATCGCCTTCCCGGTAAACGAAGTCGGCAGTATAGTTATGGCCGTAAAGCAGTGACCTTCTCTCGTACTTGACCTTAGTCTTAAGCTGCTTTGGTTTCAGCATCCATACCGGATTGATTGCAGTGATGGTTACCTGCCTGTGGATGCAGCTTATGCCAGGATCATCGAGGATGGCCTGCAAGTACAGGTACTCTTCCCTGGAATCGTATTCGTTCCCATCGGGAGCAAAATACTTCTTAGAACCTACTCGTCCCATGCCGCACCCGCCTCCTTTGCGGGATTCTTATAGAGGTGATTGAACGCTGCCTCGCCGAAGCGCTGCCACTTACCGCTGCCCCATTGTACGAGATACTCGTCTCTGACAGCCTCCTGCTTTCCTTCCGTGTACTCGGGATTCAGGCGAACGAGAATGTCCCTTCCATTCTGTTCAATACTCTCGACGCATTCTAGCTTCTTGAGCTCCCTGATATTCTCCTTGCGGATTCTTATTGCCTTTTTTACCTTCATATTGAATTCAACTCAAAGCAATCGAGAGGAGGCCGAATTGACGACCTCACTCCCTTCTTGTACCATTAAAAACTAAAAAACTTATGACATATACATTACTGAGCTGCATGCAGGACTCGAACCTGCGGCCACTTGGGTACAAACCGAGCGCTCTAACCAACTGAGCTAATGCAGCAAATGCCTCCTACTTTCACAAGCGAGAGGCGTATGTATGGAATAATTGAAATCATTTGTTGCTGAACGCCTTCAGACTATTAAGATAATATAAAAAACAAATAAACCTTCCATGAACAAACTTATAGTAAACCCAGGGGAGACTCGAACTCCCAACCTCGCGGCTGATTCCACGGCTCTATCCAGTTGAGCTACTGGGCTAGTTTCAACGTTTTAATTAAAATTTAGGAAAAATGAAAAGTATCTTTTGGAGTGGCGGATGGACTCGCACCATCGACCTCCAAGGGCCTTCCCCTGGTGCTCTGCTACTGAGCTACGCCACCTGAATATATATCAACTACGCACAATGGGCTATTTTAAGGCGCCCGATACTCACGTACAGAGCGCACGAAACTAAAAATAAATCTAAATATAACAAAAATACGATCACCTCCTCGCCAGGAGAGTTAACCAGAATGTATTTAAAACTAAAATTATACTCACAATTTTCATTCTTCGTGAATCTGGGACGAGTCGGACGTTCCTGTCTCCGGATGATGTCCCCGGCGCTCTACCGTTGAGCTACAGATCCGTATTGTGCAGCCTATCTTCACAGACGAGCTGCAACAGTTATGCAAAAACATTAACAAAATATCTATAGAAACAAGATATGAGCCTGTCTTCACAGACAGATGTCACACCGAATTAAAAAACAGCGTAGAGGCATTGTTGTGCCTCTAACCAAATCCAAAAGTAATCTATGGGAGACGACGAGGGACTCGAACCCCCATCTCACGACGATAAGAACGGTATCATCTAGTTGTCGCTGTGCTTCCAATTACACCAGTCGCCTCTTTTATCTGAATTAGCAAGAACCTCAAGTCTATGTATTCTACACCTTTTATATATAATATAAGAGGCTTGCCAACGCCAACCATTCTCGATGGTGGACTTGCATGGCCATAGGGTTCTTTGACTCTCCGGTGCCGGGGTGATAGGTCCAGGCACCTTCGGCCAGAGATTTACATCTTCTTCTCATTGATCCGCCGCTTACCACGACAATTCTTCGTTCCGTGGCAGTTCGGCGGATGGGAAATTTATGAAAGAGTAAATCCTGTCTAACTGGTCTTCCGTGCTACGTGCGTTCCTTCTGGGCATCTTCGCTATAGGTTCCCGACCTGAGATAATTAAATCCGCTCTACCCGTACTATCTTACACGTACACTAACGCTATAATGCGCTATATGTCCAATATGTCAAAGAACTACTTCTCCTATCCTTTTAGAATCTCTACTGATGCAAGATTGTAGCTGCACGGACTACCTACTTTATAAGGTCGTGGACTTACATTTGCACCGTTCGAGATACACACGAAACGGAATTAGTAAGAGAGTGTGAACCAGACGAGATTCGGACTCGTGGCCTATCCCTTAGGAGGGGATTGCTCTTCCGCTGAGCTACTGGTCCATTTTGGAGCGGACTAACCAATTAAAAATCCGCTCCGCTATTCACCGCTGTGAACTAAGTTAACAATACCCAACTAACAATGAGTTTTTTCATTAAAGCAACAGAACCCTCACGGGCAAATTCAAATATATACGAAATATGTTAAAGTATTCTATCCTTGGACATCAACATACCTTGTGTCCTTCAATCAGCTCATCTACATCAGACTTTTTGAAGAATGCGGTATTACCTATCATATAATGATGAATCTGGCCGCTCTTTCTTAAGTCGTGTATGTATCCTGTGCTCATACCAATATACTTGGCGAACTCTTTTGTGGATAGCCATATCTTTTCGACAGGCTCTACTGATACTTTCTTGCGAGGCATAGGCTTTACCTTTTAACTGATTCTTGCTCTATAGTCGGTATAATACCACGGTTCTTTAACTCATCATACAAGAATAGTCTTCCTTTCTGAGTCCACTTTGTGTGCATTACAGAACCTGCACTACCGTCACGATGAGTGATAGAAACTGTTTCTGACTGAACGTAACCACAAGGGAGATACTTTGCGTAGAGAATCCACTGACCACCAACTTTACGTTGAACGCCGAAGTTTCTCAGCAAGATATTGAACGCTTTTGCTGATTGACCATAGTCTTGAGCAATCTGTGTCGTTGTAACGGTCTCCTTGCTCGAAAGGATTGTATCAACATAACTAACCTTTGGCTGCATCTCGGTGATTGTAGCCGAGAGCTGTACAATCTCTTTGTTCTTCGATTCTAGAGCAAACTGTTGTTGCTCTATCTTCTCCTGCTGCTTTGCTGCAAGCATAAGGGCCTCGGAGAAAGACTGAGGTACTTGATACTGCTCCAGGTGATTCTTCTTCTCAAGTTCTTCAAGCTTATTTATGATTTTCTCACGGAGCAAAGCGTCATAGCCGCTCGCTAAAATCAAGCAACCCTTTGGTGTTAGCTCAAACATTGGCCTCACCTCTCCTTTTTTATCTTTATAATTAACCAATCCAAAGTTGGATCCGTTAACTCCCTGCTCTATCAATGAGCGAATGTCACGCATCACATGAGCATGCTTTTTCCCGGTTATCTCTGCAATTTCGAGAGATGTCATTGTATCGGTTCTTCCGAGTTTTATAATTTCCTCCATACTTTAATCTTTTAAAATTTACTACTCAACCGGAACAGCGGTGATAATCGCCGTATGGTTCTTGTAATCTGCCGAGGTTGAGTATTTAAGCACGCCCTTCGGCAAATCTTCGTATTGAGCAAGCTGATAGGCGTATGTTACTGCCGACCGAACTGCTCTTGCGGACTCAAGCAGAAAGACTTCAAATTTTCCTGGTTTGATGCCCAATATGTCCTGTTTTGTTATTCTTGCGACCTTTTTCATCTTGGTTACTTAAATAATTCGTTTAAAATTTGGAGGTATGCGAAAAAAGTCGTATATTTGCAGTGTCAATGTAAAGTACGTACTTTCGGTCGCACAAGCCTCCGTTTGTAACGGCTTTGTTGGTTACTCGACCGTTAACGAGTGCAAAGGTATAAAAACTTCGGTAAAATACCTAATGTTTCGGTAAAATACTTCGGTATATTACCGAATTTTAACGTTTCGGGTCAATTTAGTTGCAAATATAAAACTAAGAAACATTATGGGAACATTAAATTCGGTACAAGAAAGGTTAGATTATCTCATCAAGATCAAGAAGATGAGTGAGAATTCCTTTATGAAGGCTACAGGAACCAACAACATCGGCAAGATGAGAAGCGGAAAGCTGTCGATATCCGAGGGAACGATTAGCAAGATATGCAATTCTCTTGGGGTTAGCTATAGCTGGCTAAAGTATGGAAGCGGAAGTATGAATGGAAATATGGTAATTCAGCTAGGCGAAACGCATCAGAAGATAGAAGAGTCCATCAACGAGGCGTTTAAGCACGGCATACCGATGGCACAGTTGATAAATGCCGGGAACGTTGGTGACAATAGTCAAAACATAACTACGGGAACGGAACGAGCCAAGGAGCGTGAAGAGGAATCGTTCAAAGACAAGAACGCCCAGCTCATTCAGATCATCAACGCCAAGGATGATATTATCAAGGCAAAGGACAGCGAAATTCGTCTTCTCAGGAAGATTCTTGCAGATAACGGAATCGAAGTATAACATTATTATATATAAGGATTATGAAGAAGGTATTATTAGCAGCAATGATACTTCTCGCAGGGGTATCATTCATATCATGCAGCAGTAGCGATGATGACGACAATGAGAAACAGGAACAGAAGTTTGATGCCAGCAAGGCTATGAACGGCAAGTGGGAACTGAGCAAGGTTCAGGATTTTCCTATTCCGATTAACCATTACTCTGTTCAGAAGGGGAACACCATTTCTTTCTTAGAGGGCGGCATCCTTCGCACGGAAGGCGATTTCTCGGTAGTTATCAATGGAGACGCAGCCAAACCTATGGCAATGCCGTTTAGTGGCTACAAGACCTGGAAAGCTAATACTGCTTACAAGCAGGACGGAACCGTTGACACTGGCACTTCTGCGGTGCACTTCGATGGAAGCGAAATGTACGTAGCCTACTTTGTTTCAGCAACGGAAATTGACCTAGTAAAGTTTGCAACAGAAAAATTAGGCATGGTGTACGTACTCATAAAAGTGCAGTAAAAATACGATTTTTGTGAGTAATATGTGAGTAAGTAACCGGTGATTACGCCAAACACTATCAGTATTAGAGACTTACCAAGATATACGAGAGTCTTCCCAAGCCTGTGAGGCGGGTTCGACTCCCGTATCTCGCTCCATCTTCGATATAAGATACCGATATTTTTTATACCTTTGCATCAGATTTCAGAAAGATAAGAATTTCTTTTCTAACAGGTACGGGTCCCTTTTTAATTAGGTACGAATTCCTTTTCAGAAAGATTTAGGTATCGAGAAAGAAATAGATGATATTCTATTATGGAACTAACGAATAAAACAAATAACAAACAATATAAACAGATCATGAAAGAGCTTTGGGCTACTGGCGACACCCAGAAGGTAGCAGAGGGCGTACTCGGCTTCGACTACATCTGGCAATACCAATTGTAAAGACAATACAAATAGGTATTATTAGAAGGTAAAAAGATAACGTAAAGTCCGGTAAGGCAAGCGAAAGCTTGATTCTTACCGGACTATTTTTTTTATGAAATGGTCTGATGCTTAAGAAAAATTAAAGCCAATAGCTTAAGATAAATAAAGCCAATAGATGGCTGCAAGAACAGCTACGAGAATAACTCCCACCACCGTCTTGACCAAACAGGTTGCAACCTTCTTCAGGGTAAAGAGACCAACAACCAGCGCCACCAGGGCAAAAGCATAATAAAGGAAATTATTATCCATTTCGTCCCTCCTTTCTGAATGGCTTGCGGTTTGCCTCCTTAGGATTTCTGCCTCTTTCATCGAAAGGTCTGTTGTCTTCCTTCATCGCTCTGACGAATTCATTTGGAATCGGAGTTTCGAATTCCATTGGCTGATGGGTTACCGGATGATAGAAGCAGAGAACATAGGCGTGCAGGCAAAGGCGACCGCATGGATCATCACCATTACCATACTTGATGTCTCCACATACAGGATGACCCATATCGGCTGTATGAACACGAATCTGGTTCTTGCGGCCTGTCTCCAACTTATACTCTACCAGAGAATGCGCTGTGGTTCGTTGCAGGGTATGGAAATGGGTAACAGCATACTTGCCACCATTGTCAGTATCGCTGGCAAAGGTAATGTACGCCTTGTTGTCCTTCAACCAGTTGGCAACCGTACCTTCATCTTCCTCCATCTCTCCTGAAACCAGCGCCACGTATCGGCGGTCGTATACATTATGGTGCCAATCATCTTCCAGGGCAAGTTCAGTCTGCTTGTCCTTGGCGTAAATCATCAAGCCCGAAGTATCTCGGTCAAGGCGGTGCACCACGTGAGCCTGACAGTTCTGACGGGTCTTGTGGAAGTAATCATCCAATACGCTCTTTACATTCAAAGTAGAATGACCGGCAGCCATACTGAGAATGCCTACGTTCTTTTCAATGACGATGAGATAACGATCCTCATAGACAATCTTAAGATAACGGCTCTTGAAGACATCCTGGTTCTTCTTGGTCTTGCTCACGCTTACCTTCATACCAGGTTTCAGGGCATAGTCAAATTGGGTGATGGTTTTGCCATCCACCTTGATTCCCCTACCCTGCAGAGTCTGCTTCACCTTGGTCTTGCTAGGACCTTTCACGTTTTCCATCAGCCATTCCAACAACTGAGCAGGCTTTTCCACCTTGTAGTGGTCGTATTCATTGGGATTTCCGTAGCCATAGGCATTGTTGGTGTGCTTATTAAAATTTCCTTTTCTATTTTGTTGTCTCATGTTCTAAAACCAATTTCGTGTTTTGGATTCATCTTATGTTCTTAACACTCAAACCGAAGAATCAGCCCCTATTGGCGCCAATTCAGCCTACAAAAGTAAGACTTTTCTGCAAAATAACAAAGAGGAGACCAGTTTTTAACTAAAAATTAGTAACTTTTGCCAATAAAGTATTGTGTTTCAAATATTTTTTTGTAATTTTGCAGCAAAATAACAGAAATTGCAATGACGCAAAGAGAAGATAAAGAAAGAAACAAAACTGCCAGAGAATGTCTCGGAAAGTTTTTCTACGACCTTGCCAAGACTTGTTTCTTGATCATGGTTGCAGGTAATGCCGTCACGGTATATTCTGATGGCGAATTAAAAATCTTCAATATTACCAGTATAATTATTGGTTTATTCCTTACTTGGCTTTTTGCATATATTGCTAATAAGGTGTTAATTAAAAAGTAGAATCATGGGAGAAGGTTTAACAATTATATTTTCCATTATATTGGTACCTGCGGTGGGGTTTGCCATTTGGCTTCGTACTCCGCAGGGTGAGCGTTTCTTGAAAAGTCTAGGCTAAGTTCTCGATTTTTCAAAGTTATTCTCTTGGAGTTAATTATAGCTGGCTGAAGTTTGGAAACAGAAGCATGAATGAAAACATGGTAATTCATCTTAGTGACGAAGCGCATCGAAAGTTGGAAGTATCCATCAAAAAGGCACTTAAACACGGTTTACCAATGTCTCAGCTCATAAATTCCGGAAACGTAGAAGACAATAGCCAGAACGGGCAAAGGAGCGCAAAGAGCTTTCGTTAAAAGAGAAGAACGCCCTGCTCGTCCAAATCATCAACGTTCAGAACAAAGATAGTGAGATTCGTCTTCTCTGGAAGATTCTCGCAGATAACTGAATTGAAGTATAATTATATACAAGGATTATGAAGAAAATATTATTAGCTTTAGTTGCTATCAGCTTGTCAACCATGCTGAAAGCACAGGATATTGTCGCCAATGGCGTACCTATTGGCAACAATACAGTAATGTACGCAACAAGTGACATTAAAATATTCAACGGAAAAGAAAAGAACTCGGGAGTATACTCCGAGGTCGGACTAAGCCTTGCGTGTGAGTACAACACCAAAACAAAAATTAAGAAATGGGTCGTGTCTTTATCTTTAATTACAGATGGCAAACTTACAATAAAAGAAGGTATGCAAATGCTCTTGAAGGGTGTCAACGGTTCTGTGATGACATTAAAGAACAGCACTGAACATTATCCTAAATATTGGGCGAGTAGAGATATGTATTTCACAGCGGCAAACTATCCGACAACTACGCAGCAATTCAACGTGCTAAAGAGTAAGGATTTCTGCAAAATCAGAATAGTTACGCTAATAAAAAAGCTTGATTACAATCTGAAGGGTGATGAGGTAAAATCTGCGTTAAGTAAATGTTATAATGTAATACAGAAAGAGATTAGTAATAAGACAGCCGGCATCTACGAAGGCTTCTAGTACATGTATCTTATATCGTATATGCAAATCGTCTTCCCATAAGAATTCTAGCTTATAAAGATATTCGACGAAGATAAGAAACGGAACAATTATGAAAACAGCAAAAGATATACTTAACGAAAAGAACTTCGGTAAATTCGACTTTGATAAAGCTTGCAATAAAATCGAGACGTTCTTTTTGGAAAATAAGGCTAATGCCAAGCTAGTTTTGATAGCAGGTAGCCTCGATGATGAAACTGAAGATGGCGAACACTGTGGTTTTGAAATTTACGTAAACGGAGAAATAGCCGACTATGTCACCAGAAGAGACTGCAAAAAACTAAACTCGTCAAACGTGGATATTGACAGAGGTTTTGCGATTATGGAAGTTGAATCTTCTGCCATCGCTGGCATTATAGACATATTGAAGAAAAATAAATTTTATGTCGAAAGAACATCAAACGGAGTCTATGACGTAACACTACTATAGATGAGTGAAAATGCCTTTATGAAGGGGTTCAGCTCATAAACGTCGTAAACTTAGGTGACAATAATAAAGCATAACTACGTGAATGGAACGAGTGAAAGAGCGAAAAGAAGAATCTCCAAAAGAGAAGAATGCTCAGCTTATTCAAATCATCAATATCCAGAACGAGACAATCTAGCCTAAGGACAGCGAGATTCGTTTTCTTTGGAAGTTTTTCGCTGATAACGGCATCGAAGTATAACATTATCTATATAAGAATTATGAAGAAGGGATTATTGTTTGCAACTACAATATTTTTACTATCATCCTGCGGTGGAGCAAATTCAGAAATGAAGAAAATGGTAGAGATCAAACTAGAGGAACAGGCGGCAGCAAAAGGGCAAGAATATTCTCCTGTAGATTTTAGCGACTTTTACGCCATAAGTTTTAAGGAAAACTCGGATTCACTTGCAAAAGCCAAGGGAATGACTCCAATGGGGGCAGATGATATTTACTGGAAGGCTGTTAATAAAGGTGGATGGATTGCAGGAAATATTAACGAAAATCCATTTTGCGACCTATCCATGGTAAAGGAAACGGCCATAGAACTGAACGACTTTATTAAAAAAGAAAGCCTTACTCCTAATTGCTACTTTGTTTTGCACAAGTACAAGATCAAGGATAAAGATCTAGGGGCGAAAGCAAATATGGTAGCAGGTTTCGTAATAGGAGCTCCTGGGGAAAATTTTGCTGGAGTTTTGCATAGCTTCAAGCGTCCTATTCCCGAGGGAGAATAGTAAATAGGAACTATACGTTAGCAATATGCAAGCTACAAAAAATCAGAATTTATAAATATTTGAAAATAAGAGACTTATAGAATTAAGATGATTACAGTACAAAATCTTGCAATTCAATTCGGTAAGCGAGTGCTTTACAAAGATGTAAACCTCAAGTTCACACATGGTAATATTTACGGCGTAATCGGTGCCAACGGTGCCGGCAAGTCAACTCTCCTCCGCGCCATCAGCGGCGATCTGGAGCCAAACAAGGGTACAGTGGAGATGGGACCAGGCGAGCGCCTTTCCGTTTTGGAGCAGGACCACTTCAAGTATGACGAGTTCCGCGTGATGGACACCGTTCTGATGGGCCATCAGCCATTGTGGGAAAATATGAAGGAGCGCGAGCGCCTCTACTCTAAGCCAGAGATGACTGAAGAGGATGGTAACCTCGCAGCAGAATTGGAGCTTAAGTTTGCCGAGATGAACGGTTGGGAGGCTGAGAGCAATGCTGCCCAGTTGCTTCAGAACCTTGGCGTAAAGGAAGATCGCCACGACAAGCTCGTAGGTGAGCTTTCCAACACAGAGAAGGTGCGCGTGATGTTGGCGAAGGCTCTCTTCGGTAACCCGGACAACCTCCTCCTCGATGAGCCTACCAACGACCTCGACCTCGACACAGTAGAGTGGCTGGAGGAATACCTCAGCAACATCGAGCAGACTGTTCTCGTGGTTTCTCACGACCGTCACTTCCTCGATGCTGTCAGCACTCAGACCGTGGATATTGACTTCGGTAAGGTAACTATGTTTGCCGGTAACTACTCTTTCTGGTACGAGAGTTCTCAGTTGGCTCTCCGTCAGGCTCAGAACCAGAAGATGAAGGCCGAAGAGAAGAAGAAGCAGCTGGAAGAGTTCATCCGCCGATTCTCTGCCAATGTGGCTAAGAGTAAGCAGACCACATCCCGCAAGAAGATGTTGGAGAAGCTGAATGTTGAGGAAATCCGCCCATCTAGCCGTAAGTACCCAGGCATCATCTTCCAGATGGACCGTGAACCAGGCAACCAGATTCTGGAGGTTGAGGGCTTGAAGGCTTGCGATGAGGACGGAACAGTACTCTTCGACAACGTAAACTTCAATATCGAGAAGGGTGAGAAGGTTGTATTCCTCTCTCACAACCCTAAGGCGATGACTGCCCTCTTCGAGATTATCAACGGCAACCGCAAGGCTGACGCAGGTGAATATAAGTGGGGTATTACCATCACAACAGCCTATCTCCCACTCGACAATACAGAGTTCTTCCAGAGCGACATGAACCTCGTAGATTGGTTGAGCCAGTATGGTCCAGGCAACGAGGTGGCTATGAAGGGTTACTTAGGTAGAATGCTCTTCAGCGGTGAGGAAGTACTGAAGAAGGTGAACGTGCTCTCAGGAGGTGAGAAGATGAGATGTATGATTGCCCGCATGCAGTTGCAGAACGCCAACTGTCTGATTCTCGATACTCCAACCAACCACTTGGACTTGGAGAGTATCCAGGCATTCAACAACAACCTGGTAGCATTCAAGGGTAATGTACTCTTTGCCAGCCACGACCACGAGTTCATCAACACCGTGGCAAACCGTATCATTGAGCTCACTCCTTCTGGAACCATCGACAAGCTGATGTCTTATGATGAGTACATCTACGATGAGGCTATCAAGGAGCAGAAGGCTAAGATGTACGGATTCTAAACAGAAAGTTATTCTGCTGTTTTAAACAGCAACCACAAATTATCTTATAATTTAATAGTGCCAATTCGATGAGAATCGGGTTGGCACACTTTTTGTCAAACAACCAATAACAAGAATTATCATGTTTAAAAAATTTAAGACTATGTCAAAAGAAAAAGAAATCAATATAGAGGACGGAAACGTTCAGGAGACTGTTCAGAATGAAAATAATGAGCAGACAACTCAAAATGAAAATACTGAGGAAAATCAGAATACTGACAACAAGGCAGAAGAAGGTGACAACAATACAGACGCTGCTGACAAGAAGGCAGAAGAGGTTGATCCTTTAACAAAAGCACAGCAAGAGGTAGAGGAACTCAAGAAACAGTTGCTCTATAAGACTGCTGAGTTTGAGAATTACCGCAAGCGTACCCTCAAAGAGAAAGCAGAACTGATTTTGAATGGCGGCGAGAAGACCGTAGCTGCTATTCTGCCTATTCTCGACGACTTTGAACGTGCCATCGCTGACAAGAGCGAAGACCCTAAGGCTATCAAGGAAGGTGTTCAGATGATTTTCAACAAGTTCGTAAAGACACTCGAAGGTCTTGGCGTAAAGAAGATTGAAACCAACGACAAGGATTTCGATGTAGATTTCCACGAGGCTATTGCTATGGTTCCGGGAATGGGCGATGACAAGAAGGGAAAGATCATTGACTGCGTCCAGACAGGTTATACGATGAACGACAAGGTGATTCGCCATGCCAAGGTAGCTGTAGGTCAGTAAGAAAGAAATATCAAGAATTATTTTTCAAAATCCAGAACATTCTATTAGAATTCTGTAAGAAAATTCAATATTTGAAATAAGCAAATGGCTAAGAGAGACTATTATGAGGTGCTGGGCGTATCCAAGGGCGCTTCGGAAGACGAGATCAAAAAAGCCTATCGTCAGGCGGCAAAAAAATACCACCCGGACCTGAACCCGGGCGACAAAGAGGCGGAAGTCCACTTCAAAGAGGTCAACGAGGCGT